>ERZ724508.246-NODE-246-length-39840-cov-13.540153_pt1 | contig 39840 bp, 57 predicted proteins | sample MGYA00376041_ERZ724508 | MGnify/ENA primary metagenome ERZ724508 (study PRJEB28724, sample SAMN07190887) | wastewater metagenome | isolation source: effluent of sewage treatment plant in Hong Hong | place: USA: Christiansburg, Virginia | collected 2016-03-01 ...
GACAGTTACTCACTTGAGTACCACCAATAAAGGTAGCTGGGTTTTTCAAGATTACTGAGTAGTTGCCGAGTAGTGCCATGCTAGTTCCAAATCAGGTCTATGTGACCACTGAACGCTGAGTTGGCTGGGGTTGCTGCACCTGAACCGACGAGGAAGTAGAGTGCTGCACCATCGTAGACACGTGGGAGGCTTGGTAGTTGGTTTAGGAAGTCACGTTCTGCTGCTACACCAAGGGTAGTGACAGGGAAGCGAGCAAGTTCCTTGTAAAGGGCAACAGTGTATGTACCTGATACGTAAGAGGTAGAGTTCTGGATCGTGTTAATTTCAGCAATACCAGAGTCACCAGAGGCACGAGGCACTGCAAAGTTGTATTTACCTGCACCAGTTGCACCAGTGTAGAGGATGTGGCTGTTTGAAGCTGCGGTCTTACCTACTGGAAGTACTGTTGGGGTTGCGCGTGAGGCTACTTGTGAGCTGTTCGTGTAACCAAGTGAAAGGTTAGGCGTAGCTGCACCCATCGCTGTTGCTGCTGGGTTAAAGAAGATAGCGTTCAATCCTGCACCGTTAGTGTAGCGAGGGAGTAACCAGTTTACAGTATGCGTACCTGTACCAGTTGAGGTGATATTGATTGCTGTACCTGCTGAAGCGTTCGCAAATGATGTTGCAAGCTTGAACGTCGTGTCAGACACCTTAATCACGTAGTAGTCTGTAGCAGTCGCAAGTCCTGCTGGTAGTGTCGTTGTGGTTGTGAGGCGTACACGAGTCCCTGTAAGCACGTTTGATGGAATGTTGGCTGTTGATGTCCATGTACAAATATCAGTCGTGTCATCGGCTGTAAACGTGTCAGATTGTCCTAGTGTGTTAGTCGTCGCCTGTGCTGTTGTTGTAGTGACCGAAGTAACACGGTAGAACCCAACAACGTCAATCAGTGTAACAACGCTTGGCTGTGCTGTAGCTGCTGCTGATACTGCCGAACCACTGAGTAAATACTTGTATGCTGTTGGTTGGACGTTACCACCGTGAGGGATAGACGCTGCGTTAGTAGTCGTGTCCTTTACTGCTTGAAAGGTAAGGTTAGTTCCTGCGTCGAAGATAGCGTCTGGCCCTGGGTTGCCGTTTCCACGAAATAGCGTGTGCCATTCGTTCGCTACTGCTGCTGCTGTAGGGTTCATGTTCTTAGACCAGTCGGCTCTCCATGTTTGTCCGTTAGTCTGTGCTTGTATAATTTGGTCTCGTGATGCAAATCCCGTCATTTCATTTCTCCTTTAATTAGTTTGTCCATACCGTCTTAATATCACCCATAAGGGCTGTTGCTGCTAGTGTTCCGTTTGGTAAACAAAGAAAACTCAGGTATGCGTCATCATAGATGCGTGGTATGGTGGCACTTTCCATAAAGTAGTCTTTTTCTGCTGGGGCTGTTATCTCTCGTATAACAGATGTACCAAGAGGCTTTACGAGGATAAACGTCATAAGCCCCACATCTGCGTCGAGCATAAATACTGAGTCAATGCTCCGTACTCCTGAATCGCCGTCTTGTAGCCCACAAAAAGCGTTTGCCGAGGCGTTGTTGTTTTGACCGTTGTTTTGTAGCACACCAAGGGCTGACGATGTGTTCTGGTAACAGATCTGTGAAGTCCTACCTGATACACCCTCTGAATTAGTATAAGTAAAGTAGAACCTAGCACCACCAGTCCTACCTGCGACAGATACGGCTATCACTTGTACGCCTTCGCCATCTGTATAACGAGGCAAGGTGACAGTGTTATCCATTACTTGCTCATCAAGTACTGAATCGTCAACAGATGGATAATACAGGAGATAGTCACAGAGTATCAACGTCATAGGTAGTGCGGTTGCTGCGGTAGCTATCCCTGTAGTAAGTCGTAAGTACTTCTCACTAGGTGATACACCTCCGCCGTGTTCTAGTCCGCCGTCTGCTGTATACGTTACTGCCTTAGCTGTTGCAGGTGGTGCGTCAAACCAGTACTTAGGCACTGGACGTCCTGGTGACATAGACAGGTCAAACCAAAGTCCAGCAGTGGTAGTCTGCGATGGTGTTTTACGCCAAGTGTAGCGACGTTCTTTGCCGTCGAGTTCTGCCTGGACTAACTGGTTAATACCCGTAATCATCTTATTTTAACTTGCTTTTACCTTTTAAGCCTGCGCTCATGTCTGCAATAACTGGTTTAGTTTCGGTCATACTAGTCCTCCGATACAGTTAGTGAGCCAGCTGCAAATTGTGGCTGAATACCGCTTGATACTGAACGTGAGGCACTTAATGCACCGCTGTAAAGAATCTTGCTAGTCCCCGATATTGCTGTAGTAATTGATACGTGGCTAATAGTCTCTGAGCCACTTGAACACTCAGGGAACTGAATTAAAGCTGCGTTCTCTGCTTCGTTAGCTGTTACAGTCCAACCTGCACCGCTTCGGGCTACTGCCTGACGTGCGTATGAACCATATGCTGATTCACTTGTTGCTGCTGTTCCTGCTTCGCCTGGGTCACCAGTGTGCAGTGCTACGTATAGTGACCCTGCTGTTGCTGAGTTTTGTAGTCCGCTTGCGTCACCGATGTCAGCGATGTCTGTGTTGTTGAAAATCAACCCTAGTAGGTCGTTTTCAAATGTATTTGATTTGCTCATCTGTTCTCCTTAAAACGCTTGATCGAAGCGTCCATATGTTAATGTTGCCCTGTTCGCCCACGCATCCGTGTACGATGTAACAGCCCCGTTATTCGAGATTGTGGCATAGTATACTGATGTATCTGTGACCTCTTTTATCATATACTCTCCGTCTGTTTTAGTAAAACCAAAATACGACGTAGCTGCGTCCTCAATATCATTCACTTGAAAAGCGGCAACACCACCTGATGTAACTGGTACTGCACCATCTATTAGTTCGTAAGGAACGGTAAGTCCTCCACCTCCGCCACCTCCGATCGGCATTTCTTCAAGCAGTTTGTTAGTCTTCTTCTGCTCTTTTAAGAGTGGAGTGATGTCTGTTTGTATCTGTGCAGGTATTACTATACCTTTTATAGCGTCTAGGAGCTTCTGAGAGGCTTTCTCAAGCGGTTTCAAGTCTGGTGCGTCTACTTTTACAACTGGTGCGTCTACATTCACTACAGGAGCTTGTACGGTTGTTTCCTGAGCTTTTACGGCCTCCTCTAGTGATTCAACTGCACCAATCATAGCCTCAAACTGGTTAGAGTAGTCTACCCCCTCTGGGATTACGATATCTTTTAGTTGTGGTAGCTCTTTAGGTATCAGTTTAGCCTCATCTAACACGGCTTGCATGATAGCCGTTACTTCGGTAAGGTCTGTGTTCTCGTGTGTCTTGAGTGTTTCGTGGAGTGAGTTGAGTGCGTCTACTACCTTCATCGCGTCTGGTGTGCCGATAGTCTTTAACTGATTGACAACTTCTGTCTTGCCTACACGGTTATCTAAGTAGTCTACAAAAGATGAAAAAGCCCGCAAAATTGTCTCTTGCGTCTGGATAGACTGAGTGATGAGGTCGTTGTGACGAATGTCCTCATTCTCTTTGTGGAGTCTTTGATCTCTTGCCTGTTTGATTCTGTCAAATTGTTCCATAGATTCCCTTTGTGTTTAGGGGCTGTTGCCCCCTTTCGTGATGTTCTGGCAACCGAGTGCGACACCATCTATGAAAGGGGGTAGTTAGCCTTATTATACTACGCTTCGAATGTAAACGTACCGAGTGCGTCTACAATTGCCCAACCGTTAGCGTCACCGTATTCGAGGGTGATGTAGCTACCTGCTGGCTGGTTAGTGAAGATAACGTCTTTGTTATCAACACCCGCACCTGCGCTACCTGCGCCTGCGCCTGCAATGAGGTCGGCTGCTGCTGGGCTAATGTTTACTGTGATACCAGGAGCGCCAACACGTACCGTGTAACGGTGCATAGTTGCTACTGATGGAAGTGTAAGAGTAGCGCTTTGCAATACGTTGACTACTTTACCGCTGTGAGCAGTAAGTGACAATGTAAGTGTGCTGGCGTCTAGGTCTACACTCTCTCGGTGGCCGAAGCCTACTAAGTCTACTGACATATTAATTATTCACCTTTCTTTGATTCAGCTTTAGTTGATTTGACTTCCGTCTCCTCAACTACAGGTGTAGCTACTGTGCGAGTGCGAGCTTTGGCAATGTTGTCTGCAAGGTTTTCCTTGTATTCTTTTTGCTCTTGGGCTTCACGGATTCGCTTTTTAGTAAGGTACTCTGCTGATAGCTGAATCTCTGTTATTGCTTCTATATTTAGTGGCATATTGTTCTCCTTTAGTTAGTTACCTAAGTAAAAGACTAAACCAACTAAGCCGTTTTGTGTACACCAACAGCGTTGATCTTGTTGATATCAATGAACGCATCGTAACGGTGACGATATTCGATCAATGTACCAGAGATACCCTGAGGGTCTGTGTGTACGCTTGTGTCGATCAACTTCTCAGGTGAAACAGTAACCATTGGGTGAGTAATCACGAGGTCAGTGCTTGCTGGGAAGCGTGAGCTTGGAACTTTAACGATTTTAACACCATCAACTACACCAACAACACCAGCTTTGCGGTCTTTAAGACCAATGTCTGAGCTGTCGTATAGTGAGCTTTGCTTTAGCTTAGCAACGTACTGTGGAGTAGCTAGGGCGATAAGGCCTTCGCTAGGACCGTCGTTGTCGATGATATCAGCAACGATGTCAGTAAAGTTAGTGTAAGCGTTTACAGCAGTTGTAGCTGCGTCAGCAACGATGTCGTCACGGTTGTAGACGGCTGCTGCTGTACAGATAGCTGCGATGATGTATGTGTCGATCTCAGGAGCAAGGACGTTTCGAGTAGCTTGTGCAAGGTATTTAGCTGCTGAACGCACCTTCATTGAGTCTTGCATGTTGCTCTTGTCGATAGTCTTTGTCCAAGCACGGTCACGGCTTAGTGTAAAGGTTTGTAGAGTGTCTTCTACTTCAGTTGGGTTACCGTATCGGTTAGCACTTCCTGATGGGTCGTAGTTTCCGATAGTTGGGTCTGTGAGTGTGTAGATCTTTACAGTGTCTACACCATCAAAGTCGTAGTCGTTGTTTGTAACAAGTTGGGTCTTTCGTTCTGTGTATAGTAACTCAGAAGTCTTAGGCGCAAACTTTGCTGCTAAATTGATAGCCATTGTGATTGTCCTTCTGCCTTATTAGGGCTTGCAGGCTTATACGGTTATCGGTATTTCGCAACCTCTTCGTCAAAAGCGGCGAGGTCAGGATCTACCTTAGGTTCTTTTGGTGTCTTCGATGGACGAGGGATAGTTTTTGCTTTTTGGTTTTGCTTATCCACTGCGTTTTTTCGAGCGCCGACATCTACAAGCCTCCGTATAGTGTCTGCTTCTTTTTGTAAATATTCATATACGTCAGCCTTAACATCTACAGGGTCACCAGTTGATGAATAAGTAACGTATTGTTCCTCAAAATCATCTACCTTTGAGATTAAGTATTCTTTAACCTCTGGTGAACCATCTCTGAACAGGTCAATGTCTGCTAAAGCTCGGTCAATGCCAGTCTTTAGTTTGTCTGAGTTCCGTTCAACTTTATTGTTATAGGCATCTATTTGAAGTTGCTTTAACGCTAGGTCTTTGTCATCTTCTGCGGATTCAAGATACTTGTCTTGGGCTGCTTGCCTCAGACGTTCTCTCTCTGCTCGCTCTGCGATTCGCCTTTGTGCAGCTTCGTTGTTTAGACGTTTCTGCTCATCAGCCGACTTAGTTTCTTTGGCTTCTTCTGTGGTATCCTCTTCGGTTTCCTCAGCTTGCGCCTCAGTCTCTTCCGATTCTTCCGTTTGTTCTTCTTCAGAACTTTCCTCTTGAGTTTCTTCGTCTTCTGACTCATCGGCCTCTGCGTCTTCTTCGGTCTCCTCAGATTGCTCTGTGGTTTCTTCGGTTGACTCGTTGGCTAAGTCTTCAAAAGAGAAATCCATCTCTTCGAGGCTTGTGTCATCGGTCGTGTCGTCTACTGCCGTAGGCTCTACTTCTTCTGCCATATGTCACTCCTTTCTTTTACTGCCCGATAAAGGTGGCGAACCTCTCACTTTTACAGAGTGGGCAACTGTGATCTCGGAGGTAGATCTGTTAGTCGTCTAAGTCTTTAGGCAACTAACACATTCACCTACAATTTATTGCGTTTCTTCCATACCTCGTGCTGTGGGTGTCCAGCGTCCTCACAGCTTAGCTTTAGCCCACGATCAATCCAGTTGTGGAGTATCTTGGCCTGCTTGTCTAGCTCAAACACTACGTCGTTCTGGCGTTTAGCCTCGGCCAGTAGTTCATCTTGGGTTTGCTCAGATTGTGACATCTTTTGTTTCCTCTGGTGCTTGCTCACGAGTACGAAGGATGTTGGCTACACGGTTGTTAAAGCTGTCTAGGTATGCGTAGGTGCGCTGTAGGACAAGGAGTTCTACCTTAATAGCTTCTTCTGGTAGTGGCTCGACGATCATAGTGCGAAGCTTTTTGACAATCTCTTCCTGGTCAGCTTTAACAATCTCGTTGACTACTTCTGCGTATGGTGCGAGTTTGTGCTTGTCTTGTAAAGTCTTGGCAATCAGCTCACGCTTACGGTCAATAGAAGTCTTTGGTTGTGATGATGTTTGTCCTGAGTATAGGTCGCCTGTACTTATCATTACATTCCTCTCCTTTGTAGTCCTGCTAAGATTTCTTCTGGTTCAAAGCCCTGCTTCTCTGCTTCAATCATTGCCATAGCGGTTGGTGCATCTACGCCGTATAGCTCCATAATGGCTGGGATGTTCTCTGTACCGTCTTGTGGCATTGGTGCGCCTTGTGGGGCTTCTGGTGCGGCCTGTGGCATACCTTGAGGCATAGCCTGTGCTGGTAGCTGCATAGGAGCTTGCTGTGCCATCATTTGCTGCTCTTGCATCTGAGCTTGCTCCATCTGAGCCTGGTCTTCTGGTGAGATATCTTCGATGATCTTCTCGTTATCTGAGAGTAGGCCGATAACTGAGCCAAATAGTTCACCGAGGTTAAGCTTCTTACCGTCCTGTTCGATGTAGCCGATGATGTCTGGGTTGCCGTTCAGTAACTCTACGATCTTGAGCATACCGTCGAGACGTACTTCCTTATCTGCGGTCTTGTCTGCCTCTGCGTCTACCTCAAAGTCAAAGGTAGAGCGTACATCGTCCCACTTAACTTCTAGCTCTTTGGTAAGTGGTTTGCCGTACTCATCAACTGGGAAGTCAAGGCCAGACTTCATGAGTAGTTCGATCTGAGCTTCGTTGAGCTTCATGATGTCTACACCTTCCATGTTGGCAAAGTGTATGTTAATCATTGACTTAGCTACTGCTTCGTATGTCATGTAGAGGTTGTCCTTGAAGTCCTCGTCGTCAATAGAGAGATTAGCCTGTGCAAACTTCACGCCTGCTGGGGTCTTAGACTGTAGGGGGTCGCCTGCACCTGCTGAGACACTGGTATCGCCCATAGGAAGTAGCTGGTTGAGTGAACTCTTGTACATCTGAATACGCTCTGGGAGTTGCTGGTAGATCTGGTTCGAGATCTCTTCACGCTTCACACGTACGTTAGGGTCATTACCAAGTAGCCATAGTGCATCCTGTTCGTATACGATTGAGCTAAGGTCTACTGAGTCTGTGTTACCAATGATAGATACTGGTGGGCGCAGTCCGAGGCCTGTTGCCTGTACGTCAGACTGTCGCATGTAGTCGAGGACGTTCTGTGTACCACCTGCGAGCTTAACGATACCGATACCGTATGGGTTTACAAAGTCTTGGTAGCAGTACAGGAAGTGAATAGGAATATCACCTGTTGGGTCTTGGTTAGTCCACTCACGAACGATCTTCTTAGTGTTCTTGTGGTAGATGTAGAATGGTGCGTCTACTCCACGTTGGAATACTGCGCAGAAGTGAATACCCTTTTTACGAGTGTCTTTATCGTCGTGTTCACGGTGGTCATCTTGTGGGTCACGCTCTTCACTGTTGCCAAACGCCTTAGCGGCTTTGAGTTCTTTAATCTTCCAACCACTCTTGACTTTATTAGCTTTGTCTTCTTCTGCCTGTTCGATAATGCTGTCTACCTGTAGGTCAGAGTAGTAGATGTCCCAGAAGATGATGTCTGAGTCGTAGTCTGATACCTTGCCTGGCTCTAGCTTAACGTCTTGTGGTTGAGCAACGATAAAGTCTGTACCTGTGTAGTTACCACGCTCTTCAAATAGAGTGATGATAGGCACTGAACCATAGATTGCAGCCTTGCGTACTGCGTCTTTCCACTTACGGTGGAATGGTGCTTGAGCGTTAGCGTTAGGGATGATTGTGTCTTGCCATGTGATGTTAGCAAGTTCAGTCACCCATGCTTCGTCACGATCAAGAGATTTGACCTGCCCTGATAGGTTTGAACTGACAATACGCTTAGGTAGCTTAAACAGTGAAGCTGAGAGTGTCCCATCGTTTACTTCTGGGAGGGTAGGGTCTAGGTTATCAATAAGTTCGTTGTCTGCAATACGTTCAAACTCGTGGTAATCTTCTCGCCACTGGTCTGATTCTTTCTTAGATTGCGTATATAGTTTGTAGATTTCGTCTGGGTCTGTGAGGAATGTCATTGATTGTTCCTGATAGATTCGACGAGACGGTATCTATAATTATGCTTTGATTATACCAGTTATGCCTATGAATGCAACTACTTTAGCTTCTCTCGTGACTCTACCCATGTCTTCTGTAGTACCATAGGCTCACCGTTCCTGTCTTTGGCGATGCGTATGACTATCTCTGGGGTGCTAGTCTTCATAAGGTCTAGGCACTTCACAAGCTCTGAGAGGACGTTCATGCGTGTAATAGGCACGTTGATTCGGGTCTGGTGCTTCACGCTGTTCTGTGAGCCATTGAAATAACCCTTGGTGACGATCTCCTCTGAGCCGTCTACTTGAATGGTGGTAATAATCTCTTGCCCTGAATCTATCATACATACCTCGCAATCTTAGCGTAGCAAATACCGTTATACGATACTTCTGTCCAGTATTTGACCCCCATATCTGTCTGGTGTCCTTGTCTATGAAGTTTTAGCTTACCAATGCGAAAGTGCCACCATAGTTGGTCGCCGTGTTTGTGTCTTGATATGCTGACTAACTTTCTCATGTTGCCTCCTAAATATGAAACCTTTGCCTTGTTGCTCTGCGTGTTGGTGCTGTCACGTTTACCTTTGGCCGCAGTGACTCAAACCCATATCGTGTAGCGTCTAAGAAGTGATTCCACATATCCACTGGTGTGTTGATGATACGCCCCTCTTTGTCTGTCATCCACATGTAGTTGCGGTACTCTTTAAGTCCATTAACTGAGCGCTTTGTGATACTTATCTGCTGGTCTTGGACATACTGTATACCCTGATTCACTGAACCCTGTCCCTTAGTTGCTGGGAGGATGTTCACGCCGTATAGTCTCAGCTCATCAATACTCTTTGGCTCTGAACTATCAGCCACGACAAGTGCCTGTGGTTGGTTGTTGATGATGTCTGCAATCTGTTTGTTGCTGAGTCCCTTTTGGTATGTCACCTCATCGAGTATGTAGCCGCCATTGTATGAATAGATAGCCACGACAGATGTAGGGTCGTTTGAGTAGCCAAAGTCTAAGCCATAGCGTTCTAGTCGTGCCTCGTGCGGTATCTCGTCTACAATCTGCCAATTGGTAAAGATACGCCCCTCGACTGCACCAGGCAACCCCATACCGTAGACTCTCCACCATGCTGCGTTGTTCTTGCGTGCTTCAATAGACTTGACGATTGTGTCTGGTAGTCCCTCATTATCTTTGTAGGTGAGAATTGTAATATCTGCGTCTTCACGTTTCATAATCTCTTCGTGGTAATAGAACTCTTCAACTGGATTCCAGTCTGCCCATACTTCTTCGCTGGTACGAACCTCTAGTTGCTCGAATGTCTCTTTCGCGATGTTGTTCAGCTCGTTAATGAATAGCCTGTGACGACGTGGCCCACGAACCTTATGCGGTTGGTCTAGTGAGAAGAACTCTATCTTGCTGCCCTCTGATCGTGTAATCTTGTTTGTCTTTGGATCTACGAGGGGGAAGGTGTAGATAAAGTCTGTTGCGTTCCATCGCTGTTGTTCCCAGTAGCCGTTCTCTTGCATAATGTTTTTGAAGTCACGAATAGCCCCACGTTTAAGGTGAGGGATAGATTCACTGGTAATAGATGATAGCTTAGGCGTTGTATCGCTTTGGCTCTTGTCGATAAAGATTTGCTCGATTGAAATAGTCTTAGAGGCTGACGTACCGCCCTGCACGCCATGTATACGCTTGCCGTTCTTGCTAACTTTGATGAGTTTCTTGAGTGCTGTTGTGAGTATATATGCCATTTATGATATGCTTTTTTAGCTTACTTTGATATAACGCCGTGATTCCTGGCACTATTGGTCATTTATTCTTCGTCACTTATATCATCGTTGGTATCTTTGTTAGTGATTCCGCCTAGAATTGGAACTGGTGCGATCTTCTCGCCTCCTGATGTAACGTCTATCTTGTCGCCGTACTTCTTTGGTTTCATCTTAGACATCAGCCACTTTCGAGAGTCAACTTGTAATCTCCTGTGTCCTAACATCTCATCTTGCTTTATCTCAATATCACCGTTTGCCTTAATAGTTTTAATCTCACCCATGACTGGCGTATCTGAAATGTATAGTAGTTCCTCTGCCATTGCATCAGCTGACTCTTGTTTTGCAATCTCGTACTGCTCCGAAAACTGTTTATTCTCTCTGAGCCACTTGAACACTGATGACATCGCTGGCATATCTTCTGGCTCTGTTACTGTCCTCATAGATTTGCCTAAGGCTAACTCTTCACATATCTTGTCTGCAAGCTCTTGAGTGTATGTTGATGGTCTTCCACCTGGCATTACTTTAGTTTCCTAATGATCGTGTAATAAAAATAACCATCAAGTCCGCTTAGGCCTAAAGCTTTAAAGATTTTGAAAAGTACTCTGTCTGACAGCTTTGCTCTTGTTGCTTGTGCCATTGTAAGTATTCGCTCCTATGATTAGGTTAGCTTTGATATAGAAAGTATAGCATAAGGTTTATTGGGTGTCTAGCCATATTTCAATAACACTATAGTTCTTACGCTCTTTTAAGTATTGATAATATCTCTTTTGAGCGGTATGTATTGTGTTGACAATTTTTATCATAACGATACCGTATGCTATAACTCCTAGTATTCCAATTAGTACAATAGCTAGTCCAAAGATGTCGTTGTTACTCATATTCTCTCCTTACTCTTTACTTTTCAAGTGACTTTATAGTTTCAGCTGAGTACGTTGATACTGCAATCATATTGCCTTCAAAGTACTTGTAGTAGACGTACCATGTTTTCTTCCACCATAGGTAGCCTGTTGTGTACTTCTCTTGGAATAGTTGAGCTGGCTTAATGATCTCAAATAGCTCTGTGTTAAACCTTCTTACAATATCGTTGAGTTCTCTTGAAGCGTCTTCGATTAGTTCAGTTGTGATGTCTTTCTTATCAATAGTTTTTCTCATTGTAGCTCCTTACTCTTTAGTATACTTTGTATAGTGTTAGCTTAGTTTGGTCTTCTCTATATAAACTGCGTTGAGCCTTCCAAAAAAGTCAAGTGACACAGTTACATCAAAGTAACCTAGCTCTGTCTCAAGGTGTCGCTCTTTAAGCTTTAAAATTGGCGTAGTGATGTTGACTGTCACTTTCTTACCTTTAATACTGCCCTTGTGGCTCTTTGTCTCCAGTGTTATTGTTCGCTTACTCACCCCACTACCTCATAATCTTCCATACTATTACCCTCTTGGTCGTCAAACTCACAAAGAGTGTTGGTTATCTTCCACTCAGCCCATCCTAGTATCATCTGTAGATCGTCTCCTCGAATAGCTATAACGTCTAGGTCTTTGCCTTCCTCTTTTGTGTCGTCTTGTACAGTGGCTCTAAAGAGATACTTAAACCCTTGTCCTTCTGTAAGTTCTATTTCAGTGAGTTGTTTCATTGCTATTTGTTCTCCTTGGTAAGTTCAGCTATACGATCAATCTCATCGTTCATTGCTTCAGGCGAAAAGCCACATATATGGCATGAGTCATACTCTTTTCCCATATACTCAAAAATATTGTGAAAGTTAGCTATGTTGTTATACGCTTCGTGGGTTGCTAGGAGGCTGTCAGGGGCTTTTAGCTGTGTTAATGCGCTGCGCACTGCATCTCTCTCCCACTTGTCTTTCAGGTCTAGTATCTTTTGGCGAGCTTCTTTAAAGTGTTTCGCTACTAAACCTCTGCGTGTTAGTAGGTCGTATTCTTCAAGATTGTTAATTTGCTGTTCTAAAAAATCTAGTATTTCTATCTCATCATTAGTTTTCATGGGGTGTGGACTCCTTTAGGCTCTGGGTGTATTGAATTAAACAAGGCAACTTGTTGTCAATCAGTCGTACACTACCTTTATACATGATAGCTCCAGCAAAGTTGGGCAAGTAAACACGCACGTGGCAAAATGGACAGGCGTGGTCGTCCACAAGTGTCCTAATAGCATCGAAAACAATACTAGCAGCGTCTTTATCAAAAGTTATGTTCATTACTGCTGTTCCTTTGTAGGGTAGAGGCCGCACCTTGTGCAGTAGTCGGTCGAGTAAACATAGTCACCAACGGTCTTTTTGAACTTATGACCAAACAGTTTTCCAAATACTCCTATACACTTACTCATTACTATTTACTTCCTCCAACTAGTTTGTCTAACACACTCTCAGCCCAAAACGGGTATCTTGCTGCTTCGTCACATAAGTAACGCAGCTCTTGACTTGACATAAGGTAGCCGCTCGGCATTAGGAAGCTGTCTATCTGGGGTATATATTTAGGCTCTGTCATCTTTAGACTCCTTAGTGATTATTGAACGTTGTTGGGCGGCAAGGCTGTCATAGTCTTTATCGACTAACTCTTGTACTAAGTAAATACGTGACATTTTTCTTGTGTCGCTGCTCGGTTGGAGCGCATCTTTTAGTAGCCACTTGAAAGTTGCGTAGTCGCTTAATTCGGCTTTGTTCACCTCTTCTAGTACAAGTGAGGTGATTGCTTGGGCGGCTTCCTCAAGGTACTCTTTATTGCGTTCTCTGTAGATGTCTCCATACTCGTGTTCAGGATAGTAAGATTCGGCACAATAATCTATAATTTCTCTGACCTTTTCATCAAATGTAGACTGTGGTGTTTGGTTGGGGGCGGTCATGAGTAAAATCCTTTCGGGTGTCCTAGTGGGTCCCAGTCATCGTCTTGTCGTCTGCTCATCTCACTCTCCTTCTTTAATCATTAAGTAAGTACACGCCCACTATCAGGAGTGCAATCATACAGGCGGCAATAGTGGCGGCAAGCGGAAACACCCACCAGTAACTAACTATTGCCGTAGCCACCCATATTGCAATAAGCGGTAGAGATAGTATAAGTATTCCCAATAGTTTTAGCATTATTTATTCTCCTTCAATAGTATTAGATAGGGTGGCACGGAGGGTGGCGATGCGCTTGATTACTCTATGAACAAAGTCGTTATAATCTAGGTTGCCGATTAGGAGTATATCTAGCTCTTCAATTAACTTATTTGTTATGAGGTTTTCAAGCTCCTTTATAACGTCGTTTGGTGTGCCGAGTAGTGTCCATTCGCCGTCGCCAATAAACTTTACTCTGTTGCGCAATAGTTCTTCTACGTTTATAGGTGTAGTCATAGTGTTAGCCCCTTAGCTTCGTATACCTCTTCAGCTGTCCAGCCCTCAGGTTCGTCTATGTCTGTTTCTGAACACCTCTGACAGTACCACCAGTTTTCATCTAGGTCGTAGTAAACAAACCCCAAGTGGTTGCAGGAGTCGCTCATAGCTTCCCTCCAATCATCGCTGTTTTCTTGTAAAATACTTGTCCGTCAAATCTGTATAGCCCTTTTTGTGGCATCTTAAAGGGAGTAGGGCTTAGTGTGTTATTCAATGTAACGTAAACGTTCTCACAATACTCAGAGCCTCTTGTGTCTACCCTGCTAGGTACGAAGTTATGTACAGACTTTCTTAGTCGGTAGTCGTCTAGTATGAACCCATTAAGCACTTTCATAACCTTCCTCCAATCATCAATCCATAAGGTAGTAAGCATAAAATGGTAAGGGTTATGGCTACAAGGGTGAGGAGGAATATTAGTAGGCGGTCGTTCATTTCTTTAGTTCCTTTCTAATAGTGGCTGTTGTTTTGTCTAGTTCGTAATAGACCTTTGTTTTACTAAGCTTTGACACGTTTTCCTCGCTTGCTTATAGAGCCACCAAGGGATCCCGCCGCGCGTGGATTACTATCTATGTGACCAAATCCCTTGCTAGGTGACTTTACTTTACCGCCCTTGCTGCCAATCGTGCGGAGATGTTCCTTCCACGCCTCTTCTGAGCCGTACTTCTCGATCATTGTCTGCCGTAGCTTTAGTCCTGCTTGTGATGTCATTGCTTGTGTCCTTTTTCCTGTCTAATGTTTAGTTGGTAGTTCGCTACTTGTATGATGTGTACTAGGGTTTCGTCATCTAGTCGTGCTAGTCTCTTCTCCCAGACCTTCATCTTTTTGCGGAAGTGTACATAATCTTCGTCGTCGTAGAGTTTCATGCTACTATTATAATCCTTTCGCCGTCCACAAGTTTCTCTATGTACTTAGGCTTGACTATTGCAGCCATAGCTTGCTCATGGACTGAGTGGGTGTTCTGCTCCTTCTTGTAAGCCTCTGTACGGGACTTTAGGGCTTGATCTGAGTAAGTTATCAGTCCGAGGTGATAAAGCTCTCTACGGCGACGTGAGATGGTCTCAGCATGGGTTGTGCGTGATATGTTCCACGACAGTCCTTTGCTATCGTCCCAGCCTTCGTATCGCCATACTGCTTCGATAAGATCAGACTCGTTATTTTGTACTCCTGGGTTTAGTAGGATGACGTTGTATACAAGTTGCTGCTTCCTTGTGAGGTTCACTACTCGTCCTCTTGCCCGTGTACCCAGTCAATAATATCTGAGTAATCTAGCTGGCTTAGTATGTCGTCAGTGCTAAACTGACCAAATAGTAGAGCGGAGTCTACGTTTGTAAGGGTGATGTTCATTGTGTCTGCTTCTGCTTCTGCGCTAAATGTGTCTGCGTATAATTGTATGTCCATATCTAACCTTTCATTGTTTGATAACCTTAGTGTACCACGACTGCTTATGTTTTGTCAACAATAAAAATAGGGCTGTTTAAGACCCTATTGATACGTCACGATATAGCAGGTATTACCTATAGTAGTAAGGTATCTAACACCGCTACCTGTAATAAGTGTTTCTAGTGTGGTGTACTTGGTAACGGTGCTGTAGATCTTAATGGATACTCGCATACTATACTTCCTTTATATTAGTTTGTTAGGGGTTAGTCTTCGTCTGATATTTCTTTTATTGGGTTTGAGCTAAGAAAGACGTGACCCCAAGTTCCAACACTGACTCTAGTCTCAAGGCACTGTGTACCCTCTGATACATCATAGAACTTGACACTTATATCTCTACCGTCGGTTAAGGCGTGAAATGTTCCCAGTGGTATGTTTTGAATCCTAACGTCTATACCAGAAGCAAAACTTTCAGCCCCATACTCTTTAACAATCTCTTGCAAGTCTTCGTCAAATTTGTTTATTAAATCTGTAACTTTTTCTAAATCAATACTCATTACTTTCTCTCCATTTCATTTAGGAATACGTCTGATATGTGAAACATCTTTTTAGTGCCCCACTTATTTTCTATGATTGCATACTTGCCGTCTACTGATATTGCCTGTATCGTGCCTGTGAAGACCTTTCCAAAGAATAGATTGTGCGTATAACCTGATGCTTCTTGTCCGATGTCTACGTAAACTGCTTCTTTCATCTTTTCACCTCCTTTTAATCCTTTATTTACTTAGTAGTTAGTTGTGACTCTATTTTGTCCATGTTGGTGTAGTTGATCTTTTCACGTATGGCTTCAAGTCTGTTCCACCTCCGTGTATCTTCCAATATATCTTCAAGCCTATCCTTATCAATGGTTGCTTTTCTTGCCCTCAGTACGTAAACTTGTCCGCCACACTTTTTACAGTCACAAAAAAGGTATATCTCACTGTCAAACATCCCTGATATTTCCTGCCAATAGTTTCCGTTTGGACAGTATTCGTATTTGCTGCCTATACTAAACCTTTTCATCATTTCTCCTTTTTTAATTATTATCTGCTCTTAGGGGGTTAGCTAATTAGCTTGTATTCGTGTTCACCGACTTGGATTTTCTTCGGTACAAAATCTTCTTGTTTCCACATAGGTCTGTCGTTGTAGTTATGGCGGTAAATTGCTAGTTCAATGAGGTTACAGGCTTCTTGAGAGGGAATAGCGAATCCGCTTCCTGCCACCTCTCCGTCATCAGTCATCAAGCCCTTGTAGGTTCTGACTAGCCCTAGCTTCTTCATCGCTTGTATGAAGTCCTTGATGATTTCTGGGGTTACGTCATCATCAGTATCTTGGTCAAGTGTTCGATAGTTATGACAATCTTCTGCCCGATAAGAAGAAAACAATGATTCCGCTATCTGAACAGTCTGCTCATTTAAGTGAGGAACAAAATGTATTAGTTTAACTTCTTCTTTGTTCATATGCTTTCCTTCTTTCTTAATGTGTTATGTATTATCTGCTATAGCGTTAGGTAGTAAGTTGTAGGCGTGGCTTGTGATGACGCCTCGTTGGTCGAGGGTTACCGAATTGAACGGCAATCTTCCTAGCCATCTAGGGTGCTCTAACTTTGAGCTACCCCTCGCTAGTTCTCCCCTACTACCCAACGCAATATAGATAATGTTAAGTTACTTCCAAAGTAGGTAGGCGAAAAAAACTAACACTACAGCAATGACTGGCTCAATCCACAGATTATCGTCAAGATTACCCATTCTCCATATGAGACTGCCTAGTGTTACTAAGCCTAGAACACCTAAGATTGTTGTTATTACTATTTGTACTTCCATCTTACTTTTCTCCTTTTATTAAGTTAGTTGTAGAGGGTGAAGGTGCGGCACTTCGGACTTCTTTCAAACTCATGGGTGCGACCCAATCGAAGCCGATGCCAGATAGAGTACCGCTAGGCAGAAAACCGTCGAGACATAAGAATCATCTGCGCTTTCTGCCCTTCACCACCTACAACTTGTATATATTGTTTCTATTAAGCGCTTAACCCGACACGTTCCCCTAAAGGACAGAAGTTCTAGCCTCAAACTTCGCCGTGCCGCGTAAAACGCTTAATAATGTTCAACTCTATGGTGAAAGTAGCAAGTTGTAGGCGTTACTACTGGACGCCTCGTTTATGAGCTATCTCTGATGGTCGGAGTCCGAAGACTTTATCCGCACGCAACAGCCCATCATCTGACCCTTTGTAGCAGATGCTCTCTTGCTACCTTCATATAGAGTTGAACTATACTGAATTGTTAAGTTACTTGCATGCCCATTCGCCAGCATACCCGTTTGCAAAAGCCCATGCGGTAACTTCTGCTTGATGTACTGGGTTGTAAATGTCTCTTACGCCGTACGGTGATCTTCCGCCTATTCTGTTCCATGTCTCTGGTAGATATTGGAATAGTCCTGTTGGATTGCCGCCTCCTGCGTAATAGCCATAGTTTACAGCATTAGGGTTTAATGTGCTTTCACACCTCGCCACTCGTACAAGATAGTCCTCGCTGATACCATGCTTGCTTGCTGCGTCCCGTACTATCTGCTCTACATTTGTAGGCTGTGGCTGCACAGGAGCTTGTGTGGGCGGTGTTTCTAGTTTTTCAGGTGCTTGTACCGTCTCGCTTATTTGAGTAGTCTCAGACGGTGTGATAACTACTTTTCGAGTTTTGACTGTAGATCTTGTACCTGAGTATATACCTCAGACTTGATTGTAGCGTCAAAGTTCGATCGACTGAACCATCCGAAGATGAGTGCGGCGATGATCGTACTAATCCATACAATTGCAATTACTACTGTTGATACTTTGATTGTCTTAGGTGATGCCTGTGGGCGCTTACCTTCTACTGTTTCTTTAGCCATACTATTTGACCTCTACTTTTATAATAGTTTTTACCACTGGTTGTGTGTTGTCTGTAATCGTGAACATTTTGTTTCCTTTGTTTATATTTACTTTATAGATCGTAGCTAAGGGGTTGCTCTCGCTATTGTTTCTATTCGTTGCGTTCCGAATGTTAGTGCTTGCCTTAGCTTGTGATCTATTCGGTCTAATCTTTCATTGATTGGACTATCTGAAGTATAGCACGACTGCTTATGTTTTGTCAAGACTTTTTATAGTTTTCTAAACTTTTACTTCCTTTTAGTCCGTTACAGGTGTAGCAGCATGGTCTCAAGTTGCTTGTCTCGTAGCGCAAGCTTGCGTCGTGTGATCGAGGCACTACGTGGTCGAGCGTTGTCTCGGCTGGCGTGAGCCATTTACCACATAGGTAACACGTATAGTTATCAGCTTTGTTATCATCAAACCACTTGCGGCGCACGTTCCACCATGTCTGCGCTACTTTACCGTGCTTTGTGATGTGGTAGCTTCTGACTTTTGGATTTTCTTTGCACTGGTAGGCAAAGTGTCTAGCGGGGTACTCTCCACACCACTTACAGGGCTTTTTTGGTTGCACTGGCATACTGTTTTTACCTTATTCTTTGTTACTTTAATAGGCTTATGGCATACGAGACATATGCGTTGTATTGGCATTACTCTAGCTTATCTTTGATTTGGTTGATTACTTGTTCCATTTTAACCGTGTAAAACTGAGTGAAGGTGTCGTACTTCTTCTTGCCTGATTGCTCCCACATAACGTATAGGACGGCTCGGAGGCGCTCAGAGGGTGATTTGCCCATATCGGTGTCAGCGTTAATCTCGGGTACTTCTATGTTGCTCTCGGGATTCGGGGTGAAGGTAACATACCCCACTAGCTGTCTGTAGCTGAACAGGGCTGTCATGTCTTCACCGTTTAGCTCCTGTGTCTCAATACTCAACTTAATAGAGCCGTCTACTCTGGTTTCAATCTTCGCCAGTTGTGCTGGGAATTGTACGGCTTTCACTACGCCTCGTTCTCTAGCGCATCCATCACAAGGTTAGCGTCGTCTATGCTGTCTATAGTCTCCTTGCTTAGTACGCCCTTTATAAATGCTTTCTTACTGTCTACGGTTAAGTAGTCGTGACCAACGAGAGTATCGTTAATAACACCCTTAGCTCGCTTTAGTTCATCGGCTTCTGCTTCGTATTGCTCGGCTGCACGATCACGGATGACTGGTGTAGGCTTTGCCTTCACTTGCTCACCCGCTGCGTCTGCGTCTGCGTCTGTAATCAGTCCGAGCATAGAGCTAAGTGAGTAGCGACGTAGGTATGTGATAGCTGAACCGAGTACCTGAAAGTCGTTCATCCCTTTAAGCTGTACGCCCTGTGGTATGTCTGCAAACCCTTCGATAGATTCGCCCGACTCTGCGTGGAAGATGATTGTCTTTACTGTTGTACCGACAAGTGGCTGTGCGTAACCAAGCCCATGCTTTGCAAGTATCGGTTTAATGACATCGTTAATCTCACCGAGGTCTGCAAATGTATAGCTGTAGCCTTTAGCGTTCTTATAGATGTTTGGTACGTCTTGCTGAAAAGCTGCAAGTGCTTTGTATAGTTCTTTCATTATCGCTCCTCGCTAGGGTAAATGTGGTAATCGACACCGTTTTGTGTGCCTAATGGGTATGTACTATAAATGCTGGTTACTGTAATTTTCATATCTAATCCTTTCATTGATTGATGTATCTATTATACATGACTGCTTACGTTTTGTCTAGTACTTTACAATTGAAGTTTTCCACTATATTTGGTATACTGTTGCCAAACACCCTCGTTATATACCTCCACGTATATCTAGTCTTTCATTGGCGGGGGTGTTTTTCTATTGACCTTCTATCATGCTTGTGCTAACATGTAACCATTATCAGGATGCTACTTTAAGTAGACTACCCTTCCAGATACGCACCTTTGGCGCAATACTCGCATTACGGCACACCCTCCGCTGTGATGCTACTCGACTAAACCCTCCGTTACTGCTCTACTGCAGCCAGGAGGGTTTTACTTATGGTATAATTAAGTGTTACTTTCGAGTATAGCACCTGTTCGATCAACTCATGTTTTGTTGGTTGATCGCGCATTAGAAGTCCTATGGGCTTCTTTTGTTTTATTTTGCTATATGTGGTGGTTGATTCATAACGCTTATGGGTGTATGATTGTAACAGTATTTAGCTTTCCTTGTCGGGGGTTAAATACTAAAAGGTAATAGAAATACCCGCTCTTGCGAACGGGCTAGCTTTCCTTGTCTGTACTCAGTATAGCAAAGAATAATCTATTATGCAAGTGTTGGGGAGTCCCTGACTGTTGGCTTTAGGTGACACGTTAAATTGACCTATAAAACAGCTCAACGTTTTAGACTATCGTAAAGTCTGCATTGTACTGAATACACGCACTTTAACATATGATATAGTTTGACTATGACGAAACGAATTGTTCACATCACTACTTCTAATAATCCTATCGGTTACGACTGGGAATACGAAGAGTCTGATGTACCTACATTTGTAAACTTGTAATCAAAACCTATTCAGGGATTGCTTCAATACTTAACTCCCCCGCTATTTACAGTGAGGTTATGGGAGCGCTTAGAGTGCCGTGTAATAACCACAATATGCACACCAGTCTCAGAAGCCTATAATTAAAAGACTATGAACGCCAATGAACTACTCACACCACTAATGTCCCTTGAAGAGAAGCTAGAGGCTATTGATAAAGCTATGGAGCTAGCTATGGCAAAACAGAGAATAGACTCGGGGGTTGAAGTGCCGATCGACCCAGCAGAACTTCTGTCTTGCTCGTCTTGCCAGTGAGTGATATAATAAGCTAGCAACACTGACTAAGCTACCTTCCTGGTAAACAGGTCAAAAAGCAACCCTAGCTAAATACTAGGGTTTTTGCTATAATGAAGTAGTTCTATCGAGGGAAACAAAACAGCACCCACCTTGAAATATAGGTGGGTGTTTGCTATAGTGGAATAGTCCGTCAAGACACATTTCGGTAAGACACAAAGCAACCCACGCCTAGTACGTGGGTTTTTGCTTTACTTGCCGCTCCTGTGTCTAAATATTACACACGAACATTGTGGGACGTTTGGATTATACCACTAAAACTACGGCTCAAGTGATTATATTACTTAATTATCTGTGTTGATTCTACTTTGGTTACGTGTGTACAAGTCTCGACCGACCCTAGTGGTGAAAAGTATATTAGAACAATTGACGAAGAAGCTTAGCTAATTAAGTTTATTGTTTTCTATGCAAATATGGTAGATATTCTATTTTCCCTTATTTCGCTTAAGGCTTCCCTTAATCAATAAATAACAGAGGTAGATTTAGCCAGAATTGACTTCCCTTATTTATCTCCATTTTTCCTAAACCTAAACTTCTTTCTAAACTAAACTTGAGCCGTAGATGTAAAGGTATAATGGGGCGGTCTTTAGGTATCTCTCCGTTCAGGTGGTCGCCCCGTACACGTTTATTATAGCAGAACTAAAGGCTTTTTGTAGTAAACTCTGTCATAGTATCTGCATTATAACAGAACTAATACAGCTGGTCACTAGACAATATAAGCAACGTTAGAGTACAGATAACAAAGACTATGCCAATCCATGCCAGTACAATCTTGAGTACGTCATTGTCCATCAGCAAACTCTATCTCGCCCTGCTGTTCTAGGGACTGTTCAGTGTGATTGTGTTCCACCGAAAGTCCTGCCTTGATAGTGAATGACACCGTTATGGATTGGCACTTGGTCGAACTGGTACTTGCCGTCGCCGTAGTCGTAAATTACCATCACGCCGTTTTGCCAGTTCTCGTGCCTATGTACAGGTTGGTTTTCACCTACAGATGACCAGTAGCTAGGCACTACGCCGTCAGTCCTACAGAGTGCACCGACAACAAAAGCACCAAACTGCTTACCCCTGCGAGTTGTCTGGTAGTGGGACTCGATGGAATGCTTGTGTCCTTGTACGATGTTTCGGTCGTTGTTTACCTTAGATAGCTTTGCGGCGGTGCTTCCGCCAGATACAGCAAACGTCCCATGTATAAATGCGAGATCTTCCTTGTACTCAAACTCAGCAGCAGGGTAGCCGTCTATGTACTCCCAGCCAATCTGGTCAAGTCTGAGTAGTCCTGGGTACGAAAGCGCGGCGTGTTTCTCGCCCACTTGCTTTACATTGTATAGTGCAGGAGCGTTACGGAGGACGTAATCTGTTAATCGTTTAACGTGATTGCTTGCAACGGTGACACGGCGTTCTGCGTTAGGAGTAACGGCGGTGAACTCTGCAAAGAGGTCATGTGTGCGCTGAAGAGAAGGCTGGAGGGTATGCTGGAAGTGGTCTGAATCGACAGGGTGACGTGATAGCTCCGCAAAGTCAGTCGTGTCTGCACAGTCTACTACAAAGTCAGGATTAAGATGCTTTGCGAGTTGTAGGGCTGCATCAATTGATTGTTCGTCGTGTATAGGCACTAGCTCGTCGTCTATGCGCCTGTAGCCTATCTGAGCGTCTGAGAATACGAACAGGACTTTATGATCTCGTACAACGCCTCTAGCACGGCTAGGACGAATGATAGCTGCTTTGACTGGCTCGACTGATAGTGTAGACTCGCCAGCCTTTTTACCAAAGTCTACGTGCGGAAGGGGTTTTGTATACTCAATCTCACCGTCTGCGTTACGAATATACCCTACGTGGAAGCCAGCTCGGTCTGCTTTTGCTAGGTCGTCTCTGGTAAGATTAATGCCAGCCTCTTTAAACGCCTCGGCAAGTCGGTCTAGTTCGTCTTTTTCTCCTTCGCCGTTTGGTAGCCGTTCCATAACCTCACCCAGTTTCTTTTTATATCGTTGCTTTGCTCTCATTATGCTGCCTTTAGATTGGTCTGCATATAGTAAAATTAACTCGTCAATGTCCTTAGTAAGTAAGTTAGCTAAAGCCGCACCCTGCCATTTCATACTATTTCTTAGCCTCCTCTGGATAGCTGTAGTCTACCCTTTCAAGAACGTAGTGAATGAGGCTATCAATTGTTGTATACGAAATAATATAGTACTTGTCCTGTAGTAACCTTATAAGTTCGTCTTTGCCGTTACCAGTAGAGTCAACAATCAAGTACTCGTATAATCGTGCGGTTTCTTCTTTGTAAGCCATGGCATCAGTCTCTTTTCTCGTTATATTCACGCTTTATTTGTTTAATCAGTGAGTAGGTAATCGGTATGAGTTCAAAACGCCCAGCAGAGCCTATTCTAAGGCTCTCAGAGCCATCGTATGCCTCCATGACAGTATTCATTGCTTGTCCGATTGTAGGCATCTCAGGAGGCGCGTAGTGGGCATGTATGTAGTTGTGTGTTGGTATAGCTAGGAGTGTCTGGTGGCGCTCCAGGTCTCGAAAGGTTTGAAATAGAGCAAGCGACCCGAAAGCCGCTTTAGTCCATGCCCAGTGATGTATGTTTTTACTGCCCTCAAATTGGGGCAAGTCTAGCTCAAAAGGGTTGATAGCGACACCGTTCCTCGTAGGGAAGGGTCGCTCCGCCATTACAGGTCAGCCCATCCGTTGTAGCGAGGTGGGTTGTCAATCCACTCTTCTAGGCTCGTGTCAGGGGTCTCGTCCATGCACCAGCCCCTCAAGTTACCCTCGACTACTCTCTCACCGCAGTCGAGTCCTCGTCCTTCAGCAGGGCCATGATTATGTACAGGAGGTTTCTCTTCAACCTCAAAGTCGGCAACAGGCATGTCTACAGTGTGTATTGCTAAGACAGCCATGCCCCGTTTTGTAAGCTCCCTCTCAAGTAGTCCTCGTGCAGCTTCATACGAGCCGCCGTCTCTCGCATCACCAATTAGCGCAATTAGCTCGCTGTCAGACAGGTCACGGAGTGTTCGAGGCTCTTCCATACGGTCAATATACTACTTATGGCTACTGTTGTCAAGATGACTTTATGCGACGTAGTATTCTAGTGAGTCTACTTTTAAGACTGCCAGCGTTACGCTTCTTTTTTATCTCGATCATCATTTTCCTCACATCACTTTGGTGCTTTGCGAGGCTACGTCTTCAACTCTCCATTATTGTTTCTTCGAGCTAATCCTGAATGTTTGCTTGAGCGCAAGCAGTGCCGATACAATAGCCGCGTTGATCGTTACTGCTACAACTCCGTCTAAAACTGAGAATATGGCAAGTAATGTCAGGACAAGTCCCGTAGCTATTGCCGTAATGTCAGTAGCAAAGTAAGCAATTGTTTTTACTTGGTCGCTAACTATTGGCGTGAAATCACTTGCACTCACGACGCTCTCTGTACCCTTTACAATGTTTTCCTGGTCTGCGGTTGTCATGTGGTTTTTCTCCTTTACTTCTTTCTCAATAGCGGCTAGTTCGGCTGCTTTTTTTTCAGCTGCCTCTTTAGCTAGTCGTTCTTCTTCTTTGATGCGGGCGATCTCGGCCTCAGCAGCAAGACGCTCTGCCTCTGCCTTCTTGTAAGCTTCCTCAGCGGCTTTAATCTCTTTAGCCTTCTCAGCATCGGCTAAAGCCTTTGCAGCGTCTTCCGCGGCTTTCTGTGCGGCTAAACGAGCAGCCTCGGCTTTACGGGCATCTAGTAATCGTTTTTCCTGTGAGTTAGCAAGCCCAGACTGCACTGCTTCAATCGGGTACTTCATCCAGTTAGCTATACCAGTTTCGTCTACGCCAGACGGGTCGCGTTCGAGTATGGCTTTGTACTCAGCAATTACCTGAGCGCGAGTGGCTGTTTTTACTGTGTCAATGTACGGCATGGGGTTAATACGTCCAGCGTAGCCATTTGAGAAGTTAGGACTGAGTGGTAGCATTTCAAAGTGTAGGTGTGGACCAGTTGCCGCGCCAGTTGCGCCAACGTAGCCAATGAGCTGCCCTTTTGCGACTTTTTGCCCCTTGTTTACTACGGTGCTTGATAGGTGAGCGTAACCCCCGTATGAACCAATGTGGTTGATGAGTACGCATATACCAGCTGGTGTTCCCATCCAAGAATGGTTTTGTCCCCAGCCTTCAAATGTTACTGTACCTTCGTCTGCTGCATAAACTGGTGTGCCAGCACTTGCACCAAGGTCGATGCCGTTGTGTCCGATTTGACCAAACTGCCTGTAGTATTCGGGGCTTGCCCCAAACTCGCCTGTTATTCTTACGTTATCGAGTGGCCATCTAAATGACATTGTTTACTCCTTTACTGGTTATTACCAAGTGTGAATACAAGCTTTATAACCGCCCACATCGTGCCGAGAAGCACGCCAATGCCGCCAGCAATCACAACTATTCTTCGGCCAAGCTTTGCAAACCTTTTGTTAAACTCTTCTGCTTGCTTGCGGTCTTCGACAAGCTGCTTAATATCTGGGACAATTCCAACTAGCTCGTTTAGAGATGAAAGCCCATCCAATGTAGTTATAATGGTTTCGAGTTGCTCTTTAGTTGTGGGAGGTTTAGTTGCCATATCATTTATTACCTATGCCATCAAGTAGTTTGCGCTAATACCAAATGCGTCGCCAGCACCCCAAGTCATTGGAACTGTAGAGCTTGTCGCCGCACCGTAAGCAGTGTTTGTTGCGGCTGAGTTTGAGGGTCTCAATGTTATGGTCGAGCTAGTAATAGTCGGTACTCCAACATAGACTTGAATCGCTGCGTCTAAAATATAGCCCGTACCAATTGGTGCGTCACCAGCGTGAAAAGTTGAATCACAGGCTATAGGTGAGCCAACGCTAATAGAACCAGTTACGCCAGCGCCAGCTAGTGTGTATCGGTAATCAACAAAGACTCTAGTCCCAACTACTGAAAACCGAGAAAGGTTCACGGTTCCGCCAGATACGTTTGTTAGAGCTGCGGTGTAGTTAAAGAACTCGGGAAATCCTTTGGGCGTTGCTGCATTGCTGTAATAAGGTGCTGTAATAGCGGCGTTTGCAAGTGTGTAGTCACTGTTTGGAATAATAGTAACCGTAGTGCCAGATATGCTAGCCACGTACCAGTATTTAGAGGTTGTCTGGGTGAACCAAAGCTTCGTTCCTTTTGTAATTGCATCTGCGTCTGCTTGTGGGACAGTAAAGGTTGTCGCTGATACATATGTCCAAGCCCCAGTACCTCGTTGCCACTGGGATAGACTGTCGATAAAAGCTTTACCTGTACCTTTTGGAGTGATAGCCAAGTTTATGTTTGTATCACTGCCTGTTGCTGAAATTGAGGGTGCACCAGCTGTTGCTGCATTGGTGACCGTAATCTCATTCACTGCACTAGCTGTTGCAGGAGTTACGATAACTTCATTACCGTTTGCGTCGTTTATAGATGTAGTGATTTTTGGAGTTGTAAGAGGTAGAGAGGGGATCATTGCGCCTGTTTGTGTGTGAGATACCAATAGTCCGTCAACCATGCGGTTTTGTACTTCACTTGAGAGTGTAATGTAAACACGAGTCAATGCGCCCGCTGCGTAGTTTTGAGGTGTACCAGAGACGAGAGACACGTTCGTGATTGACGTTGCGCCAGAGACAACACCCTCAAACTCGCAGTATGTACCCGCTACCTGTACTTGGTCGCCGTTTACGATCTCGGCCGTGTCGATTGAGAAGATAACGCCCGTATCTGTAGGCCAGTTAGTTGTGCTTACTACTGTGATCGAAGTATTGCCAATTGTGTAGCCTGGTGAAGAGAGGGTAGTCGCTGTACCTTCACCTGTTTTGATTAGTAAGTCATTTGCTGATGCTGCCATAATATTCTCCTTTAATTTATCACGTTTGTGCTTTGATTACCAGGTCGTCAAGGGCAAATCCTTTAGTATTTACCGCGCTTAGTGTGTAGTCTGAGCCAGCCGTATCTGCTACCACTTCCCACGAGAGCTGATTGAGTAGACCCTTAGGTTTAATTCTCAACACCGTGGCACTTGTTCCAAAGGTGTTAATAGTGCCAGCAGCCTCACCGTATTGGTGTGCTTTGTTAGGGTTAAACAGGGTATCTACGCCGTATAGGAACTGTCCCCATCCAGTCTTAGTGGTAGTAACCGAGAAGGTGTCTGAGCCTGCTGATGTTTGTACGCCCTTACGAGTAAGCCCTGTTGCGTTGACCTGAATAAGTCCTTTGGGGAATAGGAACTTGAAGTACTGGTTGCGAATTGAGCCGAGAGTAATACCGTCCTCGTCCCAGACCATACTTTCAAACGCCGCACGACTGCGCCACGCTACATCATCGTCTTGGTGAGTTACTGCACCAGCATGAGTAAACTCTAGTATCTTGTTATCTACCAAAGCGCAGAAGTGAGTTGTCCCTGCATTGTCTTCGTATAACCATAGGTCTTTAGCGGCAACTTGCCAGCGAAGTACCCAGAGGTTTTTACGTGAGCGGTCAAGATACCAGATCTCGTTATTCTCAGTAGATGATACAGGAAGCGCGAAGTAGAGTTTGCTGTTCATTGCTACCCCAACGGCTTTATGGAGGTTCTCGAGTGAAATACGTGCAGTATCAGGTTCGATCACTTGGTCAATACGGTTAGTGGTAAGGATGTTTACGACGTTTTGAGATGTACCAGTAGTCTTAAAGTCAAGCCCCGTAGGGTAGTAGATAGAGTCACCGTCTTTAATAGTAGCCCTCGGTGCGTATGTACCAGATTGTCCGTTAGACTCGTAGACGTTAGGGTAGACAATGATCTGATCGCCAATAGTCAAGGATTCAAATGATACGTGGTAGATTTTACCGTTACCAGCTGAACCCCTTGCGGATACAGTGATAACAGGGTTTCCACGTCCATCACGGAAGCCTGTAACATAGTTGAGCTGTGTGTCGCCGTCTACGTCAATACCAACGTATCCACCTCCGTTATATGGTGAGAAGTCACCAGTGCCAGGTGCAGAGTAGTAGAGGTAGTTATCAGCCGTTACGCCAAAGAGTTGTGAGTTCTTAGTGTCTGAGTACATATAAGTGAAGATAGCACCCTCGGTAGAGTTACCCTCTGGAGCGAGCTTAAAGGTGTTAGGCGCAAGTGTACCATAGTCCGTAAAGGTAAGACCCGTAACGGTGTATAGTTCGTAACAGTTAGCTACTGAGTCTCCTACATATACTGTGTAACTATCTGCGCCTGCTACAGAAGACCACGTAAGTGTCATAAAGTCCGTGTTTTCAATCCACGAGTCACGAGGCTTATTAGATGTGTCCGTACCTGTTGCAGAAGCGATAGACTCACCCACATCGTTGTTAGCAGTAACACGGTAATAAATATTAAAGCCTGTGCCAGTCGCACCAGACATAGTCACAGTAGGCGCACCTGGGGTAGCTAGAGACGTATATGTATTTACAGAGTCGTCGGTTAGGTCGATGTATGAGAGGTTATTTGTTCCGTTATAGAGGTACAGTTTAGCTTTAGACTGTACACCCTGCATCCACGCCGTAGAACTGTACGAGCCACCCACTAGTGAGAAGTTACCACCGTCAGATTGCTTGTATATCTTGCCTGTGCCTGCGTCGTTCATAGCCCAGTAGAGGCTGCGTGTGCTGTTGTAACGAACGTTAGCCCTACCAATGACAGTAAGGCTTGGTTGATCACCGTAGCGCACTAGAGGCGGTCGTGGACGAAGAACTGCGTCCTGTACCACTTCCATATTTGTAAGGTCAGATAAAGAGTCGAGAGGACGACGTGAGTTGTCAATCGTAGAAATATAGCCCTTAGAAAACTTATTCTGGTGGACGTTGACTACTCGACGAGCCTTCCTCTTGCTTCGACCTTTACCTATTTCAAACATCTTAGTTTACGCTCCTCGGATCGAGAATACGGTTGCGCATATTGTAAGGTATAGTGCGGGGTCGAGCGTACTCACCTTTACGGTTTGTAGCTGCCATAGCCTGATAAAGGGCGTTTGCTTTGCGGTTGAGGTCTGATGCCTTGTCTTCGTAGATAACGTCGTTAAACGCTACTTCTGATGCTGTAGCCATAACACCCCAGTTGGGGTCAGGGAATGGAAGCAGGTCAGTAGAAGCTGAGATGTCATCAGGAACGTAGAAGCCAGGTACTTGAAGCTCGCCACCTACAATATCCTCGCCAGACTGAATAGTTGTGTTGATTGTGAGAGTTTTAGGGTTCTCACCGCTAATGTATGCACCCCGAGTAGTTTCGTTACGTGCGCCAGCCTGCATGAAGTCGACGTATCGGTATGTACCGTCGGTTGTCAGTATAACCACCTGATCGCTCGGATTGTTGAAACTGCGATGTAGGCTGTATGATTGAACACCAGCAGCAATAACAGACTTGTGCGTGAGTGTGAGGTCTGAGGCTGTCGTAGAGAATGCTACGGTTACTGTGAGGCTTGTATCGCTGACAATGGTTGCAATAGTGCGCTCAGTCTCACCAGCAACAGTAATCTTGTCTCCTACACGGTAGTCGGTGAAGTAAGTCCCAGACCCCGCAAGTGCAGTCGTTCCTGCTGTTGTAACAGTGCCAGGCTCAGTTGGTGCGACTGCCTTAAAAGCTGAACTCCATGAAAGATTAGGGTTCTTAAACAATTCGTCTTTTTTATCGTTTAGGACTGATACCCAGTAGTTAGACTCATCGTCACCAAAGGTCGGTGCTTCGTCATCAATACCTCTGAGGGCGTATGATATTTTAGTTAAGGCTGTTTCTACGTTCATCTTGTCGCTCCTTGCGTTTTCGCTGGGTTAGACGATTTCGATGATACGGTTTGTCGTGTATTCATATTATACTCCTTTTATAGTTGCTTCTTCAATAAGTTTTCTTAAATTACCTGAAACTTGACCAGATACGTCACCAAATGCGTTTAGCTTGTAGTTTTTCTTAGCAGCTTTTCTGCCAGTTGATGACTTGGTTGTTTTCTTTGCTGTAGTCTTTTTGGCTTTCGCTTCTTCTTTGGCTGCCTGTTTTTGTTCTTCGGTTAGTTCAATACCATCAAAGTAATCTACAGGCTCACCTGCTAGGTATGCTTTTTGTCGAGCTGTAAGTTTTACCTCAGTTAGTTCCGATTTCACGGCACCATAGGCTGTATCATTTGCACGAGTTAATACAGTCTTTTTATCTTCAGCAGACAACATTGCATAACGTGGGTCTTCCATAACTTTTTTCCACTCAGTGGACACTTGTTTTGCAACTTTCTTATTGAGTTCGAGCATTTGTTTATCATCTAGGAGTGAATCACCGTTAGCGTCTTTGAATGTACTCTTGGTTGCTTGCGTTGGCGTAATACCCTCACCTTGGTCTTGTAGTGAGCGAAGTTCTGCTGTCATTGGGTTAGTTGCTGTAAGGTCTTTAGACGGCTTGAATGGGTTTATTATCTCGTCAATCATACTGCCTCGTCGTGGGACTTCATCACCGTAAATGTTTGTTTTAGCTGGCAGTGTTTGGCGTAGACCAGGAATACCAGCAGTTACAGCGTCACCTATACCGTTCATCTCACGCTGTACAGGGTCGGTTGCACGAGCAGCCGTTCGAACGATGTTAGGTACAACACTACCTGCTGTTTGTTCTGCAAACTTCTCTGCGCTTCGTGTAGGGTCTGTAAGGGCGTTGATACCACCTGATACACCCTTTAAGAATGACTGCTCTGTAAACGCTTTGCCTGCACCTGCAAGGGCATTTGCATAAGCTGTTTCAGGGTCTTCACCCTCATTTATAGCGTTTTGGTATTCTGCACCTGCTGCGAGTAAGTTTCCTGCTGGTTGGAAATAGTTGGTAGATAACCATTGATCGCCCACTTTTATAGAATAAGGTTGTTTGCCTTCTGCTTCCCATAGATCACGTTCTTTTTTCTCTGTAGGATAGCCAAGTGTCATAGCACCAGAGTTAGCAAGTGCTACACCTGCGCCAACAAGAGGAATAACCATTGAACCGTTAGCAATAGCCTGTGTCATAGCACGTTGGTCAAACTTCTTAGCTTTAATCTGTTTAACAATCTCCGTAGCCCATCCAATAGGTGTTCGTTCAATCATACGAGTTGCGATAGATGATGGGACTCCTGAGAATGGTATGAGGAACTCTGCAATGTCTGCACCAATGCCAGTACCGCTTTTAAGTTGTGAGGCTCGTCGTCCTAGCTCTGTTTCGTTTTGGAATACAGCATATCGTGCTTCTTTATCTGCTAAGTCCATAGCTTTTGTTTGTGGCTCGGTAATAAACTGTTTTACAAAGTCTGATTTTGCGCTACCCTTTAGCTTTTGGCGTGAAGCCTCTGTAAGTGCTTGATCGTATAGTGAATTACGAAGTGCTGCATAGTAAAACGGTTGGTCTTGTGCGCCCATAGTTCTAAATACTGCCTGTGTATAGACTTCAGCAGCTTTACCAAGTGGTTTGTCTGAGTAGTTAATGTTTCGGACATCGAATTTCTGACTAGGGTTACGTGGGTCATAGCCTGTCTTAAAGTATTTAATACCCTTAACGATTCCCTCACCAGTACCAGACGCAGTTCCTCTAAGTGTGTACTTACGGCTTCTCTGTCCAGTAAAGAAGAATGCTGTAGCAGCGTCAAGTATGTTAGCAAGTGGGTCTACATAACCTTTTCTAAGAATTGCCTCAACGATGTTGGCTACTAAGTTTCCTGCGGTAGTACGAGGTGAAGTTAAAAGTCCAGCTTTCCATACTTGTAGTATTTGGCTCATCTTCCTTTGAGGTAATTGCTTAGCAACGTATTGCATAAGATTATTTCGGGCAAGACCATTTTCGTATGAACCAGCGTCCGTCTTTTTAACCTGTTGAATAAAACTATCGATCTTCTTGGTCATTTCAGGGGTAATAGTAACACCCTCTTTTTTGAGTGACTTAATAGCAGAAAAGCGTAAGCCCTCTGGTGTACGGTTTCCAAGGAGTGAAGCCGCTTGTACCAACTGACCAGCTTTTGAGAACTTCTCCGCTAGTTGTTCGTATATCTCGGTTGCCTCTTGAAGGCTCTTCGTGGTACTGCGAGCGTCTAGGCGTTTAGCAACTGCGATAGCGTCTGAGGCTGTCTGGTCGTCGATCTTGTCTGCGATCAAGCGGTCTTTAATGTCAGTAGTCGCTTCTTTAAGACTTCGTGACTTTAAGAACTTATCAGACTGAAATAGTCGTTGCTCATCGGTAACAGTAGTGTATGAACCTTCTTTACCACGCATAGCAGTTCTGAGTTTGTCGCTCGTTTCGGCTGAACCCTTAACAGTACGTGTAAACTTCGTCTTTGCCTGTCGTGGTGCTGTAATACCTGCTGCCTCTAAGTCTGCGACAATCTGGTTCTCCCTTTGTAGTGCGAGGGGTTCGTCAATGTATAGTCCACTCTCTGGGTCTGTGCGTGAGATAACTTCTGCACGTTTCTGTATATCTGGGCTATTACGTAACTCTGTGATTTTCTTGCCTTGTTCTCGTGATGAGGATCGTGCGTCGAGTTCTCTCTTAACGACATCTAGCATGTCTTCACTTGTCATAGTAAGTTGACCGTCAACTCTGTTGCCCTCAAATTCTGCTGCAATATCGTCTAATGCCCTGCCGTCTTTTTCAGATAAGTAGCGAGGTGGTATGCCAGACTCACGAGCAGATAGACCTGTTACTTCTTTAATACTACTCGGTTTAATCTTTGGTATACCTGCCTCAAACGCACCTGTACTGCCTGATTCAAATAGCAGTGGGTCTGTTTCGTATACTGCTTGGTCTACGGCTTCACGCATCGCTTTGCTTTGTTTTCGGTATGGCGTTAGTCCAGCAGCTTCTAGGTCTGCTTCAAAGGCTGATTTTTGGGTAGTTGGTTGTTTAGGTGTCTTAGTTACTTGTGGGGCTGAAGCCTCAATATCAAACACAACTAGCTGGTCGTTTGTACCACTAGACGCATCTGCAACTGTCTTTTTTATTATTATGCCGTCATGCCCTTGTTGCTTTAGGCTATCGGCAAATGCCTTCTTGTTATCAAACTTATCAGCTTCGTACTGGAACACATCGTAACTATCTTTGAGTTTTATCTTCTCTTCTTTTAATGCGCCGTTAAGTTGGTCTATTTTGTTGGTAAACTCTCTGTCTGTTTGCCAAGAGTAGCCTGATGGGTTGTTGTTTATTGTTGCATCTTTATACTGTTTTCTCTGTAGCTCTGTTTCTTTAATTTGGTTTTCTATACTTTCAATGTTGCTTCTAACCTGTTTTGCTTGGCTAGGACTTAACGGTTCGTAGATTTTTGGATTATTTAGTTTTGGTGTAGCTTCAATGACTCTGCCTGTTTTTGACTCTGGATTATTTTTATAGATACTTTCGTATGTGAACTTGTCCGCTACGTTTCTGTCGCTACTAAACCAAGTGCCAATACCAGCATTTCTATTTTCTGAGTAGCTAGTCTGATTGTTTTTTAGTGTATCAAACTTTCTCGGTGTTCCGTGATACCACATCTGGCCTTCTGCTTTACCCCCTGGTACTTGTATAGAACCACGCTCTAGTATTCTGCGTCGTTCGGTATTAAGTTGTGCGATACCTTGGTTGATCTGTTCACGGCGAGTAGGGTTGGTCTCTACGTCAAAAGCTCTCTTGTAGTTATCAAGAGTTTCGTTTATCTGTGCAAGTTGTGGGTTGATGTTTTCTACTGCACGAGCTACGTTTTTAGCGCCAGTAGTGGTTGCATCGCCTATAACTTGTCCAGCCTTAATAGTCGCAGGAATAGCAGCGCCCGTTACAGCTCCGATTGCCGCACCAGTGCCGATACCTGAAGCATAGTCTTGAAGAGTGGCGTCTGCGCCCATCTGTTCTGCCGTACCAGCTCCACCGTATGCTGCACCGAGGGTGCTACCTGATACAGCGCCCTGTCTGATTGTCTGTGGGTTAAGCACGGTATTAGTAAAGTTGACAAGCTTAGAGCCTGCCGTTGCCGTCTGTCCGCCCTTAACTGCTGCACCCACTAGCTTGCTTCCAGCACCAGCGGTAACTACGTCTAGTCCAATGCTTGCTACTGCGCCAGCTGCTTTAGTGGGGTCTGTACGTTCTGCTACCTGAGTCTGAGTAGCTTCCTGTTGCGCTGATAGGAGGTCGCTCTGTGCTGCTATGTTTGAGATAGCCTGCTTGTAGCGCTCTTTTGCCACAGGGTCGGCTGTTTTATTCATGTTATCAGTAAGGTTACGAACAGTCTCCGCTACGCCCTGTTGGTAGTCGGCCTGAGCCTTGTCTGCCTCGCCCTGAACTCCTGCACCGAACACTTCGCCAAAGCCCTCACCGATACGCTTATAGGCTGATGGGGCTGCTGCTACAGCGTCCTGTGCAAAGGTAAGTGGATTACCGCCCTGCTTCTTGCCGTATGTTTCAATGTTGGCTAGCTGTTGTTGCGCCCAGTCTCGGTTTTTTATATCTTCCTGAGAGTTGAACTTCGTGCGTCCAGCAAGCCCCTGTAAATCTGCGATGCGCTGTCTCTGTGAGTATACGTCAGAGGTATTAAACTTAGTCACCTCTGGGTCTTTAGTCTCGAAGTACTGTTTAGTGAGTACGTCTTGATCGAACTTGCTACCACCTGCTGCAAGGTTGCCACGTACTGCGTCTACTTGATTACCTGTCCCTTTTGAGAACTCTTCAATAGTGATCTTTTGGTTACCGTTATAGAAGTCTGTACCACCGTCTGAGCGTTTCTGTTGGCGGTATGGAGACGTAGAAGCAGGAGCTACAGATTGCTGTGCTGGCTGAGTAGACGCAACATAAACAGGCTGCTTATACGTCTTGAGTTCTTCTCTGAGGTCTTTTGGATTGAGGCTGTATGCCATTATGAACCCCTAAGCTAATGTTTGATCTTCGTTGCGTTTCTTGAGTAGTTGTTCGTATGGTGAGTACGTTGAACCTGTACCTTGGTTGGCGTTGATAGCTGCACGATCAACTGTGTAGTCTCGTAGGCTTGGTGCGTTTACCTGAACATCTTTAACTGAGTAAGGGGTTACTGAACCACGGAGTAGGTTGTCAATAGCAGTCTCACGGCTTGCAATATCATTCGTGTACTGTTGTGAAGCGTTACGAGCTGCACCGTAACCACCGCCCATAATTGAAGCCTTTTCGCGAGCTGCGTTAGCAAGTGCCTCAGAGATTTGATTTTGCTGTTCAAGTACACCGCTGCGGAGGCTTGTCTCGCGGCTTCGCTTCTGTTCGGCAAGATCAGCAAGGAGGTTTTCAAAGTCTGTTTTCGCACGGTTTTCTGAGGTTGCAAGGTCACGGTAGTTTGCGCCATAGTTAGTCAGCACATCGCCACGTTCACCTGATGCCTGGCGAGCGACTGCACCTGGGGCTGCAAACTTAAATGCAGATGAGTCTGTACCGCCTGCCATACCGAGACGGCGACGGAGGCTGTCTGCTAGTGTGCGAGCGTTTGTATCTACCTTACCAATAGCGTTCTGTTTAGCTAGGTCTGTGTCTGAGCGTTTAGTTTGGAAGTCTTCGAGCGCACGTCCGCGAGCTTCGTTCTGGCGTGATGTTTCTTTGTTAAACGAGCTTTCAAGTGATGCGAGTCCCGTGTCTAGCCCCGATGTAGTACGTCCCATCTGACGGCTATAATTAGCAATGAGGTCGTCTATGTAGGCAACATCTTCTGCTGAGTAGCTTGAGCCTCCGCCGCCTGTGCTTGTACCTATATTACCACCACCTGTAGTAGTTAAGTTGTCACCAATATCTGTATTTGTTCGTAGGTATGGGACTGTCTCTGCTGCTGCTGTATTACGTGCTGCTGCACGTGCTGGCTCATTGTCACCAACACCAGGTATAAGGTCAAGTGATGGCGATTCGACTCCTATACCAAAGCCAGCAGTTAATGGGTTGGACTTGGCTACGTTTACAATTAAATCCTGCAAAAATGACATATATTTCTCCGTATATAAAAGTTGAGTTGAGTCTCAATTCGTAAATACGGTGTCGAGATGACTTCCTATATAGGGTAGTCCTCACTTGACGTGTCAAGTTGATTAGTTACAGTGTACCACAGTCTATACCGCATGTGAATAGTAATAGTGCTTGACAAAACATAAGCAGTCGTGGTAGTGTTCTAGTATGAAGTTACTAATAAAAATCGTAATTGTTTTCACTCTTCTAGCAATACTAGGTGCAGGTGTTTTAACCTATCTCAGAGTTGGCAGTGAAGTAGCAAGTTTTAACTCGCGCACAGAGAGTGACGGGCAACTAATTCCGATACTTGAAGATGTTGCTATTGGTACTACAGATGAGCTGTCAATAATATACGATGATACACTAGAATACTCAGATGCAAAGGCCGTGTACTCGTCACTCACTATTTACGTAAAGCCTGGTATTGACCTTGAAAAAAGTAAGGTTGTGATTGCTCACGAATACCTCCACTACGTTTGGTACGAGATGATGACCGAAGGGCAAAGAAGTACTGTTACAAGTAAGGTGATCGGTCTTTACGCTAAAGACATAGCCACGCAAACACGCACTATTCCGTACCAGAATACGAATACGCTGCTACCTACCGAGCTATTCAGCATCTACTGTACCGAGTCAAGTGATAAGTATATTGCCACCATCCTAGATGATTGTAGTAAGTATATTGATCGCTCCAAGCTAGTACTAGTGCGCTAGTTTACTTCAAACCTAAGAACTGTGTCTTGCTTAGTCTGTCTTTAAGTATCTTACCTGCGGTATTAGCAGTATTGTATGCAGATATATCTGTTGTCCATGGGTCGCCAGCGCTTCCTGCACCGTTTAGTTTCTCGCCCATTGTACCCGTGAGATCGTACTCGCTTGCAAGTGCGTTCCATACAGCGTCAACAATCTGCTGCACAGCTGCTTCTGATTGGTTAACATAAATGTCGGCTGCCATCTGACCCAAAGCCTCTTGTTGCGCGTCTGAGATGATACCAGAACCAAGTAATTCAGCCGTCATACCTGCAAGGGCTGATGCCGCTGCCGTGATGCTACCAGACCCTGCTAAATCTGCTGCTGCTTGTAATTGTCCAATAATAGAGGCTGTTAAGTTGCCCGACCCTGCGAGTGCTGCAATCATCTCCACGGTAAGTCCCATAGCTGCATTCGATATGACCCCTGAACCACTAAGGTCAGCAAGGGCTGCCATACCAGCTACCTGAGCTGCGTTACTTATTGTACCAGTCCCAGGGGAGTACATGCTCATACCACCCTCTTTAGGTGCAAGTACAAGTGAGTACGGAGGTCGTAACCCCTGAGCTGGTTGTGATGTTCTATCTGTTACGCTAACAATGTCATTATCGCCAACATAAAACGTATTCCAGCGAGCCAAGTCCAGCCCTCGGACTGGACTTAATTGACCACCTAGTGACCTAGATTGTCCTGCTCCGTCACGTCTATAGTTGGTAAGTAACATGTTAGTTCCAAATCGTTGTAAGGTCGCCAGAGAATGTAGCGTTGGCAGGTGTAGTTGTTGAACTCATATATACCCAGTATAGTGCTGCACCATCATATATGCGTGGGAGTGATGGGTAGTCAAATTGTAGGTTTCGTTCTGCCGCCTGACCAAGTACGTTTAGTGGTACACGAGTAAGTTCTTTGACCATAGCAACTGAGTACTCGCCAGAGACATATGAGGTAGAGTTTTGAATCGTGTTGATTTCAGCAATACCTGCGTCACCTGACTGCAGCGGGACCGTGTAGTTATACTTACCTGCACCAGATGCACCTGAATATAGTACGAGCGAGTTAGAAGCTGCCGTCTTACCTACAGGAAGAACTGTTGGGGTTGCCCTTGAAGCGGTTTGTGCCGAGTTCGTGTAACCAAGTGAAAGGTTAGGTGTACCAGCACCAAGAGCAGTAGCATTCGAGTTGAAGAATATTGCTTGAACACCTGCGCCATTTGTGTAACGAGGAAGGAGGCGTGATATTGTGTGCGTACCAACACCTGCTGTAGTGAAGTTAATAGCTGTACCTGCGACTGCGTTAGCGTATGATGTTGCCAGTTTGAAAGTTGAGTCGGTTACTTTTATCACGTAGTAGTCTGTTGCTGTTGCTAGACCTACAGGTAAAGTTGTGGTCGTAGTGAGACGAACACGTGTACCAGTTAATATGTTGCTTGGTATGTTTACAGTTGAGCTATACGTACAGGTATCTGTCGTGTCGTCTGCGGTGAATGTATCCCCGAATCCTAGGGTATTAGTTGTTGCCTGCGCTGTTGTTGTAGTGACCGCTGTAACACGATAAAAGCCTACTACGTCTACAAGTACCATCCACCCAGGGACAGTAGTTGCTGCTGAGGTAACAGCTGAAGCTGCCGCAAGGCTCTTGTAAAAGGTCGGCTGTACGTTTCCACCGTGTTGCATTGAACCTGCTGAGGTAGTAGTATCTGTTACACCCTGAAAAGTAAGGGCTGTACCTGTGTTAAAGATAGCGTCTGCACCAGGGTTTCCAGCACCCCTAAAAAGAGTGTGTACTTCACCTGCTACTGCTGCGGTAGTCGGGTTAAACTGTTTAGTCCAGTTAGTTTTAAATGTTTGCCCTGCGGTTAGGGCGTTTACTATTGCGTCACTGCTTGAAAATCCAGGCATATTAGTTCTCCTTATTCATATTATTTAATCCCACACAACCTTAACGTCACCGACCAAGGCTGTTGCTGCGAGTGTTCCTCTTGGTAGACATAGACAACCAAGAAAAGCGTCATCGTATATGCGTGGTATTTCACTTCCACCGATCAATGCGTCTTTTTCGTACGGTGCTGTAATCTCGAATATTTGTGTCCACAACAGAGGTTTCACAAGTACGAGGGCGAATAGTCCGACATCTGCTCCAAGCATAGTTACTGATTCAATACTGCGTACACCAGAGTCACCGTTCTGCAAGCCTATGAATGGATTGCCAGATTGTACTGCGGTTGATACTGACGAGGTTACGATTGAACCAATAGCAGTCGCTGCGTTCATTTGTACAGTTTGTGATACTCTACCTGATACCCCATCTGAGTTAGTGTACGTGAAGCTAAATGACTGTCCACCTACACCTGCGTTGGTGAGGACTGCCATCACCTGTACACCCTTACCATCTGTGTAACGTGTAAGTGCGTTGGTGTTCGTCATATCTTGTTGGTCTGTTACTGACATATCCACGAATGGGTAAACTAGTAGATAGTCGCAAAGTATCATCGGCATCGGTAAAGCTGTAGCAGTAGCTGTCATAGCCGTTATGCTTCTGAGGTACTTAGTGCTAGGGCTAACATTCGGGCCGTGGTTGAATCCGACCTCAGTTGAACGTGCTAATACTGTTGAGCTTAGAATACCCCCAATATAGTATTGAGCAGGGGGGTTGCCTGGACTCATCGAAAGGTCAAACCAAATACCAGCTGTAGAAGCCTGGGACGGAGTTTTACGCCAGACATACTGACGGACTCTCCCCTCAAGTTCTGCATCTATAAGTTGCTTGGTATTGACGATTGACATTAGTTTACCTTGCTATTACCCTCTAGCCCTGCGGTTATTTCTACAAAAATTGGTTCGCCGAGTTCAATATCAGCCATAATTAATCTTCCGTGACCGTGAGTCCGCTTGCTGCGAACAAAGGTGTAATGTTAAGTGCTACAGATAGACTTGAGTTCAATGCACCTGAGTACAGAATCTTGCTTGTACCTGATAGTGCAGTTGTGATTGATACGTGAGTGATTGTGTTACCTGACGCACCACACTGAGGGAATGTAATCTGTGCAGCGTTTGTTGCTGTTGCACCCGATACAGTCCAGCCAGCACCAGAACGTGCTACTGCTACACGGGCATAGTTTGTGTAGGTTGCCTCTGACGTTGCTGCTGTTCCTGCTTCACCTGGGTCTGCTGTGTGCAGTGCTACGTATAGTGACCCTGCTGTTGCTGAGTTTTGTAGTCCGCTTG
>ERZ724508.247-NODE-247-length-39775-cov-30.918605_pt1 | contig 39775 bp, 67 predicted proteins | sample MGYA00376041_ERZ724508 | MGnify/ENA primary metagenome ERZ724508 (study PRJEB28724, sample SAMN07190887) | wastewater metagenome | isolation source: effluent of sewage treatment plant in Hong Hong | place: USA: Christiansburg, Virginia | collected 2016-03-01 ...
CTTTACCTAGTGCATACATGGTTCTGATTTGTTGAGCGGTGAGAGCGGTGGAGGAGATGTGGACTTCTTCAATTTTCCCGTTTAAATAACGTCCTAATTCACCCGAGCTTGGAGTGTAATAACCAAAATTACCGATATTTAGGGCTTTTGAATTATCATTGGGATTAGTTGTCTCGTTTACCGTTCCAATCTCATTACCATTTAAGTACAATTTTATTGTTGAGCCGTTATATACACCACATAGATGTAACCACACACCAGTATCAAGGGTGCGTGTAACTGTAAGTGTTGCTGATCCTGACGATCCGTGAATAACGCCTATTTTTTGCGTACCGCCATCGTTATGTAAGCGCATTTCATAGCCAGTATTTAATGTTCCACTATTTAGTACGTCATATTTTCCTAATATACTCATAAACGCATTAGTGCCAGGGAGTGCATCAATGTTTACCCAACAACTTAATGTGTAATTTCCTGTAATTGAAAGTGAAGCAGAGTCAGCACATTGAATACGACTTGTTGAGCCATTGAAATCTGCCCCCTGTCCAAACTTACCATTGGCTTGTGAGTAGGTTATTGCGGTATCTGTACCGTGATTGTTATTTCCACTTGAATCAGTAGAGTTACCGTTTAAGTGCCACAGTCCAGCCGTTGTGCCAAATTGATTGGGTCGTAGTTCACCTAAGAATCTACCTTCATAGAGTTCTTTGATTTGATCGGCAGAGAGGGCTACGGAGAAAACGGCAACTTCGTCTATTAGACAAGAAGAATAGTTTGTTTGTACTGTTCCCCTGCCTATATTAAATAAATCAGTAGCTAAGTCATTTCCATTTCCACTTGCTGCAATCACTCCAACATAAGCTCCATCAAGATATCCTCTTAAGTTTGTACCGTCATAAGAATAGACAATTTGATGATAGATACTCGTTCCTAGTGCGGAGATGTTTACCGAAAACTCTTGAGCTGATACATTTGATTTTGCACGTTGAAAATATAGTTGATATGTCCCAGAGTTGTTATAGTAAAAGATTCTATTTTGTACTCTATTAGTAAGTGATGATTGTGATACTAGCTCATAAGCAACCGTTGAAGATGGTTCTGCTCCAATTTTTACCCATAAAGCCATAGTAATAGCGCCACCAGTTATGCCAAGATTATCAGCTATTGATAAATATTTATTGCTATTGCTTGTGCTAAAATCTGCAGCTCCACCAAACTTGCCAGTACCCTCACCCACCGTATTATTATTCGTTAATGTCTTACCTTGACCACTACTATCAGTAGTCAGCGCACCACTCTCAAACTCAAACAAACATTTCAAGTTTGCATTGTTAAATAAAACGGTATTGCGTAATTTTTGAGCTGCCATAGTTAGTCTCTGGTGTAGTGAATGAGTACATAGCCGTTTGAGGGGGCTGTGGTGGCTGTTACCGAATCAACGTCAATTGTGATTGCGTCACCCTTTGCGACTGCGGTAGTAGAAGGAGTGAGATCAACGTGAGAAGTACCAGTAGTGGTGAGCGTTAATTTGCTCGTGGTGATGGTGGTGCCGTTTTTGTTGATGTCCACCACGGTTGAACCTGTGCCACTGCCTGCGGTGTCGACATAGAGAGAGACTGCTGAGAGCGTAACTGCAGCAGGTGCAAACCAAGTTTTTGAGAGATTAGTGGTAGCTGCGGATGGGAATGTGCCTGCGATAATAAAGACTTCTGTTTGTGCGCCAGATGGTATAGTTAGAGCAGCACTTGTCCAGTTAGTTCCATTAGAGGTTAATACATTTCCAGAAGTGCCAGGAGCAACTGGTACTTTTGTCGTGTCAATAGCTCCTGTTGCTGGTACAACTAGATTAGCCAGTGCATCTAGTACTCTTTGTTGCTGAGTGACATCTGAAATAAACTCTACTACTTTTCCGAGTGCTTGATCTTGACCACCCGAGATAACCGTACATCCAGTTAGCGTAGCACCAGAGGTTGCAGTAAACTCAATATATGTCCAGCTAGCGACTGATTGCAAAGTACCATTAACGTCAATTCTATTGATTAAGCAAACACCTGGTTTGTTTTGAATGCTGGTTGTATTTGTTAACGTAATAACTGCATCAGCATTTGTATAGTTAGCGTTAAGCTGTTTACTAACAGCATTTACGGTTGTGGGGTAAAGAAGTTGTCCTGACATACGGTTATACTATCCTTTTGTTTACTAGGTTATCAATTTTTATACTCTTTGACTCGAACTTAACGTACCACTAGATCGCTTGGCTCGCATATTTAATTTCAATAATTCAAAGTTAGAATCTATTGACGAAGTGGTCACTTCTACCTGTACTGATCTAACTTGTTTGAATAGAGTTCCCCATCGAGGTACTTCATCTAAAGATGCGGAAAACTCATTTGTCAAAGTAGTTCCCCACGGTGTAGTTCCCCATAAGTCAGTACCCCAACCAGTCATACCTGATGTTTCAGCACCCGTAATAGTGAAGGTTTTAGCAATTAAATTACTGCCGTTTCTATCTTCGATAATGATATTAACCGTTACTGAACCTGTAATTGCTCTGAAAAGCGCATAGAAGAACTCAATCGTAGCAAGTTTCGTCCAGTCACCAAAATCCTCTTTATTGGTTCGTAGTGTTTTAACGACAATTGTTCCATCATCAGAATTAACTGAAGGGATAAACTCATAAATAGTATTGGTGTCTGAGCTACCAAATACCCAATGCTCTGTACCAGATGAGTCAAAGTACTTCTTCATGCTTGAAATACCGTATGGCATCTTCCAAATACCCACAAAGCAACCTCTCTCTCGGTCATAGACTAGAAGTTCTCGTAGTCTTGGAAACGCTAGTAAGTATTTGTGATCGACATACATGGCGCAAGCTGTTGCGTAATCTGATGCTCCTAATTTAGCAAAGTACGGTCTCATTCTTGCAGAAGTTTCATTGGTGCGAATGATATTTAAAAAGTTTGGTTCATAACCCGTTACATAAATACCATCCCTACCAAAGTAAAAGGTATCATTTTCAACAGTGGCAATCGTGTCTTGATTAGAACAACCGACAGCAGTTGAGATTGGTTGATAAGTTGGATCCATCAAGTAGAATGGACCAACACTGACAAAATCTAACTTAACTAAATACGAAGATCTGTTCTTGTACACGACGATACGATCTGCGATTGGCTGTACTTCGACTCCAGTAATATCATCACCACTATCGGGATCTATGTTTAGTTCTCCGCCACCTCCCATTAAAGAGAAGTCTGTTTGATCTGGATATAAACCACTGATTAAAAGTTTACTCCCTTGAACCAAAAGTAGTCTGTTTTGATACTTCTTGATGATGGGGGATTTAATTCCACCTGTCGTATTAGTTAAAGGAGGACCAATGGTTTGAGCCGCATCAGTTCCTCTATCAACATACGAAGTAGTATTGGAAGTAATAGTCGATAAAAATGTTTCATCACCTTCACGACCTCGATACACTTCATATCCAGTAATAGTAGGTGCTGACGGAGCAACCCAACTAACTAAAGTCGAGGTTCTTGTTAAATCGGATGGTAAATTAGCGAGAACATAATTTGCCGAAGGTTCAGTGTGTCCTGAAGGAGTGTTTGCGAGTACTTTATATGAGACTCTATTAGTACCTGATACACCAGATATATTAGTAGCATAGAGTCCAGTGGGAGCAGATACAGTCACAAAAATACTAAAGCTACTTCCTACATATTTAGTAAATGGAACCGCAGATGAAACTAAATACGTTTCTCCTCCTAATTGCTCGCTTCGCATGATCGAACCAGACGGCCATGACTGCCCGACAATTCTGGTTGAGAGTAAACCGTTTTTCTTTTCAACATAGCCATCGTCAGTTAAAGCAAAAATATCATTCGCTGAAGTAGTGACGTATGTTCCAATTCCTCTGACTGTTCCAGAGCTACCTACCGTAAAATACGTAGAACTTCCCCATCTACCTGTGGGAACTCCAGAGCCTTTGAGCATGATATTATCGCCCTGAGAGTATTCATCTTTGGAAAGTTCTGTTGGTCGCAGTAAAAGGTTTAATCCCTTCCTAAATGTTTCCCAATCAGCAACCTGCTTTTTACTCGGTTGGTATTCTGGAACTGAATTAGAAAATATCATTTTTTCCTATCTGAGAGGGTTAGCAAAACCTGCTGGGGCAACTCGTACTTGGCCTCCAGGTGATTTCATAGCCCTACCAAACATATTTTTAAGTTTCTTTTCTTTAATTGAATCTACATACGGGAATCTATCATCACCTCTAGCCTGTAAAACGTAGGATTCAATTCCTGCAACAACGTAGGTTGAATCTCGCAGTTCGCATTTAGAAGTTAGTGTAGGGAATCCTGTGGGGAATGCTTGATAGGTAAATGAAAGCGTACAGTTGGCTTCAAGTCCGTTAAAATTACTCACATAGCCGACTGCTGGATTGCCTGTTAAATAACAATATTTATCACCAGATGACTTATTGTATCGTTCCTCTGGAAGTATCTCTGGAAAATCCACCCAACTACCATTTACTAATTGTTTTGGACTAATTTTGAACTCTCTGAATCCTTCTGGCAACGTAACCGAAGAAGCTGAGACTGGATCAACCTCATACGTCGCATCAAACTCAGGTAATTGACCAAGATCTGCCGCATCCCGAACGACTTGTTGGGCATAATTAGTTCGAGTAGACAGTTCTTCTGCTGTGGGTAATATAGCCTCAAGATCTACATACGAGTTAACATCAATTAAGATTTGAGAAAGAGTCTGAGCCATAAATATCTCCTATATTCTTATAAACTAGGAGATACTAGGTTATCAACTAAACTAAATTAAAACTCCCAAGGAAACTTACCCGATCCATCGTAGAGAACAGGAATAGGGTCGAATCCCCATTTCTTAATGTATTTTTGTCTATTCTGAGAGTCGATACTACCGTTGTTTTCTATTGAGTGAATGACCTGACCTTCTTTGTGCTGAACCTCTACATTATAGTTTCGAGCTACGGTATGACATGATTTGGCTACTCTTGTCCAATAATCCACATCTTCATAGTTGAATGGAGCAAATTGTTCATCAAAGTACCCCACAATGTCTAAAGCGGATCTCCGCAACATAAAGCAACAACCTGGAAACCACCTTCTTTCCTCTACAATTCCTGGTCCACCGACTTGAGGCATCTTCTCTACTGCTAACGCTGAGACTAGAGCATTGGGAAACTTGTCTAAGGCTTCTTTCAATCCTTCCAGCCAACCTCCCACAACAACAACATCGTCACTAATAACCACGATATAATCGCTATGAGCAAGACGCATTCCTTGATTCCACCCAACTGCGCAACCTCCAGAATGGCTACGGCGTATATAAGTATCAGCGTAAGGGACGAGAAAGCTACTATCCAACGGCGAATCGTCATCCGAGATAATAAGTTCATAATCTGTACTCCATTTTTTGATACTTTCCAAACACTCTAAGATCATTGGTTTATGTTTAGGTTGACGAATTAAAGTAGCAAGTACAATCGAGTATTTCATACTTTCTTTCTCCCCAATCTATCCCAGATACCACAAGTATTTATTTGAGGACACTCCCAACGATTACCAAATTTTAATCTATAGTTTCCACAAACAGGACAGGAAGATGCTTTTTTATCATTTATTATCACTTCCAATTTATCTAACTGGTCTATTATTGGTTGTATTGTCATAAATACCTCCATATCTCAGGCCAATCTACTCCAGGGGCAAGCCAATTTTCCGCACAATGCGTGGCGAATGACGGCAGTGGGACGTACATTTGCACACCTTCTCTTTTAAGGTCATACCAAACATCACCGTCTAAGTAGCCGTACTTTGTAAATATGTCGTAGTACTTTAAGATCAGATTACCATGACATCCCCAGGTCATTGTGTTTCGCTCAGTAGTTCTAAAGTGATGATTACTGACTAATTCTAAGTGAACGTCTTTTGAGTGTAGTTCTTCACATTGATAGAAGTTTTTATGATCGTAGGGAGACACTAACTTTAAAGTCTCTAAAGCATCAACAAATGTTCTCCCTATTCCTGGTCTATAGATATAGTCGCACTCATTAAAGAGAACGAAGTCATTTTCATTCTTAGCCATTTCATAACTCATCAGCATGGTTTCGTTTTGTCCTACGTTGGTATATTCAGTAGAGAACTTCCAGGGTACTGTTGATTGAATTAAATAATCAGTCATTTCTGGATCTTCACAATGGTCGCAGATGAAACGAATAGTTGGCCTAATCTCTGAGAACGCATTTACAAATGACTTAAGACAAAGCTGATTTAGCTTCTTCTTATCATCTTGAAAAATGGGAGATGGATTACTGGATTTTAAGTCCGTGTACCTGTAAAAGACTACGATATAGCCTCCTTTGGTGCTGTTTTAACAGCATCCTTTAGACACTTAATCATAAAATCCAACATTTCCTTTGTAATGGATGGATGTACTGACAAGAATAAACCATTCTTCATTACGTTATCAGCTTCTTTCATTTCTGTACCGTTACATTTATAGGAAACGTCTTTGTACGCTGGATGCTTTAGAATGTTTCCAGAGAAAATGGTTCTACACTCGATATTGTTCTTCTCCAGATAATCCATTACCTTTCCACGTGAAACGCCATCACAAATTATCGGGAATGAAAACCAACAGACAGTCGTATCAATATCCCAGAATACAGGTTTGTACTGAGGAATGTCTTTAATACCTTCGTACAGTCTTTCAAAGTTCTCGATACGCTTGATTCTGAACTCGTTTAATCGTTTTAATTGGACTCTACCCATAGCACACTGTAATTCGAGTGGTTTGAGATTCCAGCCGATTTCCTCATACACATATCGCTCTCGGTAATCATCAGGGAAACCTGGATACGAATAAATCTTGTCAGTTCCCGAAGCCCTGCCCCACTCACGCAGTTTCTTACATCTGTCAGCTAGTTCTAAATCATTAGTGAATATCGCTCCACCTTCACCCATTGTGATTATGTGTGCCGCATGGAATGAAGTACAGGCTAGATCTGAATATGTTTCGACGAAGTTCCTTCTAATGAGAGTTCCAAACCCATCGCAATTGTCCAAGATGATCTTGCAATCTGGCCCAACGATTTCTCGAAGCAACTTTAGATCAACTGGATTAGAAGCGATATTTACGGCTATTACAGCTTTAATATCCTCACCCTTGTCCAATGCTTTTCTGATCTCTGTTAAATCAATGAGTAAGTTGTCGGGATCAATATCAATAACATACGGAGTTAGACCGTTTTGAATAATGGCGTTGTATGCGGTAGGAAAGTTCAACGCTGGAATCGCAACTAGAGAACCTTTTGGCAAATGGAGTGAAGCAACAGCTACTAGGAGTGCTGAAGAACCACTATTTACTAAGACAGCACGTTCCATTCCCACGACTTCAGCTAATTCCTTTTCTAAGAGTTCGGATTCTTCTCCAATAGTCCATCTTCTACCACCTTGAGAGTCAATCACTTTATTGATTGCGTCTTTTTCCTCTTTGCCGATCATGGCACCACCATACGATATGCGGTCAACTTTAGGCTTGAACATAAATCTCCTTTGGTATTTCTACTACTGCACCGAGTTCTTGTTTCTTCATCCACTCCCAAGTCTTTTGTAGTCCTTCTTGTAGGGGAGTTTCGTGGTAGTGGGTCATTTGGTCTTGGCGTTTGTGATCTGCTATGAATACGTCGATCTCTTGCTTTCTAAGGGGTTGGTACTCAATGGGAACAGTAGACCCTGAGATAGCTTGTAATTTGTCAGATAGCTCCTTGATCGTGTGAACTTGTTTTGTGCCGACGTTCATTGTTAGATGGCTAAACTCAGTGACAGCTTTGGCAAATATCTGAGCCACATCACCTGCATACGAGAAGCCTCGAAGTACCGAACCACCACCCATGATGGTGTAGGGTTTTTCCTCAAGTATGCGTCGCATAAAGAGATTAATGACGTTTTTAGTTAAGTCATTTGGGTTTTGTCCTGGTCCATAGAGATTGTGTGGTCTGAAAATAGTGTAATCAAATCCATAGACATCAGACATGATTTTTAAGACCTGTTCACCAGCTAATTTGTTCACGCCATACACATCTTTTGGTTTAGGCGTAGCTGTTTCTAAATAAGGAGTGGGGGAGTCACCATACACTGAGACACTTGAGGCGTAGATAATCTTTTTAACGCCTACATTGACGGCATTTCGTATCACGTTAGTTGTAATAACTAAGTTTCGTCTAGTCATATCCATTGGTGAAACCTGTCCTTTAGCTTCAGACGCACACGCAGCCAAATGAAACACTATTTCAGGCTTTACTGTTTGAAAGACAAACTCACACGCTGAGGGAAGCTGTAGATCAGCTAAATCTATTTGAAAGGAGTTTTTACCCATCCTCATGCGATCAGTTCTTGAGACTCCGTAGACCTCATGTCCATGCGCTTCGAGTAGGGGTACGAGATTACTACCTAGTAAACCAGAATGACCAGTTACTAAAATCTTCATACAATGTTTTCCCATGTATCTAAAATACTCTGCATATTTTCATTCATCCATTCAACCGCACCATCTTGAGTAGTTTCAGGTATTTCATAGAATAATCTGAATGTATCAACCTTTTCATCTCTCTTTAAGCCTAGCTTGCCTTCTTTTAGTTTGTTCATCATCCAGTAATAACGAGGATCGTTTAATCTATGGGTTCGCTTCTCTCCTAATTCGTCTTGTTTGTCTTTGAGGGCTTCCCAATGATCTAAGCAGGTGGCTACATTCGTATCATCAACGATTAAAGAGTTTCCTAAAGCTAATGCTCGATACGCAAACTCAGTATTATCAAATCCCAACCCATCGTTGAAGAACTCATACCATCCACCTACAGAATCAATCACCCTTTTAGGAATAGCGCAGTAATTCATTTCTAGTTCAATAGCTGATTCAGATTTTCTCATTCCAATACCTAGATTTCTTTGGTTTTCCCATGAAAAAGCACCTACTACGTCTAACTCCCGATCAAACCAGTCCTCACTGTCGGTATTTGGTTTAATTTTGGGGAAGTGGTAGACATCGGTACCAGCGATCATAGCTTTGGGATTGTGTCGGTATATATCAACGTACATTTCGATTCCGTGTCTTGGCATTAAAACGAAATCCTGCAAACAAACCAACAACTCACCTGACATATTCTTCCAAGCAAGATTATTAGCACTAGATAGTCCGTAATGGAACTTCTCTGATTTTTTACCCCTGATGTATTTACCTCTGATCTTCCACTTTTTGCACATCTTCACCATTTGGAATAAACGATCCTTTGGGTAATCGTCAACGACGATCCATTCAACATTTTTATATGTTTGATTTGCTATATTAGATGCCATCAAGTTCCAAAACCCTTTACGTATAGTTGGCGTATAGATAGAAACTAGCGGTTCTGACACTGGACTGCTAAACTCAGTTGCCCACTCCTTAGATATGTTTTCCCATTTATAGTTATCCACACCCTTTTCCCCAAGTTCAGAGAGTTTTTTCCATTCCTTTTCATCACCCATAAGTTTAATTAAAGCCTCAAAGTATTTATCTTGATCTTTCCGAATAACTCCCTCAACTTTAACTCCTGCATAGACTGTTTCATCTAAGGCGGTATAGATCTTCTCGCCATCCCAATCAGATTGATTCATTACCACAGGAACACAGCCATCTGACTGACACTCTAAAGCCGTTATGCAGTTGATCTCAAAGAAGTCTGTTGAATAGGCTAAAATACCACATTCTTGACGTAGCTTTTTAAGTTCTTCTTTACCAACTCGCCCATGATGAATAATTCTTGGCTGATCCATAGCCAGCTCCATGTCGTGTTTCCACTTCATTCTCTCTGGATTATTAGCTGCTAGCTTATTAAACGTATTCCAACCGTACGCTATGTGTAACTCGGCATCGGGGAACTCCACTCTTATTTGTTCCCACATAGGGAGTAGATACATCAATCCTCGGTCGTAGGAACTTGCCCACAGTAGTTTATGATGTCTTGGTGTTTTATTCATAAGTCATAAATATTCCAGTAATGTGTCCCTCATGTGAAAAGACTGAGATGATGACGTAATCTTCGTGATCGTGGATAAAATCAGATAAAGCAGACTCATTATAAAAAGTTTTAACAAGAGTCACTTTTTCTAGTGGAGTTTGTATACTTCCACGATCCAGATCACCAGGAATAACGTATCTCTCTACTGGTGTTGATTCTATTATGTCTGTCTTAGGTTTTTTTGTTTTCATATTCCATTCGATATAATTTTTATCTTACTGTCGGGGATTCGTGGTAATAGGTTTCGGTGTGCTTTTGATTTAACAAAGATTTTGTCAATCGAGTCTAGGTTCTTAAAGTTCCCTGAATGAGTCACGTCATGCAAATCAACGTAAAACTTCTTTGCTGAGATTTTGTCTGAGAGTGAACTATCTCTCCATTGAATGAAGATATTAAACTTGTCCTTCTTGTTAAAGTAAAAGTACGGTAAGTAGGTCACTCCATCAATGATACCCATGTCTTTCCCAGGATCTCCGTAGACCGTTACTCTAAATCCTAATGAAGCCCATTGTTTTGAAAGTTCGATGACAGCTGTCTCACTTCCGCCCAAACCTTTACTTAAACTAGCTGGACTCCATTCTTCAATAGCAGGTCCACCGAAGTTCGCAAAGTAACAAATCTCGTCTTGTTCCCAAATCTTAGGCTTTTGGTACTTTTTAAGTAAATTAAGACTAAAAGGCTGCAGTTGTATACTCTGGGGAAGCCTCTGTAATAGGTCTAAAACGGCTTTTTTATCCTTTTGCTCAATGAAATACCTGCAGAGTTTATCAACATGCTCACACGCCATATCTAAGTTGGCTAATTGTCGTAACGACTCCATTCTATCTTCGGTTATTTCATTGGGGTTTAACTCGTAGACCATTTCTGCCGCTTTGTGAGCTTTACGGAGATTTCTTTCAACGTCATAGTAATAGCGAACGGTTAGTTCGGCTGCAAGTAAGCTATTTAGATGTTGATTGTCTACTGAGGCGGTTTCGTGATGCTGTTCCATTTCCAACGCTATGTCCATCCAGTGTTTCATGTCTTTGTGTTTATGAAGGAAGAACTCAGCCTCAGCTAATCTAAGATAGGTTTCGACCCTATTGGGATAGGACTTCATAGCTTGGTAGATGTATTTCTCAGCCGACTCCCATTCGTTAAAGTGTCCAGCACTTTTAGCCATGAGTAGCCAGCAGGTAGCGATTTCTTCATCCCATCCAGAGTTAGCAATATATTCGGGTCCGAGTTGCAGATTCTTCTTATGTAGTTCGTCTTCCTCTGAATAAGCATAGATCTTCATTAAATAAAGAATGGTTCTGGGATCGGCTTTACCTTTAGCTCGTTCTTCCTCAAGTTGTAGTTCTAATATCTCCTGATTGCGAGCGTTTCTCGCAAGAGAAAGAGATTTTGGTTCATCTGTCCATGCTCCTGTATGTAAAACAACCATTGGACTTTCTTCACCATATTTGTATGCGGCATGGGTAAACTTAACTCCTTCATATTGGAGTGGTGTTTCATGTAATTTACCTACCCATCTAATTTTACGAGGGTTTAATAGTCTCTCACGTTCTTGTTTAATATCGATTCTTTTTAAATTATCGAAGGTTCTCTCTCCGTCAAACGTACACGAATAAAGATACGTCATGTAGAGACAATCGAGTTCCTGATCTTTGGCTCTTTGGGCTAATACAGGAAGCTCCTCAGGATGAACTAAAATATCATCTGAGTCCATCCAGTAGATCCAATCAACATCACTGCTAGCCCGATTAAAATTAAAGTTTCTCTGCTCTGAAAAGTCTTTATTCCATTTAAGGTAGGAAAAGTCATAGCCGTTGTTTTTGCAGAACTCCTCTGTTTTCTCATGTTCTGCGTTGGCGGTGATGTGTATTTCTTGGACATAGTCTTTGATACTCCCAACAGCTTTTTTTAAGTAGTCGAGTTCCTCATCACCTTTAGTTATTAAACACGCTGCGATTTTAATCATTTAGACCTTATTTGCCATTCTAAAAGAGTATGTTACAATATTTTCATGAAACAATTCACTTGTGAAGTATGCGGTAAAACATTTAGAGCGTACGCTAACGAGAGGCGTGGCAAACATATAACCTGCAATATGGCTTGTTTTAACAAAATTAGAGGAAAGATTTTTACAGGAATCCCAAAACCTAACAATGGTGCTGGTTGGAACAAAGGTCTTAAAATGCCAGAGATATCTGGTGAGAATCATCCGAATTGGAAAGGTGGAAGATATAAGCACTCTAGGGGATATATTTTGATAAAAAGAGACCATGAACGATCTTATAAAGGCTATGTCCTCGAACATATCGTTGTAATGGAAAAACATCTTGGAAGAAAACTTAAGGAAGGTGAGGTAATTCACCACATAAATCACAACAAACAAGATAATAGAATAGAAAATCTTGAACTTTTTGCTAGTAATGGTTTGCATACTTTGACTCATCATATTGACCGTGATTCCAATGGTCGATTTATAGCTAAACTCGGTTAGCATATCGAAACATTGGAAATGCCCGTACAAACTTAATAATGAAATCTCTGTTTGAGAAATCGGTGGTGGGGAACATCTTTCGTAGAACATTGTAAATGAAAACAGGATATGAGGCGAGAGAGCGACCTGTCTTTAACTGTTCATGTAAAGTAAGTTCGTCATGTTGGTATTGTTCTCTATCCTTTAACCAATTTCTCCACTCCATAGGATAGGTTCTCTCGTAAGCCATGATGATAGCCTCTACAACTTTTTTTCCTGCATCTGAAAGGGGATCTGTGGGTTTTCCGAGTCGTTCCCACACTCTATGAAGAAACTCTGTGAGAATAATCGCTTGTTCTGGAGGAACCTCGTATGCTTTATCTGTTTTGATACGCATACCTATTTATACCACATCTAAAAGATAGTGCAATATGTTGCACAACTAACACTTACGCATAAACTCTTTATGGAAATTACAGTTAAAACACAAAACCTGATATCCTTCAGGAAAACCATGTTTTATTATATCTGTGTATATTGTTGTTGAACTAGCTTTTCCACTCTTTGACAATCTTCTTTTATGTTCTGCTCCATCATTATTGATGTGATCTAAGGTTAAAACCGAATAAACATCTATACCGCAATTAGAACATTCTAATTTGTCTCCAGAGTAGTGTCTTAACACCTTGTATTTTATTTCGTCTCGATATCTCCTTGAAAAAGCCATTGTCTTTTCAATGTTCTTTGATGTGACTTCTTTATAGTACTCTTTTTGTCTCTTATGTATTTTTTCAACATTATTTGGATCACTAATGATATTGAGGTAGTACTGATGTCTTTTTTCACCCAAAACACCTTCTTTACGCAATCTGTCGGAGTACTTCTTGTCCGATTCTCTTTTCATTTCCATATATCCAGGTTTTAACTTATTTCGGGCATAATCTCTTATATATCCACCCTCTTTACCTAAAAGTTTCTTGTAATGACTCCTACATAAACCCCTGGCGTAGTAAAAAGAGTCACAGCCTTCTTCTTTACATTTGATAGTATATTTTCTTGCAGTTTGTTTCATAAGAACAGTATATCATTAAGATACTAAAAAGGCTAGATTTCTCTAGCCTAATTAGTTTTAGCTACTTACTGTACTACTACAATGTAGTGCCAAATCCCGATCTCACGACCGAGGCGCGCTGAGCATAGCTCACCGTGCTAAATTCCGTGATATAGGTACCACTGACGTAGTCACCGTCTTTTGCACGATCTTCCCAGTGTGGCTCACCAGAGTCAACCAAGAATGACAGAGCAAAGCAGTCTTCTCGTAGGAGAGCTACTTTATTCGTCACCAAAGCACTTGGCATATCTTTGTGGGCGATAATCATGATGGTTGGACCAACCTGAGAATCGTACACTCGGACCTCTTGGGTCAGACGCTTATCAGTTGCTTGGACGTTGCGAGTAAGATTCGTTCCGAATCCTGCAACACGGCGCTTGATAATGACTGGAGCAATCAGGAGATTTGCAACGTAGTCAGAACCGACTTGATCCCATGACTGTTGGACCATGTCATTCATTTCAGTTTCCGTAAAGGACTGATTTGAACCACGATTCGTGACGTTGGTTGAAATACAACCTAATATACCTGCGTTACCACGAGCAATACCCGAGAGACCAGCAGAAGGACCAGCACCGTTTAGGATGTCGTACTCCATATCTGATTTCAAGCGTTTCAATGCTCGTTCTTTTTCCTTGGCAACTGCATCCTCACCTGTAACCATAGCGATTGAGGCTTTAGTTCGTGATACACGAACTGGAGCTTCTAAAATCTCTGTGTAGTTACCTGTGCGGCCTTCAGCAGTCAAATCTGTATAACTGGTGGTAGCACCTTCACTTCGTCTTGTTCCACCTGTGGAGCGAGCTTGATAAAAGGTATTCCACTCGTTATAGGTCTGCATTGCTTTTGGACCTGTGGCGAGGTTACTTACTAAATAGTTGTCCTCGTTGGGCGAAACGTCTTTGAGAATCGACAAGAGACTCTCACGCATTTCACTCGAACCAACGTAGGTATCTTTTCCTACTGGCATAATGTTCCTTTGTTAATAACCTGCTTTGTTGAGTCGTTCCATTAAAGCAGAAGTATCTCCAGCACGAGTTCTTCTAACCAATTCATCATCCGAAGATGATTTTATAGGTGTCGAACTACGACCTGACGTGCTGCCTGTAGCGTTGATTTGACGCACTTGATCTTGTTTCTTCTGAGCGTCCTGTTTTTCGACATGTAGTGGATAATCTTCCGCTACTGAATCGGCTGCTTGTAGGAAATCACGATTGCCGTTTACAAACTGGACAATCATTTTCTCTTTAACCTTCTCGAAGAACTTGCGATCAAATTGAGGAGATTTAGGATCAAGTTGTGGGTACTTATTATGAGTAACCCTTACTTGTTCGTTTTCCTCTTTCTGTTCGTAGGTCTTTCGTAAAGTCGCAGCTTCGTCTTTTGCAGCCTTGATCTGCTGTTGAAGGCCACTCAGCGTACTTTTCAAGATCTTTTCATCTAGATAGCCATCCTTATCGATCAAATCGGCAACTGTGTTGTCAACTTGTTCTTGAGGAATCCCTGGAAAGCTAAATTGTGGCACTTCTGCCTTAGCATCCAGTTTGAACGTATCTAGAACAGAAGTCTCAGGGGGAACCTCAAGTGTTTTAAGACGCTCTTGGAGTTGTGCATTGTGCTGTTTGAGTTTCTCAAACTGCTCTTTGGTGCGCTCCGAAACATCTTCTGGAAGTTCCGTTACTTCTGCGGTTTGTTCTGCTTCAGGCATGGAAGCTGGTTGTGTCTCCTCAACCTCAGTAACTTGCCCTTGTGAATCATCAGGCATGATGATCCTTTCGTATACCTTTTTGGTATTGCTCAATTTATAGTCAGAGCATCGGACTCGGTATATCCAAAGGGTATCATTACTAAATTAAGGTTTGCAAATTATCGGGAATCGAGTAAACTCTTTAAGAGAGTTAAATTGCTTGTTGTATCGCTCCAAGCAGAACCGCACTTACAGATCAATTTACCATTTTTAATTTCGGTGTCTTTGTGTGGACACTTCGGCAAGTAAACTGTTTTAGATTCGGTGAAGGCTTCGTATTTTTCAACATCTTCACTGAAGTTTAGTGGAGGTAGATTTTCAGATACCATAACTTTTTTCACCTACTTCTAACTGACGTTTAATTTCTTCAATCCGTACGTCTGATTTGTCAATTAAATCAATAATCTCTTGATAGGCTAACGCTCTACCGTACATAGCGTCATACGCTCGAATGAACTCCTCATTACTGGGATATTTGGTTGGATCCAGCCATTTGTTGGTCAATTGACGGCTGAGTAGGGGTTTGAGGTACATTTCCCATTCCGACTGTTGCTTGAGGCGGTAGAACGCCTCCAGTGGGGTCAACTCCTGCTGTAGCTGCACCTTGCGCTGGTCCTGTGCTCTCGAAGTATTTGTTGGCATCACTTAATCCTTTATCTTCAAAGTCTGCTATGAGCATTTCTTTTAGTAAGGGTTTAACACCTTGCGCTGCCAATAATTGTAGCACGTTAGGGTTAGTAACTTGCGCAATTGCTTGGGTTCTGGCAAACATCAACTGCTCGCCTGAACCTGCTTCCATACTCTTTACATCGGGAACATAATCATACGATCCATCAGTATCATCAGGCGTAATGCTTAGTTCAGCTCCATCTCCGAGTTCTGTAGGTCTAAGTTTCGGTTTAATGTCTAGTTTGTCAGCGTTCTTTTCTTCAGGATTCATAATAACGGGATATTTGGGGATTTGACCTGATTCGATCATACTTTGGAGCATTGAGTCGGGAACTTCGACTCCTGCTTCAGTCATGGAGGTCATTGTTTCGCTGATAGCCTGCGCTACTTCATCTGGAAGGATCATTTCATCCATACCTTCCCTCTTAAAGTAATTGTAGTTGTCATCTCCGAGGATTTGAATCAAATGTTCTTTCTTAGCTGGATCTCTAAAGAGGAATTGTTTGTTGTTGGAAATCCACATCCCGACAAAGTCTTTAATAAACTCTGCTAGTTCAATTTGATTCTTCTGGTCACGACTGTTTTGCTGTTTAGCGATTTGTCTGATCTCGGTAGCGGTTTTATCTGGACTCATCGGATCTACATTAGAGGTTCCCTGACTCATATCTCCCATAGCCACATTGAAAGCCGAAATTAACATGGGATAGGTCGACTGGAAGTATTTAATCGAATCTCCTCGACTCTCTACCTCGGTTACAGCGTTGATATTGTCCATTAACCACATAGCTTCTGGTTGGTAGACAATTGTTTCAATTCGGACTGCTCCCTCTACCACTTTAAGGGGAGGACGCATCTTTAAAATGGCTTCATCCATAAACGCACACAAAAAGGCTTGGATAGCTCTCCACAAAGGAAGAACAGACTCTACTTCGCTCTCTCCCAAATTATCACCGTCTATCGGGTAATATCTCAGTTGTGAGATAGGGATGTTTTGATGATCGTAGGGATTGTCTTGAATCAACATTAACATGGAATACCCAGGAGCGAAAATAATCCATTTATCAACTCTATATTCGATAACCCACTCAATGACTGGAAAAGAACTATCCGTTCCTAAACGATCTTCTAGTTCTTTAAGTTGTTTGACTCGCTTGTTGTAGGAGTTGTCTCGTCGTTTCTGAGAGTATTTCTTTTTATCAATCGTGATTAACTTCATCAATTCGTCGTACTTTTCCCCATAGAGGTCTTTGTTTTCCTCAATGTTTTCCACAGGCATCCACATTCGGTGTTGAAACCACTTAGCATTTCGAACATGCTCACAATTGGGATCCATTCCGCAATCCTCTATGGCAATTGGCTTCATTTCGTTACCGTCAAACTTTAATTCACCTTTGGTGTCTTTTAGTTCTTTCCAGTAGATATAGGCGAACTTAGATCCATTCATCCGAGCATCTAAATCACAGGTAGAGATCTTTTGTTGCATGGAACCGCCTTCATTGGCGTTATCCCACTGATTATCAATGACTGCTCCGTTAATTCGTGCTTTAACAATAGTCGTACCCTTTTTAGGAGTGACTTTACCCTTTAACGGTCTGTTAGTAAGTCGAGCGTTCTTCTCTAAAAGTGATGTTCGGATTCTTGGGTCAACTGTTTTAGAAATAAAGGGCCAATCTTCAGGCAACTTACCCCAATACGCATCCATGATGTCTCGCCAGCCACCTTTTCTAAAGGTTCGCATGTCATTATCATCAGTCCACTGTTGATAGTGTTCTAGTACTTCAGTTAAGGTTGTTTCGTCATCCTTTTTTATGACTTTGGTGGTTTCAACGGGAATGGTTCTTTGGTCAAACTTGGTTTTTGCCATATTAGTATCTTCGTACAATATTGATTATTGTAATGTAGTCGTATTTCTTTAGTTTATGCTCTAACTGTATATGTTTGCAAATTGAACATATTTTTAAAAACTCATATCTATTTGAATCTAGGGGTACGAAGTAATGGGGAAACTCATTTGGTTGTGTTTCTCCGCAGGTCTGGCAGGTCCAATTTCCGTCATCTTCAACCACTTCTACCTTTGTGCAACCGTACTTTGTCCAACCAAACTTCGCTTTGTTATATTCTTTTTTGGTTAGGTTTCCCATAGTTAGATCTCCCACTTCTTTCTCATAGACATATTGATAGCTCGCTGACCGCTATGGTCCGAGAACATGTTTCCACCGTCTATGTTGGAAAAGTAATACTCTAAAGCTCGCATACCGTGACTCCACTGATCGTGGAAGGGGATTTCGTTGGATTGTTCCACGAGTCCACTACGTTTATTCGGATAGCGGTAGTTAATTAAACAATCTCGCAGTCTCTCGCATTTATTTTTGTTGACCATGACGCTTTTAATGTATTTATGGGTTAATCTGACCTGATCGGGGATCTGTAATCCGTCTTTGGTTTTAATATAGATACCGTTCTTGGCATATTCCTCAATAGGAGAGGTATTCGTCGTGATAGATCGTGCTTTACCAGCACTATCCCCTGTAACGAGGTCGGCTCGCTTGTAGGGTTTGGATCTAATCACTTGAACGAAGTGTTCTATCGAAGCGTCAGAGGTTTCGTAGTAATCAATGATTCTAAACTCCCCTTTATTCGGTTGAATCCAAATAATTGCAGTAGGATCGTTCACTCCAAAGTCAATTGTGACATGAAGGGGAAGAAACGGATCGTAATCAAAGGGAATAAAGTTACTTTCACTCCATTCCTCATACACAGTTCCGTACGGACGTTCATATTCGGCTAAAATCTCTTGTCTAAAGTACCCTTCTCCCATCTTTTTGTATTCGTTGACCATATCCTCTAACTCTTTGCGGTCTAATTCGGGATTATCGTAACTGGTGAAGTGAAAACACTTAAAGATCTTGGATTGTTCTAACTTCCACAGGTTAGAATACCCCTGGGGAGTACCTGCGACGAGAGCTGGAGCCTGATGAGGGATTAAATTAGGTCGAATAATCGTGGGCCAGATGTCTTCATCCCAGTTATCGTATTCATCCATCCCAATAGCACCCCAATTACTGATTCCTCGGAGAGCTTCCTTATTCTCCACTCCATGTATTTGAAACTTACCCCCTTTAAAGACAGGAACACCCGTATCAATTGAGGGTAGATCAATCGAAAGTTCGGTTTCATTAACCTTATACGGAAAGCCTATCTCTTTAAAATGATTTAATATTCTGGAAACGTGGTCATCCCACACAATATTCTTGCCCTGAAGTCTATTAGGAGCGATAAATGGGCAGGTTAATCCTTTGGAGATAGCTGACTCCATGAGCCAGGAAACCATTAAAGAAGTCTTGCGAAACTTTCTTCCTGCTCGAAGCAGAACCCACCGTTGCCCTGAGTCTAGTGAATCTAAAACAACTTTCTGATTCGTATGAGGTTCTGAAGGAGAGAATAAGTTAAGACTCTTTTTAGTCGATCCTTTAGGTGGCATACTATAAATCCCAGCTTGCTGCTTTATTCTTTGCTACAAAATCTGCGTGTTTCTGACACAAATGCTTATTAGGAACTTCAACCCAAGCCCCATTAGAAACTTGCCCTAAGGTAAATAGACCAACTGAGGGTTCATCACAATGCAAATAGAACTGACAGGGTACGGGAATGTATTTATTTGGTAGTAAGACTTGGGCAGTCTTATGTATCGCAATCTCTAAGGTGCTGGGTTTAATCTGTGACTCTAATTCCGTAATATATTTTTGTTGTAACTGTAACTTTTCCTGTACATCAGGTTCAGAAGGAACGACGATTTTCGCTATAACTTCTTTAGTATTTCCGTCAATGACAGTACAACCTTCCTTTAAATACTTAGATAAATTAGATCGAAGTTCTCTAACCGTAATGTTCATCTACCTCGAGTCTACACTGAGCGTGTACACACGTCAATGAGCATGGTTCTCCTCAAGTGCCTTGAGGGAAATAGCGTGTACACAGCAAAAGAGAGTCCTCTACTAAAAATCCCCTCAAGACTCCAGATACAGAATAGCGTGTACACACCTAAATAAGAGCGTTTCTAAATATACTGAAAAAAATAAAATAACTGACGGGGGGTAGTCTCACTATTTATTGTGGATAACTTGTGTGCTGACATCTGGTAGAGAGTGTATGGAGAGTGTATGCGAAGATGTATATAACATATATATGTATGCTAGGGGTAGGCTCTCTGCTATATGGGGAGGTACGTATACCCCTACTACCTCGAGTAAGGCTACCAGAAGGCTAGAATGGGCTTTGTTTACTTTCAATGAGTTATCTACCCTTTGAATAGGGCATGTGTACACGTGTTCTACTTGAGGTAGTGTCGTATAACTTATATTGTGCGACATGAAATAAGACGTGTGTATGCGTACATTAGCTCAACTACTACACACAAGTATTCAACTACCAGGCTTGGATATAGCACAAACTAGGGATATAACTCTAGTCTCTTACTTGTCTCTATTCTCTATAAACCTCTATAAGAACCATCTAGGCCGATTCTCTATCCCTAGCGTCCTCTTGATAACACAAATTGATTACCCTGAGCATCCTTATACGCTAGAACATCCTTCTGTTGATACTCTGGATGATGGGTCTTTAGCCAGAATATCCGTTCAGTCACTCCCTGGTCTTTTTTAGCATTACTTTTACATATAGCGTCAATCTCATCTAGTAATTGTTTTTTTTGTTCTTCTATAAGAGCAAAGAAGATAGGGTCCTTATTCATCCATTCATAGTAGGTTCTTCTATGGACCTTGACCGCTTTAGTAGTGGCTGAGACGTTACCATCAGTAGCATAGAAGGTCTCAATGAATAGTCTTTTTAACGGGTGTTCAATCTGTTCAATAGATGGCGCAACATCTTGCACCTTTTCTACTTTGCTTGGTTTGGTCTTGTGCATTATCTAGCAAATAGTGTACTACTTGAGGTGCTGATTGTCAATACTGACATAGTTCTACCTATTGACACTATTCATACTAGCGTGGTATTCTATCGGTATTGTAGTAAACAACACGAAGGCATAAGCCTGAAAGAACATATATGAATGGTTACATAGCATTGTACAGAGGTAAACAGATTGAGGTATACGCCAATAGTAGTTATGAGGCACAAAAAGAGGCAGCTGCACAATTAGCAGTACATCCTAGTAAAAGATACTTAATAGCAGTTGTGTTATGCGATAAAGACGGCGAGCAAGTAGTTCATAGCACTTCAGGTATCTAACAGTAGTAAACAGTAGTAAATAGCACAAAGGAATAATTTATGAAAACAGAAACAGCGATGGAATTAGGTCAAGCATACAAAGGTTATCTATCGTTTTACACCCTTGATGAATACCTCAAGAAAATGAAACGGTTGTTTACCAAACACCAAAGAATATCAATCTGGTCATGCAATGGCACAAAGTACCAGGACTCCAGAGCTATCCAATACGCTACAGATTATGAGTACACCGAAGATATGTTCATGGTGGATATTGCGAAGGTAGAAAAACTCATTGCCAAGCTATTGTTGGACTTAGGTAAAGGCTTTACCGTTGAGTACCAAGGTGATCCTAGAGGCTACACTTGCAAATTGTACTATCGTGCCTCAAAGCGTGACGGTGAACACAAAGACTACAAAGGCGTATTTGTAGATCTTGAGCAGGGTGAATAACAGTATAAATAATAACTAATAGGGAATATATGCAATTAGAAAACACATTCCACAGCACATATAGAGGCGTTGACATTTACAAAGCATTCCCAAGCGGAATGTATATCGCAATGGTTGAGGATGGTTACTTTACCTACAGTTATCTCAACTACAAAGCTGACACTCTCAAAGGTATTAAGTCACTAATTAAGGGTTATTTCGATCAAATTAAAGCAAGTAGGGGTAACCGCTAATTATTAGCTAGGGGGCTGTATATCAGCCTCTTATGGTAGTAATTATATAGGAACATATGCCAACCAAGGCAGATTTACTGCACGTTATTGGTACAGAGTACGACTTGAGGCGTAAACTTACACCAGAGGAAAAAGAGTGTATACGGCTTGAATATGTGCCTGGTATTGTTTCTTATAATATGCTGGCTCGCAAATACGGTGTAAGTAAGCGGTTGATTAACTTCATTATCAAACCCGAGTCACACAAGAGAAATCTCGAAACTAGGCAGGAGTTAGGTGGTAGTAAGATTTACTATGACAGAATCAAACATAACGTAGCTATTAAGAGCCTCAGAGAGCGCAAATCAAGGCTCAGAAAAGAGGGTAAGATATAGATACAGAAGAATCTAGTTTACTGCTCTACATACTAGAGCTATCTAGTTGTAAGTCATTGGTATAATTGGAGTCTATAGGAACGCTAGTTTAGCGCTATATTTATGATTACACTAAAGCAAGCAAGCGTGATAGTTGATCTGTCACCTGATACGTTACGCAAATATATATTTGATAAGCGCATCAAAGGGGTTAAAATGGGGCGTGATTGGTTTCTATCACCATCTACCGTTAAACAGTTGAAAGGCCGTAGGCGGTACGATTATGACACAGAACAACCCGACGCGAAGCAATCAGAGAACAACCCGACCCCGAACAGATAGAAAGACGGGAACATTGAGTTCTATAACAATCCGTTACAGTGTGGGCAGCGTTTTTCTTTCTTTTCTTTTGGAAGGGGATTGTCTGGTAGTAATTCCTTAATAATCATGGACCAGGTTACGTTTTTACCAACTGGAAGCATATTCAAATCTGGATATTTAGTAGCGAACTGAATTGCATACTGTAAAGTTCTTTCTGATATAGATAGAGACTTGGCAATTTCCAGAACAACCCCATCACCATATAATCTTTTGTTTTCTTCGAGTATTCTCTTACCTAATTGATGCCTGCCTTCAACCATTGCCCAGCGTGAAGTAAAACCATATTCAGTGGAAATAGCTTTTAAGTCATCAAGTAGTAGAGAGTACCATTCATCCATAGTGCAACGTATTGCGCCATTGTATCACTTCATCACATACCCGTTTTTTATAAATGCCTCTATGACTTCAGGGTCAAATAAATATCGTTCATTACGTTCGTGCTTATATGCTTGTAGATCGCCTCTACCTACCCAACGTCTAACCGTTAAATTAGATACTCGTAACAGTTTGGCTACTTCTGAGAGTTTGAGTAATTGCATAGAAATACTGTAGCACACTAGGTCAAAGTTGAGAATGTATCAAAATTGAAATGGTTTAGTGTAGTTGACTTCCTACACCAATGTGCTAATTTAAGTGTATTGCAAAGATTGGGATTCATTTTTTTGTGCTTAAGCAACCAAATCACCCTCCGAGTATCTTTGCAATAAAGAATCCGCTCGGGGGGTGTTTAGGTTTATATGCAAACGAGAATTATTTATACAGAAATCTGGCAAGATGACTTTTTCAGCAATTTGATACCAGATGAAAAATTATTATTCCTATATTTTCTTACAAACGACTCCGTTAATATAATTCACCTCTACCGATGTAATCTTGCAAGAGTGAAAGCAGATACAGGTATTGATACCCATATCATACTAAAAGCAACTGCTCATTTTGAGAAAGCTAAAAAAATGTTTTTCAAAGACGGATATATATTTTTGAAAAATGCACACAAGTTTGAAAGGTACGTTGGAGAAAAAAACGAAATCGCTAAAGCAAAATTATTCAGTCGTTTATCAAAAAGCATAATAGATTGGTATAACAATCTCTCAGATACCCCTATCGATACCCCTACTATGATAGGGACTATAAATCATAAATCAGAAATAATAAACCCTAAAGAAGAAACCATAAATCAAAAGAGTAGTACCTTAGTTAAAACACTAGCAGAACAAATAGCTGATGAAGTAGGAGAAGGATTAAAAAAATGAGCAGGGCACAATCGGAGTTCAATCAAAAGGGAGTAAGAATAACGCTTAAACCAAAGTATGACCAAATCAGTGAGTGCCTAGTCTGTCATGGTCCGATTAGAGGAAACTGGAAAGTTTGTCGCAACTGTAAAGACACACCAGAGGGATTAAAAATGATCGAACAGTTAAAAAAACGAGCGAAAACAAGATCGTACTCAAGTACAGCTAATTTATTGAAGCTGATACAGAGAAACGAAGATAAATTGAGAGGGTATTGATACAGTAAATACCCGTTGACAATATGTTATTAGTTTAGTATTCTATCTGCAACAAAGGAAATATGCGAAATCAACATTTAGCAAATTGGAATCAACGAATAGAAATACTAACCTTAAAGAATCAAGGCTGGAGTGTTCGCAAGATCGCTCGTAAATATGATTTATCTACGGCACGAATCTATGCAATTTTAACTGCCTTACAGGGAATGACCGTAGCAGAAGCAGAAAAGATTAGTAAACAACTTAGGTAACTATGCAACGAAAATCTAATGGACGCTTTACCGAAAAACACATGACCTTCACTGATCGTATGATCGTATTGGGTCTAGCAACCTTCACAATCAGCTGTGGCTGGTCGATAGGTCATTTTAGTACAACGTCAGCCGTAGCCTCGAATCTGCCCGAAATAAGCCCTCAGGCAGTCTCAGGCGAGATCGTGAGCAGTGGTGTGGAGCAGGTAGCCATAGAATTGGGGGAAGTGCCTGCTCCCACTATTGCACCTGATGACATGAGTGTTTACATATCTCAAGCCGTTCAGGAGTTTCTACCCAAGCACAAGTCTGAGGCTCTAATGCTCATGCACTGCTTGGCCCACAGAGAGAATGGCCACGCTGGCAACCCCAATGGGTTTGGCGATGGCGGATTAGCAGGTGGACCGTACCAATTCCATCAGGCCACATGGCTACGCATGCGCAAGCAAATGATTGCTCAGGGAGTCGCTACAGAAATCGGTGATCGGATGGATAAGAACGAGTCAACACGCACGACTGCATGGGCGATTGCCAATGGTCGAGCTTTAGAGTGGGGTCCAATTTTACGAGACAGCAAGGGCAACGATTTTGCCTCATGCCCAGTACCGCATTGGTACAAGAAATAATTATGAACGAGCAATACACACTTCACTATCTTGGACATGAAGGCCGTAAATCCATTCATGCCTACGAACACAGACTGGTTCTTGAAAATCATCTGGGGAGAAAACTCACCTCTGATGAACACGTTCATCACATCAATGGTGATAAACACGACAACCGTCTTGAAAATCTAGAAATCATCAGCAACAGCGAACACATACGCAGACACTATCGGGGCAGAGTTTGTGAAGTTACAGGAATGTTTAAGTCTGAAAAACAAGAAAAGAAAAAAACAGCGGTGCTTGAAAAACGCCAACAAGTGTTAACGCTCAGAGAGCAGGGCTACACATTTGCAGAGATCGGAAAAGAAATTGGATTTACAAGGCAATCGGCTTACTCAATGTACAAATACTCAGTAGGCACCAAGTAGTAAAAAAAACCGCCAGTAGGAGCTGACGATTTTATGAAACTAAGTATACAACCAACCAATTTGTCCAGTGTGACACTAAACCACATAGATCGCATGGCTGAGATTCTTGCAGGTGGAAAGTTCACCCAAGAGCAAATCACAACCGTGATGGTACAGCTTGCATCACTTGGATTTTATGACGGCAAACTTGCAGGATATGACTCATTACTTGAGCCAAAACACTTCCCTAGTGACTTAAAGTGGTCAGAAAGCGACGGACGCATCGGAGAGGAATTGAACTAATGCCAGTAACATACTGTTCGCAGTGTCACAAGTTCATTGATCTGGATGAAGATGTAAGTCATTTTGAGGATGACCTGAAGAACTTTGTGGATAACGGAGAAGATCAATCAGAGGGCTTTGAGCTGATCGGAATTGGAGCCTCAGCTAATTGGAATGAAGTAAACGACGCAAGTATAGTAGGAAACCCCACAAGGGGATGGTAAAGGACATTTATGACAGACAACACATTTTTAAAAGACTTACTAGAAGCTCAAAAAGAGATTGAGGGAATAGACAAAGACGGTAAAAACCCATTCTTCAAGAGCGACTACACGACTCTCAACGCCACTATTCAGGCATGTAAAGAGATTTTAAATAAACACAACATCATTCTGTTACAGCCGATCAATTCAGACGAAAACGCTGTCTATGTTGACACCAGTCTACAGCACACATCTGGAGAGCGTTTATTTTCTAGAATGAAAATCGTTCCTGCAAAAGATAATGACCCTCAGGCGCAGGGTTCAGCAATCACTTACGCTCGCAGATACTCACTTAAATCGTTCTTGTGCATGAGTGATGAAGATGATGATGGTGAAAAAGCTATGAGGAGAGATCCAATCATGGTGGCTACAACGCCTAGAAAAGTAGTAGTAGACAATGATCTTTAAGGAGATATATGGCATACAAAACACTTGCAAGCGGTTGGATAAATGTTGATAAAGCTGGAAAAAAGTATCTAGCAGTCACACTTTCTCAAGACATGAAAGCTGGAGAAAAACTCTATCTTAGAAAGAACGAGTTTAAGAAAGAAGGCGATAAGTCACCCGACTACCGCTATTCAATAAAAGTAGAGGATGAACCAGCGAAAACACAAAACGATGTAGATTTTGAAAGCATGATCGACTCTTTAAGCTGAGTCTATGCGGTACTCGAACTTCGAGTATCGCTGATTGCTCCTGGTCAAGTGAAAACAAAACGAGGAGCAGCCAGCGGTAACACGCAGAAAGATTTTATGAAATTATTTGAACGAGTTAAAAGTATTTTAATCACTAATCCAAATACAAGAAACAGCGACAAATTGCTTATTGGAGAGGTTTTAAAATCTATCGGGGCAGTTACTAAAATTGATTATTTCGGTGTTAAGGAAGCCGTCTTATTAGATAAATTACTATCAGGTAACTTTCCCTCATTTGAGTCGATTACCAGAGCCAGACGCAAAGTTCAGGAATTACATCCAGAGCTTGAGGCTACATCTTCACAGGTAAGAGCAGCTCGGAAGCAAAAACAATCTACTAAAGGAACATTTGTTTATAGGGAGGAAATCTGAAAACATGCATAACCTGTGGAAAAGACGGTCACTTTACTCCTGAGAGATCAAAAATCTGTGATGTGTGTAAGGAGATTAAGGGCCTTAAAAAAGAACAGTTAAAGCAGAACCGAGCATTAGAACGTATGAGTCGCAAAAAGGCTAAGACCGTTGGTGTGGTTCGTTTATCAGATTTAAAAAAGAGTGTTCAAAAGAAAGTGAATAAGTTTGTTCGAGAACGAGATAAAGATTTACCATGTATTTCCTGTCAAAAGTATGCAGAGAGTTATGACGCTGGACACTTTATAGCTCAGGGATCAAGCGGATTACTAAGATACAACCTAAACAATATCTGGAAACAATGCAGAGCCTGTAATTACTACAAAAGAGGAAACCTACTTGAATATCGAATAGCTTTGGTTAAGAAGATCGGACTAGAGCAAGTTGAGTACTTAGAAAACCATCGTCACGATACCCATAGCTGGACACGTGAAGAACTAGAACAAGTAGTACAAGCACTTCCCTCAAAGGAAGTGAAGGGAACTGTATGAAAGATCGAACTGAAGGATGGTTTTTTGTAGGAGCTATTTTAGTGACAATTTGTTTCTTAGCTATGTTTTGGATTACCCCACCACAAAAGCCCGAACCTAAGCCAGTCTATTTTCAACCTGCTGGCAGACCAGATTCTATCCCCTGTAGTAGTGCAATAAATGAGAAGTGCATGATTTATACACCACCAAACACTTTCTCGCAAGAAAGTGAAACGGAGAACAATGTTCACTGATCTCAACGAATACCGACTCTTTTTGCTATTCACTGTAGTTATTCAAATTGCCCTGCTAATCGCAGTGGCGAAAGGCTTTTAATGCACCCACTTCAATTTCTAGCTCTACCGCTTTTTGCGCTGTCCTACATCTGTCTCAAAACAGCGTGGAAGATGAGCCGTGATGATACCTATGTACCAAAATTATTCAAGCACTGTAAGGAGGTCAAATGAAGAGAGCTATAAAGTTTCGAGCGTGGGATAAATCAATAGAAAAAATGTGGTATTGGGATTATTTAGTAGATAAACAATGCACTTACCTCAATTCTGAGTTTTTTGATGTTATGCAATTAACAGGTCTACTCGACAAGAACGGTGTAGAGATTTATGAGGGGGATATTGTTGAGTTCTCAAAAAGTTCTAGGACAGAAGAAATTATAAGGCTAGAGGTTAAATGGTTTCAATATAGTGGGCATCAGGGATGGTGGCCTAATGAAATCGAAGACATGTCTGTCATCGGCAACATCTACGAAAATCCTGAGCTATTGAAGGAGTCCACATGAACATCACAGACTTTTTTCTATTTACATTATTAGTCGTTCTCAATTTAACGGGAATTTTGTTGTTGCTCTTAGTAGTAAAAATGTTTTGGAATGACTAAATGACCATCGTTCTCGCAATAGTGTTGCTCGTCATCATTATTAAAATGGCACACAGGAGGCGCAAATGACCATCACTGTAGTAGTACACAGGAGGATTTTATGACGAGACAAAAACTCATAAAGTTACTGCAAAGCGGAAATTTTTCCATCCATTACGATGACAATGAATCAGGAAGAATTATAAAAGATAGGCACGTTTATGGAAAAGGACTGTCATTGTTAGCTTTTGACGGTAAAAGTGATGGATATATTCCAGTCGAAGTAGAGTTGCTAGTAATAGCTCTTGGAGGAAAGGTAGACAGCGTATGACCATCATTCTTGGTGTTACAGCACTCGTACTCATTACAAGTCTGGCGCATGTCATGTCACACGATTTGCAGAAAAATCCGCAAGGAGGCATGGCGTGATAAACACACTCGCCTGGCTGTTACTCGGGATGCGCACACTGGCAATCATTATTTTGATTGAAGTAATCGCTACAGGTCACAGCTTCGCTAGTTTGTTTATTTGTATTTTGGCAGGAACGTATTTATATGAAAAAAGGAGATATGAAAAATGAACCACTATGTTCTCTCGAAGAAACAATTATGGTCTGTCTAAACAATCCAGAGTTTATGCGAGAGTACAAACGTCTGAGTGGAGCTAGTCTTGGCTCTGGTAGCCCAATTACAGTAATGATTGATAAATCGACTGGCTACGATGAAGTTGAGGCAAAGGCACTCTATGAGTTTATCCGTGACTACATTTGGAAGCCAGTAATCGCACAAGTAGTAATGGAGCAAGTAAAGGAGCATCATGCAGAATGAGTCACAACTATCAAAAGAAATATTAGATTGTTTTGTTGTTGTCAATACAGACCAAATGGGAAACGCACGATACGATATTGACTTTAATAAACTAAGTAAGGAGTTCGCCACCGCCAGAGCTGAGGTGGCGCAGGTCACTGGTGAAACGTCAGACGGCTATCACACCTTCAACGAGCTGTACGAGTTTCGCAAACTATACAATGCTGTTCTATTCAATGAGTGGTCAAGCAGGGGTGTGTATCGAGTACACAAGTCAGTTCGTCACTCAGACGGAGAACTTTGCTTTGGCGGTGGTTGGTTTATTGTAATGGCAACACTTCCCACTGGTCAGATCAGTAACCACTATGAACTGAAAGACTGGGATTTATTCAACGTGCCTGAACGAGGACGATCGGAAAAGTGGGACGGACATACTGAAAAAGACGTACTGAATCGGTTAAAAGCCCTCACCACAAAGGAGCATCATGCCAGTAAATAAAAAGATTGAACCACAGCTATCAGCGGATGTTGAAAAACAAGTGAGAGAAAAGCTAGCACATTTTGGTATTGCCTGTATTGGCTACTCTGATGATAGTGAGCCAATGGACAAGGGAGCAAAACGAATAGTTGAAATTATGATTGGTGACTTTAGAAAAATAATTGCCACTGCCCTAGAGGAGCAGAAGAAAGCTACGCTCGACCTACTTGACAAAGCCGAACTAGAGAAGTGGTTTGATATGCCTGATACCACTGAGAACTGGAAAACATGGAAGAAAATTAGGAATACAATCAATCGGGAGGACGTATGACAGACAAACCAACAGTGATGCTTAGTAAAGAAGTGGTATTTCAACTGGCAAAAAAGATTGTTGAAAAAGGTGATGTGGATGCGTTCAACAGTCAGTTTATGCTTATGACACGGCAAATGTTTGAGCAGGTTGAGCAATCCATCAGAGCCGATGAACGCCAGAAGGTACTAGCCGAGGTGTTGGAGTGGTCTAAAGCAAGACAATATAGTGATGAGTATGGTGTTGATGTCGCTATACGGTTTTCAGAACTCAGAGCGAAGCTGGCGGAAATGAAGGAGGGGAATGGCAGATAAAATCCTGCACGTGTACCCTATAGGCGATAAGTGGAGGCACGACCTCGATAGCTTGGGGTGCTGGTGCAATCCCACACTAGAAGAACAGGAAAATGGCGTGATTGTAGTAAAACACAACTCTATTGATGGTAGAGAGAAAAAGGAGCGTAATGAACAACCAAATTAAACAGCCAAACATACGGCAACCACAGGGAATTATACTTTTTATTTGTGTCACCATCACAATCTGGTTGCTCTTAGTAGTATTTAGAACGTAGACTCCACACCACCAGCGAAGGCTGAAAGGGGGAAAATATGACCGAAGAAGAACGCCTACAAAAGTTCGTCAGAGAGCTACTAGAAAAACATTTACTTGAATGGAATCAGGAGGGTTACTCTGCTGGCTGGTATTCTCTTAAGCAAGAAATGCCAGGATATACTGATTTACAGCCATTTGTGGATAATGTGGTTAAACTGGCGCTGGGTATGAAAGATGAGGGTGTTTTGGAAGGATTTAAACAAGCACAACAGCCAGCGAAGGCTGAGGAAGGAGAATGATGCCAACACATCAATTCGGTATTGAACAGACTGATATACACACACGCATGAAGTGGAAAAAGTGTATGAAGTGTGGGCAAGTCATGGTTGAGCGTGATGACTACTTCAATATGCACTGCCAAGCCGCACAAAAAGAAATTGAGGGGTGGCTGGTGGATGAGGATACCTCAACAGGATTTGCAATAGATGGTGGAAAATGGACTCAAAAACAGGTACATGATAAATCAAGAGATGCACTTCGTACCGAACTCAGAGCGAGGTTGGCGGAGATGAAGGGAAAGAAATGAAAGTCGCTAAGTTTAGAGATCACATATTCACTGCCGAGATATTGCTAACATATGGCACGATGAAAGAAGTGTGCGACTATCTGCTAAAAACTGAAAATGTGACTACAGATTATCACCCACAGTGGGGTGCATTTTCTGGGAAACTACCATCAGGCAGACATCATATTCATTTTAGCGACTACGGATTTACAGTGGTTGTTCACGAAACAAATCACGCTACACTAGACATTCTCAATGATCGAGGGATTGAGGTGAGTCAAGCAACTAAAGAGATATTTGCGTATTATCAAGACTGGTTAGCTGGAAAATGTCGTGATTACATGGACAAGTGGGATAAAGAATCAACACAGCCAGCGAAGGCTGAGGAAGGAGAATGAATGAAACGAAAAGAGAAGGTGCTGATATTTGGTAAGAAAGCAAAGCGAGTCTTGGGGGTCGAACCAATCAAGGGATACTACGACATTCTAATTAAAGATGAATTACTCAGAATTAAAGAAAATAGACCTCGCAAATGGTGGGAGGTGTGGAAGTAGTACAATAAAGGACACTATGGCAAGCCAAGCACAAATAAACGAAGAAAAGTGGCAAAAGAATGGTGCTGAGATTATGCGGATAGCACGAAAGTACAACATGAAGGTACTTGACCTACTGCAAGCCTTTGATGAGCTGAAAGCACTACTGAGAGTATTTGATGAAAAACAGAACGAGTTAGATTGTACGCATGGAGATGCAGTTAAATGGAATCCATACAACGAGGTTGTACAGTGCCATAAATGCGGTCAAGTATTTGTTTCAGCTACCGAACTAGACGCAGTGAGGAAAGAGGCCTTTGAGGCTGGATATAGAAAGGCAATTGAGTCAGAAAACCTTATACCAGCAATCCAAAAAGAAATAGTACAGGAACTAGCCAGAGCCAAAGCTGATGAACGCAGGGAGATACTGGAGTTGATTGATGCAAAAGTAATTGCATTACAAAACAAATCTAGCGAGACTGCTTTTTGGACAAGCAAATCTCTAGCCGATCTGCGTAAAGCGATTGAAAAAATGGGAGAGAAATGAAAAACAAATGCGATATGTGCGGTAGCACCGTTACAGACCACACTCAGTTTCAGTGTTCACTAAATCAAAACTTATTGCAAATTAGGGGTGTTGCTGACTGGACAGAAGATAAAATACGTTCGGATAAGCGGGCGAAGGTACTAGTTGAAATTAGTAAATTGATTACCTCGAAAGCCTATAAAAGTCATGAAAACTGTGATGGCGTACTAGCAAAAATTGAGGATAAACTAATTGAAATGGGAGAGGTATGAAACAAAAAAGGGTGCTGATATTCGGGAAAAAAGCAAAAAAGGTTCTGGGAACTGAACCAATAAAGCAATATTATGACGTTTTAATCAAAGACGAGTTACTCAGGATTAAAACCAATAGACCTCGAAAATGGTGGGAGGTGTGGAAGTAGTACAATAGTGGATGAAGATTGCGAGCTTGGGTAGGGTGGTGGTAGTCGCAAGACTTCTCTGGCGGTTTCAGAGCTAGAGACGCTACTCAAGCTCTCAGTCTTTACTCGGTGGGTAGTGCGAGAGAAACGCACCACTCGGCTCTGAAAAATTGGTAACGGAGCGGAGATCAAGACCTAATCCCCACTGAGTAGGCTGTGGTTGAGTAAGCTGGCACGGTGACCGCACAGATCACTCTGAGATTGCGATTGACTAGTTAAGATCGCATGTAGTGGGTTCGACTCCCACACTCAACCCATCAGTTATCTACGCTTATCTACTAGTTATCTACTAATCGCAACTGTTTTAGTAAGTAATGCACTTGTAACAGAAAAGTTGTTACAACCTACTCCCTCGCTTCAAATTGGTGACTAATTCTCTGTTCTCTGGACGTTCCAAAGCAACTGAAATAGCGGCAATAAACCAATCAAGTAGTTCGGGTGTCCAGCCTTCATCACTAATAATATTCTGGATTTCTGTTCCATGAGCTTCCGAGGTAGGCTTGTGCGAAGAACCAGTCATTTGCATCTCGTTGTAGTTGTTCCTTTGCAGGCGTTCCATTTTGATAACCCTCCTTTTTATACTTTATATCGTTGCGTATTTCATATTTGAACCGAGAGTGATTGCTGACTTGCTCCGCCTCTATTCCCATGCCCTGCATGACGTACTCTAGTGAAGCAAAGAAGTTTGCGAGGTCGGTGTACTCATCCAGAATATCCTCAGGATTGCCACCATCTACCGCTTCAAGGAGTTCTTTGGCTTCGTCTATCAATCGGGTGATTAGAAAGTGTGGCGAGGATAACTGCTCTTTGGCTAGGGTAGGACGGTTTTGAAGCCAATCAAGGGCGTACTGTTGCAGATTTTCAGTCATCATAGTCATCTCCTTTCGGTTACTACAGTTTTTAACTTGTCTCTCCAATCGTCTCTGCTAGGGTCTACCGTTTTATCCAAGAACCTCCGCAGTAGGTCAACCGCCTTTTCTTTTAGCTCAGTCCGAGACTCTGTTTTATGCTTTTCAGCATGGCAAGTTCTATGAACTGGCTGACAATTTTCGAGGGATTTAATAATGACGCAGGGCAACGCTCCGCCAACTTCCCTTGAAAACCATATTGGGATTTCGTGGTCATACTGGAAGCGGTCATCGGGTCGTTCTGGCTCATGGCAAATAGCGCATAGGTAGGCGTGTAGGATGAGCGATTGTAATTTAGTGTCTTGGTCAAACTCGAAGGGTTGGCGTTCCTGCGAATGTGACATGTTTTCAACTTCTCGGTTTACTAGGTTTCTCAGGCTCGGATGATGAAGGGTCAGGTATCGCTCTGGTATCATCGATCACTTTCAGTGCCTCCTGTAAAATCTGATGCTCTTGGAGCGTTCCCTTGTACTGCACACAGACTTGCGTTAGTACGTTGATTGCCTCTGGTTTTGTCATGAGATTGTCACTCCTTCCAACACTATTTTTGCTTCCTCTACGGATCGCAAATACTGAACAGTGGTTTTCTTGATAAAGCCAGCCACCTGTAGTTTTGCCCAATCTGCTTTTGAGATGCTTTCTGGACGATCTGGATATAACGCCTCAAAGGCATCGAGTATTTTGCCGACCTGTGCATCAGGGATGTTCATAATTATTTGTGCCATGTATCCTCCTTTAATCTACTATGCTGATGTGATACTTTCCCATGCCGTAGCCCCTCCGACTCGTAATTTATTGAGTGTTGTATCAAAGTAAAGTGCGCCTTTAACGTAGGTAGGAGCTGATGCGGTAGCCGCTTGAACAGGGAAGAATAACCCACCCTTACGGCTACTGTGTGCCGTCGTTATTGAGTTTCCACCAACGTAGAACGTACCATTCGTGTTACCGTTTGCATCAAGAAAAAGCATGTTCGCTTCGGTGTCAGACTCGACTCTAAAATCTGATGATGCGTCACCTGTTTCATTGACTACAAAAAGTCCTGCATTTGAGAGCCAAGAATAATTATTCGTTGCACCTGTAACAGCGTCAGCATAGAAGGCGTAGTTGTTGACGAGCGTTGAACCACCCGAGAGCGTGATGCCACCTGTTCGGAAGCCGTAAAAGGTCGTGTGTGCGCCTCCACCCGATGCTGTGGCTGAGAGCGTGATACCTGCTGAGGTAGTGACGTTGCCTGAGCCTGTTAGGAAAACTCCTGGGTTCATGCCGATTGCTTGCCCCAAAGCACCAGAACCCCCATGAGTTACCTGACCAAGCGCACCATAGAGAATGACGTTTGAGAGGTCGGTTGCTACGTTTGGCGTTGAAACCTGAAAGAGCAAACCTCGAGCGTTCGCACCTGCGGATGGCGTACTTGCTGGGGCATACGAGACAGATTGCCAGATGCCAGCATAGAGCGAGGATGTGTTGGTTGCGGTTGAGTTTACCCGAATATCTGCTGTGGTAGTTGGAGTTGTGCCTACACCCAAAGCCGCAGTAACATAGGCGTTTCCAGTAACGTGTAGTTTTTGAGTTGGATTGGTATTACCGATGCCAAAGTCACCACCATTGAAGTATGAGTCACCATCAGCAGTTAGGCTAACTCCAACCGTTGTTGTCGTACCCTCATACATATCAATGCGAGCCGCATAGTCGTTGATAGTGCTACCCTTGATAGCAATTACCCCGATAGCGTTTGTGCTTCTGAGCGACAGTGTGTTTGACCCCCAAGATAATGTTGGATTGTTGCCAGTTGTGATGTCGCCTACTCCAGTCAATGCTCCAGACACATTTGCAGAGCCATTGAAGTTTTGACCCCATATGGTACGAGTGGTAGTAAGCGTTGCCGCACTACCTGTAACCGAGCCTGTGATTGGATTAGTTACCTCAATATCTGTTGCCCACAACTTAGTCAGTCGTGCGCCTGTAGTACCAATCGTTTGACCGACTGTCTGATCGGTTAGTACTGCGCCTGAGAGCGACGTGAGGTAGCTTGATAGGTCTTGATCGCCCGAGTTCGTTCCTGTTAGTCCGAGATCAGTTTTCAGTGTTGCTAGGGTGTTGACCTCTGGTACGCCTGTGAGGGCTGTTTTACGGTAGATCAGTGAACCAGTGGCCATGTCTGCCATCTTTGCTAGAGTGACCGCACCAGTGGCTATAGTAAGCGCACCTGAGCCTGTAACATCTCCTGTATGCGTTGCATTTGTGACGAGTCCTGAGTACTGTGTATTAGTAGCGTTGTCACCTGAGTTTGTGTTGGAAGTGTTGCCGATGACAGTTAGATTGGCATCGGTGACATAGCGTTTATCAGTAGAGTCAGCTATATCAGCGGTAGTTAGTACCACGACTCCAGTAGCTCCATTCACTGAGTCAACTGCACCAGTGCCAGTATCAGTCGTTCGCATTGCGCTTAGTAGGGTGTCAAACTTTGCCATATTAAGAGTAGGTATATGCCTGAACAGTAGCTAAATCAGTAGCAGCGTTTATAAACTTATCGTTACCTCCAGCAGCGACTAAATCTCCCGTAGTAATAGTTTCACGTAAAACTCTCCATAAAGTAGAGGAAAGGGGAGTACCAAAATCAGCAAAGCAATAATATTTATATGTAGCATCGGAATAATTTATTACTTTTAATGGAACTAATTGAACCGCTTTAAACCTTCTGCCAGTAGATACATCACCTACTGCATTGTGTTCTTCTGAGTTAGTATTTTCAGGTCTGGTAGTTGAATCAAAACCATGTGGCATATTACCTTAAAAGGCTTTCCTGTTCTTTTACTATTTTATCTGTTTGTAACTGGAGATAGGCATAGCGAGAAACTCTCGTAACTAAACTCTCAGCCATAGCAGGTGTACCCATCTTGTTAATTAAATTGCGAACCATTGTTTTCAACTCATACGAGTCTTTGTATTCTTTGGTTTTAGCCCACTCTTTAATAATTTGTAAATCATCTTTATATTTACTTCTCTCAGAGTCATTATCGAGTCCGAGAACTTGCGATAGAGCCAACCCATCGTAATCAAAATTATCCATCTCCTTAACACTACTAGGAATAGATTGTGGGGAGCTAGAAGCTACTTCCTTGCCGTCTGAATCTACTTGTCGTATATCTGCCATATTACGCCTTTTTAACCTTGAATCTACTCACTTTAATCTTAGGTGGAGCAATCTTTTTAGAAGCTACTGTTTTAATTGTACTCTTTTTAGTTGTACCTCGTTTCATTTTGAATGAAGGTTTGGCAAACTTGGCTACCTGCATCTTGGGAGCAGCTTTAGCTTTTTTTGGTTTCTTAAATCCACCTTGTCCTTGATATTTAACTGCTGAATCAATTAAAGCGTCTAGTTTCTGTTGTAAATCACCCTTCTCTAGATCATCTAAGGTAGGGTCTTGCATCTGAGTTTGAATGTTGCCTGCTTGAACCAAAGCTAGATCCATCCATGTTTTGTAATCATCATTTAGTTTGGCGTTTTCCATCTTTTGAGTGGTCATTAGGGTATCGTAATCAATTTTAGGCATGGTCGTGACGTTACCATCTTTAGATCTCCGAAAGACTGTATCGCCAATTACATCTACATTTTTATCTGATTCTTTGAACTTTTGTTTGTCTACAGCGAGTGTGGCTTCTTCTGGAGTATCAAATGACTTTAACTGTTTACCAATCATGGTAGCGTACGTACCATCTTCTAACTGAGTAATTCCGTTACTAAGTGGATTGGCAGTAGAACCCGAATCTTTATAGATATTGGCAATACGAGCATCAGCAGTTTTCTGATCTATCTTGCCACTCAGTAAGTCCTTAGCGATTGTTTTTTCTGTAGTGAGATTTGATTCAGATTGCTTCTGATCGTAGTACGCATCGTTAGTTCGTTGAGCCTGAGCCTGTTCTGGACCAAACTGACTGATCTTAACTCCACCAAGTCTAGCAAGTGCCTGTCCTGGTGTCTGAGTTGCCCCATACATATTCTCTTTACCCTGTAGCGCAGAACCAACATCAATAGCACTATTTACTGGCGGTGGTGTGTATGCCCTAGCAACAAACTTAGCTTGATTGGCTAACTTCTCTTGATCGGTTAAAGTAGACGGACTCCACTTCGTTTCGTTAGGATCACTAATTGGTTTACCTCTGAAGTCACGATTTACTAATGTTTGAACAAGTGGTGAGACAAGTGGATCATTTACGTTCATAGCTATATTAGTCGCTACGTCTTTTTTAGTGTTTATATTGGGAGCAAAAGGGATCATTTTCGCTACGTTAGTCGTTTCATTGTTAGCATAAAACGGAGAAACATATCGAGCAGCGTTTATCTCTCCAATGGGAGTTTGCCATGTTAAAGGAATGTTCAATCCTGGGATCATTGGTGCTGCAAATCTCTCGGTTCTAGTTTTATAGTCCTCTGGTGTTTCTCCAGATGCTTTACTTGAAAGAACTGAGACTGCTTGTAAAGCTCCTAAGAAAGAAATCAGTCCGAGTGGATTATTGACTGCTGTGTTCTTAATTATTCTGATTAAATCACCTTGAAACTTGATAAATGGAGAACCGATTATGGGTGTTTTAGCCCAGGTATCATAGAACTTACCCACACTAGCATAATTCTGGAATCCATCAGCTACTTTTCTAGTAGCTTCTTCTAAAGAAAATCCTTTATCTAAGAGTGATTTGAGCGCAGCTACTTTATACGCATCATCTGTACCACCGTAGAAACTTTGGACTTTATTGCCTATTGTTTTGAGTGTTTTTAACTTACTTTGTGGTTGTTCTACCGATCTGGCGACTGAATCTATCGAGCTAAACTTACTCACAATATCAGTTCTAGTAATATCTGTGCCAACAATACCTTTGCGCATGAGGTAGTCGGAGAGTTGTTTGTATAATTCTGGATTTTTCTTTACATTAAATAAGTTTGCGTTCAAAGTCAGTGGATCTACCCCTGAACCCCAACCAAATATTTGATCTGAAATGATATTACCTACGTTCGTAGTTGGATTAAATACTGTTAGTAATTTCTTCTGAATCTGTCTTGGGGGAAGTCTATCCCACGCCCTGAAAACGTCGTATGTTTTTTGTAGTGCTTCATTGGCGTAAAAGAATCCCTTTAAGTCCTCAGCAGCACTATTTAAGACATATTTACCTGATAACGCACCATACGCTTTAGAATCAGATAATTTGGTAAATCCTGGTCTTTCAACATCAGCAATCAAGTTTGGCTGGCTTGCCAAGAAGTCTGTGTATCTCTTTATAGTTGCATTGGTTTCAGTCTGAGTTAGTGCTGTACCTAGTGCGTATACTGGATCATTGATTGAGTTATTTATCTTCCAATCGTCAAGTGCTTTTCTGGCTTTAGACGAACTGAGATCTATCTTTTTCCTTTGTTGTGCAAACTGATTTATTTCCTCTGGCATTTCAAAGGTAATGTACTTTCTTGGAGTGTATGTACCTAGATTCTTTCTGTAGGTTTGTTCACCTATGAAGCCATTGGCATAATTAACATCGTGAACGTAATCCAAACCTTTTCTGATGAGATTGTGAACGGCTAATTCTTCTGGTGTTAAATCTGATAACTTAACTTTTATTTTGCTTATCTTTGGATCTAGTACAGCATTTATTCTAGTTCTTGAGCTTGCTATAACTTTAGGATCTTTACCAAGACTAGCGTACAGACTTTCTGCTACATCACTTCCTCTTTGGACAGAAGTGGCTAATCCACCTCGCAATTCAGCAGATTGAGCAGCTCTCTCTGGTGACATTCCCAAACCTCTAAAGAAGTTCTGCATTGTTGAAGCTGCATTTCTTATGAGAGGATTTTCAGCTCCCAAACCCTTTTCTACAGCAGAGGTGAGTTTTGCTTGTCCAGATCTCAGTGATCTAGTATAGAGATTTGCTTGTCTAGTTCCTCCAGTCGGTGCTTCCGTTGTGTAACCTAGAGTGTCCTGAATAAAACTATCTAATCTTTGAGGTAGAGATGCTTTAACTTCTTCTCTTGAAGGTACTCCAGCTTCCTTAGCTCTGTTGTTACTCTTTACGACTTCTGGCTCAGTTAAAGGTTTAATTGGTGGAGCTTCTACCGTTGGAGAAGGTCTTACTCGTAGTTTTTTAC
>ERZ724508.248-NODE-248-length-39739-cov-5.799541_pt1 | contig 39739 bp, 65 predicted proteins | sample MGYA00376041_ERZ724508 | MGnify/ENA primary metagenome ERZ724508 (study PRJEB28724, sample SAMN07190887) | wastewater metagenome | isolation source: effluent of sewage treatment plant in Hong Hong | place: USA: Christiansburg, Virginia | collected 2016-03-01 ...
CCAATTCACTAACATTTTCTCTCCATTTCCGTTTCTTCAAACATCATTTTAGAAGCACCTTGTTCGATACAAAGTGTTTTTTCTTAATTTAAAAAATGTAAACTATTTGCGTATTTTAAATATTTTTAAAAAATTTATTTACAAAGTATTCTATTTTGAATACCCCGAAAACCTAACAAAAACAATACCTCCGTGAGATTTAGATGTACGTTGTATGTTACATATTTTATTTTTTTGAGGTGTTGCGTATGGCTTATGTCCGACATAATAAGGCGTATGTGATGTTATTCCTACACAACTATCGCAACCAAAAGGAAATACTCCCGAAAGTCCCGTATTGTTATATAAATCACTATTTCCAAAGAAATCTAATGTATCAGAGCCATTATTCCATGAGCCACCGCCAATCATAGACGACACTATATAACAATTAACTCCCGAAACACAACTAATATCTATTGTTTCTTGGCTATTTGGTGCAAAGTCATTATTTAAAGCAAATTCAAATAAATTTATTCCTTTAGGATATTGTGCCGTATCGGGGCAATTCATTGGCGGCGTACCGAAAGATAAATTACCATTAAAGCCTTTTCCTATTGGCGACATATAAAATAAAGTGTCGTTTGGCAATAAAGAAAAACTACCTTGAACTGCACTTGTATCAATACCGAATATTCCTAACGTACTTTGAACATAATTAGTATCTCCAATGCTCCCTAAAGTAAGGTAAGCGGCAACCGTGTCTTTGGTCGTATTAATAACACAAAGAGAGGTGTTTTCAATTACAATTAATTCTTCTTTTACTGTTTCTGTTTTTTCATACATACAACTCACTAAAAATGAGCAAAAAGCAATAATAATCGCTATTCCTATTGTACCTAAAATGTTTTGTTTTTTCATATTTTCTTTGTTTTATTTTTTGTGAGTTTATATTCTACTGCCGAACCTACTAATGCTGAAATTATCACCATAGGAACAATGACTACTAGGTTACTTGTTTTTGCTATTTTAGTGCAAAACATATATCCACTTATAGCACCAATAAAACCGCCTACGGGTTTATTTTTGATGCTATATAATACTGAATTTACTGTTTCCATTTTTTATTTTTTTTAATAGTTTCCATTATAAATATCATAAAGTTCATTTTTTAAACTTTCGCTGTAATAAGGTTTTTGTGCAAACCCATTATTTTCATAAATAGTACCAACTTCATTTATTATCCATTGTTTAAAGTCGGGAGTATTTGCATTTATAAACCAATCTACCATTTGACCAACATCTTTAAGCATTAGTTGGCTATTTGACATTGATAATATTTCTTTTCTAACTTTATGTGAAACACATTTTCTCATTTCATCAAACGTTTTTGCTCTACCTATGTAAATTTGAGTAGGAGTGCCTTGTGTTTGAAATACTAAATCTTCCCAATTATCATAATCTTCGGATTCAGAAATAACAGTTAGTCTTAATAAATATGGTATAAAAAACATTTTTGCTCCAATTTTTTTTACCTCATTACTTAAACTTCCCCAATTTTCTAAACCAAATCCCGATAGTGTATAAAAAGGCATTTTCATTTCGTATCGGTATCTATCTAAATCCAATACATTTTTACCGTATTTATCCCAATAAATCAAATCATCTGTTCGATTAATAAAATCTCCTTGAGGTGGATGGTTTTCAGACCAAACACAAGCGGGATTATTTTCTATATTTTCTATCCAAAGTTTTTTCATGTTATATCGCTCTACCTAAACAACGCCAACGTAATGAAATTTGGTCATAAACAAAAAAAGCACCCTCATTAGGGTTTAAAATTAAATTTCCATTCATTGCAAATCTGTTACTAATTAATGAAGATGCACTAGCATCAACTAAAGTTATATTTGACGCTCCAACATTAAGCAAGTATATTTTTTTCCAACGTGAAGAATTAGGTGCAATTATTCCAGTAATTTGAACAATCGCACTACTAACCAACCTAACTAAACTCGCTGTTTGAATACCAACGGGAGCATAATTATTTTGATTTACAGCAAATGAAGGTGGACTTAGCACATTAGAAGCGGAAATACTTTCCTCCCCCATATTTAACAACGAGTTTCCGTCAAAATCTAAATCTACACCTAATACTTGTTTTCCCACCTTATCTATCCAGTAACCGCAACTGTAACATTAACATTTGCTCCATTTTTAGTTATATCAAAACTATTTGCCGTAAAATTATCAATAGCATAAGTAACTAAAGCACCAGTCGAATCACGTTTTACACTAACAATTGGATTTATATTGTTTAAATTATGTGTTATGGTTACTGGCGTTCCTCCACCTACTGTTGTTGATGCAGAAGTGTATTTATGAGGTAAGTAATTAGCATTTTTTAATTTCAAAGGCGTAACCGCAGTTAAATCGTCAGTACCCGCATCTGTCAATACTTGTGTAGATAATTTTACAACTCCCGCAACTGTTTCACTAGCGGGAACTGTATTGCCTTGAACTATTGTCCACTCTGCTAACGTTACTGGCGAATCTACATTTGAAAATAAAGAATCACCAACTTCTAATGGCGTTCCGTAAAAATTACCCGCAACTGTAACAACATAATAATCTCCTTTTTTAACTCCAACTCCACTTGTTAAATTTGGAGTATTAGTGTTAGCGTTATACCCACCTTTAAAATCAAGTAATCCCGCAACGTCTGACAATATCGCTACGGTTTGTATATTTGTTCCGTCATCATACAATAACCTTCCAGTTACCGTATCATACATAAATCTACCCGTAGATGGTGCTCCACCAGTTGTAAATCCAGTTCCATTTTCTGCTCTTGAGTTTTGTAGTTGATTTAAGTCTAAATCTATATCTACTCCAAATTGTTTTATTGCCATTTTTTTGTTTTATGTTTGGTTAATCTATTACTATTACATTTTCACTCATATACCTAAAAGAATCTTGAGGAAATGCAATTCTAAGTTTCAAAAATTCATCAGTTACCATTTTTAATTCTACTTGGTAAGTACTTACATAATCCGAACAAATATCGTGACTTTCATCTAATTCAACTTTTAAACTCCATCCAAATTTTCTATTCATTAATTCTTTAAATCCGTTCCAAAAATCATATTTAATGTTTTTTTCATCGCTACGTTTTAAAATTTTAGTTAACGCTTCTTGTATTTGTTCGTTTGTGGCTGTTGGTTTCAGTATTACAAAATCTCCTTTTGGTGAGTATTTTTTTATTCTAAATGACAACCTATCTGCTTGTACTCCATTTTCATTTGCATCAACAATATATAATGCTTCACATTTTTCAAATACAATTCCTATATGATTAAAATAAGAACTGTCACAATTCTGAATAATATTAGCCACTAAACCAGTACCATGAAATAATACAATATCACCATCTTTGATGTATTTTCTTACTCTTGCGTATTTATCGTTTATGTTTTCCATTTTTATTCTAAAGTGTTAATAGGTCTTGTATCTCTATGTAAAGGGTATAACTCTTCGTGCTCTAATGGTAAAATATCAATATTTTCCAATGTTTCCCTTGTTGGTGCTACAATATAATTATTACCTAACGATTGTATAAATCCAGTCAACACAAGTCTTTCGTTTACATATTTAGTAACTTTAACATCTTGCATGATAGGTTCTTCTTCCGTGCCTATATTTTCTTGACCAACAACTTCTTGCCATTCATTTCTCTCTAAATCATTAAGCTGATATGTTCTTAAAAACTCTTTACTTATATCTCCATTTGGATATAATTCAACTTCCCAATATTTTACATAGCAGTATGTGACCACGTTGTTTATATCACATAATGTATCTATTCCCGCATATTTACGTTTTACAATAGCCCCTTTTCTTGTTTGGTTGACAGTAATCCAATCGTTGTTTTGTAATGTTGTTTTCATATATTTTTAATTTAAAACTTCAAAAATGACATCTTCAAAAGTAACAGAACTTTGCGCTGTATTATTAACCCAAGCCCAATTAAAACTGATTGATTGAGCTATTGTTGTATTGTAATTAGAATCGCTAATATTTGGATTAATACCTCCGCTTAATATCCCATTTGATGAATCAAAAGATGCGTTAATAGATGCGTTTACTCGTCCACCAACTCCTATTACAGTAAAAGTCATAAATGCTTCGCCATGAAATCCACGATTCGTCTGACTAGGTTGTAATTGAACATTAACTAATTTTACAGTATTAGACCCCGCTTGTAATCTAATGTTCACTTGTGGAGTTCCTACACCAGTTGAATATCTACCCCTAAAAGTAACCCTAAGTCTTTTTCCTACAACTAAACTGTTTATTGGTAGTGTATAAGTATATCCAGTTCCAGTTATATTGGTAGGAACTCCCGTATTACCTACCGTGTTAGAAGAGCCAGTTGATGCGCCTAAAACACCCGATATAATTTTATTACCAATTACTTGTTGCTCAATAAAAGACCTACTTACAGAACTATTCCATAATAATCCCGCTTGATTTGCGCCAGTATAATTCACTTGAGGTTCAACGTAAAGAGAAGCCCTAGAAACAGAGCCATTTCTTGCGTTTATCCAAGCGTTTAAAGCATTTAGCACAGATGAACCTACTACAATTTGTGGCTCTGAACGAACTGGATTTGAACTACCTCCATTAAAAAGTGTAATACCTAATGCTCCATCAATTATAACGGCATCTGAACTAGATTGAATAACCACATCTTGTGATTGCGCTACAATAGAAATATTATTATCAGATGTTATATCTAAACCACCCGCACTAATAAAAAGTTGACTTGCTGTACCTATGTTTATTCCGTCAGTAGCCCCAATATCTAACGTGCCATTTAATCCATTTACAAAAACATCACGACCAAGATTATCTCTGCAATAAATATTAAACTCTTCTAATGCTAAAGCTACGTTTGATTCTTGTAATAAATTAACAAAACTTAAACGTGCAATATTATCGTCTAAAGAAAGTTTAGATTTTTCTAAAGCAGAAACATAAATAGCGTTCCTTATTTTATTAAAAAGTAAATCTAAATCTACTGCTACGCTTTTTTTAGCCATTTTTAATTACAATATACCCAACCAGTAGTCGGATTATTAAATGTTATAATCACTTCATTGTTACTGCTCCAAAATATTGCCGCTTCAATTTCATTAAACAAATCATCAACTACTTGCACAGAACACCTTTTATTCAAATTATGTGTCACATTCCAAACAGTTGCGTTTACTGTTTGATGAAATACGAAGTTTTTATCATTTACTGGTGGTACTGGTGGAGCATTATCATCTGTACTAAGATTAGCAATAAATTTACTTCTATCCGCAATTTCAATTTCAGCACTAATACCATTTATTTCTAATGTTAATGAAGGTAAATTGTTTATTAAATTACCACCACTTGCTTGAAGTATTATTTTACCAACACTTGCGTTATTACCTACATCATTGACATAAATTTTTCTTCTTACTTCTGAAATATTTATAGGCTGTAATTTTATCGTAGTAATTCCTCCCGAAGACGTATCTACATCTATCGAACATACATCATCAACAACCGTATATGTGGTTGGAGCGACTAAATGTTTTACTACTTTTCCTATTTCGTTCGACATATAAGGTGATTAAGTTTTAGGGTACTTTTTAGAAACAAATTCCATAGCAAATTTTTCAATTTTTTTCTCAATATCATCTATGGTATCTGTTTTTTCAAGTGGACAAAAACTAACATCAAGATTTTGAAATCCGTTATATGTTTGACCAACAATACCAGTTTTTATCAAAACATCAATGCCGTATTCACCATCCTTATTAGTATAAGGCACTTGCTTTGAAGTCGATGATTTTAAAATATATTCCATTTTTTTATTTTTTAATAGTTTCTAAATATTTAATTATCGGTGCTTTAACTAACACACTAAGTCTTTCGGTTGATTTTATTAATTCTTTAAATTTAGTAAAGTCAGAATTATCCATAGAAACCTCTTCCCCTCTATTAAAGGTCATAGCCCAATCAAATAATTTTTCAGCATCACCTTTCATTTCACTCATTAAAAGACCGCTAACCATTTTACCCGCAGTAGATATTTTACTACCATCAAGATTAAATAAATCAAAATTCAAATTTACTTTTTTCATACTTTTATGTTTTTATGTTTTTCAAATATACGTTTTTAATTTTATCTGTGCCTAATTACACTATTTTAACATCGTTACCAACTCTGTACAAAGAATTAACTGGTAATCCTAATGGCGATGAAGGTAAATCCATTTGAATATAATTATTAGTTGTATTAAGAAGCATTAGTGGTGAATTTGGAAATAACCCAAATTCCATAGTTTGTTCACTTATTTTTACACCATTATTGCTAAATCCCATAAACACATTACGGTTGTATGTGTTAATATTCATAAAATTATTATAGAAGCCTAAAACCATTGATTCGGATACGTTTTCTAATGTATTTCCACCAAAAGAATAAATAGTTTGTGAATTTGTAATAGTAGCATTACCAACTATTGTTGCGCTAATACTACTGTTAACAACCCCATTTCCAAGAATATAAACAGCCCCACTATCAACAACTTGTGAATTATCACCGAAAGTAAAAGAACTATATACGTTGCTTATATTATTATAAAGTCCAACAGTAATTGAATTACTTACAGCATCTATAATATTTGATTCTCCTAATAAATACAAATAAGCACTATTATCAATTGTGTTTGAGTTTCCTATATTCGTAACAACATTGCAGTCCGTAAAAGTTGAACTTCTACCTAATTGATAAATAACATTTGAGTTTGTGAAATTACAATAAGACCCCATATTGAATACATCAACAGCGTTATTATAATTACACACAGAGCCAAAATTAAGAACAATATAACTATCCGAGTAATTGTTATTTGCAGAATAACAATCAAATATGTATGTTGAATTTCCAAAGTTAATATTTCCAAATTCAGCAAATAAAACGTTACCATCCCCGTTCCTTCTAGGGCTTAATAAAATACCAAATTCATCTGTAATAGCACCTAAAACTGAATCGACAACTATGTTTAAATTATTATTACCTAAATAAAATTTATTGCTTTCGCCACCAATAGTGTTATTACTACCTAAAATAGTAACATCTGAACAACTATCAGTATAATTATAATTTCCAAAAACAGACATATTACTCGTGTTATAAAAGTCATTTGCTCTACCAAGACTAAAAGTTATACTAGCTTGATTAAAATTACCATAATCTCCAAAAGTCCAAGTATCAGTAGCATTTGTAAAATTTTTAGCACTTCCAAAATTTACTAAAGTTAAAGTATTGTCATATATATTTCCAACGCTTACATAGTCATTTATATACTGATTTGAATTTAAAAAAGTATCTCCATAATTAGCCAAACACCAGTTTCCATTAGAATCTCTTGTTTTTAACATTGAGCCATAAGCGTCTTGAATTGCAAATGAATTTGTATTATCAGCAACAATACTTGTAGGCATAATTAAATTACCACCCAATCTAACATTACTTCCAAATACATTTAACCCATTATTTGCGCCAATAATTCCACTTGATTGAGAATCATTATTTAAACTTGCTATGAAGTTTTTTTGGTCTGATACAGATATTTCAGCACCAATACCATCAGTATCTAAAATAAGGGTTGGTTGACCGTTAATAAGATTTCCGCCACTCGCTACTATTGTAATATTTCCTACACTTGAATTATTACCATAATCATTAATATAAACCGTGCATTGCCCAAGAGAAGGGTCTATTGGTTGTAATTTTATAGTTGTAGGAAGTCCGTTTGAATTATCAACATCAATTTGAGTTTCGTTATGCAATACAGCGTATATACCACCTCCCGTAACAAGCCTAGATATTATTCCCGATTGAAATGTTCTTCCCATTTTTGTTTAGTTAAAAGTATCAGAAAGGGCTTAGCCTTAATAAACCAAACCCCGAAGGGCTTAGTTTTAATAAGCCAAACCCCGAAGGGCTTAGCCTTGATAAGCCAAACCCTTTCTAATTAGTATTTTTTAAATTTTTCACTTTATTTATTTCTATGTAATCCAGTTGTTTGTATATTCATATTAAGACCGTAAAATCCATATTGTTTTGGGTCGGGGTCTATTGATATTTTTCTTACATTAAACGCAACCCTAAATGTTTCTGATAATTCCCCAAAAATTATTGGATTGTTTGATGTTTTGTCGGGATTTCGTATTCCAATAGCTAATTTAAAATTCATTACTCTCTTGTTATACTTTCCTTTTTTTCCAGTAAACTTAAATTGATTGATATTTATACCAAAATCCGCTAATGTTGGCAATAACCAACCACCAACACCATCACTTTTCCTAACCCATTGTGCGGGATTAAAACTTAAAGTACTTCTCACGTAAGCACCAGTAGTTAAAGGAAATTCTGTATTTAAAGGGTATTCTGTACTTCCCGAATAAAATGCTCCATTAGGAAAATTAATACCGTTTTTGTGAGTTGGATGATAAAAACCAGTTGGAGTTTCAACTTTTGTATTTATTCCACCTATAATTTTTCTATGTATATTACTTTTTTTAGCAAGAAATAGATAATATTTCGGTGCAAATCTTATGAAATCAGCAGTTACACTTCCCGTAAAAGGTAAATAATATGCAGTTAATTTAGGTATCCCAACATCTGATAATAAACGTGAAATACCAATCATAGGTGTTGGTATTTTTATTTCAGAAGAACCACTTGGAGTTGGAGCATCGTCTGTATTTAAGTTAGCTAAATATCTTGTTCTATCAGCAATTTCAATTTCAGCACTAACACCATTTGTTTCTAATACAATTGAAGGCGCATTATTAATAGTGTTTCCACCGATACATACAACTGTTATTTTACCAACACTTGCATTGTTTGAAACATCATTAATGTAAATCTTTTTAGGAACTTGGTCGTAACCGTTGGCTACGATGTTTGGAATATACAATGTGGTTAATCCGCCCGAAGAGGTATCAACATCAATCATATCGTCGATGTCTAATACCATGTAGGTTATTGGCGCAACTAAGCGTCTAACGTTTGATAATTTCATTCCTATCTTTTATGTTTTTAAATAAATAGAAAAAACGTTACGCTTTTCCTACATCTATTCTTCTTCTTCGCCGCCAAGTATTTCGTTAAGAGAAATTTCTCTTACCAATTTAGGTGCAGAGCCACTTGCTACTAGATAAATATAACACTTGAAGTCAAGTTCCGTGTTAAAAGGCTTAATCATAATGAAAAGATTATCGTGAGTGTAATCACTTTTAACCTCTTCTTTATTCCTTTTCTCGTTTAATTCTTCAAGAACGTTATCTAATGCGCTTTGTATCGTTTCTCTTACCATCTTTTCTTTATCGAAAAGACTACCTAATAAATTACCGAACATACTGATTTGTTTTTAATTGTTATGTTACAAATATAAAAAAAAAGTGATTACGAAAATCATTTTTTTTTAAACAGTTGCTTCTTTTTTTGAATCTAAAATAGATTTCAACGTGCCTTCGTAAACATAAGGTATAGAAAACTTAAATCCATACAAAGATGCCTTTAATTTTACTTCTACCTTTAATTTAACAGTTTCGGGCTTAGTGAGTATTGAAATCCAGTTTTTACCGAGTAATTGAAGTACTTTTGTTGGATTAAACGCTACATTTACTCCAATTACAGAAACCGAAGTATCAACACCGTTAGTTTTATTGGCGGCAATACGATTAATTGAGCGGTTAAGCATTTTCACAACTGGCTCTCCATTTAAAAAAACTTTATAATCTTGCTCAACAATATCAAATGCCAAATTTGAATTATTAGTAAAGTTTAAAAAAATATCAAACGAAATTAAATTTGCAGTTAGTGTTTTAACTTTAAGTGTTTTTAATTTTATGACATAATTCATTAACTTTTTGTACTGCAAATACAATAAAGCACCAGTAATAGTCACTAAACCTATTGCTCCCGCAATAATATGTTTTCTTTCTATTTTCATATTATTCTTGGTTGTACTTTTTTTTCAAAACATTATATGTTATAATCTGTAATGCTATTCCGCCAATTAAAACGAAAACAATGCAATTCAATAGTTGTCTTTCAGATTTATCCATAGCTATTTTTTACGTTTTTTTTAATTTTCCCGCAATTTGAATTAATCCTAGTACTCCTAAAAACCCAATTATAGCCAATGCCGTTTGGACATGAGTACTAATCTCCATTCTACGCATTTGCTTGTGTATATGGTCAAGTTTTTCGGAATCTGTTAGGTTTTTATTTTCCACTATCTACTCTTTTTTGTTGTTGGCTTACAACTTTTCTTGCGTGAGATAATTTATCTCCAATTTTTTTAATATCAGATTGTGGTGTGTTAGGATTATCAACTGCCGTTGTGTATGCCTTAACTAAAGTTTCAACTCTTTTTTTCCACCAAGCTAAAGATTTTTTAATTTGTGGCAATGGAGCGGGGGTATTAGATTTTCTCTTTTTAGCTACCGCAGTTGTTTTTCCAACAACCTCTTGTGCTTTTACTGCACCTAATTTTTCATCAACACCTTCTGCACCATAATAAGTACCATCAGCACCGCTATAAAAATCTCCATCTGCACCGTAAAAATCTCCATCTGCATCGTAGAAATCTCCTTCTGCGCTATAAAAATCTCCTTCGGGTGTATAAAAACTTCCATCTACTGAATCTACGCCATTCGCATCTTCAAATCCAATTCCGTTACCGTAATCTTTTCCACTTGCATTTGATATTTCTTCTAAACCGTTAGCGTCAGCAAAACCAACACCATTACCGTATGAACCATCAGCGTTTGAACTTCCGTCCATACTTTCTTCCATTCCGTTAGCGTCAGCAAATCCAATACCGTTACCGTATGAGCCATCAGCACCCGAAGTACCCGCTCCAACTTTAACCATTGGTTTTGGTTTTAATAATTTTAATGCTACTAAGTAAGCGACTACTCCTATTACAAGACCCGCTACGATTGTTTTTGCTTTTGCCATTTTATTTAAGTTTTAGTTGTTTTTTTTATTTTTCGTTAAAGTTACTATTTTTTACAATCCACCAATTGAATATTCAAAACTTTTAGGCATATTTCCACCCTTTTCGTAATTATTGGTTTTACCTTCACTAACAACCTTTGAATAGGTTTTACTTTTTTCAACCAATTTTTCAAATCTATCTTCCGCTTCACTTAATGTTTTAAATTCAAAAACCTCTTGCCCCTTTTCTTTACTACTTCTTACAACAGCATATTGGTTTTTGTTTTTGTATTTCAAGCCATTATTATTTCTGTTTGAATTTAATTCAAGTAGATTAATATGCCAATTATCTTCAAAGTTTACATATTTCAGCAACGAACTTTTATTCGCTCTTACAGTAGAACCTTTAGCGTATTTATCAGTTTTTAAATACTCGAATTTAACCACATATCCATCATTAATTTTATCAACAAATGGCTTATCCCATATCTTTTCAATACGAGGGTTTCTAATACCTTCTTCACCTTTCATTAAATCTAATCTTTCTTGCGCTTGTTTTTTTGTTTTAAACTTTATGGTTGTTCCTTTTTTCCATTCATCATTAGGTAAATAACCGCCATTTTCAAATTTCAAACCTTCAATATAAACTTTTCCATCTTGAACAAAAACATAAGCAGACAGATTGCTGAATTTTTTAGCCCCATCAGTTAATTTTTTCTCAAGTCCTTTACTTAAACCTCTATCAAAAAATCCCGCTCCTTGACCCGATTGAGCGAACCAAACATCAGTTCCGATTTGTTCATAACTTAATTTACTTAAAATAATTGATGCACCATTTTCATCAATGTATTGGTGTGCCATTTTAGAAATAATTTCATCTGATTTAGAATCGAAATTAGATGGGTTATAATTCGCATCCAAATTTTCTCCTTCTTCATCGGTTTCGGTAAATAAAATACCCATTTTATATCCGTTAATAAAATCTGTTATGTTTTTATTATCAACCTTTCCGCCTTTATTTTTTTGAGGGTACGGATTTGTTTCGCTAAATTTATCCAATGGTCGCCACATAGGTTTTCCACCTTCAATTCCATCCGCTCTTTCAACAAGTACACGTCCACCAAATTTTGAACTATATTCCAAAACTTTAACTGCTACGCCAGTACTAGCATACAACGTTGTTCCTTTTTTTATTTCAGTATTTTTCATGTAGTTTATTATTTAGAATTTGATTGTCTTTTACCTTCAAACATACCAAGAAAATACGCTCCTATCGCAACAACGCCTAATGCTATTGCCATATTTCTTGCGTTTTGCCTTGCAACTTCTTTACATTCAAAAATCAATTGATTTTCTTGATAATTACTTCCAGTTGGATACTCTTTTCTTAATATTCCCATTTTATTTAATTTTTAAATTTAACAGTCCCCGTTTTTAACGAGGATATATTGGTTTAATTCAATGTTGCTTATTACTATTTTTCTAATTATAACATAAGCCAAAATGCCTATAATTACACCTTTTAGAATTTGTTTGTTTTCGGGCTTCATGTCGTTATATTTTTAAACGCCATATTCTACACTACTCATAGCGTTACAGTCATCAACTATGTATTGTCCTAGCCAGTTTTTCGTGTAACAAGTACCATTAGGGTCAACCCAATAAGTACCGTTCCAAAAATAACCTCCTACAAATACTGGTGCTACTCCCCCGAAGTGTCTTCTTCCACCTCTTCCGTGACCACCATGAGGACGACCACCGCCAAAAGGACGACCACCGCCGCCACCTCTACGACCACCGCCGCCGCCACGAGCATTTGAAACTTTTTCAGCATAACCGTCGCTGATTTTTATAATCGGGTGTGATGTAATGATTTTCATATTATTTCTTTTTAATGAATTTTTTATATACTACGAATCCTACGATGCCCACAACAACTATTCCACCTACAATAAGTCCGATTTTCAAACCTTTACTCATTCCTTGAGTTTCAGCTTGTGGCGTATTTGATGCCAAAGCGTTTGCTAATGCTACATCACCCGCTACTGCTTTTTCACTTGCTTTCGCGGACATTTGTTGTGCCTTTGCTAATCCTTTTTTCGCTTCCGAACGTCCGATATTAGCTTGACCACGCATTTTACGTGCTTCGTTTTTTGACTTATTTCTTTCATTACGTCTTTGTTGACGCATCTTTTGATTTTTACGAAAGTTTTTGAACAAACCACCACCTTTAGCGTTATAATAATCATCTTCGGGTTCTCCGTCAGCACTAAAGAAATCTTCGTTACGGTTTCCTAAATTTTGAATACCATTTGTAGCGGCTTCATAGTGTATTACTTCACCATCGCATCCGATTGTATCGTCCATAACTTTACCATCGCCGTAGCCTAATGTGTTAAGATTTGAATTTGAATAGTTCATTTTATTTTTTTGTTTTAGTAGTTAATGTTTTATATAACACATACCCCGCAACAACTACTACAACAACTAATGCTACTGTAATTATTGGGTTTTCTTTTGCTTTTTTTACCGTTTCTTTTGCACCTTCTAAAGTTGCGTTTGCTCCTTGAGTTGCATAATCTTTCATTGAATTAAACAACGATGCTATTTTATTTCCTCCTTGCGCCACTAATGAATCTGGTGGACTTCCCGCTCTTAATCCTTCTTTTGTTCTTGAATCAATAGCTACTTGAGATAATTTATTTACATCTGTTACTCCACTAGCTACGGCTTTATTAATATCTTCTGCAAATTTCTTAAACCAACCCGAACCGTTCCATGTTCCATAAATAAAATGAAATAATAATCGACTATCTGAATCAACAAGTGCCTTTGCTTGTGGTGTTAAATATCTACTAGCTAACTTCTCATATTGTGGATAAATAATTCCAGTTGCGTGTTCTTTCAATTTTGGTGCTAATTCTCCACCTTTGTAATTCCATTTCCAAGTTTTACTTGCGTTTGCAGTATCAACAATATTCCAAAATGCTTTACCCGAAGCTGTGTCGTTTAAAGTTCCACCCGCTTTACGGTCAATACCAAACATTGTTTCTCCACTATTTGAATATCGTGTATCTTTTACTCTACCATCTTTAAGCATTTGAGGATGGTAATAACCACCTTCTAGCTTGTCGATAACAAGAGTAACCATTTGGTCAAATTTATTTTTATCTACTGCCATTTTATTATGCTACGCTTTTTATCATTTGTAAAAATCCTTCTACACGACTATCCGCTCTTGCTTTTCCGCCAGTAGGGTCGGCATCAAGACTTTCTTTTGTGTGACCCCAACCCGCATTTGCATTATAAATTGCTCCTACGCTGTCTTTTGTATTTGTGAAACTATTAATATCAGTAGCGTTGTATTGTGCTAATTTTCCTTTTGGTGCTGATTTAAAACAGTTTTTAAAGAATAAAATTAAACAGTCCGTTGCTATTTGTAAATCGTTTATCAAATCGGGATTAGCAATTAAGTCAACTCCATTTGGATACGAAACTTTATCTTCACTTAGTTGGGCACTTAATTTTTTAAACGCATCCTTAAAAGTAACTTGATTCAAACCACCACCTCTAAATTTGAATCCTTCTGTGGCTGTTTGACCATATTTAGGTAATCCGTAAACGGCATTAAAAAATGCTTCATCATTACTTTTCAAAGTAGTTAAACCTCCTTCGTCAAATTTTTGAACCCTAGAGCCAAAAATTTGACGAATACGTGCGTTTGATGTTTTACTATACCCGTTTTCTCTTTTTGGCACAAATGCGCTCTCCTTCGACACTACTGCTAAAATAGCAGATTGCGTAAAATGATTAGTAATACCTTTTTCATTCATTCTTTTGATGATGAATTTGATATTATTTTTTTGAGCGGCTGTTAATGTGCTAAAATAGTCTGCCATTTTCTTTAAGGGGCTACGTTTGTATAATTTTTACTTTCTAAATAAACATCTTTTAGTTCTGAATCGTAAGATTTGGTCGCTTGGTTAAATGTATAACCCGTAACAACGGCTTTAGCTTTTATCCAACCTTTTACGCTTGAATCCGATAGCATTATTGCACTTGCATTACCACCATTTCTTAAAACTTTTCCTACTATATTTTTTTTATCCTTTGATGGATAATTATATGCGTTATCAAAACTCAATCTAGGATATAATTTTTCTCCTTTTTTGAATCCACTACCCGTAACTGTTTGGGTTGGTGCTGATAATTTTAAATATTCCGCTCCATAAACAGCCCACGCTTTTTGTGTTGAAGACCTAAAGTTACCATACCCTTCACCTTTTTTTAAAGGGTTACCATTAGTTAAAGTAGAGTTAGTTGCACCAACCCAACCCAAGCCTTTTGCATCTAACCAATCTTGAAATTTTTGTATTTCACTTGGACTTGAAGGCATACCGTTACCGCTTCCAACCACTTGTGTTGGAGTTTTAACTATCACTTTTGGTGGATTTATAGTATTAGTTGAAGTGTTTTTCAAATCATCCGCTTGTTTTTGTTTTTCCACCTCTAAACGCAGACTTTCTTCCTCTTCCTCTTTTAGTTTTTTATTTTTTCTATGCTTCCACACGAAATAACCAACAACACTACCAATAGCTAACAAGCTAGTAATTACGATGGCTGTCTTTTTACCTTTTGGTGTCATAACCTATTTTTTTTTAAAAATTTTTTTAAATACCCGTGAACATGGTTGCACGGGTATTATTTTACTTCTTTGGAGTGTTAACTATTGACGCAGTTGGTACACCTCGTTTAGCTTTAATTTTAGATTGAACCATAGCACCCGCTACGCCACCTACTACTGCCGAAACCACTTTTACCCACATTTTGTCAGTTTTGATTCCTTTAGTTGCTACTAAGAAACCCGCACCCGCACCTACTAATAATCCTATCGGATTACTTTTGATTTTGTTGAATTGTTCTTTCATTTTTTTTGTTTTTTGTTTTTGTTTATGATTGGTTGATTGATTTTTTATCCTTTTGAGTTAAACATTGGGTCGTTTTTAGCGTCCTCAATTTGTTTAGCTGTTGGTTTTTTATTTGGACTTGACGTTGGCATATCCATTTTTTTACCAGTTACCATTTTTTGAATTTGAGCACCACCAATAACTCCAAGTATTGTAGAAGCTACTGCCATTGCAATAACACCTTTTGGGTTTGTGATTTTTAATTTTTTAATGGCAAATTCGGCAATTGTATAAGCCCCAACAATACCACCTAGTACTGCTCCTATTTTGTTATTTTTGATTGTATCTAACATTGTAATTGTTTTTTAATAGATTGGTAAACTGTTAAAGTAAGTTGATAATACTGGCGACCATTTGCCATCCGATAAAAATGGTATCGCTAAGTCGTATTTCGTTTTGTCAGAGAATACAGAAAAATAAACGCTATTTAATTTTGATTCACCTTTCATTGCTTCAAATAAACCCTCTTTAAACATCGCTTTATAAATTTTATCTATAAATGCTAATGTGTTTTTGTTTTTAATATTAAACAAAGCACCATAAAACGCTTTAGTATCTGTATCTGCACCTTTCATCGCTGAATATAAATCAACTACCGTTTTAGATACTGCACTTTTCATTTTAGGGTTAGTATAAGAACCTTTTAATGTGCCTATTGCTAACTTATTAAAATCTATTTTAGTTCCACGAACAGCATCCATACCTTGTTTTGTAGCTTCGCTTAAATCTACTTGACTTGGTAATGAATTTATGTATTGTAATACTGCCGTTGCTTCTTCTTGATTTTTTTTACGAGCGTAAATTAAATATCCGATAGTAACCGCACCTATTCCAACGAATATTGCTATCTGTTTTTGTTTTGGTGTCATATTTATCATTTGTTAAGCCCTCCCATCGCTTTTGCCATTCTTCCTTGTGGAGTGGCTAATAAGGCATTGCTTGGATTTTTAATAAGACTGTAAGCTACTCCGATTATAGTAACTCCAACTATTCCTAAAACCACATAAGTAGTTATTTTACCGACTTTCATTACTTTAGCAAAACCATCACTTATACTATCACCAGTATCAAGAACGCTGTCCCAAACACTTTCATCTATAACTATATCATATTTATTTTTTAAATGCTTTCTTATAGCAACCGAATTTGCAGTTCTGCTTCCTCTTTTTTGCCAAGCATTAATAAATATCTGTTTACCTAAAGTACTTCCGTAATTATCAATAACAAAGTCAGACCATGCAATCCAGTCTTTATCTTGACTTGATACGGTTGGCATAATTTGAACCGCCTTTACTTTTTGTATATTTACTGTTTGTGCCATTTTTATTTTTTAATATGGTAAATTTGCATCTATTGTAATAGGATTTATAAAGGTTGTAAGTGTACTAAGTCCATCCGCAACCGTATTTACATTTGCAATGTTTGAATGTATCCCATATAGAGTTAAATTACAAACACCAAATGAATTTAAAACTTGGATGCTATTTCCGTTTTGAGAAAATATAGTTGTGTTATATAAATATAAATTTGCATTTGTACATAAAGACGTTCTTCCTGCGGTAATTGTAGAACTACTCCCAACATTATTTATTTTTGTTTTTACTGAACAATTAATTAATTTTAACGTTTGCGTAACCGTTCCCGCAAAATCAATTGTAGGTGAATTTCCACCAACTAACGTATATATATTAGCCCCAACTACTTCTAAAATACATCTAGTCGATAAATTATCAACAGCCATATTTATAGCGTTTCTTGAAGTAGAAATTATATCTTTTCCAATAATATTATTACAAACAACTCTTGCATAACCTCCAATCATTGCAATAGAATCATTAAGGTCAGATATAATAGAATCGCAATTTACAAGAACATTATTATTACTATTAAATAAAATAAAACTTTGCCCATACGCACCTCCAATTGTTGATTTTCTTAATTGGGCTACTCCATAAATTATGCAGTGCCAATATCCCTCTTGTATTACTCCAAAATCAACATTATTATCACTAATATATCCATCAATAATACTATTCCCTAAATCTATATCTATAAAACTCTGTAAATTTATATTTTCAATATACAACCCACTTTCAACTACAATCCTAACCCTATTGTTGTTATTTTTTCCTACAAAAAAAACAGAAGCGTCCAGTATAGCTTTTGATATAGTTAAATATGGTAAATCTAATCTTTCAACTTTTCCAGTTAAATCATTTCCGTTTTTTGAAACATACACAGTATTTTTAACAAAAATTTCACCGTCAATATCAACAATTGTTTTTCCAACACTATCACTTACGTTTACAGCCTTACCTATGAAATCTAATATTGGTTGTTGTGGTAAATTAACTCCTTCATCAGCTATGATATGACCATTTCCAGTACCTCCCGCTATTACGCTGTATGTACCAACATAATTCAAATTACTAGCTACTCTCACTATTAAACTTGCGCCATTTGAACTAATCGTAAAACTAGCACCACCATTTATTTTAGAGCCAACTGGTGCATTTACTGTAATATTATTTACTCCCGCATTATTGCTTTTATCAACAATATATAATTTGTATTGAGTACTCCAATACCCAAACCCACCGTTAACTGGTATATCTAATAAATTAATAGATGCCGCACCTAAAGTAGTATCCACTTCAAGTACCACATCATCTTGAAACGGTATATTATTTAAACCGCTTATTTGACGTATATTATTTGGATATTTTTGCTCGAATAAATTTCCCATACTATATTAATTTTTTTGATTTTCTTGCCTCTTCAAAGAAGAACTTTCTTAAATCTTTTTGTTCGTAATAAAATGCAAATGTTACCGTGTTCCCCGCTAAAACTTTATATTGAATAACATCCATTCCGTTAGGAATAAATGGTCTATTAAGATTTCCTAAAATATCAAAGAATACAATATCATTTGCTACTTGCATTGTATCTACTTGTAATTGCAATTGCAATGGCTCTACTTTTTGGTCGCCAGTAATACGCTTATTTTTGAATATTAATGGTTGATTAATTTGTTGTTGAACAGTAGCACCCGCAAATGTAAACTTAGCGTTTACAAGATGTGTGGGATTAGCAAGTATATTAAATAAAACATCGCTATAACTAACAATTCCACCCGCTACTTGTATTTTATTATTTAAGTTTCCACTTGTTGCAAATAAATAATCTAATGGTTCACTTGGATTAAATAACTCTAAATTAAAATCAACTCCCGAATTATTATTCATTGTAAAAACTAATTCTCTTAGTTTTTTACATTTGTAATATCCAATATCTTTTACACCACATTTATCTTCTCCTAAAATAAATTTATCTACTCCTTCAACGATTACTTTTTGTGTACTAGGCACTATAATTCGCTTGGTAGTTTTAGCTTCTCCGCCCGACTTTGTTGTTTTGCCGTATAAAGTCGCTCTTTTTTTAACTACAATTTCTTGAGAAAGTGGTTTTCTAACCATTTTCTTCTTTTTCTTACGTGCCTTAATTTGTAACTTCTTTTTATTCGTTACTGTTTTATTTACATTTCTTAATGAAGATTTGAAGTCTTTTCCTTTGAATTGACTGAAATCCATGTCATAAATAAAATCATCATCATTTTCAAGTTCCTCTTGCTCTTCATCAATTTCTCCACCAATAGAACTTTCATCGCCATCAGCACCATAAAAATCGTCGTCTTCACCGTCACCATCGGCATCGTAAACGTCTTCTTCAATAAGGTCAGATTCGACAAATGAGTTTAAATCATTTTCGTAATCTTTTTCATTGTTATATGTTTTATTTGGCTCTGACATATTTATTATGTTAATTGTGCAAACTCTTGTTTTTCAAATCTATTAATATAATCTAAAATCTTTCTCATTCGGGTCATGTTGCCGTCGGACTGCGCCTTGAGGAAAACATTTGCGAAAACTGTAATCGCATCAACCTTTGAAAAACCTAATCCCAAATATATGTATAATGCGTTAATATCCGCACCATATTCGTTAGAAATATTTAAACCAATTTTTGGGTTTTTATACTTGTGTGAAAACTCATGTAAGAGTATGCAAAGTCTTTCGGGAATGGTATATCTTACAAATTTTTCGGCACTAATTTCAATGATTCCCGTATTGTGTCCAATACGTGCGGGAGTATTAATTTTTGTTCCAGTAGCAAAGTCTTTTATAAATGGAAAATATTTAATATTGAACTTGGCATCGGGTGTTTGATAAATAGTACCTCTTTCAGAAGGCTTCTCAAATCCGCACACTTGACTGAAATTAACAGCTAATTGTACGAAATCTCTAGTTTCATCATCTAACCAAATATTGTATTTTACCAACGGTGCTTCCTCAACTAAAACATTGAAGTCAGTATCTTTTGGATTCTCTGCATTTAAACAACCAATATATAATTTCTTTGGCGTAACTGGTAATGAAAAGTGTATTGTTCTGCTATTTTCTACTATAATCTCCCTTTTAGCATACTTACTATTCAATTTACCTAACTGCTCTGACCATACACGAAATTTCTTTTTACCATTACAAGTAATAGTAATATATAATCTCATGGGTCTATTATCGCTTTCAAGAACACTTGTCATAATCTTTTTAGATTTTCTTTGTTAATAACTTTTTAAGCAGTAGCTACTTTTGGAGTAGTGCCTTTTGGACGTGTTACCATATAAATTACAGCAATTAATACAACCGCTCCACCAATAGCAAGACCAATTTTCATATTCTTGCTCATTCCTTGTTTTTCTTCTGCGGGAGTTTCAACTAAAAGTTCCGAAGAATCAACTGGCGCACCCCCGTCTGTTTGCTGTTTATTACCTAAATTTAATCCAAAATAATCACCCGCTTTTCCAAGTAAGCCAGTTTCATCTAATTTACCCCAAAAACCTTGCGCCTTCGTCCATGCCCCTTTTGCTTTATCCCAGTTGAAGCCTTTTTTCTTCATCTTTTCTACGTTTGTCGCAGTTGGAGGAACAGCCGAAGCAGTTGGTGGAGTGCTTGATTGAGTATTACCAGTTGGCGCAACAATAGGAACGACACTAGATTCCCATTGAGAACCATAAATATCATACGCCTTTTGTGTGTTTGATTTTTTACCACTTTTAATAGTCCATAATCCGTCAACAACCAAATTTGCACCTTTTGAATTTGCGAATTTTTGAAATTCCTCAACTTGTTTTTTGTTTTTACCATCAATTCCGTAAAAATCATCCGACGAAGCATAAGCATAAGTTGGTTGAAAGTTTTTTCGAGTATATAATTTGTCTTTTTTTACAACTCTTACTGGGTATTCGGTTAATATCTTCATTTTAAAATTGGTTTTTCGTTATTTTTACAATATGCTTCTTCGTAACAATATAAGTATTTTTTATCTTGTGATTCAATTCTTGGCATACCGCAAGAACAAAACCCAAAACCCTTATCTTTTTTTAAATCAGACACATCGGTTGGGTATTTATTCAAAAGATGTTCAACAGTATTAAATTCTTCTCGTTTTCCATTTAACTCTAAAATTACTTTCATACTTATTAATTTTTATTTTTTAATTAATTTTTATTTTTTAAATGTTTACAATCCACCGATTGTGTAATTGAATCCGCTTGGAGTACTTCCTCCTTTTCCATACTGGTCAGTATTCAAATCTGCGCCAGTACCAATTTCGTTATCATCCGAATTGATTTCACTACTAACACCTACGCCACCTCCGTTATTCATTTTTTTAGGAGAGATAAGACCTTCTTCAACTAACTCTTCGGTTAAACCATCATAATCAAAGTCTAATGTATTAGCATCCATTTGATAATAACCACTTTTATTTTCCATTAACCAGTCAATCGTATCTTTTGAAACCTTGTATTTTGATTTTAAATCTTTTATAAAACCTAAATATTCTTTTCGTTCTTGTTCCGATTCCATTTGACTATAAAATTCTTCAATATCCTCAAAACCTAAAGCATATTCTTTGTTTTCCTCTAAATATTTATCTGCCACTTCACCAAACACAAAAGCATTTTCTCCATTGTAGCCCGATTTTTCAGATAAAATATTTTTAGGGTAATTTTTTTTAAAATAAGCAATACCAACTTTATCCATAAAAGTTCCACCATAATCAGTATAACCGAAATGAATTACAGTTAACCCCTTATCAATCTTTTTTTGTGCTTTTTCTTTTAATGATTGACTTCCAGTTGCTCCATTATCATAGGCACTTTCAATACGACCACCAACACCTAATTTTTTAGATTTTTTACTTAATGCCATTTGATTATTTTTTAGTATTTGAATTTAATTTTCCGCCAAAACGATACATTAAATATGCACCCGCCAACGCACCCGAAACAGCACCAATGATTTTATTTTTTTGACTTGCTACCGCAATCCAACCTTTTTTTTCTGCTAGGAAAGTTACGCCAAATCCAACTAAACCACCAACAATTATAGCATCAATATATTTTCTTTTATCAACACTTTTTCCATTGGATTTAATATCAACAACAACTTTTGGTTTATTTTCATTTGAAGAACTAGAAGAGTTTGAAGAACCGTCCGCACCACTACTTCCTTGACCATTGTTAACGTTAATATCTTTAACTAAAACTTGTTTCACGCACGACAAAGGCACTACGATAGTGCTTTTATACATCACAAAAGCGGGTTTACCGTTTTTCTTAATCATTTCACCACAAATAATTTCGCCTTTCTTAAAAGTTTTAGTTTTAATAGCGGTTGGTTTATGTGGCATACCAGTCGAAATGACGTATGGCGATTTAAAATCTTGTGTTGCTACAAAGTCCATTTTATTTATTTTTTACTTTTACGTTTCTTAATTCTTGTTTTGATTTTTTGTACTGATTCCAAACTAGGACACCAATACCGATAATCACTATCGCTCCTAATACATTTTTCATTTTATTTACCTTTTCCTTGTTTTGATTTGTAGATAACAAAAGCTACAATACCTAAAACTAAAACAGTACCACTAACGATTAATCCAATTTTCATTCCTTTACTCATTCCAGTAGAAGGGGAAGTTGAAGCGTCACCGCTATCTACTACATCTTCTTTTTTATATGTTACTGGCTCTCCACCTTGTTCGCTAGGAACTTGCTCTGTTTGTTCGGGTGAATAAATTTTAGCTAATTCTAACTCTCCATTTGGTAAAACAGTTTTAACAACTTCATTAGGCGTGTTTAAATCTTTTTTATCAAAGTAAGATTCTTGACCTCCCGCTGTTGATGGTGGAACTATTGCAACTTGGTCTTTAGGAACATCTGTTGTTGTTCCATCGGGGTTTTCTTTAGTAAATTTATCTTTACCATCCGTTCCCTTTGTTTTTCTTAGTTTCGGTAATTTATCCTTAAACCTTTTTAATCCGTTTTTTACAATAGCATCTAAAGGTCTTGCACCATATTTAGCTTTTCTATCTGCTTTACGTTTTTCTCTTGTTGCTTTCCTATCTGTTCTTCTTTCGTCTATTCTATTTTTAGAAAAGTATCCAGTTTTTTCTTTCTTTTCGGGAGTAGTTGATGATGGTGGAGTTTTTCCATCACCAGTTGGAGGTGTTTTTTCATCTTTCGATTTCTTTTTCTTACCCCAAGCGTATGAATGTTCACCAAATGCTTCTTCAAAAGTAGCTACCGTAGTTGTACTTTCGCTTCCATCAGCCATTGGCTCTAATGTTACTATAATTGGTTTCATATTATTTTCCTTTAGATTTTTTTACTGCGTAAATAACTCCCGCAACAATTCCCGCTAATACAATTACTCCACCTACAATAAGTAATGTTCTTGTTCTTTTAGCTTTTTGTTCTTTTTCTTTATTTTTTGCATCAGCTTGTGCTTGTCTTTGAGCCATAACTGTTTGCACCATTTGTTTCCTAGCTTCTGTTTGTTTAGCTAGTGTATCAGTTGCGCCATACTTTTTTGCTCTTTGACCTTGCATTACGTTATTTGCAACTCCACCTCCAACATCTACTATACCTTTAATTGCATCAGACCAACCTACGTTTGAAAAATCTTCTCCCGTAGCATTATAATAATCATCATTCACTACTTCGCTAGTATCCTCAAAATTTGAAGAATCAAAATAATTGTACATTACTTTATAGGTTGCCTTTACACCCGCATCACTAATTTCCTCTTCACCATCAAAACCAACTGTTTGATTTTTGTGGTTAATTAGGAAGGATGCGCCAAGCAATAGTTTCCTATTACTTGGGGCATTATCCACAAAAGCATTAACAAGTTGAATATCGGTAGAGTTGTCGGGTACATTAATATTTGCACCTCTAATAACCTCAATAAAGTCAGCTTTATCCTTGATAAGTAAATTACCAAGTTCTGTCATAATAACACGATTTGCATTATTATTATCTTGATTTTTTACAAACCTAGTTAGGTCACTATAAAACTTACTACCGTTCATCTTTATTTATTTTAATTTTTCAAAAACTTTGTACTTATCAATAACGTAAATCGCTACTAAACCTATACCAACGCCTATCGCTAACGCTTTTAGGTTGATTTTTGGTTTACTTGAAGTTATGCCATCTGCACCCGAAAATGTTACGTCAAATTTACGAACTGCGGGAGCATCTAAATCGTTTTTATCATCAACGCCTATGAATCCAGTTCCACCGTTAAAGCCAGTACCTTCTTCACTTGCGGGAACTTCGATTCTATCTTTAGAGAATTGTGGGTTTAAAGATGATTCAACTTCTGTTTCACCACTTTCTTCTCTACCACCACCTCTGCGGTTTTCACGTTTTTCTAAACGACGTTCCTTTCTTGCAACTTTTCTTGCTTGTCTGATTTCTCTACGACGATTTGCGGCGTGTTTACTACGACCTCTAGCGTTAGAATATCCTTCTAACATACCTTCAAGTTCTTTTAAACGTGCTCTACGCTTAGTAATTTCATTACTAACTTTTTGACGCTCTGTTAAACTTTGAGTACTTTGTAAACGCATTTCTAATTGAGTTAAACGCTCTTTATTTCGTTCAATTCTTTTAGCTACATCTTTTACTTTAGGATTAATTCCACACTTCTGACCATCAACATTTAAGTAATAATCTTCTGCACCGTAAACATAATTACCATCAAAACCTTCCGATTCTTCTTCGTAACCACCTTCTTCTTCGCCACCTTGCTCTTCTTCTTGACCCGCTTCTACATCGCCTTCTTGAGTACTTTCATACTCTCCTTGACCATTTCCGCTATCTTGAGAACTTGAATCATCAGAACTTGTGCTATCACTTCCGCTATCTTCTGATTCTGATTCACCATCATCACCCATAGCTTTACGAGCAACACGACGGCTCTTGCGAGTATCTTTTCTTTGTTGACGTGCTTCTTGTTGTTCACTACGCATTTCTTGACGTGCCTTTTTACGTGCTCTACGTCTTGCGATACGGTTTTGCTGACGCTCCATACGACGTTTGTGTCGTCTAGCACGTCCACGACCTCTCAATTCAGAGAACTCACCAAACGCTTCTTCAAACGTGGCTACCGAAAGGCTTTCACCTTCATTTAAAGGCTCTAATGTTACGATTGTTGGTTTCATTTTAAATGTTTTTTAAATGATTATTTGCTTGTTTTAATAGTCACTAATTTGCGTTTCTCCATATACTTAGCGACACCAAAACCAACTACTGCACCAATAACGGTAGCGATAGCCATTTTCTTTTTGTCAAATTTTTTGTATTTAGAAATACCAAAACCCGCACCCGCACCGATTAAAGTACCGATAATTACGTTTTTTGTAAATAGTTTTTTTCCTTCGGGAACTTTTACTACTGTTGGAGATTGTGATGAATCTGCCCCTAATGTTACTTCTGTTACTTCCATTGGTTTTATTTTTTTAAGATATATTAATTGTTTATTGTTTGTTAAAAATAGTCTGTAAGTGAAATTTTCGCCACGTCTTTTTCCTTTTATTAATTTTGCTTCGCCATCAATGATGTCACCTCTTTTTATGACTTCTTTGCTTTCGGTAAAGTTTTCATGCTCCTTGTTAGGTATAAGAACGTTAGCGTCTTCTATAATTTCTACTCTCATAATTAATTATTTTTTGATTTTAAATACAATACCATTCCGACTACTGCCACAATACTTACAATGCCTACAACCATTAATGCTTGAGTATTGTCTTTTTGAGGTTGAGCCATTGATTGACCATCAGCATTTGATGTTCCATTAAAAGAACTACAACCACAAGCACTTGATGTTTTATTACAAGAACAAGTTTGATTTCCTTCGCAACTTGACGTTTTAAAATATCTTGCACACTTAGGGCAGTTTGGATTACCGCAAGGTGCGTGTGATTGACCTTCTGCACTAGCGTATCCTTCGTGAATTATTTGTTGAGCAACAACTATTTTATCATCTTCCACTTTGTTTGGAATTTCCGCTTCAAAAGTTGGTTTAACTTCTGCTAGTGGTGATTTAGGTGCTTCTTCGATTTTTTCTACTTTAGGTGTATTGTATTTTAAGATGAAATCTTTATGCGGATGAATACTCGCAAATTCTTTCTCTATTTCATGTTTTCTTGGTGATAACGCATAAACCCTAGCAAGTTTCACTTCTAGGTCTTTTGGGTCGGTAGCATCTTGCCCCGAATGTTTTTTTAATAATTCACTAGCACTATCCCAAGAGCCGTTGGCTAATACAGATAAAAGAGTTTTATACTGCTCTTCTTTTTTTGTTTTTACTTTATTTCTGTTTCTGCTCACGTTAAATTTATTTAAAAGGAACAATCTGATTTAACATTGGTATAATTACATTTGAAAAGCCTTGTAATTTTCGTTTCGCTACACTATAATCATTTGGTATTATTCTACCTTGATTACTATTCCATATACCACCGTAACCCATTTTATGTTGGGTATTTTCCCAAGCAGAAGTCCATTCTAAATTTTCAACTCTATTATCAGAACGAATTTTATTTATATGGTTTACTTCTTTTTTATTTTGCGGATTCGGTATAAATGCTTCCGCTACTAATCTATGAACTCTAAAAGTTGGTCTATTCTTTCTCTCACCTAAAGAACACATAATATATTTATCGGATTTCCTCTGATTCAGATTTAAAAGCCTTCCACAAACATTACTATATATTCTTCCTAAATTAGATACTTTATAATCTCCATTATAATTAGGAACATCTTTCCAAATTTCATTTGGTAAAGTCACTACTAATAAATCAACCTTTTTAGAAATATACTTGCTCATACTTTTATGTTTTTTGTTATAAAAAAGGGTGTGCATATTTTATACACACCCTTTTATGGATAATATTTACTCTTTTTTGCTTACGCTTTAGAGATACCCTTAACTCCTTGTTGCGTTTGTATAATTACGGGCGCAACATTCTTACCGCTTAAACGTGGAGCACGAGCAGAGTTCAATGAGTTACCACCGTTTAATTTAGCTTTTCCGCTAATGATTGCGATTGGGAACATTGAAATCGTTAAAGTTGCACCGTTTAATAAAGTAAATGAAATGTACGTGTTACCATCAACTGTTACTGGTTTAGTAACGTCGATAATATCAGACTGTTGTTGGTACGCATCACGCATAATACTCAAGTTCATTGGAGTAGATTGCGCTTTACCATTTGCGTCAACGTGGTTGATATTCATAGTTACTTGTAACTGTGCGGGAGTAGTACATTGGAATCTCCATTTACCGATTTTGAAGAACTTGTTGTTCGACTGTGCGATTAAACGTCCGTAAGTACCACCTTGTAAGTTAGTAATTATAACCAATGCGTTATTACCGTAGTTAGCAGCACCAAAGTAATCATTGTATCCATAAAGGATAGCTTGATGTGGAACTACGTCAGTATTTTGGTAAGATACCACATACGGGTCAGACATTAATGCTTCACGTCCACCACTTGCGTAGTCAAAGGCATCGCCTTCTGCGTAATCAAAACTATCTCCGTCAAAAGAATCCATATCATCAAAATATGAATCTCCTTCTGCGCTATCGTAACTGTCCATTCCCGACATACGTTCTGTACCGTTAATTGCGTTAAGCAATTCTTTTTCTTTTGTGTTCATTGTAAATGAGTTTTTAAAAGGTTTTAAAATTTATTTAATTTTTTGTTTTTTTGTTTTCAGTCAGTTACCACACTTGGTATAATTTTTCTTTCTCTTTTATGCAACTTTACCATAAGGTAACAGCAAGGTGATTTGGAAAAACGACCTTCAAACTTTTAATTATGCTTTTGTTGGAGCGATTGCAGACTTTTTGGTCAACATTGGCGCAACGAACTTTTGGTGTACTGCTAAAGCAACCATAACGATTACAAGCGTAGTTCCCATTTTCTTTAAGTTTTCTGTTGTGAACATTTTTTAAAGTTTTAAGTGTTAATAATGATTTAATTGAACACAAACTTATAATCTCTATTCCTAAGTACAAAACGTAAAGTTTTGTACACTTGTAATAAAAAATGTCGGAACGCCACGTTTATAGGCACTTTAACTGTTCGGAAAGTGTCATAAAGTATTTTAAAAAGGTAGGTAATTTATTCGTTTTAAGTGTTGATAAATAGGATTCATCTATCAAATTCTTTGTATAATCTACAAAGGGATATAGAAGTTTCTGATTTTTCTCATTGCAGAAATACTAAACATCATATTTTCACTTCCTTTCCCGAAATCAGTAGGGTTTATATACTTTCCTTCTGATAGAAATACACACGTTTGGGATGGTATGTAATAATTGTAAAGACCTAATCCCATACATCGTAAAGAGAATTGGTTAATTTCATTACCGAATAATTGCAAGTCTTCATCAAATGCACCAACTAAATATAGGTGTTGTCGGTTAAAGAAGGTTAATCCCGATATTACATTTGTTTTAGGCACAAATACATTAATAAATTCCAATAATTCATGGTTTGGCATCGGAAGTATATCTAATTCTTCTAAATCATCTGCTATTCCTATTACGCCGCTTTTATTCACATTAACGTAATGGTAATACAATTCGGTTAACCAATCCCTTTGCAGAAATAAACCCGATGGAATAATACATACATATTCGTATGTAGCTTTTCTAAAAACAGAATTGTACGTTTGTGAAACTAATTCACTAGAAACAATGACTTCGGTTGCTATTTGATTAAAATAATCAGTAGTTCGTTGGTCGCCAGTTAAATCAATTACAAATAATTCTACTTCGCTTTCACCTACTGTTTTAATATACTCTTTTGGTGCATCTTTTATAACAAATTCTACTTCTTTTTCTTTTATAGCAAATCCTATACTCTCAAAAGAATGTCTTGAAGACCAATAGTTACCTTGCGCTATGTATATTATTGATGCTCTCACGAAAGAATTTCTTTTAAATTTTTAAATAATTTTATTTTTTCATCAATATTATCTTCGATATATTTCCAGTTGGTATGGTACAAAATATGTCTTATTGTAATATCGTCAGATTGTCTTTTTTTAGCCAATTCAATTAAAGAATCGTATTCTTTATACAACTCTTCTAAATCTGAATAAAACTGATTTAACTCAATATTCAATTCTGATTTTTTTTCTTGAATAAATCTTGTGGCGTGACCTATTATGGATAGGGTTTGGAATGTAATAATTTCTATTTCATTCTTTTCATATTCGTTTTTTAAACTGTAATCTTTTTTTATTAATACTAACCTTTTACGCAAAGCTAATACATAACTATTCTTGAAGTCGATTGCTCTCTTCAAAGACATTATTGTTGTATTTGTAATTGGTTTGGGATTCATAATAAAAATAGCCCCATACGGTTGCATGGGGCTATTAAAAGTGTAATTTTTAAACTTTTTTAAGCCCTTTTTTTGGGTCTAAATAGTTTTTAACAGCAATGTAGTAATTGAATTTATGTTCCCAATTATCTGCGAATAAATCGGTATTTATTTCTTTTAAAACATTTGCAAGAACACCGTCTTTTTTAGACCTTTCTTTTGCTTTAATGAATAGTTTTTCTATTTCATCATCAATTACATTAATGTAAGGATAAACTACTTTATCAAAGTATTCTTTAATTTCTCGGTTCTTGTTAATAATCGAAGTATGCACTTTAGCTAATTCAATATCAGTTTTAAGTAAAAGAATATCTCTCTCATTTTTTTCAAAATTTGACAAACCTTCTTCTCCTTCAATAATGATAAGTTTTCTAGCATTAAGACATTTTACTAATTCTTGTCTTTGGCTTATCTCCTTAGATACCGCTAAAAGTCTAGGGAATTTCTCCATAGGTATTGTAACCTTTGGTTCGGTGCTCGTTTCAGCACCAACTTCATCTTTTACTACATTCATAGTTGTATGTTTTTGTTTTAATTTTTAATACTATCCTTTTTGAGCACCATCATCTACATTTGATTCAGATAATATACCACTCTTTCCTTCTTCGGGGTCAGAAGTTGTAGAATCAGTTGTTTTTTCTGTTTCATTTTCAGTTGTAGGTACTGCTTCGGTTGCATTTTCAGTTACCATTTCAGTTGTAGGTGCTTCTTCCGTTGTCGTTTCGGTAGATGTTTCGTTTTCTAACTCAATTCCGCCTAAGTGAGTTGGTAACTCTTCGGGAACTTCACCTAATGTTTCTTCAATTGGAGCGTTATTGTGGTCAACTTTACCCGCAATTTTATCAGCTAAGTGCTGATTAGGAACTCCACTTTCAACACTCGGTGTGTTAGTTTTTGTTTCTGCCAATTCATTACCTTGTTCATCAACTTTACCCGAAATTCTGTCGGCTAAATGTTGGTTAGGAATTTCTCTTTTTACTTCCTGTCCGTTTGTTTTTTCGTTTTCGTTTTGCATACTTTTTGTTTTTTATGGTTTATTTATGATTAATTATTCTTCCTCTTCATTTTCAGATTGCTCAACTGGCTCTACTGTTTCAGTATCCTTATTTTCATTAGAAACTTGCTCTGTAACATCATCACCAGTCATTTCCGAGTTATCAGTTGTTTCTTCGGTAGAACCTTCCGCAACTGGATTATCTCTTAACTCAATAAGTTTTTGTAAATCAGCTTCTACTTCCGATATATCAAACTGAATTTCTTTTTTTTCATCAAACAATTTTTGACGTTGTTCTTTGTCTGTACAAGTTTTTATTGCGTTAGCACAACTAACCAATTCTTGTTTTAATTCCCTAAGTTCTTTTTCGGTTTCTTCAATTAAATTATCCATTTTTTATGTTTTTTATTATGTTGTAAATACTGAATGGTATTGTAAATGGCGTTATTGCGTATATTAAAACAACTGATACTATAAATGAAAATATATTTTCAACGAATAACATACCAAATATTTTTGAAAGTATAAAAAAATTATCACTTCTAAGGAATATCAAAAGGACACTTAAAATCCAAAAAACACTCCAAACTTTAAAAAATATAGGCATTATTGAAACCATTTACATTTCTTGAAATTTTTTATTCTCTTTAGCAATCATTCCGTCAATAAAATTCATCAAACTCTGTTTATCTTCTTCTCTCATTGGGCAACCGTCGTAAGGAGTACGAAGTTGACCTTCGTGAGTACGCAACTGTGCTTTCCCCTCTTCTTCACCAAACTTTGTTTCAACTGTTACAAGAATAGATGATGCGTGTTTACCATCAATAATAACTTTTGAAACTCTTTCTTTAAAATTTTCTAAATCTAAAATATACCTTCTTTGGTCGTTTAATCTTTGTAATTTTTCTACTTCCATACTTATTTATTTTTTATTACCGTAATACTGCTCCTTATATTCTTTAATCTGACCACTCAACGCTTCTTCTATTGAACAATCATTCATACTCGCATATTCTTTAATGTATTTTTTATTTGCGTTCAAATACTGCTTACAAGCGAACTCAAATTCCTCTGCCGTAAAATCCCCGTTGATTTTATTTGCTAAATTCTGAATATATACAAAGAACCTTTTATCTCCCGCAAAATACCTATTATTAACTAGGTTTTGAGCGATTTTAAATAAAGTAGGGTTAGTTACTTTGTTTTTAATATCATTAACATTATCGGCTTGATAATGGAAACGCACCCAACGACTATTACTCCAAATTCTAGGCTCTACTGGACGTAAAGATTGGTATGAAATTAATACATCTACCGCTCTGTGACGAAGATTTACTAAACCGCCAATAATATCCTCCATGAATGTTACAGATAAAATGTATGTATTAATATCTTCTAATACTAACATACCTTTCACATAAACCTTCAACAACAATTCAACGCACTCTTTTTTCTCTTTAATACTTAAATTCTTAGCGTCAATACGTCTGCACTCTTGATTATCAGTTCTACACCATTGCTCAACATCTGCAATTGCAATACGTTTAATATCAAAATTAGGAATATCATTTTTAGCAAATTGCTCAACTGTGTACTCCCCATTTGTATCAAAAATCAAACATTTTCTTCCACGAACTCCGTTTTTAAGTTTATCCTTAACGTAATTCTTGATAGTGTGCATATTTTGGTATGTCTTGCCCACCCCTTGTGAACCCGTACAAGCCATCATACCCGCTTCTCTAGTTTCTACTGCTGATTTTAGTGCCATTGTTTAATTTTTTTTATTGTTGTACTGTTAAATCTGTTGACATTTTTTCGCCATCGAAAGCATCTTCTGTTTCAGTAAATTCAAGTGAATCAATGTCAGCACCAGTACCCGAATTACTATCTACATCTGTATCAGTAGTTGTTTCCGTGTGAGTGTGGGTATGAGTTGTTTTATGACTATGACTATCGAATTGGTCTTCTTCTGTTTGAGTATTTTGCGCTTCTTTCTGTTCAACTCTTAGTGCCTTTAACTGACCTAAAACACTATTAATTTGTTGACCCATAGCAAATGCCTTAACACCTAAACCAATTACAATTGTGCTAACCGCATTGATTATTAATTCTTGCATCGGTGTCGGCGCAATACCTTTTTCAAGCATCACCTCATATAAACTATCAACTAAGTCGTTTTTATCTTCTTCGTCAATTTTTAATATCTCATTCGCATCTTTAACTTGTTTTGCGAACCAGTTTTTTACAGTTACTTGTTGTTTTTCATCAAGAGATAATAAAATTTGAACATCAATAGTGTCATTTATTTCATACTCAATTACCTTATCTTCCGTAATATCTTTTGTTACCCACCAAATACTTCCAAATTCAGCTAATTTACAAACACCTTCAACGATTGCTCTCGCCATCTTCTTAGTGCTTTTTTTCTTTTTAGCAGTTGACATTTCATCAAATGCGGGATTTACTGGCTCTGATTTAACCTCTTTTTTATCCTTACCTTCTTTTTTAGCAAGACTACTTCCTCCCGATTTTTTATCCCCTTCATCATTCTTTGGCATTTCAAAACTTTCATGGAAAGTTGTCGGCTCTTCAAATGTCGTTTTAACTTCTTGTTGCTCGGCATTAGGGTCTTTCATACTGCCATCACCACCACCTACATAGTCACGTACAATAACCTCCCCTTGATTAAACGGGTCAGTAAAAGGGTCTTCGTCACCACCTCCAACATCATTAGATGGTTGCTCGACAGTTTCCTTTGCACCATCCCTAAAATTCTTGTGTTCATCCTCAACAGAAGATGCGCCTTCTGTTTTTTCACCTTTAATTTCTGTAAACTCAACATCTTCTACACAATATTTATTATATAGTGTTTCTAACTCACCAAAGTTGGTTGCGGGGTTAAATTCAGAATTACTTAAACCTTTTTCATTAAGTGCCTTTTCGATAGCCGAAATGTACTTTCTTTCTTTATAATTAAGGTTTCCTTTTTTAAGATATACTTTTGCCATTTTGTTTATTTTTCAGATTCTTGAATTTTAGTTATTACCTTTTCTCTTAACATATCAATTGATTCCTTAAATTCTCTGTCGGGTGCTAGTTTTAAATTTAATTTTTTATACATACCAATAGCACTTCCAACGTTTGTATGATGCTCGAAATGAAAAATAGTTTTTGCTATATATCTTACAGATAAGCCTAATGTATAATGTAGTAAACAGTACGCCACTTGTCTTGCTTTTGTAACTCTAGGATTAAATTTACTGTAAACAAGTGCTCTATAACTAATTTTATACGTGTCACAAACTAAGTCCAAAATATACTTTTCGGCGTACACATTTCCGCTTTTTTTATTTATATGGTGTACTAAAATGTCATTTAATTCGGGAAGGGTGTATAATTTTAACACTTCTGCTATATTAACCAATAATCTCTGTGCTTCAACATTATCAAGTTTTGAGTTAACCATAGTTTACTTCTTTTTTTAATTCTTCTATCGGATATATGCCTTTAATTGTGACAAATTTAATTAAAATAAAGTGTACAAAACTATTTTAAACGGAATTGTTTAAAAGTAAATAACTTTGTTGAAAACAGACAAACGAATTTTTATGGAAGAGGATTTTAATAAAGAAGTGCCTACTAAAGATGATTTCAATAGAAACGACAAGCAATTAAACTTTAATAAAATAAAGGGAAGTATTGTAGAGTTGAACGACGGGGAGAAGTTTTGTTCCCTAACCCTAGATGTCGGTCACGAAAATATACGCCAAGTAAACTTGGTCGTTAAAAAAGTGTTTTTTGACACAATAAAAGAAAAATTTAAGTTGGGCGACAAGGTTTTTATTAAATATTACCTTACAAGTCGCTTTAAAAATGGTCGTTGGTACACTATGGCTAACGTATTAGCGGTAGATATTCAAATAGATTAAGGCTTTAACTCAAAGTATTTTTCAAAATATTCTCTTGTTACAACGTTTTCAACTTCATTCAACGCTCTTTTTGAGCATTGTAATTTATCTCCACGTCTGTAAAATGGCTCTTGTATGCTTTTCCATACAAATACACCACCTTCGTTTAAAACACCAAATACTTTGGTGAAATAATCCTCATTTGCTTTTAAGTGCTCTGCTTTCATTTATTTGAAAATTTTAATTGGTTTTAATGGATGCTGTTCTACTTCCCTTTGAATAATATCACGCAAACCATAAGTCGTGTGCATACTTATTGGTGCTTCCGCAAATTCAGAATATATTGCTTGTATCAATGACTTGACTTCGTTTTTAGAGTAAGTTGGCTCTATTAAATTTTTTGTAGTTGTATCAGTATGATTTGAAACCACATCGTCCGTTTCTCCTAAAGCTACACTTACGCTTAATATTTCATAATCTTCATTAGTCCAAGTATTTTTTGGCTCTGATGTAAACGCAATAAAATTACCCCTTGTCACAGATTTCGCTTGTTCTAAAAATATAGGAAAACTTGGATAACCTTTATTAACTTCATTTATCCATTCTTCCAAAGAAACACCTTGTTTACAAGACTTTAGATAAGGATATATTTTATCAAACTCTTGTTCATTATTGACTTGAACACATTGATTAGTATTAAAATTAAGCATATTGATATTTATAAAATTTTACATTCAGTTTCGTTTAATTTTATTGTTGTTTTTTGCCCGAAGTGATTATGTGGATATGTATGGGTCACTTCGATTTCATATTCATTCCAAGTTTTTTGAACTTTACAATTACCGTGAGTTCTTTTTTCAACAACTCTTAATACTTTATATACTTTCCATAACGTACAGCCATAGAATTGTTTTAAAAACTTTTGTTGTTTACTAGGAATTATTTGCAACTTTATCATTCCATCCTTTTATTTTCTTTGAACACGCTTCCCATATAGCATCCATTACTTTTTTATGTTGTTCAAGAGAACTCTTACCGCATAAGTGCAAGTATCCAGTTTCACTTCCGAACCAATAATGTGAACACCCATCCCATTTTACATATCCTTTTAGATAATGGGAGGTTTCTCGGACTTCTTCCGTTTCGCCGTCGTAACTTATCACTTCTTCAACATTGAACATTGCAGATGTTTCAAAATCACCTTCCTCCCATTCTATCTGAAATAATACTAAATTTCCTTCTTTGATTAAAACTTCCATAAAATATTATTTCTTTTTAAAATTCACTACTTTAATTTTTACCAGTTTGAACATCGCTCTGTCCCCGACGCAATAAACGGTATATCCTTGCCGTGCTCTATCTCCTTTACTTACAATTCTCATTCCCTTCGTTTTAGGATTATAATTTAGTACAACCCTATGATTCTTCCCTTTATTGTTAGATACAATACTACCCGCCGTGAGAGATTCCCATTCTTCAAGTTCCATTGTCTAAACTTATTTTCTTGATGTCATAATTTCTTTGTAAAACAAATCAACGGAGTATTCAAGAGATAAATCCTTATCATAATAATCGTTTTTTATTACAGATTTATCTACTATTTTATCAGCCCAGTCACCGTGTTGTTCCCTAAATTCTTTTTTAAAATCTTCAAACCATGAATCAAACTTATTCTCCTTATATTTTAATTTAACTTGCTCAATTCTTTCGCCCATTCGTTTAGCAACCTCTCCCGCTTCTGCGATACTGTAAGTACCTTTAAAATCAGACATATCAATTCTTATTTCGGATTCATCTTCTGATTTAGTGGATGCTTTTTCAAACTTATATTTTTTTACTTCGTGTTCGATTTCTGATATTCTTATTAAAATATCATTACCCGCTAATTCCCGAAACATATACCTTGTTTTTTCAAGATAAATCAAAGCTAAATCCTTTGCACCCTTATCAATTATTGATTGGTGCAAGTCACAAATATTCCTTGTTCCCGAACAATGTTTTGCATAATTTAAAAAACATTCGATTAATTCTTTCGCTTCTTGCTTTGGTGACTTTTTCATTTTTAGGCAGATTATTTTAATTTATGTTCGTTCAATTTTATTTAAAAATGCGTAATTTTCCCCATAATATTTTATAGCGGCTTCGTTATACATCAATGCGGCAGAGTGAATATCGCCCTCGTACCCCAAATGCTTTTTCTTCCCTTCTACTTTTATGCTTACCTCATATTTTTTTGCTTCTTTTTTCCAACTAACACCTTTATATCCACTCGTATTATTTTTCGGTATTTTTTGTTTGAAATGGGCTTTTTGATGGGTAATTGCTTCTAAATTTTGTTTTTTAAGATTAAACGGATTGTTGTCTTTGTATTTTATAACAGCCTTACCTTCTATATTAAGAATTAACTTCGCTATTGGAATACCAGTATGATTAGCTACTGATTTGCTATATGTAGTCATTACTATACCTCTATTCTTATCAACGAACAAAGTGTTGTTTCTCAAGACCCAATAATCTTCATCATCAAATTCAATTTCTTCTCCACTTGTAGTTCTTATTATTTTGAATTGATTAGCGAATTTCGCCATAGCTTCATAAACATACCCTACGGTGAAGTCAGTTCCTTGATTTGTTGATTCAGATAAACACTCTTCTTTTGTTTTCATTTCACGAAATTAAATCCAACTTCTTGATTTAGCTTTTATATCAGTATTTTTTTCAAAATTCAGCCATTTTATTTTATGTAAATTCAAAATAATTATTCACTCTAACAATTGTTGTCTTAAAAGGAAAATCATCTTCTTCGAGTTGAGATATAGTTTCAATCAAAACCCTAGCTCCAATAAAAACAACTCTTTGAGTGCCGTCAACAATTACTTGTAGATTTAAACATTTTTTGTATGCTTTGTCCTTAAACTTTGAATCTTCTACTTTATATTTTTCAACTATAATTTCTTTATTTAAAATTCTATTAATGTCTATTTTTTCACCAACAAACCCATTAACAACTGGCTTCAACTTAAATTCATTAAACTTTTTCACGAAATAATTTTTTTATTAAATTCCTACTATTACAATGTTTTGCCCAACTTTTGTAAGAAGAAATAGACCTCTTATTTCTATATTTCTTTAACATTTTAGCAAACCTTTTTTTTATTCCTTTTCTAAGTTTTTTATGTGTAGGAAAATGCACATACCCAACAAAATCTATCCCATTTATAATAACTGGGAATATTCTATGATTTTCTTTTAAAACTAATCTTAAATTTACCCACAAATATTCTTTTATTTCAGAAAGAAGTTTATATAAATACTCCTTGCTATCAGATAGAAAAACCATATCATCAGCATATCTAAAATAAAATTTTACTTTTTTTTCTTCTTTAATCCAATGGTCAAAATATGTCAAATAAAAATTAGCAAAATACTGGCTTAAATAATTTCCAATAGGAACGCCATCAATACTGTCAATAATTTCATCTAATAACCATAATAAATCTTTGTCTTTAAATTTTTTCCTTAATAGCTTTTTTAATATAGAATTATCAATACTAGGATAAAACTTTTTTATATCTATTTTAAGACAATATTTAGTCCCTTCATTAGTTTGTAACGCTTCTGTTAATTTTTTAGATGCTTTATGTATCCCTCTCTTTTTAATACAACTGTAAGTATCAGCCGTAAAAACAGACACAAATATTGATTCCAAAATAAGAACTACTGCATGATGTGTAATTCTATCGGGAAAATACGGCAGTCTATAAATAACCCTCTCTTTAGGCTCTTTAACAATAAACGTTGTATATTTAGATGTTTTATATTTCTTTTCTTTTAACGAAATAGAAAGGTTAAATAAATTAAGGTCTTTTTCTTTATCAAATTCCTTAATTGTACTTTGATACCCCTTGTTTCGCCTAGCCCTTCTATCTGCTAATTTTAAATTTTCAACATCATAAATTTTATAGTACAAATTTCCTATTCGCTTCATTCTTTGCTTGTCTAAGTAGCCTTCATTATTCAAAATAATTACCAACAACTCTTCTTATTATTTTTCTTTTTTCACCAAGAGGTGAGGTCTGTGTCACTTTATTATCGCATAGGTGAAAACTGCTATTCGCATTAACGTTATCGTTGTCGTAATTCGTATTCGAGAAATCGAAGCCCGAAGAACTCGAAAAGCTAGTTTCATAACACACAACCTTTATTTAAAAAATTCTCGCCTAAAGGCGAGTTCGGAACAAAATCAATATTCCATATTCAAATACATATCCTTGTATAAATGAGGAAATGTTTTACCCATAAAAATAGCTGTTTCTCTATCCTTCAAGCAAAGGCGAAAACCGCAATACACAAAAACGTAATCGTAGTCGAAAAGCGCATTCGAGAAAACGAAGCCCGAAGAACCCGAAAAGCTGAAATATGGAAACCATCTTTGTTTGTCTTTAGTTGGAATCCAACCTTCGTTTACTACTAAACAAGCTAATTTTATTTTCTTTTCAGCTATCTCGTCAACTGAATCATTTTTATTAGGTTTGTACTTGTAGCCTTTTTCTTTTGCTATTAAAAGTATATCATCAAAACCTTTGATTCTTAATTTTATATCTTTCTCCTTATCTGCATCTTCAATAATTTTAAGAAGCGATAATTCCTCTTTTTTCAATTTAGCAAGTTTTACTTCTGCTTGTTTTTTATTTAATTTCATACTTATTAATTTTAAATGTTTTTGAAAAATTCTCGCCTAAAGGCGAGTTTTGGATTATTTACTTTATACAAAAGTGTTTTTTATATTGAGGTGCAAAATAAACGCCCGAATGTTTAGCTAATTTTTCACTTTTCAAGCAAAGGCGAAAACCGCTATTCGCATAAACGCTACCGCCGTCGTAACACGCAGTCGAGAAATCGAAGCCCGAAGAACCCGAAAAGCTGAAATATGGTGTCCATCTTCGTTGGTCTTTAGTTGGAATCCAACCTTCGTTTAAAACAAATATTATCGCAAAAATTTCAAAATCACGAATAGGAAAACAAG
>ERZ724508.250-NODE-250-length-39501-cov-5.890483_pt1 | contig 39501 bp, 35 predicted proteins | sample MGYA00376041_ERZ724508 | MGnify/ENA primary metagenome ERZ724508 (study PRJEB28724, sample SAMN07190887) | wastewater metagenome | isolation source: effluent of sewage treatment plant in Hong Hong | place: USA: Christiansburg, Virginia | collected 2016-03-01 ...
TCTTTTTCAGAAGCTCTATTTTCTATTTGTGCAAGTATTCGCGCAATAGGTGTTCTTAATTCATGGGATGCATGTGCAGTAAATTCTTTTTGTTTTTGATATGAGATATCTATTCGTTGAAGCATTTGATTAAATTCATTTGCCAATAAATCAATCTCATTTTTTTTTGTATGTACGTGTATACGCGTTTTTAAATTATTTTCATTTATACCTTTTAGTGTTTTGTAAAAAGTATCTAAGGGTAATAATAATTTTTTTACAATATAGGTTGTGATAAACCAGCATGTAATTGTAAATACAATGTAGGTTATGATTAAGATATACAATAAATAACGGAGCTTTCGTTTTCCGAAATCATCTGAGGCAGAAATTAATGCGTAATAATCATGTTGATTCGTGTCATAAAAAATTCCGAATATTTCATGGTTTATATCTTTTCTATAAAAGTTTTTATTTTTCTTCAAATAAGTAAGGTCTGCTTTGTCCCATTTGATTTTTTGATCATCCAAGCTGCTATAAATCAAATTGAAGTCACTGTTGAAAATCAATACCTTTTCATTGTATAGTTTATGAATGCTGTTTTTATCTATAATCTTCAATAATTGATTATCTACTTCTTCAATCTCAACCAATAATTTTATAGTTGAAAGGGCTTTTTCTCGCAATCGAATTTCGAATTCTTCTTGACGAAAGTCCGCAAATAAAATATAGATTACCGTTGCAGAGATTGCAAAAATAATAGTAAATAAAAAGGATACAATAAATGATATTTTATTTTTTAAATTCATACATCATTATTCTGATTTCATGTAATAGCCATAACCCACTTTTGTATGTATTAATTTTTGTTCGTGATTTTTGTCTATTTTCTTTCTTAAAAAATTAATGTATACTTCTATGGTGTTTTGATTGGTTTCAATATGAGCGTCCCAAAGCTCGTCCGCTATTTTATTTTTAGAAAGTACCTTTCCTTCAGATTTTGCCAATAAGGATAATAATTTAAACTCTTTTGGGCTCAAATTGATTTCGTCTTTTTTACGAAAGACTTTCATTTCTGTTAGATCAATTTCTAAGTCACCTATCGTTATAATCTTGCTTTGTGTTTGTGGGATTTCCTTACGTCTTAGCAGAGATTTTATTCGCACCAATAATTCATCAAAGTGAAAAGGCTTTACTAAATAATCATCTGCACCATTATTAAATGCAGTTACTTTATCATCAACCTCGCTAAAAGCCGTAAGCATCAATATGGGGACTTTTGTGTTTTCTTCTCTTATTTTTTTACACACCTCTAGACCATTTATTCCTGGTACATTAATATCAAGAATTACTAGATCAAAAGAGTTTAATCTAAATTGTTTAACTACTAAGGAACCGTCGTATACACATGTGCAGACATATTCGTGTTTTGTTAAAAATACATTAATTTCTTTTGAGAGAATATTATCGTCTTCAAGTAGAAGTAGTTTGTGCATACAATAAGTAATGTATGATTTAATAGTTGAATTTTGAAATGGTTTATTGGATTGCAATCAAGCTTGTAAACAAATATCCCTATTTCTAGGGATTTCCTAAGTTAGCTATTTTTAACATATTTGTTATAACCAACTACTTAGTATGTTGATTTTAGTAGAGGTAAAACCTGGTTTTAGAAATCATTAAAAGAAGCATTGTGCAAAGTAGTGAGAACAACAATTGGATATATTTTTTAATTACCATGCTCTCTTTGATAGCCATGATTTGTCTTAATTATCTATTTTCGCATGCTTAGGATAAAATTTAATTTCTTTGATCATACTATTTTCGTGCTTGATGATTTGATGGTTCTGATTTTTTACTAGTTTTTAATTCAAATTTAGACCCCATTTTAAGTTTGAAATTGACGAAATATTACAACTAGCTCATTTTTAGGTGTTCAAGTGAGTTTACATTTCCCTTAGAATTGTTTAATTTTGATTTCTATTATAATACGAAAAACATGCAATTGAGTGAACAAGAACTGGTACGTCGCCAGGAACGTGAAGAGTTATTGAAAATGGGGATTGACCCATATCCTGCTGAACTTTTTCCTATAAATGTTTCTACAAAAGACATACATCAAAATTACGAAAAGCGAAAGACGGATTATAAAAACATCTCAATTGCAGGACGCGTGATGAGCCGTCGTATTATGGGAAATGCTTCGTTTGTTGAAATTCAAGATGCCAGCGGAAGAATACAAGCATACTTTAGAAGAGACGATCTTTGTCCGGATGAAGATAAGACTCAATACAATACCGTTTTCAAAAAACTCGTTGGTATTGGTGATATCATCGGTATTTACGGATATGTGTTTACGACACAAACAGGCGAAATTACCATTCATGTTACCTCGTTTAAAATTTTAACAAAAGCACTACGTCCCTTGCCTATGCCTAAAGAGGCTGTAGATGAGAATGGCGAGAAAAAAATATTTGATGCATTCACCGATCCAGAACAACGCTACCGCATGCGTTACGTGGATATGATTGTGAATCCGCATGTACGCGAAACGTTTATCAAACGTACGCGTTTGGTAAATACCATGCGTGACTATTTGAATAACAAAGGATATTTAGAAGTAGAAACTCCTATTTTACAACCCCTTTACGGTGGTGCTGCAGCACGTCCATTTAAGACACATCACAACACCTTAGATATGCCTTTGTATTTGCGTATTGCAAATGAATTGTATCTGAAAAGATTAATTGTAGGTGGGTTTGATGGCGTATACGAATTCTCAAAAGATTTCCGTAATGAAGGAATGTCTCGTTTTCACAATCCAGAATTTACGCAGGTAGAATTGTATGTTGCATACAAGGATTACTATTGGATGATGGACTTGGTTGAGGAAATGGTGGAGAAGGTTGCTGTTGCCTTACACGGTACAACAGAAGTGCAGGTTGGAGCAAATATTATAAGTTTTCAACGTCCTTGGAAACGTTTCACCATGTTCGAAGCGATTCAACATTACACAGGAATTGATATAGGTGAAATGGATGAAGTACAATTGCGTGCTACCTGTAAATCATTGAATGTGGATGTAGACGATTCAATGGGTAAAGGGAAATTAATCGACGAGATTTTTGGTGCAAAGTGCGAACCCTTATTAATACAACCAACATTCATTACGGACTATCCAGTAGAGATGTCGCCATTAGCGAAGAAGCATAGAGACAAGCCAGGTTTGGTGGAACGTTTCGAAGCAATTTGTAATGGAAAAGAAATATGTAATTCATTCTCTGAATTGAACGACCCTGTTGATCAACGTCAGCGTTTTGAAGAACAATTGGAATTAGGTAAAAGAGGCGATAGCGAAAGTATGGTATTGGACGAAGATTTTCTTCGTGCATTGGAATACGGTATGCCACCAACAGCAGGTCTTGGTATTGGTATAGATCGATTAGCTATGGTAATGACAAACTCTGCATCGATACAAGATGTATTGTTCTTCCCTCAAATGCGACAAGAAGTGGGTACACAAGGAGCATCTTCTGGTGGCTTTGAAGGTGTTGATATACGCGAAGAATTGATTCCATTGATTGAGAAATTAGGGATTTCTACAGTAGATCAATTAAAGAATGCAAACCCAAATAAATTGTTTAACGATTTGTGTGGCTTGCGTAAAAAAATGAAATTAGAAATACCGAATCCTACCGCCGATGAGGTGAAGGGATGGCTTGTATAGTTGTCAGTTGCTAGGTACTAGTTGCTAGACAAAAGTACATAGTACATAGTACTGATTATAAAAAAAAAAGTCTTCAGATATATTATCTGAAGACTTTTTTTTAACCCTTAGGTTTTGTTTTTTGTTAGTGGTAAATTTTATTTAAAGTATTCTATCGTGACCTGTACTTTTAATCTATCGTACGCGCTACGAATGCATAACCGTTAAAGACGTCTTTGTACTCTGTACTCTATACTTTTTTGACTGTCCTCTGATCACTAAGTCCCCTTGTCTAGCAACTAGAAACTAGAACCTAGCAACTAAATTCCCCTCTGTAACTATTGTCACATACTTTAGCTGTTGAGTAATATACTTTTGTAGTATAAACAGTTATACTATGTCAAAATTATATTTCATTACAGTCTTTATGTGTGCATGTGTGGGAGGTGTTTTTGCCCAACAGCGAACTCTTGAAGCACTTCAATTGGCCGATGCGCTAGGGGAAGCGATGCTGCATAATACCTCCCTCGCTCAAGCTTCCTTGGATCAAAATATTGCTCATGCGCAATTTGGCTCAAGTACTGCGGCTTTTCTTCCGCAGGTGAATCTATCTTATACCTCTACACTTACGAATAACCCCTTAATGGTATTTGGGAATAAGATGGTACAAGGAATTGTTACAGCAAATGATTTTGATCCTATATTATTAAATAACCCGTCGGATTACCAAAATCACAATGCAATGGTATCGGTTGTTCAACCCATACTGAATCCAGATATTTTGTTTCAACGCCGTGCTGCGAACATACAGCAAGAAGTATATGACTTTAAAAAGCAATACACGCAATCCTACATCACATTCGAAGTAAAGAAAACCTACTATCAATTGCTATTGAATTACGAAGCATTGGAAGTTTTGAAACAAGCGTTTAGAACGACGGAAGAAGCGAATAATTCTGTCTCTAATTTTTACCAACAAGGCTTGGTAACTAAGGCAGATGTGTTGAATGCGCAAGTGTATAAGTCGAGTATAGAAAGTCAATTATTAGCGACACAAAATTCCATTGAAGCACTGTCGGATCAATTGAGTGTATTGATGAACAGAGAAACGATGGCTACCTATACCGTTCAAGCCGACACCAATTACCGAACAATACCTGATGAAGGTGCTTATGTGTATTCGGCTGCTAGAGCAGATTTTATGGCGTATAACAAAACGGTGGAGTCTTATGATAAAATGATTCAAGCAAGCCGATTTAGCTTGAGCCCACGCCTAAATGCTTTTGGTAATTATCAATCCAACTCAAATACGTTTGGATTTGGCAATGGCTCTTACTATGTAGGACTGCAAGTGTCAATGGATGTGTTTAAAGGCTTAACGAATTATCATAAAATAGCAGTACAAAAATTTCAACGCAATAAAATAGCCTTGGAATTAAAGACCGAACAAGTACGCGCCCAAACGGAGATTGAATCTGCAAAACGCAGTATGCGCGATATTCATGTGCGCATGCAATTGACACAAGCGTCTATCAGTCAAGCTAAAGAAGCCTTGAAACTTACTCAAGATCGCTATACTGAAGGATTGGTTAAAACCACCGATTTGCTTACAAGTCAGAATTTACTTGCTCAGCAAGAGCTTGCACTTTCAAAAATTTATTTCGAATACAATGTAACCGTTTCATATCTAAGTTTCTTGACCAATCAAAATCAATAATTCTCCATTAAAAAATATAAAAATGAAAAAGATATTTTATTTCATTCTTCCGATTTCTTTATTATCTGTTGCCTGTAGCAAACCAGAGAAAGAGCAACGTACTACAGTCGCTCCAATCTCTGTAACAATATCTCCTGTTGGTTCTAATGCTCTGCAAACAGTGCAACTATCTGGTACTGTAGAGTCTGAAAACTCTGCGACCATAAGTACACGTATGATGGGTTATGTAGAAGCTGTCTTGGTAGATGTGGGCGATAATGTTAAAAAAGGACAGTTATTGATTCGTATCAATAGTTCTGAATTGCAAGCAAAAAAAGCACAGGCCGATGCGATGATTTCAGAAAGCAGTGCAGCCTTGAAAAGTGCTCAGAAAGACTTAGAGCGTTTTACACGTTTGCACGATCAAAAAAGTGCTACAGATAAAGAATTGGAGCAAATGCAATTACAATTCGAGTCCATTAAAGCCAAGAATCAGGCTGCATTACAGATGCGAAATGAAGTGCAAGCAATGGAACAGTTTACATCTATTAAAGCACCGTATGATGGACAAATCACACAGAAAATAATCCATGTAGGAGATCTCGCTAATCCAGGGATGCCTCTAATGATGATGGAACAAGAAGGGCAATTGATGATCGTAACGATGGTGCCTGAAAAAAATAGATTGCAGACCAAAGAAGGTACAAAAGCGACAGTTGAAATTGTGTCTTCTAATTTGAAATTCGAAACTACAATAAAACAAATTAGTATTTCTTCCACCCAAACAGGCGGACAATACATTGCAAAAATTTCTATTCCTGCAGGATTTACAAAGCGTGTATATCCAGGGATGTACGCAACGATAAAACTAAATGAAACCCAAATAGCGCAAAAGGGCTTAAATGTTCCTATCGAAAGTCTTGTAAAGAAAGATCAATTGACAGGTGTGTATGTATATTCAAATCACAAAGCCTATTTACGTTGGTTAAAATTAGGAGAAGAAAACGCAACGTATGCTGAAGTGCTTACAGGATTGAAAGCTTCCGATACAATCATTCTTTCGAGCGAGCAGGCATTGTCGAATGGTGCAGTTGTAACATTAAATAAGTAAGAAGTATGAATATGAACGAAGGATTATCGGGAAACATTGCGAAGATGTTCATCCAATCAAAACTGACTATTTTGTTGATGATTGCCTTTTTATTAATAGGTGGCTATAGTACCTATTTGATGCCGCGTGAAGAAGAACCACAAATAAAAGTTCCTATGGCAGATATCTTCATTTCTTATCCAGGGGCATTGCCCCAGGAAGTAGAAACGAAAGTATCTATGCCCATCGAAAAAATGATTTCAAATATTAAAGGCGTTGAATATGTGTACAGCACATCTATGCAAGGCCAAGCGATGGTTATTGTACAGTTTTACGTGGGAGAAGATATTGAACGTTCCATCGTAAAATTGTATAATGAAATTCAAAAAAATATGGATAAAATGCCTCAAGGCGTTTCCATGCCTTTGATTAAAACACGAGCGATAGAAGATGTACCGGTACTTGGCTTTACGCTTTGGAGTGAAACGTACGATGATATTCAATTAAAAGCTATTGGGGAAGTATTGGTCAATGAAATTGAAAAGGTTCCAGATGTTACAGAAGTAAAATTGATCGGAGGAAGAAGTTCTGAAATTAAAGTGGTGTTGGATAAATTTAAAATGGACCAAAAACACATAGACTTCAATACGATATCCAATTACATCCGAGGTAATAATAATCAGAGTGCTGCTGGTACATTTTATACTAATGATACGGCATTTACCGTACGTACCAATGCGTATTTTACATCTGTTGCAGACTTATCAGAAGCCGTAGTAGGTGTGTATCAAAATACTCCGATATATCTAAAAGACATTGCAACCATTTCTGATGCAGGCGAAAAATCTTCGCAGTATGTCTTTTACGGAAGTGGAATTGCAACAACTGATGTAGTTAAAACAAAAAGTGCTCAAGCAGTAACAATTTCCATCTCTAAAAAGAATGGTACGGATGCCATGCATTTGGCCGAAGCAGTCCTTGCAAAAGTTGATCATACAAAAGGAACATTAATACCGAGTGAAGTCCATCTTTCTACTACACGTAATTACGGAGAAACAGCGTCTCATAAAGTTTCTGAATTGTTATTACACTTGTTTGTAGCGGTAATTGTTGTTACACTCTTCGTTATGTTGGCGATGGGTTGGAGAGGAGGCTTGGTTGTATTTCTTTCAGTTCCTGTAACGTTTGCCTTAACGTTATTTAGTTATTATATGATGGATTATACCTTAAACCGTATCACCTTATTTGCATTGGTATTCATTACAGGTATTGTAGTAGACGATAGTATTATTATTGCTGAAAATATGCACCGTCACTTTAAGATGAGAAAAATGTCTTTCATGGATGCTGCTATTTATTCAATCAACGAAGTAGGTAATCCTACCATCTTAGCAACGTTTACGGTTATTGCTGCGGTATTGCCAATGGCTTTTGTGTCTGGATTGATGGGGCCATATATGAGTCCAATGCCTATTGGAGCTTCGATTGCGATGATCTTATCCTTGATCGTAGCCTTAACACTTACACCGTATTTAGGCTATATGTTTTTAAGAGAAAAAGAAAAAGTAGGAGGGGATTCGCACACACAAGAATTAGAAGATTCAAAAATCTATAAAATATATAAAGGCTTTATAAACCCAATGATGGAAAGTAGAAGCAAACGTTATGTATTCATTTTTGGTACACTCGTTATTTTACTAGCATCTCTTGCGTTGTTTTATACAAAAAGTGTTGCTGTAAAGATGCTTCCATTTGATAACAAAAATGAATTTCAGGTTGTGATTGATATGCCTGAAGGTACCAGTCTCGAAACTACCTATGGCTTGACACAAGAAGTGGCAGATTATATTTCGAGTAATCCTTTGGTAAAAGATTATCAAGGCTATGTTGGAACATCTGCACCGATTAGTTTTAATGGCTTGGTGCGTCATTATGACTTAAGACGTGGTGAACATGTTGCAGATATTCAAGTGAATTTAGTGGATAAGGGAGAACGTTCCGAGCAGAGCCATGACATCGCAAAGAGTATGCGTGTAGGTATTCAAAAAATTGGTAAAAAGTTTAATGCAAATATTAAAGTTGTTGAAGTTCCACCTGGTCCGCCCGTCTTATCTACCATTGTTGCTGAAATTTATGGTCCAAATTATGAAGAACAAATACATGTAGCGAAGCAAGTAGAGCAGTTGTTGATAGATGAAAAGGACGTGGTAGATGTAGATTGGTTTGTCGAAGCAAATCAACCCGAGTATGTATTTGAAATCGATCATAAAAAATCAATGGAATTCGGCGTTTTACCTGTACAAATAAATGCCATACTCGCTACAGCTTTAAGCAACGACCATGTAGGTGTTATGCACGATGTATATTCGTTCAATCAAAAGAATATTGTATTGCAATTAGACGACAAACAAAAAACATCGATTGCTGCAATTGAAAATATTCCGATCACCAATTCACGTGGAGAGGTATTTCCGTTGGGTACCTTTGTTCATGTGAAAAAAGGAGATGCTGTTACAAACATTTATCGCAAGAATCAAAAACGCGTGGTATATGTTACCGCAGATATGGCTGGTACTTTAGAAAGTCCGTTCTATGCAATCTCTGAGATTTCAGATAAACTCAATACCGTTAAAATGCCAAAAGGATATACCTTAACTGAGGAGTATACACATCAACCTTTAAATGAAGACACCTACAGTATTAAGTGGGATGGTGAATGGCAAATCACCTTTGAAGTATTTAGAGATTTAGGAATTGCATTTGGGGTGGTAATACTTGTGATTTATCTATTGATTGTGGGTTGGTTTCAAAACTTTACAGTGCCTTTGATTATGTTAGCTGCGATACCGCTTTCATTGATTGGTATTGTACTTGGGCATTGGATGTTGGGTGCTTATTTTACCGCAACCTCTATGATTGGATTTATAGCTTTAGCAGGTGTGATGGTTCGAAATTCAGTTTTGTTAATTGATTTTATTGACATTCGTTTGAAAGAAGGTATACCATTGAAACAGGCCATTATTGAAGCAGGGGCCGTACGTACAACCCCAATTTTATTGACGGCAGGTGCAGTAGTATTGGGAGCGGTAATTATCTTATTCGATCCAATCTTTCAAGGATTAGCTATTTCTTTGATGGGGGGGACCATTACCTCAACATTCTTAACCTTGCTTGTTGTACCATTACTTTACTTTAAAATGTTAAAAAAAGCATAGGTAAAAACGGTGTTAGCTCTGTGTAGCGAACACCGAAAGTTAAATCAATACGTAAACAAGAATGAAATGAAAAATAGAATTATAAATGGGTTTGCAGGAGGTATGGTTTTACTGAGCTTAAGCCTTTTCTATATAACCAACGAAACAAATTGGTTGTGGTTAGGTGCATTTGTTGGTGTGAATTTATTTCAATCGGCATTCACAAAGTGGTGCTTATTGGGGAATATCTTGGATAGGATGGGAGTGAATAGCTAGTTGTCAGTTTCCAGTTGCCAGGTACGAGATAAAAGTCCAACGTATCCAATACTGAGTACTTAGTAAAAAAAGAAGGCTTCAGATTTTCATCTGAAGCCTTCTTTTTTTGTACTCCATACTGTCAGTTATATCTCAAAAAAAGTTATTTTATTGTTTTGTAAGCTCTATTTTTCATCAAACGTGCTAGTTATGGATATCTAGAAGTTAAAGCCGTCTTTGTACTTTGTACTCAGTACTCTATACTTTTTTGACTGTCCTCTGATCACTAACCTCTGTGTACTAAGTCCCCTTGTCTAGTAACTAGAACCTAGCAGCTGAAAATTATTCTGGTATCAACACATACTCATAATGCGATTCAATTGTTCGTTTACCAAAGCGTAATTTATTCTCTTTAATTTCGTAGATGATATCAATATCTTTCATGGATTCATCGTCTTCTTTGATTAATTTGCTTCCGTCTTCTGATACCCACAAACGCATCTCTAATACATTATCTGGTCGAATCCATTCGGCTGTACTATCTTTATTGATTTTGAAAAGCAAATCTTCAAATTTCTTATCGTTTACTACGAGTTTTCCATTTTGATAAAAGCGTTTTACTTTCCATGTCTTATAAAAGTACTCTTTGTGTATAGTAGAATTGCTGTCGCCCGTATCTAATGAGAAGAAGATACCTACAGAAAGGAATAATGAGAATAACAATATAATTAGAAACAGAATTCTGAATCGTAGTAATTTTTCAAAAAAAGGATTGGGGTCTTTACTCATATTTTGTATAAAACATTTCGGTTAATGAAATATAAAATAGAAATTTGTAGTAATTTTATATGGGTTAACATTTGCCTATACGAGAAATTGTGAGAAATGTTGATATTCTTTACGATCTTACCTTCTATTAAGATACAAAATAATACCCTTAAGAAATACTACAGATGAAAATACTTAATCCCAAGGAGTTTGTCGATTATGAAATAATCGATTCAGGGAATTATAAAAAACTGGAACGTTTTGGTGCGTTTATTTTATCTCGCCCTGAACCTCAGGCAGTATGGGATCCTCAGCTTAGCGAAAAGGACTGGAAGGACAAAGCGCATGCAGAATTTTTACGGGATAAAGCCAATCCAGAGAAAGGCGTTTGGACCTTGAAGAATACCATGAAGGAACAATGGTTTGTACCTTATAAATTCAAAGGTTTGAATTTGAAGTTTCGTCTGGGATTGTCTGGTTTTAAGCATGTGGGGATATTCCCAGAGCAAGCACCCAACTGGGACTATATATATGAAAAGGTTTCTGCAATGAAAACAGAGAAGCCTAAAGTATTGAATTTGTTTGCATATACAGGTGGTGCGTCTATTGCTGCACGAGCCGCAGGGGCTGAAGTGGTGCACGTGGATTCGGTAAAACAAGTCATAAGTTGGGCACGTGAAAATATGGAAGCCAGCGAATTAACTGATATACGTTGGGTGGTAGAAGATGCATTGAAATTTGTGAAGCGGGAAGTGAAACGTGGCAATAAATACAATGGTATTATTTTAGATCCACCTGCATATGGACGTGGTCCAGACGGCGAACGTTGGATTATTGAAGAACACCTCAATGAAATATTGAAATTGTGTGCTGAATTGTTAGATCCTAAGGAACATTTCTATATATTAAATTTATACGCAATCGGTTTCTCTGCTGTTATTGTTGAAACCTTGATTCATCGTATATATGGCGATGTTAAAAATCTTGAAATAGGGGAGTTGGTTGTTGAAGATTCATATCATAAAAAGTTGCCATTGAGTATTTATGGGCGTTTTAGTAATGTGGGGAATTAGTGGACAGTTGTCAGTTGTCAGTGGTCAGTAAAAAAAAATGTAGTACATGGTTTTTTACTAACTAGTACCGCTGTTGTTGGTGTTTCCGCCAGCACAATGATTTCTATAATGAATTTAAGACAATGCGGTTTACCAAAAACTTCAAGCGCTACCTACTTTCTTCTATAAAACCATTTCACTTTAATATAATCATAACCTCTATTATATAATAAACCAGTAAATCCTGACCACTGTTTACTGACCACAGACCACTGTTTTCCCATGTCCGAAATTTCGAAAAAGAAAAACGTTTATAAAATTGGTAAGCCCCTACGCAAGTATCTGACACTGTTTGATCGTGAGCAGAAAATGCCCTTGACATATACTGATTTAACACGTTTTACAAGTAGAGTTTCTTTAAAAGACAGGAATGGGAAAGATACATTATGGGACAGTGTATTTTACAGCCATTCGGATATGGTCGAAATTTACGATGGATTAAAACGAATTTATGCCTTTTTGAAAATTGGTGGCGATTTAAGTGTTACCGAACATTTATTTATTGATCGTATTGATTTGTGTGTGTATGGAAATACAAAGCCATTTCGTGTTCGTGTAGTGAATCGTATCAACGACAATTTTGATTATTTTTATGTAAAGGTTGCAGACGCTTCCCGTATTTATGGCTTGGAATTAGAACATATTTTATCTCCCAATAACATCAACTACATTGTAGATGGAGATACCATTATTGAAGATCATATTGTGGGTATACCTGGAGATATGTTTATTAAGCAGTATTTAAAATTACTGAGTTTGAATAAAATTCGATTGGCTAAAGAATTTGTAAAATTTAATGAACGCTGCTTTGTGCGCTTGTTGGGAGATATGCATTCAAGTAATTATGTTATTGAAATGACACCCGATTTTGAAGAGTTTCATTACCGCATTCGCACCATAGATTTTGATCAACAATGTTATGAAGGAAATAAGTGGGTATATTTACCTCAATTCTTTAAACAAAATAATGCGCTTATTGATATTGTTAAAGAAGTGTTGAGTGAAGAAAGTATTCAGCAATATCAGTTTGAAGAAAGAGCGATGATGGCTTCACGAATGAGAGCCAATAAATACCGAATTAAAGAATTGTGGGATGCCGTAATTCGGGATACCATTGCACCAGCAAGTCATGTTGAAAAATTAAAAACAGACCTAGCTAAACATTATAATGACCCTGATTTTTTAAAATGTAAGCAAATGGGTGCAATTATCCGTACTAGTTTATATAGGTTGTTAAAAGACACACCAGTACGTAAAAAATAGCTTTTTTTTCTATAATACTTGTTTTGAAAAAGAAAGATATGTACTTTTGCACTCCCCAATAAGGGAATTGGCTTCGTAGCTCAATTGAATAGAGCACCTGATTACGGCTCAGGAGGTTTTAGGTTTGAATCCTAACGAGGTCACAGAATGCTTTACAGAGATGTAAAGCATTTTTTTTTGCCTTATACACATTCAATGTTAATAATTTTATTTTCAGTTTAAGTTTACCTCGGTAATGATCATTATGCATCCTAACATGGTTTTTTAAAGTTTTATATATATGTTGTGGTATTATAAAGAGCATTTCGATTTTATATTCAGATAGAACCGTGTTTTAGGTTTATCTACTTTTTTATTTGGTAATCAGATCGTTACTTATATCCTGAATGCAGGTATTTAGGTTCTTACGTATTAAGTGCTATTTATAAAGTTTAGAAATCGTAAGAATATGAAAATTTCAGGCATAGCCTGTTTTAGGATTAATCTCATATCTGCTTTCTTCAACTGCGAATGGCTGGACCTTCTGTTTTTATAGGGATTGTACAATATTTTCTTTCTTTTTTTTTATAATTTATATATCTTTGAAATTACTAACCTAAAATTTTAAACAGTATTTCAATATGGCAATAGGAGCATCGTCGGGGAGAGTGAGCAGTGTGTCTTCAGGTTCAAATCAGAACTATAGCACAGCATTGTATTCGTTAATGGTATTGTTTTTCATGTTGGGTTTCATTACCTGCTTCAACGATATTTTAATTCCATATTTGAAAGTAATGTTTAAGTTGAACTTTGTTCAAGCCAACTTAATCAACTTCTGTTTTTTTGGGGCTTATTTTGTAATGTCTATTCCGGCTGGTAAACTGGTTGAAAAGCATGGTTACAAAGCGATTATGATATTGGGTTTTGTAATTGCTGCAGTTGGTGCATTTCTATTTTATCCAGCCGCAGCTTATAGAGCATATGGTTTGTTCTTAGGTGCATTATTTATTCTTGCTACGGGGATTACTTTGTTGCAAGTTGCAGGCAACCCCTATGTTGCTGTATTAGGTACACCTGAAACTTCTTCTGCACGTTTGACATTAACACAAGCGTTAAATTCATTGGGCACAACAATCGCTCCTTTAGTAGGTGCGTATTTTATTTTAAGCCACTTACCAGAGTTGCCAAAAGAAATTACGGATCAAAAAGATTTATCTAAACTTACTCCTGAATTAAATAGCTTGTTAGATGGTATTTTAGAAAAGACAAATTTGATGTATTTAGAAAATACCTATTTATTTATTGGTGGATTGTTATTATTTATTGGTGGTGCGTTGTTTATTATGAAGTTGCCAGCAATTGGTCATGGTGATGGTGAAGTAAGTACGGAAGGTATTGTTGAGAAATCGAGCATTTGGGAATATCGTCATTTAGTTTTGGGTATTGCGGGTATCTTTGCATATGTGGGTGCTGAAGTAGCTATTGGTAGTCATATCGTTAGTTACCTTCACATGGAAAATGTAATGGCGTTGACCGAGTCTGCTGCAGGCGTTTATATTACGTATTATTGGGGAGGTGCAATGGTTGGTCGTTTCTTAGGCACCATCATTTTAGGACAAGTGAATCCAGGTAAATTATTAGGGTTCTATGCAATTATGGCTATCTTATTGATTGCAATATCTGTATCAACTTCTGGTATCGTTTCAATGTGGTCCTTATTAGCAATCGGTTTCTTTAACTCATTAATGTTCCCAACTATCTTTACCTTGTCTATCCGTGGTTTAGGGAAATATACGGAACAAGCTTCTGGGCTATTATGTACTGCAATTGTAGGTGGCGCAGTAATGCCATTGTTATTCGCTGCCATTGCGGATAATACTCATGGTAATTTAAAGCTTGCAATGATTGTTCCTGCTGTTTGTTATTTATACATTTCTTTCTTCGGATTTAAAGGCCATATTCCTAAAAACGACTAATTGTTTTTTTTGATTTAAATATCTTAATAAAATATAGTACACAAAAGCTCTGAGAATTCCTCAGAGCTTTTTTAGTTAATAGGTAAAAGAACGATTTATATTTATTCAATAATAGAGTCTTTTAACACTACCTCAGGAATACCTAATTAAACATTAATGCAATGCTGAATTACGATATCTGAATCACAAATAATTTACTTTTTGCTCTTTTCTGTCTAATTAACTTGAAATGTCAAAATGTATGTTGTAGCATCTTGAGATTAGATCTAGTATTACGTTATAATTAATTTATTTTGTATTGGGAAGGAATTTTAAAATAATTAAAAAAAATGGGAAAGTCTGTAATAATATATCAAGCCGATCAGGAAGTTATAGGAAAACATCTTAGATCAAATCAATGGATTATGTATTCAGGGAAGTTGACAATTTATGATAGGGAGAAAAGTCCAATTACCTTAAAAATAAAAAGTGAAATATATGACTCTTTCCTTTCAATGGGAATGGACGATAAAAAAGAATTTAAAGGTGATTCTGTAACGGAAGTTTATGCCAAGTTGTCTAAATGGTATTATAGCAGAGGCATACTATTTAAAAATTAAAAATAGGTAAACACTAGTTTTTAAAAGGTTTTGTATGAATCAATATTTTTTTGATGTGGGAAGGAAGTCGTTGTTAAAATAAATCATTAGGGATAATCTGTTCATACAGGCTAACGGTGCAATTTAATAAAAGAGGGGATTTAAGACGGAAATTAATTATATTTTTTTGAAATAATGGCTTGAAGAGAATAAAACCGATTACAATGATTTACAAGTACGATAAATATTACCCTATAATATTTAGTGATGGTATTGATAAAATAGAACCTGGTTCCGTTTTTAATTTTACTTGTGAATAATATGTAGTAAATTACTTATTAGGATTATACAATAAATCAATGGTGCTTTAAATATTTTGCCATTTTAAAGCACCATTGATTGTTAATGAAAATAATAATGAAGGGTCTAAATAAACAGTTTTCTATATTTTGCTGTATCCTATTTGTTGGATTTTTACTTCATTCCTGTGTAGGAATGCGAAATACGCCTTTAAAGAAGCAACTTATAGAAAGCAATTGCAATCAACAGAATATTTATTCGTACAGAAAAATAGATTTGCCGATAGCTATTTATCCAAATCAATTAGATACGCTTTTGTCAACAAAATTTAGTTTTAAAAGTTTAAATGTGGCAAATGCAATTGGCATAGATGAAGACATAGCTAAATATGTTCATCAACTCGATACCTATAAGTTAGCCCCTTCGCTTGATAGAAGAATTGAGTTGATAGAACGTTTGCAGAAAATTAATCAACGTGTAAATGTTGCCTCTTTAGAAATATCAGCAGTTGCAGCAGAGATGGATTGTGAAGAAGAACGCGCAGCACAAATAGCAGTTTACCTAAAAAGAAAAGAAGATGAAGCTGAAACGAAATTTACAGTCGGTTCTATTATCATTGGTGCTGTAGGTGCTGTGACGGCGGGTGTTTTGTTAGCCAATGGAAATGATGATAATCTGCCTGAGATAATCGGTATTGGCGCAGGTTTAGCTGAAGCTAGTTTGGGTTTGATGATTTTAACGAATAAACGGAAAGTAGAATTTCACCATACTCGAAATGCACTCAAAGATATATGGGAAGGTCAAGATAGCTCTACTATTTTTCCAGCACCCGTTTGGTATTATTTAAATTATTATGATAGTAATAATGTGGAACAGCCTTCTTTTAGATATCAAATTATTGATCGTTGGATGAATTTTGGTCAGATATCTGTAGCCAAACGAAAACGAAAACGAGATTTAATTGATGTGTATTTTGGCTTGGGAGGCAAATATACCTCTGAACAGTTGTTTAATAGAGCCAATATGTTGGATGAGTTGGAGGCATATATAAATCTTATGAAACAAGATTTAAAAGGCTTAGCCTTGGAATTGGAAAACTTAAATCAATAATATGATGTTGAAACAATTATTCCTTATTATTTTATCTATTATATTCTTTCAACTGAATGCATTTTCTCAACAGTTGAAAGAAACTGAAGTCCCTAAAATCGTTCGCGATAGTGTGAAAAAAAAATATCCCGAAGTGTATGTCTATGAATGGGAATGGAAAAAGAAGCGCAACGTGTATCAAGCGGAATTTATCATTAAAGGCTCAGAATACGAAGCAGATTTTACCAAAGAAGGTATATGGGTAAAAACAGAACGTGATGTGTCCAGAAATGATATTCCTGTTCTTGTATGGGAACGTTTTAATACGTCAGAATATGTATCATGGAAAATAGAAGATTTAGAAGAACACAATACGCCTAAATATACATTTGTGTACGCATTTGAATTGTCTTCTCGGAAAGGAAAGGTGCTGTTGTATTTTTTACCTACGGGAGAACTTCTAGAAACCTTTGTTCAATAACGAATACATCCAATATTCATTTGTCAATAAAATTATATATATGTCAATAAAGAACATGTATTCAACATGAAATAGCACTACTGTGTATTGTAATATTTTTTGATTTTTTAAAGTATGAACAACTCTTTCTGAGCTTGTTAAACTGCGTTAAAAGAGGTATCTTAATTAGATGTTATTAGAAAATCGTTTGTTTAAATGAGCCGATATTTTTTTACCATCAATACATTAAAATATTTTTACACATAAATAGAATTCATAAGTTGATGGAAGAAGAAATTAGAAAATTGTTAACCAATACAGCAATCATTAAACTAGGTATTATAATAATAGGGTTAATTGCAATTTGGCTTATTCGAAAACTTGTTCAGAATAAAATATTCTCAAAGATTAAAGACAACGACAAACATTATAAAGCCAAAAAATTAAGTAGTTTTTTAGGGTATTTTTTAAGCCTGATATTATTGGTATTAGTCTTTAGTGATAAACTTGGAGGTGTTACGGTTGCATTGGGTGTTGCAGGCGCAGGAATTGCATTCGCATTGCAAGAAGTAATCGCATCTTTTGCTGGCTGGTTGGCAATTATGTTTGGTAACTTTTATAAAACGGGCGACCGTGTACAGCTGGGTGGAATCAAAGGCGATGTTATGGATATTGGAGTGTTGAGAACAACCATTATGGAAACAGGACAGTGGGTTGATGGTGATTTATACAATGGACGTATTGTACTTATTGCGAATAGCTTTGTTTTTAAAGAACCTGTATTTAATTATTCAGGTGATTTTCCATTTCTATGGGATGAAATTAAAATTCCTATTCAATATGGAAGTAATTATGAAAAAGCGACAACTATATTTGAAGAAGTAGGAAAGGAGATAGCGGGAGATTTAAGCATTCAATCCAAAGAAGAATGGTCGCATTTACAAAACAAATATCGATTAGAAGAAGCACAAACGGAACCTATGGTGTCTTTAATCGCAAATGACAATTGGGTTGAATATACCTTGCGTTTTGTGGTTGGATATAAAAAAAGAAGAGCTACAAAAACAGCATTGTTTACTCAAATACTTAAGCGGATTGAAGCTACAAATGGCGAGGTAAAGTTCGCATCTGCAACCTTTCAATTGGTCGATCCGCCTGATTTTAAAGTTAAAATCAATTGAAAAGAGGATTCAGCTTTTGATTGTATTCTTTGCTCGCAATAAATAGTATTAGAGCAAATAATAGCAATACGTAAATCTGCTTGTTTTCTTATTTCGTATATGTACGATCAATTGTGATGAAAAACGGCAGAATAGCCATAAAACCGTTGCAATTCGCCCTACATACTCGTAACTTGCACTATGGCTTATCAAAATGATTTAATATTACGTGCTGCTCGTGGTGAGTACACAGAACGCACTCCTGTTTGGCTTATGCGACAAGCAGGCCGTATTTTACCAGAATATCGTGCAATTAGAGAAAAATTAAGTGGTTTTATTGAATTGTGTACAACGCCTGCCTTAGCCGCTGAAGTGACGATTCAACCCGTAGATATTTTAGGAGTAGATGCCGCTATTATATTTTCAGATATATTGGTTATTCCTGAAGCAATGGGTTTGCCCTATGAAATGATTGAAAGCAAAGGGCCTTTTTTTCCAAAGGTAATTACGTGTGCTGCTGATATTGAAAAATTATTGGCTACAGACGCTGCAGATAATTTGCAGTATGTATATGATGCGATTGATATATCTGTGAAACAGTTGAATGGTCGTGTTCCATTGATTGGTTTTGCTGGTGCACCTTTTACAATTCTTGCCTATATGATTGAAGGGCAAGGTTCCAAAACGTTTTCTAAAGCACGACGCTTTTTATATACCGAACCTGCGTTAGCACATCGTTTGTTAGAAAAAATCACCTTAGCAACCATCGAGTATTTAAAACGACAAGTTAAGGCGGGAGCAGCCATGTACCAAGTATTTGATTCTTGGGCAGGGGTTTTACCTCCAGATCAATACAGAGAGTTCTCCTTGAAATACATCAAACAAATTTGCGAAGCAGTTCCACAAGTGCCCCGTACTGTATTTTCTAAAGGCGCATTCTTTGTACGAGAAGACTTTAATAACTTCCCTTGTGAAACTGTAGGCTTGGATTGGAATATGGATATTGCTGAATCAAGAAGAATTATTGGTGCGAATAAAACGCTTCAAGGCAATATGGATCCCTGCGCTTTGTATTTATCCGAAGATGAAATCAGAGTAAAAACAAAACAAATGTTAGCAGAATTTGGAACGGGCAGACACATTGCAAATCTTGGACATGGCGTATACCCAGATACCGATAAAACGAAAGTGAAATGTTTTATAGATGCTGTAAAAGAATTTAGCGTTAAAGCATAATTTTTAATGAAAAAAATAATTACCCTTTTATCGAATTATATTCGGTATGAGTTGAAAGCAACATATTTAATAAATTTGTTGCTTTTTTTAATTCCCATTACAGCACTAAATTACTATTTCAATTTTGAAAGTGGTATTTTAAAAACATGTAACAAAGAATGGTATTTTTTCATTCTTTGTTTTTTTTATTACGCAATCCCTTTGTTCTATGCAGTTCTAGTTTATGCAATTCAGTTTAACAAGAAAGAATTGTTTAAAAATAAACGATTTCTATTTTTAATATGTTTCTTTCCCGCTATCATGGCCTTTGATGAAGCATTTCATTGGCATCATGAACTAGCAAATGGGATTCAGGACGAAATATTAAAATACTATATTAAAAAAGTATTGAATCAAAGTGTACGTTTTGTTACCTATTTTCTTCCCATTCTTTTGTATTATATTTTTTTAGAAAAAGAAAACAACAATTTTTATGGCTTGGCTTTTAAAAAATCAGATCTTAAACCCTATCTATTTATGTTGTTCGGAATAATGATGCCTTTAATTGTTTTGGTATCATTCACCGATGATTTCCAATCGGCATATCCCGTTTATAATATGTCTCAATTCAAAGAGCAATTACCTGGAACCCATTTTCAACAAGTAGCATTATATGAAAGTATGTATTTGTTCGATTTTATAAATATCGAATTACTATTTAGAGGAATTATGATACATGCACTTTATAAATATATGGGTATTGAATGTGTATTGGCTGTAGCCACTGTGTATTGTACCTTTCATTTTGGTAAACCTGTTATTGAAACAGCGAGCTCATTTTTTGGGGGAACCATATTAGGAATATTATCACTACGAACCAATTCATTAATGGGAGGGATTATTGTACATGCTGGTATTGCATTGATGATGGAGTTGGCTAGTTTTGCACACCAATTACATTTCTTTGGTTTATGAAACATGAAAATATCTACGCATATGGAGCAGCGTGTTTGTCTGTAGTTATTTGGGCAGGTTGGATTATACTATCTCGACTTGGTGTACAAACAGCATTAACACCCTACGATATAACACTATTGCGATTTGGCACTGCTGCACTTATAACCCTTCCATTTAGTTTAACATACAATTGGAAAACGGTGAAGTGGAATCAAGTATTGTTAATAGCGTTAGGTTGTGGTTTTCCATATACCATGCTTTCATTTTTTGGTTTAAAAACGATTAAGGCTGCGAATGCAGGAGTTTTGGTAAATGGAATGTTGCCTGTACTTGGCTTACTATTTACATACTTTTGGTTTAAAGGGAAAATCAGTGCATTAAAATACCTTTCTGTTATACTTTTATTGCTTGCAAATTTTTGCATGATGAATCTTTTTTCGAATAATGCCGAATTTAATGGACTTGGTGTAGCCTTTATGCTTTGTGCTGCCTGTGTATTTTCTACGTATATGGCTGCAATAAAACGTTGGGGCTATAGTATGAAAGATGTTGTATCCTTTGTTCCCATTATAAATGCAATTTTATTTATTCCAATTTGGTTGTCTACATCCTCACAAATTGTACATGCTCCTTTATCAGATGTATTGCTTCAAGTAATTTATCAAGGAATTATTGTAAGTATCGGAGCTCTGTTGTTAATTACCTATGCAGTTCAACGGTTGGGCTCCGAAACGATGGCAGTCTTTTTATCTTACGTTCCCGTAGTAACGGCATTGTTAGCCTTTTTAATTCTAAAGGAAGCATTATCTTTACAAGAATTAATAGGTATTGTTTTGTGTACAATTGGTTTGTATGTGTATACGAAAGGGTGATACTAATTATGAATTATCAACTTTCTGCCTAGTCGTCTCTTTTGAACAATCACCTGCTACAATCAATCTTGAATTATAAATTCTTAACGAATAAAGATTTGAAAAAAATAAAAGTATGAATAAGAAACGAGCACTACGTGATGAAGAGAAAATAATTATTCAATTTCTGTTGTCAAAATTAAATGTAACGGATAATGCATATAATATCTCCGATAGCGTTGAAGAGTATGAAGGGAGTCATATGGGAAGCATTAATTTAAATAATCCCAATGCCGATTTGTTCGACAGAGATCTAATTCAGGCAGAATATACAGATGCAGATAAAATCCCTGTAGTACTTTCGCTCACAGTTGATAAAAATAACCAGTTGTTAGATTTAGATTTTTGGAAGTCGGACTTTTCTAGATTAGTCCAGTATCCGAAGCCTGAAGAGTTGACGTTTGGGGAGGAAGTATAAAGTATGGAGTACAGTGTACGGAGTACAAAAATGTTCCAGTCAAAGACTGGGACATTTTTGTAATTTAAAACACAACTTGATTTCTTTGTACTCAGTACTTCATACTCTGTACTTTATTGCATTTTTACCAATCGATCTGTAAACAACATTCCATCTTGGCTTACTTTGATTACATATACACCATTTGGTAATTCTGCAATTGAAAAGGATGTAGCGTTGGATAGGTTTTTTGTAAGTACATTATTTCCTAATACAGAATAAAACTCAATCTTGATATCATTGTTGCTTGCCACAGAAGCAGGTACGGTGATGGTTACTCGATCTTGTGTTGGATTTGGCATAATGGATATAGCTACCGACGCTTGTGCAGTATTTGTACTTGTTGGCACGTTGGTTCCGTTTGTTACAAATTTTGATAACAATCGTATATAAGCAGTTTGATACCCCAGACTTGTCTCTGTTATTTGCCAAGAATTTAATGGCCAACTTGTATTGAAATCTTTATATGATTTTTGTTGAGGTTGACCTTTGGGTGGGCTTGGTGCTGCTGATCCACAAAGTGTGTTGGGGGTAGCAGATTTGCAATTGTCATCCCAATCATAACTGTTATTTGCTCCTCCCATTAAAAATCCTGGTGGTGGGCCGTAGGTTGAAGTACCAACACGATCCCATTTTGCACTACCATCACAAAACCATGTATGGTACATTTCATTTGCACTTTTCTCTGCACCGTAGCTACCCATGTTTGTTAGGTATACGAGCTGTAGTGGATTTACACCATGAATGTAGTGTAAATATTCTTCAGAAGCATTTAAATAAAATTCGTTGTTACCTACATCAATATCATTTGCTTGAAGTTCCCATAATAAATTTCCATATAGAGATTTGTATTGGTTCGAACCCCAATTATAATCTTTTATAAAAGATCTATACGGATCGGTTTCACTAGTTAACGCAGCTGCAAAATCACCTGTAGTATTAACTGCATTTTTTGTTGTTGTTCGGATCTTATTTGCAATCGTTGCATCAATACCAGCTAAAGATAAGTAATGCAACAACAGACTCTGTGATTCTAAAAAATATTGACTCACATAATTAGTCCAAGCTACCAAAGGCATATCTCCATAATTGGTTTCAAAATATGTGAGGTACTTTGCTTGTCCAGTTAATTCATATAGATAAAGTGCCGCTCCTAATTTAGATGTTTTTCTGCCTAAGTCATCTGTTTCTTGATTACCTGCTGCAACACCTAGAGTATTATCATCTTTTGAATTATTATTGAATACTATACTTGGATTTGCATCTGCCCAATCCCAAGCAGCAATTGCCTTCGTTTGTAAATTGCTAGCATAGGTGCCAAATTTAATAGCACTGTAATTTTTATATACTTTTGATGCGAAAGCAAACGCTTCAGCACATTTCAAGGTGGCGTTTGTTGTTGCTGGTCCGTACTTACTTTGTCCAGTTGCAGCAGATGGAGGGCTGCCACCATCAGAACTTAACACTGACAAACACGATCCATTGCTTTGTTGCATGCGTAGCAAGTGATCAATTCCCCACTGCACTTCATCTAAAATATCGGGTACGCCATTGCCAGATTCCGGTAAATTAAAATCATCCGTAAATACAGTTGGGTTTTCTTGATATGCTGTCAATAATGTAATCACATAGCTTGCTGTCCATGCGGTGTACTTATTTAAGTCACCAGCATCGTACCAGCCACCGTGTAAATCTTTCTCTGTTCCCGCGGTTAAGTTGCTATATAATCGAGCATTTTTATCTTGCAAAGGTTTGATGTGACTAGCTGCATCTGTCCAGCCATTACCTGCGTAAGGAGCTACTTTAGCGAAGCTGGAGCGTTGGTAGTATAACATACGCATGGCTGCTTTTAAAACACTTTTGTATACCGTATCTGCAATTACAAATTCCGCAGAACGTGCAGCTAAGGTTCCATCCTTTACATAATATCTACCTGGTGTAGTGTAACTTGAAAAGTCGAACCACCATGCTTTATCACCTGAACTCACATCTGTAGCGCCACTTTTCCATGCTGTAATTACAGCAGAAAATACCGGCTGATTGTTATCCGCATTTATAAGTTTGTATGTTGTGCTTGGTGTAAACGACGAAGCAGCATCGAATCCTGTCTGAGGATCTCGAATTACGGCTACTTTGTTTGCATTGGGAGTGTATCCAAATTGGTCCACAACAATGTAGGCACTAAACGTTTGGGAAAAAGATGCGAACCCTATAAAGATCGCAGAGATTACCAAGGAGATTTTTGTTACTTTCATTCGAGCGTTTATTTTTTGGAAGTATTGCAAATGCTTTTTTATTTAATACGCATATTAATACTAATTGGATTTTAATTGATATTAATGTGATAAAAATATGTGTTTATCCATTCGAAAATCAAATAAATGGAATGTGTATTCAATGATTGGTATTTTTAGTATAGGAAAAAAAGAGATGATGTACTCCATTCTGAAGGAACAGAATTTCAATAAAATGTATACCCGCCATTAAGTTCAACAGAATCAGTCCAGGCAGGAAGTTTTGTAAAAAAGGGAGTATTGTAAACGAAGGATATAAAAATACGTTCCGTTCCAATATGAATATTTGTTGTTACAATAAAGCTTAAACTTTTATTGTATTTATAAGAACTACCAATGGAAATAACATCTTTGTATTGCAACATTCCAAAAAAAGATACATCGTCTGTATAGCTTGGTAAGTAGCGCCAAAGTGCTCCGCATTTAATACTTACAAAGGGAGAAACGGTAAATGTATTTTGAATGTAGCTGTTTATATAACGCTCATATTTTATGGGGGCGATAACTGGGTTAATCGTTGAATTCAATAGCTGATTGATAGAGATACCCGCTTCATTTTTTTTATGGTTCAGTGATACCCCTAAAGCTGCATCGGGTGCTAGAGAGTTTCCATTACCTGAAGAAGAAGGGGCTGTAAATGCTGTTTGCGCAAAACCAAATGCAATGCCAGAAGAAAGAAAAGTTTCTTTCCCTATTTTTATTTTATACGCATAGTTTGCGTAAGCTCTAGTGCGATGAATGTATGGACCATCTTTTTGATTGTAAAAATAAACACGTGCTATATGGTTTTTTGGTTTAGTATAATTTAAAACACGAGTAAAGGCTACATTAAAAGTTGCAATTTTATTGAGCGCACCAGTTCCTGTTTTATAAGCTACGTTGATATCCATTTTGGTGTCAAGCGGAACATAAGCTGGAGAAACCAAATACATGTTATTGAAATACGCTCCAAATTGATCTGGATAAACAGCAGTATTCTGCCCTAAAACAGGGATGTTTTGCAGAAAAAGGGCAAAAAGAATACAGTTGACGTAAAATAATTTCATTGATTGCTGTATAGATGAATCAAAAATATATTAATTTATTGAAATTTCGTTACTTATTTATTTTAACATGGTATTTTAAATTAGAGTGGGCAGTCAGAAAGAGAATAATATTGTTGCCTTAATTAAATTAGGGAAAGATAAGGAGGTTGTGCCGCTTTTATATAAAAAGGTATACCCCCTTGTTGAACGATTTATTATGAGGAATTCGGGAAATAAAGAAGATGCATCAGATATATTCCAAGACACGCTCTTACTTTTTTACAAACAGGTAATGCAAAATAAGTTTGATGAAAAGTATAAAGTTTTTGGCTACTTATATAAAGTAAGTATCCATAAATGGATTAATCGAGCTAAAAGAGATCGGAAAATTTCATTTTCAGATAACATTGAATCTTTAGATATTCCTGTGTTTGAAGAATTTTCGGAAGAAGTAATTTCAAATCCAGATGAAAATATTATTAGGAAATTATTCAGTCCCATTGGTGAGAAATGTATTGAGCTATTAACGTTTACAACCTATACAAGTCTATTATTAGAAGATATAATGTTACGCATGCAATTCGCATCTGTAAGTGCAGTAAAAATGCAATTGAAACGTTGTAAAGAAAAGTTACTAAAACAGATTGATGAAAATCCATCTTTAATAAATCAATTAAAAAGACAATGAGCATTCAAGAAGAACGATTTGATACTATTGAAGCTTACTTAAACGGTGAACTGAATCCTGCTGAAATTGAAAAATTTGAGAAGCAAATTTCTGTTGATCAATCCTTGAAGGATGAATTGGAAAAACATAAGATCGCTAATGCCCTAATTGTTGAAAATCGTTTGCTATCAGTTAAAAATATTTTGCAAATAGAAAAAACTAAAGGATCAAATACATCTGGTAATAAACCATTGGGCTTTATTGCCCTTGCGGTAGTGAGTATTGGTATTGGTGCATCTGTGATATTGTTGAATCAAAAGGACGAATCGATTGCTATTATAAAAGAAACAAAATCAGCGACCGAACGCATATCAATTTCGGAAAAAATACATACGGAGCATTCTAATAATGCAAAAAATGAAATTGGCAACAACACAACAAAAGTGATTGCTGATAAATCGCAATCGTATGATGCAAGTTCTGAACAAAACACTGGATTTCATAAACATCAAATTCAGGTGATAGAGAAACAGTTGGGTTTGGAGGAAAAAAGCAGCTCGAAAACGGATTCTTCAACAGTTACTGTTAATAAACAACAAGTAATCAAACCAGTACAAATAATAGAGAATAAATCAAAAGTTGTGGCTACGAGTATTATAAGCCCCTGCGACCAGGTTGCTATTTTGGCAACTATAAAGACAACACCAAGTTGTAGCGATAAAGCCAGTGGAATTATTCTTGTTCAATCGATTAAAGGAGGTACAAAACCATATTCCATTTCTTTGTCTTCAAGTACGAACGAAGCTATTAGCAATGGTGATATATCAAAAGGTATCTATAATGCCAAAATAACCGACGCACAAGGATGTACACATACCTATTCTGATATTGTTATAGATGAAAAGGAATGTCCAAGAGATTATTCCTTTAATCCATTTTATGGCGATGAAGTATGGAATATCGAACCAGAATCTTCTACTGGTCAGTTGGTGATATATGATAAAGGCGGTGCATTGTATTTTCAACAAAATATACCCGCAACTACTGTTTATAAATGGTCGGGTATGGGCAATAACAACCAAATTCTACCAGGATATTATATCTTTGTAATTAAATATGCAAACGGGATGGTTAAAAAAGGTTCTGTTACAATTGTTCAATAAATGAAAAAGTTATTCTTCCATATCGTATTTATTCTTTTATCCATTATAGGGTATGGGCAAACTGTTTCTATTCCAGATCCAGCATTTTTGAGTTTCTTAAAATTAAATTATCCTTTAACAATAAATGCATCGGATAAGCTTATTATTAGCAGTGCCGCGCAGGTTACGGGTAATATTTCTTGTGGTAGTTTAGGTATTGTAAATTTAGAAGGTATACAATATTTTTCTCAAGTAACAAAAGTTAGTGCTATTAACAATAATATTGTTTCATTGCCATCTTTATTGCCAATGACTGCATTGCAAACATTACATATATATGGGAATCAAATTTCTATAACACCTGATTTTAGGGGGATGGTGAATTTGAAAACGGTTTTGTTATATGATAATGATTTAACACAAATGCCTCTATTTGGAAATAATCCCATCATCGAAGAAATTATTATTTCAAAGAACAGTATATCATCGATAACAAGCTTGTCGGATGTGCCATCTCTATTAAAATTAGATATTGGCGAAAATCAACTTACCGTACTTCCTGATCTATCCTTAAATGTGAACTTGCAGGAATTGGTTTGTTGGTCGAATCAACTAACAACGTTGCCTTCATTAACGAACCTAGTAAATCTAACGCGCTTAAATGCGGGTAGAAATAAATTGACCGTTTTTCCAGATATATCTAAAAATACACAGCTTTCTATTTTGGCACTTGATAATAATTTATTGACCGTAATACCTAAAAATATTATTGGGTCGGCTAGTTTTACCAGTGTTAAATTGTACAATAATTATTTTACTATCCAAGATTTAGGTCCATACGCGGGTATATTAACTGCTTCAAATATATATACATATGTACCAATGTTGCCTCAGGCTGGCGACACGATTGATGCCTATTATAATGAATCTGTAATAATACATTCATATGTTGACAATATTGTATTAAATGAAACCTATACCTGGTATGAAGGTATTACTAGTATCGGTAGTAGCTTTAAAGATGCAGTTACAATAACACAGCCAAGTGGTGTAGGTATAACAAACCGATATATATACGCCAAAATTACACACCCCTCTTTAACATCTTTAGTACTTGTTACAGATACTTTTTTAGTGCGCTTTAACCCATGTCCAACTTCTGGAAATGTTACCTATACATCAGATAAAAAAGACTGCGGCAACTCGGGTAAGATTGAAGTAATGGTTCAAGGTTACGTTGCTCCGCAGACAAGCTATATTTTAACAAGTACGTCGTTTGGTACAATGGAGTATTCTAGTTTAAATAAATTTATAGGATTAAGCGATACTGCATATGCCTTGCATGTTGATTTTACATCGACTTGTATGCTGGATTATAACACACACCTTAAAATGCCTCAGGTAGATTGCAATGAAGCATTTATGACACCAAATAATGATGGCGATATGGATACGTATTTCTTCCCTGGTAAAGGCACAGTAATCATCTATGATAAATATGGTAAAGAGGTTAAACGTGCTAGTTTGCCCTTTGAATGGGATGGTTCAGGAAATAGTGGCTTAGTGCAACCAGGATATTATATCGGAGTGATGAATGGTGGGAAGGATCGGATGAATATTAGTGTGTTGTATTAAGTAATTTTTTAGTGTATTGGTCGATACACAAATAAATACAAGCGTTCCCGAAGTAGACAGGTCAAATTAAAAATATAAGCATCCTTACAAAGAATAGTTCGATAAAAAAAAGGTCTAAATTCAATAACTGAATCTAGACCTTTTTTTTATCTGAAGCACATTAGATCAACTCACAATCCCCAACTTTTCCGCTTCCGTTTGCAATAGTTTTTGATCGATAGGTACAACACCAACTTGTTCGCATACTAAGCCCCCAGAGAGATTAGATAATGCTGCTAATATAGATGGCTTCGTATATGCTGCGGCACAAAGTGCAGCTACACTAATTACGGTATCGCCAGCGCCAGATACATCTGCAATTTCTCTGTGGTGTGCAGGTATATGTAAATGCTCTGATTTATTGGTCCAATAAACACCTTTTTCGGATAAGGTAATTAAAACACTGTCGCATGTTAATAGACGCATCAATTCTTCAACGGTTTGTTCCAGTTGTTTGCTGTCGTTTAAATTCGAATCTGTTTTAACACCTTCTTTTAATTCTTTTCTGTTTGGCTTAAATAAGCTACAGTTTTTGTATTGTAAAAAGTTACGCTTCTTGGGATCTACTACCGTAGGGATTCCTTTTGTGTTTGCTTTGTCTGTTACGTATTTAATTAATTCTTCGCTTAAAACTCCTTTGTCGTAATCTTCAAAAATGATCACGTGGGCCTTTTCTAAAAGCGAATCAATGCGAGTCTTTAATGCATTTAATTCATTCGAGTTTGTTACTTTATCATCTTCTTGATCTACACGCAACATGTGATGCGCATTTGAAATGATGCGATGTTTTATTGTAGTTACGCGATCCTTACTAGATACAATTCCTTCTGTGGGTAGATTGTTATCTTGTAATATTTTAAGGAAGTTTGTTCCGTCTGCGTCGTCACCAACTAGACCACACAAAAGAGGCGTAGCACCTAATGATTTTATATTCAATGCAACGTTTGCTGCACCGCCTGGTCTGATTTCTCTTTTTTCAACTTGAAGAATAGGTACAGGTGCCTCAGGAGAGATGCGATCTACTTTTCCCCATAAATACGAATCAATCATCACATCACCGATGATTAATACATTAAAAGTACGGAAGACCTTGAATAGGTCTTCCGCTGTATGATATTCAATTACTTTAGTTTTGCTAAGCATTCTTTAATACGTTTGATTGCTTCAACGATGTTTTCATCCGATGCAGCAAATGAAATACGAATGTTATTTGGAGAACCAAATGAATCGCCACCTACTGTAGATACAAATACATCGTTTAAGATAAACATAGATAATTCGCTAGACGTATGGATTACGTTTCCGTTTACAGATTTACCTAAGTACGCACTTACATCTGGGAAGATGTAAAAAGCACCTGCAGGTTTGTTGATTTTCAAGCCTGGTACTTCTTTCAATAAACCAATAATCAAGTCGCGTCTTCTTAAATACGCTTCTTTCATTTTCATTGGTGCAGAAAGATCGCCTTGTAATGCAGCCAATCCAGCACGTTGCGTGATAGAACATGTTCCAGAAGTAACTTGTCCTTGAAGTTTTTCAGTTGCAGCAGCAATGTATTTAGCCGCAGCAATGTAGCCCAATCTCCATCCAGTCATTGCAAACCCTTTAGAGAAACCATTTACAGTAACAACTTGATCTTTGATTTCGTTAATAGAACCAAGACTAAAGTTTTTACCTTCGAAGTTTATGTATTCATAGATCTCATCTGCAATTGCAATGATCTGTGGGTTTTTCTTTAATAATTCGCCAATAGCACGTAATTCTGTTTCTGAAAATACAGAACCAGAAGGATTGCATGGAGAAGAATACATAATGGCACGTGTTTTAGGAGTAATTGCTTTTTCAATTTCAGCAGCAGTTACTTTAAAATCGTTTTCAATTGTACCCGTTAAAATTACAGATTTCCCTTCTGCTAATTTTACCATTTCAGAATAACTAACCCAGTACGGTGCAAGAATAATTACTTCTTGTCCTTTATCTACTACTGCTTGAATAACGTTTGCCAATGATTGTTTTGCACCTGTAGATACTACAATGTTTTCAGCCGTTACCTGAATGTTATTTTCTTTAACTAATTTTTCAGCAATTGCAGCACGTAAATCTGCAAAACCAGCAACAGGGCTATAAGAATGATACCCTTCGTCAATAGCTTTCTTTGCAGCATCCATAACATGTTGAGGCGTCTTGAAGTCTGGCTCACCAACACTTAAGCTGATTACCTTATTGCCTTGAGAAGCTAATTCTCTTGCTTTTTTTGTCATCGCTAAGGTTTCTGATTCCGCTAAAGAATTTACAACCGTTGAAAGCGTTTGAGTGTTCGTACTTGTTGTCATGTGTATGTTTACTATTTTTTAAAGCAGGAGCAAAATTAATACATTTAGTTGGTTTAACCGCTATGAAGATGGGAAATTTTTACCCGTAATTAAGTATGGTTGAATTGTTTAAATATCAGGTAAACAGTTGTTTAGTTGTTGGGTTAGCTTGTTTTTTTTATCATATGATAGAAATCAAATAAATAAGTGTTTCTGCAAATAATGCAGATTAAAAATGTGAATGGAATAAGCTCAAATTAACAGCTATGTTAGATGGTGATTATAAAGCATACATTCTATAAATAAATATCAAATCTATTTCAAAAAACATATTTCAATATTTAAAAAAGATAAAAATTCCATTACCTTGTATTTAAATTTTTCAACCAAAATTGTAATAAGCTTTTTGCCTTAGGCTTTTAGCTTTAAGCTTAAAAAAATGTTTAAAATAGGAATAGATTTAGGTGGTACAAAAATAGAAACGATTATTTTGGATTCGGAAGGGAAAGAAATATATCGAAACCGAGTATTAACGCTGCAGGAAAGAGGGTATAAAGCGATTGTCACAACCCTAGCAGAGTGTTATTCCAATGCTGTTACTTTTATTATGGGTAAGGAGCATACTTTCGGAATTGGAACACCAGGCTCCATCTCTCACAAAACAGGTTTGATGAAAAACTCAAATACGCTGTGTTTAAATGAAAAACCTGTGTTAAAAGATCTTGAACGTATGATTAATAGACCTGTTGCGATAGAGAATGATGCAAATTGTTTCGCAATGGCTGAAGCATCTGTAGGCGCAGGGAAGGGGTATGCAAATGTATTTGGAGTGATTATGGGCACAGGGTGTGGTGGTGGTATTGTATTCAATAATACATTGCTCAAAGGATTGCAATCATTGGGTGGCGAGTGGGGGCATATGACCATTGATTCCAATGGACCTCTGTGTTATTGTGGTAAAAGAGGTTGTGTAGAAACCTATATTTCGGGTACTGGCATTTCAAATAGATATTTTGATCTCACGGGAAAACGCCTCCCAACCAAACATATTTTAGATGCTGAAACGGCAGAGGCCGTAACAGTGAAATCCATGTTTTTTGAACAATTTGGTCGTGCACTGTCTAATATTATTTCTATTCTCGATCCAGATATAATAGTTATTGGGGGCGGCTTGTCAAATTATCCGCTACTATACTCTTTGGGTGTAGAACAAGTAAATAACTATATTTTTGGTCATGAATTGGATACGCCAATTGTGCAACATAAAACAGGCGATAGTGCTGGTGTTATTGGTGCTGCATGGATCGGGATTTGATAGCATTCTTGTTGGGTGTGAAATTTAACCTAAACGGAGGTCGTGTAGAATTTTTATAAAAATATACGCGATTGAAATTTTTCATGAGAGAAAATATAAGTAGTATCCTTCATTATAAATTACAATAAAAATTCGTTAACTTAAACATTATGTCAGAAACAACTAATACAGTAAACCAAGATGTTGTAGCATTTTTTCAATCCAATAGTTTTTTTATTGATGAAAAAGTAAATATCTTCAAATTTGAAAATGCATATAATATTTATGGAGAAACTGGCGAGCATATAGGTGCCATTACTCAGCGCTTATCAATAGGAGAAAAAATGCTTCGTTTATTGGTGAATAAAAAGATGCTCCCATACACCTTAGTTGTTCAAAGTTTGAATGGCAATGTATTGACAACGATTCAACGTGGGTGGACACTTTTTATGTCAAAAATTGATGTGAAAGATGCTAGTGGTGTAACAATCGGCTATGTAAAACAAAAGTTTAAATTTTTCAAGCCAGAATTTCAAATTTTAAATGCTTCAGAACAGGTAATTGCAACCATTACAGGAGACTGGAAAGCATGGAATTTTGATATCAATAATGCTACAAAGAACCCAATAGGAAAGATCAGTAAAAAGTGGGCTGGTGCAATGAAAGAAATATTCACTACTGCCGATAAGTATAATGTTGTACTTGATCCGGCTTTCGAATTAACTATTGAGTATAAACAAATCATAGTGTCCTGTGCCATAACTATTGATATGGTTTTAAAGGAAAGTAAATAATATAGTACCCTAAACGTTTTAATTTTATGAAAAAAGTAATCTTGTTATCCGCACTTTTAGTAATGGTTTTAGCATCGTGCAATTGTTCTAAAACTACAAGTTCTTCGAGTGCAAAAAGTGTTGAACCATCTTCAGCTCCTGTTTCATCCAATACTTCTGCAGAAGAAATGGATTTAGAAGGAACTTGGGAATTGGTTTCTATCGTAAGTGAAACACTTCCGTTTAAAGATTTATTTCCTGGACAGAAACCAACTATTGTATTTGATGCGCGTCCAAAACAAGTTTCAGGCTCAACAAGTTGCAATACCTATACTGGGTCATACGCTCTTGATGGCAGAGCACTTTCTTTTGGTAATGGAATGGCTATGACCAAAATGGCTTGTCAAGGGAATGGCGAAGCCGTTTATGTAGAGCGTTTAAACAAAGCAAATATGATTTTTATTAAAGATCAATCTACCTTAATGCTACTAGACGGAAATACAGCACTGTTGGAATTTAAAAAAATAATGGGAGCAAAAAGTTATTAATATTATAACGAATTCTACTTTGTTATTTTATAAATTAAAATTATTCAGTGTAATTTGAATTGCGACTGAAGCTTGCAGTGGTTGTGTCTTTTCGACCAACTATTTGATAAAAAATTGCTCCAACGTACAAACTTGGCAAGGTAGGACTAATGTCAGTCTTAATTAATATATGTTTCAATTTAGTTTTATGATGTTATGAAAAAGAGATCTATTTTATTGGTTTTTTCTAGTGTTCTATTATCACTTTCAAGCCTTGCGCAATCTTATTTGATTCAAGTAAAAGATGCAAGTGGTAAATGGGGCTATTCAAATGTAAAAGGTGAAATGGTTATTCCTGCACAATACGAGCATTGCGACCCATTTGGTGAAAATGGATTGGCAGTTGTTGTAAAAGATAAAGTGACATCCATTATTAATGCGAAAGGTGTCGTTGTTCCTTCAGAGGTTAGCGGATTCACCGTATTGAAAGCAGCATTCGGATTTAATGTGAAGGGATATGAAAATGGCTTATTAGCTATAACAACACCATCTAAAAAGTTTGGTTTTTTAGACGGAACTGGTAAAATAGCTATTCCACTAAAGTACGATTTAGTTACGGAATTTAATGGTGGTTATGCCGTAGCAAAAATAGGCACTAATTATTTCATTCTAGATACTAAAGGAACTGAAACAGCTGTTACAACGGCAGGTGTTTTAGAAATTAAACACTTCTCAGAAGGTTTTGCTCCCGTTCGTACTGCGGATAAAAAATATGGTTTTGTAAACCCTAAAGGAGAGATTGCTATCGCTTCTCAATTTAATAGCGTTGGATATTTTTTCGGTGGTTTAGCATGGGCTAAAACTGCAGATGGTAAAGCGGGTTATATTAATACAAAAGGCGAATGGGCTATAAAACCGATTTATGCTGGAGTAGGTGATTTCGACCCTACATCTAAAGTTGCACGTGTAAAAGAAGTAGAGACTTGGTTTTATATTGATGTTGCGGGTAATAAAACAGCAGTTGTTGACACAGAGACTTGGGGTGATTTTTCTGGTGGTTTGGCTAAAGGAAAAAAAGGGGAAAAGTTTGGCTTTTATAATACCAAAGGAGAATGGGTAATTGCGGCTCAATTTGATGGTGTTAGAGAATTTAAAAATGGCTATGCAGCTGCAAAGCAAGGAACCTTATGGGGTGTGATTGATACGAAAGGTAATTGGGTTGCAAAACCAACCTTTGCAGGTATTAAAGATGCTGAATTAATAAAATAATTCACATAATAATATTTAAAAAAAGGTCAACGGAATTATTCGTTGACCTTTTTTAATGTCTTGAAATGAATAGGTACTCTATTTAACTGCATGTACGCAACTGTTTTTTTACCGTATAATCAATACACATTGTTTAGTAACTTTGTGAAAAATAGTAACGGATCGCCTATGAGAATTCCGAAAGATTTTAGTGTGTTTGTTCTTCCAGATAAAAGCGTACAAGTTACCTTAGATAACTATGATGGCAATTTTTTATCTTTTTTAATTATTGTGGTAGCTATCCCATTATTCATTGCAACGGTGCTATTAGCATTCTATTTAAATGTTGTTTTTATTTTAACAGGTATTCTTTTACTCGTAGTGATTTATTGGTGTGTGTATCATTATAAAGATCGATCACAATTCATTTTCACGAAAGATACTTTCATCGTACTGGAAGGGATGTATAAAAGAGAAACGTGTCATGTAAAATATAAAGATATTGTTCGCACGGAAAGAGTTACAATACCTGGTTCTACATACGCAAGTTCCAAAACAGGCAATACCACCATCAATCATCCCAATTATGAATTGTATATTCATACAAAAGTGGAACGGATACTAGTTACTAAAGATGTTGGGCAAAATGGACAAGCATATCTTAATACCTTGATTCAAGAAAAAATTGGCATACCTTGATTTTAAAACGGATTCATTTTTTGATATATACTTTAGTTTATTAGTTAATTAACTGATTACTCTCACCTTTTATACCTGTTTTAATCCTTGGTGTCGTGTTTTATATTTTTTAATCTTGTATAAATAATTATTAAAGACTTGACAAAAATATTGTCAGTTTATTTATAATTAGTTTTTTAATTAAATATAAATACTTAGTATTGTACGTATATTTACTTATTTAATATGTACTTATTATGCCAAAATCTGAAAAAAAGTTTATCATTCGAGGTAGAATTTGGATTGATTCGGATGATGGTCCATTTCTAGGAGCAGGTAGAATTGAACTATTAAAAAGTATCATCAAAGAAGGATCCATTACTAAAGCTGCAAAGTCTATGAAAATGGCTTATCGTCAAGCATGGCATTTGATTGAATCTATGAATTCAAAAGGTAAAGAACCTTTAGTATTATCGGTTATTGGTGGTAAAGGAGGGGGCGGAGCTACAGTAACCGATTACGGGGTAACATGCATTGAAGCGTTTGAAAATGCAGAAGCGGCATTTGCTGTATTTGTTAAAATGGAATCAGATAAATTAGGGATCTGATTTTTTTTGACATCCGTTATGCTTATAAATGAATAGCGAATGATTTAAACTATAGCTTATTTGGGAATTATGAAAAAACGATTATTAAAATGGATGGGTGTTTTCGGGTTGATCGCTTCTGTAAGCACAGCCCTTGCACAAAGTGGGAGTGAATTCCTTTCGGATAGCTTGGTGGATTTACAAGAGATCACAATTTACGGACAAGCAAAGGATTCAACCAATGCGATAGGTTCCAAGCGTATGGAAGTATTTAATCGAACGGATGTTTCTCATGCCTTAAATATCCTTCCAGGAGTTACCTTATCAAATTTTGGCGCACGTAATGAATCTACCCTTTTTATTAGAGGCTTTGATTCTAGGCAGGTTCCGGTTTTTATAGACGGTGTTCCTGTTTATATATCCTATGATGGTTATGTGGATTTAGCTCGATTTACAACGTTTGATTTAGCAGAAATAAATGTATCCAAAGGATTTGCATCTATGTTATATGGCCCAAATACTATCGGAGGAGCTATAAATTTAATTTCAAGAAAGCCTTCAAAGAAATTTGAATTTTCAGGTGCTACCGGTTACCTAACAGGTGGCTATAGAACCAATTTAAATGTAGGTTCAAAGCTTGGTAAATTTTATTTTCAAGCAGGCTTTTCACAATTAAATAAAAACTATTACAATCTTTCACATGACTTTGATTCTACCGCTCATGAGAATGGTGGCAGAAGAGATAATTCATATAGCAAGGATACAAAGTATTCTTTCCGCATTGGTTTTACTCCAACAAAAAAACAAGAATATGTTTTTAATTATGTAAATCAGCAAGGAGAGAAAGGTACTCCCGTATATTCAGGAACAGATACTAAAAATTCGCTGTATGCTAAACCACGCTATTGGCAATGGCCCTATTGGAATAAAGAAAGTTTTTACGTGTTATCAAACACAACGATTGATTCCAATAATTACATAAAAATGCGTGTATATTACGATATTTTTAAAAATGAATTGAATAGTTATAACGATGATTCCTACTCAAAAATTACCAAACCGTATGCATTTCAGAGTATATACAATGATGATTCGTATGGTGCATCTTTTGAGTATGGAACAAAAAATATCAAAAAAAACACCTTGAAATTTGCGACGCATTATAAACATGACAGACACCGAGAATATAATGTAGGAGAGCCACAACGAACGATGGAAGACAATACGATATCTGTAGGTTTAGAAGATGTGTATAAACCATTTATACGCCTGCAGATTATTCCAGGTGTAAGTTATAACATTAGAAATAGTGCCGGTGCTGAGGGGTACAATTCCACTACGAAGGAAATATTTAACTATGCTTCAAATAATAACAATGCGTGGAATGTGCAATTAGGGACGGTATATTCATTTACAAGCACTCGCATACTTCGGGCAACTGCATCAAGTAAAACACGTTTTGCAACCATGAAAGATCGTTATTCTTATAAGTTAGGAACGGCTATACCCAATCCTGATTTGAATGCAGAACGTTCAATGAACTTAGACCTTACCTACTCAGATGTGTTTTTTTATAAATTGAAAATTGACGGAAGTGTTTTCTATAGTAAATTAACAAATACCATTCAAACAGTGAACAATGTTGAACCCGGAAAATCGCAAATGCAAAATACGGGAATTGCTGAGTTTTCTGGTGTAGAGGCTAGTGCAGAATATGCCATTCATAGAACACTTCAATACGGTTGTAACTATACGTTTATTGAACGGAAAAACAGTTCAAATTCTGAATTGAAGTTTACAGATGTACCAAATCATAAAGTGTTTTCTTATTTGCAATACAGTCCAATGAAGGGTAGTTATCTTGTTGGAAGTGTTGAATACAATAGCAAACGATATAGCACAAGTTACGGTACCTCTACAGCTGGGTTTATGTTGCTGAACGCAAAAGGATCCGTTAAGGTATTGAAATATTTTGCTGTTGAAGGAGGTGTCAATAATATTCTTGATAAAAATTATAGTTTGTCGGAGGGGTATCCCGAACAAGGACGAAATTATTTTGTAACACTTGCTTATCGTTCTTTCTAAAAGATATATCCTAAAATTTAATACTTTTGAAATGACTTATAAAGTTGTGTTAAACGTGTTTTGATTATTTTATCACTGAAAGCATTTAAGGATGAAAAGATCTAATAGGTTTTAATAAAATAATAATTATAATAAATTCATATATAAAAAATAAACCATGAAACGTATAAAATTAATATTCATTGCACTCATTTTGTTAATCACACACCATGTGAGTCAGGCACAAACAGTAAGTGATACTAATTATGTTACAGAGTCTGTAATCGTATCGGGTAAGATCAAAAATTCGATGGTATTAACCGTTGAGGCACTTAAAGGAATGAAGGTAATTAGCGGAAAAGGTGCTACGATTACATGTAGCTCGGGTGAACATAAAAAAGTGCTGAAAACATTTAAAGCAGTTTTGTTAAAAGATATTATTGATTCTGCCTCAGTGCTTATTGATCGTAAGAAAGATCGTGGAAAGTTTATTGTTGTTGTTACGGCGAGCGATCAATATACTGTTGTTTTTTCCTATAACGAACTGTATTACGGAGCTGCTGGGAATAATATATATGTAATGTTTGAAGAGAATGCTTTGCCATTAACAGAAGAAGGTAAGATAATTGTTTTTTGTTCTTCAGATATCGTTTCTGGTCCAAGACATGTGAAGTGGGTGAAGTCAATAGAGGTGAAGGAAATTCAATAAATAAATCAGTATTAAATAATTCTATACTTAGATTTGAATGTTGTTTAACTAAGGGGTAAATGTACACGTGCATTTATTTTTAAAAGTAGTCCGACCACTTTTTTAGTTGTCGGACTATTTAATGAATGCAGTTCCTGTCTTTTAGAAAGTGATTTTTTGGGCATGCCGCTTAGTTATTTGTGCATTAAACATTACGTTGAGTAGACTTAAACATAAAACATGAAAAATTAGCCCTGCATAATGAAATGATACTGACTTATTCATATTTAAATTAGAATGTGTATATTCAGTAAAATAATTTACGTATGATTTTCAAAACGCGACAATGGGTAAAACCCGAAGACCTAAACCCGAATGGGAGT
>ERZ724508.251-NODE-251-length-39402-cov-7.311256_pt1 | contig 39402 bp, 64 predicted proteins | sample MGYA00376041_ERZ724508 | MGnify/ENA primary metagenome ERZ724508 (study PRJEB28724, sample SAMN07190887) | wastewater metagenome | isolation source: effluent of sewage treatment plant in Hong Hong | place: USA: Christiansburg, Virginia | collected 2016-03-01 ...
TCTATTTCAGAAACTGGTTTGGCTGCAGACTGCAGATTATCGAGTGTCTTTGGTGAGGACAGCAAGTGCCTTTGCTGGGTTTTATCGCTGTCTTTTATCACAGTCTACTGCTGGTCTTCGTTTCGACGGCGCTTTGCCTTGGTGCTTGAAAGTTTGCTCATTTCCTTCATAGTGCTATTCTTGATCACATCCAACTGTCTCGTCACGTCTCCACGGTAGCGTTCGTGATCTGCTTCAGTTCGTTTGAGCTTGGAGATGGTCTAATCGCGCTACTGGTGAGCTTCCTGCAACTGGCTCTCCATAGCAAGGATCTTGTGTTCTGCAGACAGTAGTTTCTTCTTGGCGATACTCTGCTCGGCTTTGAGTGTCTGCAGCTCACGAGTTTGCTGCTTCAATTCTGAGTTCTATTGGTTGAGTTCCATCAGCTGACCATTGATGGCAAGCCTTTAGCGTTGTAGTTATTCCAACTGTGCTTCTTTTGATTTCAATTTTGCAGCTAACTCTTTCTCAGTATCCATGAGCTGTTGCATAACACGCTCGATTTCCTGCTTATTCATTCGCAGGGTCTCAGCTTAGATCTTGCTCGACTCCAGAGCCAGACTCAGGTACTACCGAGCTTTGTCGTTGCCGTCTCGTGACTGTTCAGTATGCTCACGGATGGCTTCCAGCTTCAGCAATTCTTGTCTTTGCTGGGTATTGCTGGCCTGCAGCCTATCCACTTGCTGCTGCAGGGAAGTGTTGTTCTCTAACAGTTTTGCATTATCAAACTCCAGTTTAATGTACTTCACTCGCTCCTTCTCGAATGAGTCGATGGCCTCTTTGAGATGCTCGAGCTCTCCACGGATATGCCTCAGTTGCTCCTACCTGAGTATCAGCTCCTTTGAGCTCTTAAGATGGCGTCCCTTCAGATCAGAACCCTCTGCTTCTGCTTCGACCAGCTTGACTGTCAACTGGGTATTCTCATGCTCAAGATGTTTAATGCGCATATCCCTGTGGTGTAGCTGTGCCTCTGCATCCTTTCTTCTGACATCCACCACATTACGCTAGCTGTATATCTTCTCCAGCTCCTCCTTGAGCTGGCAATACAGGGTCTTCTCCTTTTCGTAAAGTGCTTTGTAGTTGGTATCGTTGCCCTGCTGCTCAAACTACTTCTTTAATGACTCCATCTCTCGCTTCAGCTTATCGTTATCGCCCTCAGCCGTTCGTAGCTTTCTCTTAAGCTCCAGTAATTCTGCTTAAGCTTGTGATAGCTGTTTGTACAGTTCTGCTGCTTTCGCACTGTTGTTGAAGTTCTCCAGCTCCTGCTCGAAACCTACTGCCGTGAACCTGGACTGTTCTATCCGTGGAGGTTGAAATGCAGAACGTCCCTCACCCATTTCGAAATTCCTATTGGATGTAAGACTTCCCGCCATCGATGCCTCTATCTGCTGATCGGTCATTCTGCTGCTGGTAATACCCAGATCCACACCCTCCTGCTGCCCAATCAGAATGGTGATGCGCTTGCTGACCACCGAGGACTTGAGGTATGCATATTCCTTATGAGCGGTACGGCGTTCAGTTTCGAGCAGCTTTGCTCGGATCGTTATGCTCTTGCTCTCGGAAGCTACGCTTAGAAACTTTAGGTACGCTGCAAGCTGAAGTTCTCCGGAACTATATCGAATTTCTCTTGGTTGTAAAGGCAGAAGAACAGGCCTGGCAGAACACTTGCGGACACGTTCGTTACACGCAGCGTGGTCTGCCCATCTAAGCTGTTAGGCAGCTCCACTGTCTAAGGTTCCAGCCGAATCAGCGAACTTCTCATGATCAGTTAATTATAAAGCAGGTGGTTGCTGCCTATGCGGCAGGAAGTATACACATCAAAGCTTCTCTCAGTTGATGTCCTATAGTTTGATCTACTGACCCTCATCGGCATACTACTCGTCGTCCGATACCTCGCCAATCTCGTCCACTAAGTTTAATAAGGAATTTACTTAGTTTCGATAGCTTGACGTTCCGATAGAGGTTCCGGACCTCCTCTCCATCTGCCAGGGAGTCAAAGATGAGTTCGTACCTGAGGTATTCCAAAGACATGTCGGGTGCCAGGTGCTTTGTGGTGTTGCTGTAGTGGCAAGGGGGCGGGAAGATCACATCGAGGCTCAATCGCAATGACTGCTCAACCATGAGTGGGATGATTCTGCCGAGTAGTGGACACGAGAGCTCAAGACATGGGTTCGTGTTGATTTCAATCAACCAAGGCTTGAAGTTCTCGTCGATCATGAAGTCAAGTCCGAGAATTTCGAAGTTGTGCTATAGATTGTTGGGCGATAGTTTGAGGTAGGCGCTACGTACTGCATCCCTGCCTATTTCTTTCATCTTGGGCAACACCTGGTTGGCCAGGGAGTAATGCTTGTTGGGGAAGGTTACATCCAGGTATCGCTGCAGCTCAGTGTACGAAAGTTTGTTTCCGGCTTCATATCTCCCATAGAGTGGTGTATGCTTCTGAACAGCATCGTTGGTCAGGTGGATCTATCGCTCGAAATTGTACACATCGAACTCATAGGAACTGGTACGAACGTAGCCCTCTGCATACCAGTATCCTCTGACCACTCCGAATAGGTTGGTGATCAGCATGTAATGTCTGATGTCGAACTTCCTGCGGTTGTACAGCAGGGGTCGATCAAGGTAGAGCTGCACAATGTAGGTCTTCGTAGTACCGTTGCCATGCTGTTCCTTCTTGCTTAGGATCTTGTTGAGTTAGTATACTTCGTCGATGACGGTAATGCCGTTGCCCCTGTTGCTGAGCTCACCCGGTTTGACTATCCAGATATTCCGAAGAGGCTTCCGAGGAGCGTCACCCTCTTCGATGGCCTTCTCCTGCTTTTTGATATGTGTTGCACGCTTCTTGTAGTAGTGCATGAATCTCTTGTACTGCGCACACTTGAGCCCGTTGCGGATGTGAAACGTCAGAGGTAGGTTCTCAAACACGTTCTGCTCAGTAAGTTCGTAGTACTGCTTGAGGTTGTGAAACATCGCTTTCTTGTTGCCTAAGAAGAAGTTGTTCTCAATGTGGTTGTGACATAATGCTTTGTATTCCTCCAGCGGCACTTCCAGCAACGGCTTGCCAAGGTGCTACTTCTTGTGTTGGAACTTCATTGTAGACTTCGACTCGTACCGCAGCGAGTATTATCGGAAACGCTTCATATCGCTAGGGGTTAGCAGCTTACCCAGCATATCATCTTTTGGTTGCTACGCTTTACGCTTTCGGCTGGAGCGTAAAGGGGCTTTCTTCTGCTCCTACTATTCGTCATCCTCTTCCACTGGGAGGATACTTTCTTGTGTCCTTGATTTTGGTTGCTTCTTGAACACATCGTTGATCTTTATCTGGCTCCATACGAAGCTGGTCTCGCTGCTGCGATCGTCTGTGATGAGCCACCAGAACCTTCTCTTGATGAGCCCACGAATTAACAGGCAGTTATTACCAGGACCGATCCAAGCTTTAAATTTGCCGTCGTTTCTCAGCTGGTAGCTCGTATCCTCGTCTCTCCTGGTCAGATCCATGTACACGTTATGTGCGAAATGAACTTTGAAAAGAAACTCTCGGTAGGACTGCATTTTATTCTCGTAGATGGTATTAGTAGTCTCTGCCTGGCCGAACTTGAATTTACCCTTCATGACCTTTTCGTGGTAGTAGGCATACTTCGGAGCAGCATTGGTTGGGAGCGAAGATGGTCGGGTTCTGTCTGTAACTTCCTTCTCGGTTCGCTCGGCAAGATCTACCTTTGATATCACCAGTTCCTGTTACTGCTATTCCAACTCGTTCGTGACCTACCTTACTGCGTCGTCATCCACCACGAGCTTCTTACTCTGGCCCATTCTGCCGTGGTACTCCTTGTGTGTGGAGTAACCTCTGCATTACAGTAGGGTACTGCCTTTTCGCTCAGTCTTGGCCACGACCATCGACTGTCTGACGTCCATTAAATCGCGAGGTAGAGGCTGCTCGATTATCTTCCTCGCTGAACTTCTTCGCTTATTCATGACGTTGTTGTTACTGGTAGTGCTGGTCGAGCAATCTAGCTTTCGCACCTCCAGCCCAAGCATGCTCATACCCTCGACCTGGTTCTTTTTCTTGATTTCCTGGTAGTTATTTAGGAAGTTCTTCAGTACCTTGTACTTTGGGTTTGGAAAGCCCTTGGTACTTGCTATGAGTGCTTGCTCAATCTCAGCTTAGATGTCGAGCTAGTCGAGGTTACCTTCGCGGCCGGGTAGCTTCGGAAATGATGATTAGGGCAGGTCAAAGAACACAGTGCGAAGTGGTTAGTCGTCAGGGTTGCGACTGCGCTACTTCTTGACGGTCTGGTAGACAGTCATTACGAACTTCTCGAAGTGCTGCTTGTAGTCGTCCTTGCGATCCTTGGGTGGACGTAGGTGGTGTGTCCGAAGCTGCACTCGCGGAGAACTCATCCTGCGTTTTTCACGGGAGGGCGTCCGTTACCTCAGATCATCGGGGTTGTTACTCATACAATATAATTATTGCCAGTGCGCACCTGCGACTGGGCGAATCTTCTGTCACACCAAGGTCATAGCTTGTGCTTGAGCTTGTAATTGTTATAGGCCGCCCAAAGGCACATCAACTTGCTATCCTCAGTCGGCATGATGTTCTACAGTGTGAAGTCAACCAACTTCAGCTGTATACGCTCGTGGTCTCCCTCACCATAGATCTTCTGGAGGAGTACGTCAAGCTATTAATTGCCCATTGTCACTTCTGTGAAGAACATTTGAATGATTTCATCGCTTCCTCCACCCGACGGCACGTAACCGCCAAGGCTGGTGAGAGATTCGTGGGTGATTTTAATGCCGGTTTCTTCATGGATCTCCTTAGCGGCGACTCCAGTGAAATCGCCATCTTAATCTAACATTCCAGCAGGCGCTTCAAGACCGTATCGCTGCAATGGCACCCGATACTGTCTGACCAGCAGCATCTTGCCATTGACAAGCAGCAGCACCGTGACTGCACCACCCCTGAGGAATACATAGCTGGGCAGTGGCTTTCCATCTTCTGTAGTGATTGCTCGCATGTTCACAAACCCAACATTGTTGGTGCTGAACAACTCGACAGAGATGATCTCAAACCTCTCCACCTTAATGTTCTCAGGAGCCTTTTCGATGGTGTCCACGTAGGCCTTGAACTTCCGACAGCCGATAGTCTTTTCGATGAGGGAGTCCTCGAGGTGGGGCAGCTTGAACACCGGAATCAGATAGTTTCTGGCTGCAACTTGGAAAGCAGTTTTGATCATTAACCTCTGCTCGGACAGATTATATTACAGCAATTCCATGAACAGGTAGATACCCATCGCGAATCGCCTGTGCAGCTATCAGCAGCTGAAGCGTGCTTGGGACATACACGAGGACAAGATTCGCAGGCTGAAGAGCCGGATCGACCGTGACGAACCATCCAAATACATCTTCGATAAGAAGAAATCTATGGTCACCATCAATACCAGTCGCGAGCGGTAGATCGAGCACCAGAACCGTATTCTGTTGTAAAAGTTGATGAAGGTACCACGGGGCGATAGCAATACCAGCATGCGTGTGGAACACTCCGATTTTACGCAGGCCGTGAAGGAACGCTACCGTCAACACAAGAACAAAGTAAGAGGCAAGGAGAATGAACATTTCGCGTAGCGCATAAAGGCACTCAAAACTAGCTACCCAGTGCAACGTTATCAGCGAGAGCGGGAACAAACTGAGAAGTACATTAGCATTCGTTCACGTTTTCCACGGCAGCTCAGTCGTCGTACAATCTACAACAGGGTACCCTGTGGACTAACTGTAGATGCTGTGGATGAAGAATAGTCCTGACAAGTATGGTGAGCTCAACCGTAGCAGTCAGTATTCCTGTTCGCCTCGGTCTGACAAGTTCCGTGAGGTGAGCTTCTAACGATCGTTCGACCACAAGCACTATAGGGTGGAGGGTTGCATTCGCAGCAACAATGTGGAGATCATGCTAACCAACCGCGACAACCCGAAGGAGCGGCATGATATCTCACTGGCCCTGCAGATCGGAGTGAAGCTGATAGACGAGAACTTCAGCTCCGACTTTCGAAGGATGCTGATGGCCATCGAGTGGGATGCTGTGAACAGACAGTTTTGCATACGACTACCTTAGTGACTACAATACTTAGAAATTTTCAAAGAAAGTATTGTAAAGAGTATTATCATTGTTCAGTGCGGCCTCCTTTGTCTTGGTTCACCCGCATATTGCTTTCTGCAAGATCGATTGCCACCATATCGTTGTGTTCAGGTTCATTTTCCATCTCGATGAGCTTGCCGTTGGTCTTGATTACCAGCTTGGCCAGTTCCTTTGTGCTATTCACTTTTGGTGGGCTTTCGTTATTCACTTGTAAGCTCTCTCGGAACCCGGTGTCCTTGTCTCCTTTGATCTTGATAGTTTTGTTGAATTCTACCGGTTTTTGTTGTTCTTTTTCCTTTTCCTTTTCTTGCTGGTTCAGGCTTACACTTGAAGAGTCGTTGGGACCCGAAGCGACTAAGTACAGATCATCACATTCATTCTCCTTCATGCTCTCCTTGAAAGCTTGATACTATCGTGCCTCATTTTCTGCGAACACATCGTCTGTGCTGACTCGCTTGGTGAATAGTCTCAAGGCAACCTCCTTAGCTTCCTCAATGTTGTAGTGGTTCAGTTTCACCCATTCAATGAAGATTTCAATTTCCTTGACACTGATAGCGTTCTAGTTAATGGACGTTCGCACAAAATCGGCGATTGCAGCCTCGATCTCCTCCACCTTACCTTCCTCCTCATCCTCCTCTTCATCGTCTAAGTGTAGCTTTATCAGAGGATTTTTGCCATTTTCCTGAGCGTTGATGATCTGCAAGTCATTCATCATATTGTTCAGGTTCAATTTGCTCCTTCCAATTTAGATCATAGTGACGTGCGGCTTGAGGCAGCTGGGGAAGCAGCACCCGAGTCCTCTGAAATATAAGATACAGGTGATGATTGTTTTGATGTTGGATTCGGAAAAGTTGATTGGGCGTTTGTCAGGGCCAATGATGTAATGGAGATGTTGTGCCACCGCAACGAACATCATGTTCTCCGCATAGTGTGTGAATAGGATGGCGTAGATGACAAGCACGATACCACTGATGGCGAAGTACTGTGAAAGCATTCCAGACAGGTCAGTGAACTGCTGTATGTAAGTGTTATAGCGGACGTCAGGAATGTACACATAGGTCATGACGGACATGTTAGCAGTATTAGCAAAGCTAAACCCGTACTGTAGCTCGATAGGTATCTTATCGACGGGATTGTATCGGACGAGAGTGGCCGATGGCAGGCCTAATGCGCCTTGAACCTTCGTATTAGTGGTAAACTCCTCCCTTCGAAAGTTAGAACTTCCCCATGAGCCAGCCGTCGCTAAGCTAAACGCCATGCCCTTTTGCGATACTGTATGAACCCAGTCAGGCACTTGATCAGATGGTCGGTAGCGAGTTACGTTGAGTAGAATTTGATAGGTACTGGTTGCCGACATACCATAATCGTTATCGAGTGCGGTACCGTTACAGACAGTAGGATCGTCGATATTGCACAGATTTATACCAACCTGAATACCTTTGTATTCACCACTGGACTTGCGGTAGACGTCGCATGTAAAATCATCGGATATGCAATGATCTCCGAGCTCACAATTCCTCACTGTAGGATACGACTTTACTGAAATTGACGCACCGAGACTGTCTACTTCCACACAACTAAAGGCAACTGTCCAGTTCTTATCGATAGGAATAGTGACATTGCCTGCTGTAACATTGACCAGGGTTATCCCCATATTGAAGAGCTTATTGTCGACAGTGTAGGGAGATTCGTCGAGTAGCTCGGCCATCCGAATGGTGTTGCTGTAGTAGCTCGGGTCAGTGACAGTGACGGCGAGGCATACGATCATAATTAGGAGTGAGAGTGCGCCACCGCACATTGTTTTGAAGTTATCTTCACCCTCGAAGTTGAAGCTCGTCTCAGTGCTGAAGAAGTCGATCTGTGATACGAAGTCCATCGTCTTGGGTTTGGCTTTCTTTTGTTCTTCGATTTCGGCCATACCTTGAATATTATACCCGGTTGTGGAAGCTTGCGGCTTTTAATGCGAGTCCTATTGATCTGGCTTATTCTTCTTGCCGCCGTGGCGCTAGAATATCCCATCAGTTTGGCCACAGTTCGGTCAATAAGCATGCGCAGGGCTCCGGAAGAGCTTGCGAGACTGTTGGGTGTTCCCGGTTTCAATTCCAATAACATCTCAGCCAGATACCAATTCATTTCGCTAGATGGTTGGACCTTCGGAAAGGGCTGCAAACGTGCCTGCTAACTGTGGAGCAACGCATAGAAATATTTTGGTAAGGCCACCCGTTTCGGGGCAAGCACGAGCGACATTCAGACTTATCTGCGGAAGCTGTACAATCACTCTGGCACAAAACTGTTGGTGACGGCCTTCGGCTCGAACGAATTTCCCTACACGGAAAGGATAGACTGGAAGCAGGCAGCAGACAAGTTAGCATTGTTTGTGAAGTCAAACTACCTGGATGGAGCCGTTATAGAATTCGAGGATGTCTCAGCGATATTGGGAGAGGATGCTGTTACTTCACCAGCAAGCAACTGGCTGGTGAATTTTACGGAAGAGCTCAGGAAGCAACTCGTTTCGGAGACGATCGTAATACAGCTCTATGCGTCGCTATTGCAACCCACCTTGCAACTTTTGCAGTCCATCATATCACTGGGTGCCTCGACCGACTTCACTGTAGTCAAGTACTATGATGTGGCAGGTGGAGACTACACCACTGTCGACAGCACGTTCAACCAAGCAATAATCTATAAGGGTACGGCTCTCCAAGAACTTATGGCAAATGGTTTACGCGGGAACATGCTGGTTGTTGGCAAACCTAGCAGCATCGACGACTCGTTAACCCCACAGGCTTTCATCGACGGGGCTGTCTTAGGGTAGGCTATGAGTGCCATGTATTCCAAAGGATGGTATGCCGGTTACGCCTGTAACGACCTCGCTAACGACCTTCTGGGAACATATTTACAAGCAGCCACCAAGGGACTGACTACATTATGCGACGACTCTGCACTCTGCAATTGATAGCAAGCATCTCTCCACCTTCACTAGGAAACTGAAATAGAAGATTGGTACAATTTAGAAATTCGATGTTGCCGCATTGATTGGGCTTTGGACGCTTTGAGCAGATAGGCAGCCAGGATAATAGATATTCTTATGCTCGAATCGGAATACTGGCTGCTTCGGCTGCGCACCAGCAAGAAATACCTCGCGTTTCTCATTTTTCAGTGCCTGCTGTCAGTGCTCATCATCGTGCTTGGCATACTCAACCACGAGCATCTCAAACACCCGGCGATACTGACCTTGGAGTACATCCTGTCTGTGGCCATCCTCGTCGACATGTAATACCACAGCCAACGCAGAATCATCCGCTACAAAACTGAATCCGACTTCTTCACTCGCACACACAACATGTTCGATGTGTTCATGCTGGCAGTGGTGCTTGCTCTGCTCATTTCCATCACGGTTGTGCACGAAGGAGGTTTTATGCTTGGCCTCGAAGCTGACGATATCATCGCACTGTGCGTACTCATCGCCCGGTACATTCAACACCAAACCTAGGTATGTCGTGCAGATCCTCCGACTGGTATTTCTCGTCCGAAAGTCACATGATAACCTGAAGCTGCAAAGATAGCTCAAGGAGGTCGAAATGGTGGAACCCTCCGGCAACCGTACAGACACCTGCGAGAACGACAACCATTAGCGATTCAAATAGAACATAATCCGCAGCCTATCCTCGGGAGCTCAGGATGGCACGACCCTTCAGGAGCAACCGTCCATTAACGACGATCGATCGCCTGCACAGAAGCATGAGCAGTTCCAAGACGAAGAATCGCTGTGATAGTTTCTCAACGCATCTACTATGCACATCAGAACAGTGTACAGTCGTCCTTTTGCTTGACCTTCTTATGGCTGCCACCAATGAACGATGAGGTGAGATGCTAGCCTTTCCTCGCATTGATGATGTTACGAACACGATTGGCGATGTTGTTGTTAGGCAACTACAATTTGTTTTCGATGTGCCAAATGATTTCCTCGTAGCATTCGATGATCTTGTCCTTTTCGTTGATGCACAACACAAATTTTTCCTATTTATTAGTGAGCACCCGCAGCAGCCGGGTTGTTTCGGAGTCCAATCGCTCTTTTGATGGTCTTCTTTTCATTTGGTATTCCTACTCGCCATGCTGGCTGTGGTGGCTCAACTTCCGCTAGCGTGCGCTGAGCTTCGGCTTTAGATGAGCTACCCAGTCCTTTTCAAGCTGGTCAACCTCCTCTTTGGACATCACCTTGATCGGTGGTTGGAAGTCGGTTGGTAGTGCTTCGATCAGACTTAATAACAGTTTCTTCTTCTCAAGCCGGTCGCCAACCATGCTGGATGGTGAAATAGACTCGTAGTGCTCGTCGCCTTTGTTTTTGATAGCGTGACTGAGCCTCGATTGCAATAGTTCGATTTCCTGAAGGTAGTACTTTTCACACTACCGCAGTTTTTGCATATCGCCAGTCAGCCGCTCGATCTCATCGTTGAGCTTGACGATCTTTTAGATGTACTCATTCTTTTCTTGATTGAGCCTGTTCTCCACTTTGGAGTAATGTTATTTGAGTGCCTCTTCGTCAGCGTGGAGGCTGTCCAAAATAAGAAAGTATTTCTGACGGAACTCTACCACCAACTCTTCTTCAAGCTGTCTGAGACGTTGGTTCTACTGCCGCAAGGTCTCATTTTACTGGGCGAGTTCTATCGTTGATAACTGTTAGGATGCTTTGCGTAGCTTTTCTGGGCTGTCCTTCTTGGGAGACATCTCCTTCACAGTCAGTTGCACCTTCACATGATTCGCGTCAGCTCGCATGATCTGGTCCGGAAGGTCTTCATCAGCACTGCTGGCTTTCATCCCCGCCTTGATGACGACGGACATCGCTCGATGGAAATTGGCGATAATGTTCTAACTTAACCAAACGATACTTGCTTATCTTGGATGATGAACTCGATGAATGCCAAAGTCACATCTGGAGCTACTTTGTTCGCTGTTAGGCACCTCCATGCTTGTGCATAGAACTCTGCAAAGTTACTGCAGAACGGGAGCACCATCCTCTCGTCTTCGAACTCCTTCCTAAATGTGGCTGTGAGTCCCTGAATTTCCTCTTCCCGCTTCATCCAAAAACACTCCGGGATGTAATCCTTGTAGAGTCGCGTCAGGAAATGGTAAGTCTGCTGCTCCGTCAGGAACATCGTTAGAAATATCGCTAGAGGTGAGATACACTACACTCGCATAAAGTGTACCTTGAGAACATCGACTGGCTTGTTGGTGGAAAGTGCCATGAGCAAGTGCTTTATCTTTTCGTTCTGCTATTCCTCCCGAACATCGGCGGCCACCAAACAGCACAGTTCGAACAGCGGTTGGGACAGCTGCATCCGACTATAGAGCTTTTCTTCGAGGATGGTGTTTCTTGTCCTCAGGTAAATTTACTACTTCTCACGCAGCTTCAGCAAGCGATGTGCCTAGCGATATTCCTCCTGAATCTGTTCGGACGTTGCCGAAGAGACCATCCGCAACAGCTTCCCACCAATTTTCGACTCGGAACAAAATTTGAGCTTGTTCTGCATAGATCAGATGCATACCGCATCTTTCAGCTTGCGCAGCGTACCGACTTCGTTGCGACACAAGTCACAAACCTGAACGGTCGAGTTGGTTGCTTTTCCACCCACCCTTAGGTACGTCTGCATAATTTCGAGGTGGTACGCTGACTTTGTCCTTGCTGCAGTCTGTGCAGACGCTTCGCTTGCACCGTTTACAGCCTGCAAGCTTGCGGTTGAGGCTACATAACTCTCTGGATATACCTTGGCTTTTTATGACAAACTTAGCAGTTGTCCCGTCGAGCCGGTTCCATATCCCTCGTAATATTATGAGGATAATTGACCCGAGGAAGATCATGAACTTCGGTCAATATAGACTAGCACGCGTTCTGGCTTAACCTCTTGAGGAGGCGTCCCCTCTGGATATCCTTTGTAGTATTTGCTGATCTTAGATTATGGGCTCATAAAGATGAACTCGTCGCACTTGCGCATTCTCAGGACAACATATTCTGCATTAGTGAGAGTTGCTACTGAAGTCGAGAAAAGCATGTACCAATTCGATCAACTCTTTGACTTGGCTGTTGGTGTTCATCTTCTCCAGCTCGTAGTATACTTCCATCCCAACGATCTCGAGCCGAAAGCTCGCCAGCCGAACGATGTTTGGTTGTGGTGGGGTTACCTTGATTTGATTTTCTTTTGAGGCTTATGACTCCGGTATTGGCTTTGGTATATCCTTTTTATTGACAAGTCGTATTGGTCTCTGTGGACTGTTCATGTCCCCCTCCATAATATTATAACAATTCAACAATAAGAAGGGGAGCGTGCTAGAAGCAACAGTCCACTTATGGCTGAAGCCGCAGAACTGACTCCTAAAACCAATGCAGCATCTGAGTCCTCCCCGCCGGTTGATCGTCGGGGAGTAATTTATGCGGCAATACTTTTAAAGTTGTTTGGATGAGCCGGCAGCAGCTGCTGGATAATCGCAAGCAGTTGGAGCAGCTGCATAAGAACAATCCCAACTACGTCTCAAGGCCGCCGATTGGCGAAGCCAAAAGCAGCTACTACTCCGCCAAGGAAAGTTAGGACATGGATTTGAAGTGGAAGCCCAGCGTTAAAAATATTTAGGTTAGGAAGGCCGAGGAGTATGTGTTCAAACCCAGCTGCAAACTTGTTGAGGAACCATGGGCTAGACAGAGCCACTATGTTCCTAAAGTGAAGACCGAGAGGAAAGAGTATGAGATTTCCGCTCAGTATAAGCAAGCAAACGATAGAAAAGCCTTCCTGGGGCGCGGTCGACGTGACCACAAGTAGTGGCATAGCACAGTATTCCTTCCTGGCACAACCACCAAGGCCCTGGCCAAACAGCCATCGTCCTCAGAACTGAAGGACCTTCTACAGTATAAGTTTGCGAGACCGTATCGCGACGATATGAATGACAGAATTCGCTTCCGTGATCACAAGCGTAAGTAATGACCTACCTGCCTTTTGTATTTAAATGAGCAACTATTGTGAGCATATCGCACAGCTCACCCCACCGAAACTCCCACCAGTCAAGAACTACCAGTGCTCCTCCTGCCGAACGACAGCACCGCAGGTATGGCTGTGCCAGGCGGTACCTATCGCCACCGATGCAGAAAGGCTGTGGAGTCATGGTCTGCTAGCTGAACCGCAATAAGCACATGACTGACCACCACGAAGGTATCCGTTCAACCAAACGTAGAGTTCCGCAAGAATCACTGCATATTCATCAACCCAATTACTGCAGAGCTGAAGTGTGTGCTCTGCCGTATCGAAATCTTCGACTTCGAGCAAATGCCGGAAGAAGAGAGTAGAAACCTAACTCGCTTCAGTGACCCATTCCTGTTCCGATAGCGCTATCTGAAGTCAAGCGAACCATCACCGCAGTATGGCACAGGCAGCCTTGAGAATTCTGCAGCACACAAACGTAGCAACCGGGGACTTTGCGGACTGAGTGACCGTGCACATCACTCATCAATCAGCAGTACTGTACAGTTCCTAAGTAATGTGCCCTTTTACAAAAGTCTGATGAAGCATTGTCGGACAGAAAGCTTGAAAGGGGACAACTGCCGTCTGTTGCAGTGCTTGTTTACGCTTGTTAAGAAGATATGGTCGGGAGATAGCCGCGTTCTTCCTATGAGTGTACTCTGTAGATCTATGTAGGAACTGTCAAAGTTAACTGTCGAAAAGTTGCCGAAATTCAAGGGATATCACCGCAAAGATCCCTTCGACCTGCTGATATTTCTGTTGAACGCAATGCACGAAGAGCTGAAGTTCTATTAGGTGGAAGATCTGAGAAATCTCGATGAGCTACCGGAAGACGATTGGGATATAATTGCCACAGTTCAAAAGCCGAAGGACGAGCCGATATATACCGACTACTCTCCGATAAAAAACCCAGTCCAGTGCGACATTGCATATACATTGGAATGCAAGCCATGCAAAGTCACCAAAATGTTGAAGGGCCAACTGTTCCGGCTGGAGCTTGACATTCCCAAGATTCGCAAAAAGTCGAAAGAAATCGAAGAATAGATGGGCAAACATAAATACTAGTCTCCATTCAAACGTCGACGTAGTCTATTCGACAGGCTGCTTGGCCTCGAAGACTAGTTTCCAATGTCATTTGTAGAACTCCTGGTGGAGTATATGAAGACACGCACGCCTCAGGATAAACAGAAGATGATATGCTCAAGCTGTGGAAAGCAAATGGTAGTTGGCCAGTGCCGGTATATCACCCTCCCGAAGATACTGCTAGTGAAGGTGAATCGAGTACAGAAAGAGAACGAACTCTGGAGCACTCAATACGTGGACTTTCCAGACAGCATTGATCTCGCAGGTTTTACCAACCCGAGCTTTCAGGGCCCCACAACCTACGATCTCAACTCAACAGTGTGTCTTGCATAAAACAATGTTGAGTTCTTCGCTCTGGCTCGGAACTGTAAGAATAAGCAGAAGTACTAATTCCGAGGTACCACTGTCAAGATCTCCAACGAGAAGCCTCCAGTCTATTTAGCTTGCTACACCCTGAGAGACCAAAATGCATCTTACTACCACAACATCAAATCCAATACTCAGTTGGACATACGGCCGGAGTGTTGCCTGCCAGAGTTCTGGCTCGTACAACTCAAGTATTTCAATCCTGGACCGCTTTTTCAACCGATGTGCTGCAAGCATGGAAGATTGCGTGTCAGGGTGGAGTCTCGTTCTAACCAGTCAAACATACTTCCCAGGGCCATATACAATGTGCTTCTCGAAAGGTACGATGGCAGGGAGTTGGTTAATTAACAGTGTGTATACTGCTACAAAGAGCTCTGCGGACTCGCGATGAGGAAGAAGAAGGAGAAAGAGGCAGTGTCCCGCTTTGACGGCTACAAATGCAAAATGTTTTGCATGGTAGCCTGTGAATGGGTCAATTCTTGGACTGATTTTCTCTACCGGAAAAAGGAGTTTAACTACTACTTGTCTAAGGGATTACCTCCTCCAAGTCAGATCCGCAACGCTGTGTTACTTGAATCGCAGAATAAATGCCGACCAGACCTGAAAAAAGGGCAGGATTACAAAGTTGTCAACCTCTACGTCTGGACTTTCTTCAAGGAGCTCTATGGTGGTGGCCCCGAGATCCAGTATCGCACAAAATTCTAGACAAATGGAAAGCAGGCAGGTATCGATGCTGCAGTGCTAACCGAAATACAAGATAAGGTTCGGTAGCTGAAGCAGTATCTAGACGAGTAATACTTCATGAGGTACTCATCGAAGAGTTATGCAGCCGGGACTGGTAGGAGAGCCCGTTGAAGCTACCCAAAGCCTCGGAGGAATAGTACTTCAGATTGGGCCGCGAGCTCAGTCGCGAGATCAGCAGCAAGGACGACAAGTGACAAGCATCATCATTCTCGCCTTGGTGTTCAACCCTCCAAAAATTTGCTGGTGGCCCATTACTGGTAATTCTGTTCCACCTTCGCTGCTAGTTTTTTTGTCCATTGGTATTTCCTCACCAAGTGGCGATCGCTCTCCTCGTCGAACCCTCGAAGCACCAGTACGTTTGCCGTGATTTATCCTCGAACCACCCAGGGACCAACCTTTACTGGGTCGAACTGGCGACTTGCAGGTGAATGGGACTGTCCTCTTCTGTTGTCTCTCAGCTATCGAATGGAATCGAAATAGCCATCGATGTAGTTATGCCGATTGCTGAGGATCTTGCTGAGCCCACTGTGTTTGGTGGTTGGTGGTGGCAGTGCCACGAGTTCCGGAAGTTCCTAAGGTCGAAGGAACGTGAGCATCATTCCGTCGGTTTCGCTTGGGATGCTATGAATACTTTGCGAGCGTTTGCTTCGCATAACCTTCCTCAGCTTGTCATCCATTACAGTGGGTTCATAGGTGGCTAGATTAACTTTGGTCTTGGCACGGTTCTGCTGAGGTTTATGCAGCGAAGGCAGATGGCTTCCTGGTCGTCGATGTTGCTTCGTGTCGAACTCGGGAATCCTTTCAAGCTCAGTGCGAAAGGTTCGTTTATCGAATTGCTGTAGTTCCCACAGCTTACTCATGCAATGATTATTATAAGCGAGGTAGGAAGGGCGGTCAGCAACGGTATAGCTTCACGTACTACTGGATGCGAATTCCACACATCTTGCATTCCTGGTACTTCATACTGCAGGCCATGCATGTGTACACATGTTTGCACGGCATGTAGAGGCAGTCCCGGTCGACCTACTTGCAGGCTGCACAAGCATTCGTGCTGGTCTTTTCGACGATCTCAGCTGTGTTCTTCTTGCACATGTATGTCAGAGCGGTACCAAGTCGGAACACCGCGTTGTTGGTCAGCATATACGGCATGCTCTACTCACCTTCGGACGAAAGTCTCAACCATGTACTACAACTAAGCTTAAACTTACCCGTTGGTAGTCTTAAGGTCCTAGATAAAGAGCTTTCCCGCTTCCTAGAAGATGACGGCATGACTGTTGCTGAGGTGTTGGTCATCTGGAAAAGAAATTTCGTTGGTGGCTTTCCGACCAACTCCTATCTTTCTCCCGCGGTCCATCCGGAACTCGTAGGTAAAGTGACCCTCATCAATGATTGTCATGATCAGCTGTTCTTAGTCGCACTGGTCCAAGCGGTAGCAGTTGGAGCCCATCTCAATAATCATTCCCTGAGTTTGTTAACCACAATACCTGTTTAAGCTCCATCCGACCATTGATCTTGATAAATGTGCCTGTTGTGCTGCCAATGTCCTTAATCCAGAACTCAGCATCAGTATAGTCGATACGAGCATGGTGCCGTGATACGCTTTCCTCGAGAATGATGATTTGATTGCTGGAGTGTCTTCCGATGTTACCACCTTCTTCCCTTAACGAGTGACAAACTCCCTTTGTTCCATCTATTTGCTGGAAGATGAGTTCAGTGCGTTGCTTGGGTCCTGGTTTCTCAAGGGTGGTAAATTGTTGAGGTTCGAGCCTCTCTTCGATGAACTCAACCTTCTCTCTCATAGACTTTTCTCGAGCTAATGGGAGCTGCACTATCTGGCTCAAGGCAAGGTCCTGCTGCACTACTGCCAGAAAGTCATTGTATTCCTTAAGGCCCACGTTGATCCCTACAGCTATCTCACGGTCTTACAGTTCATCAGCTTTTTGTTGGTTATACTGGACTTGATCTCAAGTTAGCTGCGTAAGTCCTCCTCTGTGAGGCTAGGCAAACAGCTGCCGTCGATGGCCGCTTTCTCTAGTTTAGTATTCATGCATACTGAAGGCAGGATACAACGATTCCAGACCGATGAACTGCAGCCATACCTCCACATCGCTTATGGTCCACTTGCTCGGTGGCTTGGGCAGTACGGCCATCAACTTCTCGTAGTCCATGCCGATAATTCAAACGCACGAAAGAAATAATTATATTGCAGCTGCAGCAAACCCCTTGCTCAGCGGCCCACAGAACCCACAATATAGTTGCGAAGGGTGGTTGGTTGTTCATGGAATGGTCGTCGCCACCCTAAGCGAGGAGAGAGTACGGCAGAGGAGCACTGAACTCTTTCAGTCGAAGCCAACAGACATATATATCGGAAATTTAACCAGTTTGCAGCGAACTATTAATTAGTAAACCCCAGCAACCCACTAAGTGGGAAGCCAGCGAACGAACACCCTTCCGTTATCAACCTCGAATCCCAATAGCCAGCGAATACTTTAATTCTAGAAAGAAGATGATTGCATCCACCGTCGAAGAACGATCAACAGCTCATACGAAAAATTTAGAAATATAGGCCCTTTGGTCGAATTAGCCCCCAGCAGTGTCTAATTCCGACCGGCGGAATATCTGATAACGCCGATCCAGCATTATCACGGTTCACTCCATGCAAGAATTTCTCCGAGCAATTCGGATATCATTCACCAATAAACTTAGTTATTCAAACCAAAAGGGTCGTCGGCAACTCGACCATTTTACCTCGGTTGAAGGCGGTTGGCAGTGGGCTGACCAGCGTGCATTGTTGGCAGCACCTGTGTCCATTTTCAGCTTGAGAACTGCGACACAATTCGAAGATTTGGCACATTTCTTTTCTACCTTACCGCTACTTTGGAATATGAGTGGCGAATCACGCGCGAAGTCGATTTTTTAAGCAGGTCGGCAGTGGTGTTCGTGTTGAGGGGGTTGCAAGACCGTTGACTGTCGGCTGAACGTTTCATTAATCCGCAATAAAAGCCTCAGACGGCCTTCCATCTTATAATCGTAACTTACTTTTCAAACCAAGGATGAGAGAAATCGTTCACGTCCAAGGCGGCCAGTGCGGCAACCAGATTGGTGCCAAATTCTGGGAGGTCATCTCTGATGAGCATGGCATCGACCCTACCGGCACCTATCACGGAGACTCCGACCTTCAACTCGAAAGGATCAACGTCTACTTCAACGAGGCGACTGGCGGACGCTACGTGCCTCGCGCTGTCCTTATGGATCTCGAACCCGGAACCATGGATTCCGTTAGGGCTGGTCCTTTCGGTCAGCTGTTCCGACCCGACAACTTTGTCTTCGGACAGACCGGTGCCGGTAACAACTGGGCCAAGGGTCATTATACTGAAGGTGCCGAACTGATCGACTCGGTGCTCGATGTGGTGAGGAAAGAAGCTGAGGGCTGCGACTGCCTCCAGGGATTCCAGATCACTCACTCGCTAGGAGGAGGAACTGGCTCCGGTATGGGCACCCTGCTCATTTCCAAGGTCCGTGAGGAATACCCCGATCGTATCATGGAAACCTTTTCCGTTGTGCCATCTCCCAAGGTCTCCGACACCGTCGTCGAGCCCTACAACGCTACCCTGTCCGTTCATCAGCTGGTTGAGAACGCTGACGAGTGCATGATCATTGACAACGAGGCCCTCTACGATATCTGCTTCAGGACCCTCAAGCTCACCACCCCCACTTACGGAGATCTTAACCATCTGGTCTCTGCTGCTATGAGTGGTATCACCTGCTGCCTGAGGTTCCCAGGTCAGCTGAACAGCGATCTGAGGAAGCTGGCCGTCAACCTGATTCCCTTCCCCAGGCTGCACTTCTTCATGATCGGATTCGCTCCTCTGACTTCCCGTGGAAGCCAGCAGTACCGAGCTCTTACCGTCCCTGAACTCACCCAACAGATGTTCGATGCTAAGAACATGATGTGCGCCGCTGATCCCCGTCACGGTCGTTACCTCACTGCCTCCGCTCTGTTCCGCGGAAGGATGTCTACCAAGGAGGTTGACGAGCAAATGCTCAACGTCCAGAACAAGAACTCAAGCTACTTCGTTGAGTGGATTCCCAACAACATCAAATCGTCCATTTGCGACATTCCTCCCAAGGGACTGAAGATGGCCGTCACCTTCGTTGGTAACTCTACTGCCATCCAAGAAATGTTCAAGCGCGTCGCCGAGCAGTTCACTGCTATGTTCCGACGAAAGGCCTTCCTCCACTGGTACACCGGTGAGGGCATGGACGAGATGGAGTTCACTGAGGCTGAGAGCAACATGAACGACCTCGTCTCCGAATACCAGCAGTACCAGGACGCTACTGCCGAGGAAGAGGGCGAGTTCGATGAGGAAGAAGAGGCTGCTTGACACTTCTGATGTCTATTACGGATCTTAAATTCCACACAATGTTTCTGCATCGACAGGATTCGAGTATAAATTGTTCTAACTTTTTGGTTCAAAAATGAACAAGGGCAACAGCTTAGGTAAGAGCGATCAACTATGAAGACGCAAGAGGCGGCTGGGGCAATAAATACAAGTACAAGAACAGCGTAAGCTCTATCGCTAGCCTTAGAAGAGTGCGCCAAAACAACTCCACCAATCCATTGATTTTCTGATTGTGGGAGACGGCAAGCTCGGCTTAAACATTCCTTACGATATCTACACTGACGGCAGAAGGAAAATTGTTCGGGTAGGTCGCTTCTTGACAGTAGGAATTCAGAGGTTCGTTCAACCGCGAAACAAAGATATGGGAATTCGACATGGAGTTGGCAGGAGGTCTTGCTAAGGCCTTGAGGGAAGACTCTCCAGACGTTCGGCTAAATCAGATTCCGAGCAACACCACCAACCTGCTGATGATGCAGATGCCAATGAATTTGGAAGTGAGGGAAGGACGCAAAAATGTGCTAAAAACCATCCAATACAACAAGAACGACTTGCTGATGGACCCTAAATCGCTCCCATTCTATAACTTGCTGTACAGTTTTCAGCGAGAAGCGGTGGTGTTTGGAGTGAAGCATTTTGGGAGAGTGCTAATTGCTGATGAGATGGGAATAGGAAAGACGGTGGAATCGCTGGCAGTAGCGCACATGTATAGAGAGGAATGGCCATTACTTATCATCTGCCCATCTTCTCTGAAGTATACCTGGAGGGAGCAAGTGCTCAGATGGTTTCGATCCGTCAAGTAATACGAGGTGCAGATTTATCAAAAGACTGGCGTGAGTATCCGATAGAAGACTAAAGTTCTAATCATCTCATACGATCTTGCACAGCGGAGTATTTCAGTGTTAGTGGATCGGAACTTCAATGTAGCGATCGCTGATGAGGCTCACTACATGAAGGGAATGGATACAAAACGATCCGAGACTGTTGTTCCATTGCTGAAGTGCTGCAAACGAGTAATATTGTTAACAGGCACACCAGCCTTCGCAAAGCCTAAGGAACTTTTCAGCCTGCTAAGCATCATCAGACCGGACATCTTTTTTAACTTCACTCCTTTCGGCGAGCGTTACTGCAACCCTTCAAAGAGTCCATGGAGCAACCAGATTCTTTACGATGGTAGCAAAAACTAAGCTGAGTTGCACTACGTGCTGAAGAGTGGTATTATGATTCGAAGACTGAAGTCGGAAGTACTGACTGACCTCCCCGATAAGCTACGCCAGAAGATCGTGGTTGATTCGGACAGCAAATACACCAAACAGATTAACGCTATCCTAGCTAGCATGGGAAGCTCTGCAGAGATGCAGATGATGGAGGACGGTGACGATAACGAGAGCTTCATCAAGTGCTACACACTCACTGGGCAAGCCAAAGTAGAGTCAGTCAAGTAGTACATTGACGAAATTATGGAGAATGATGTAAAAGTGTTAATCTTTGGGCATCATAAGTTTGTGTTGGACGAAATCGAAACGTTCCTGAATCAGAAAAAGATTGCAACGATCAGAATAGATGGGCAGACCTCAAGCGAGTTGAGATTCGACAGGGTTCAGTAATTTCAAACCAAGAAGAATATTCGCGCTGCAGTTCTTAGTATTACAGCTGCAGGAGTTGGACTCACTCTCACCGAGGCAAGTACTGTCATCTTTGCAGAGCTACATTGGACACCAGCCACTATGCAGCAGGCCGAAGATCGCGCCCATCGTATCGGTCAGAAGAGCTGTGTGAATTGCCACTACCTGGTTGCCGAAAATACCCTCGACGAGATACTCTACAGAAAATTAGAATCGAAGTTATCGACGGTTGGGCAAATGATAGATGGCCAAAGGCACAAATTGTCTGCTGAAGTCATCTAAAAAGGACACATCGGGAAAATATCCAAAGGTCAGCATTTGGGTGAATAAGATTCGCAACCTAAGGAGGGGCTAATGAAATACTTCAAGCCAATTGCGAAGCCGATTATAAAGCTTACCCAGACTGACATATCTGAATCCCTAGGTGCCACCCAGCTGGCACAGATTAACGACGATAGGAATACTGTGGTAACCGACTCAGAGGAGGAGGAACTCAGGAAACTTCGCGAAGATGCCTAAGTGAGAATTGAGTCTGCCAAGAAGGCGGCTTCAAGTCGCGCAGGCTACAGATACAGGGAGTAGCCATTACAATAAGACGATTGATAGTACTTGGTAGTAGTAGTCGAGAGTATCAATCCTTTTCATGAAAAACTGTCCATTATTGATTATGGAACATCCGTATGTGTCGGTCGGGTAGCTGGAGATCCAGTTTGATTGAGTAATTGTCGGACGTGACAATATGCTGGAGACACCTTCTTTAGCAGATAATGGCGTGCTTGTCAATCGGATAGCGCTGATTGATCTTCTCTGACCGAAAGAGAGAGACTAAGTAACTGGCCAACTTGGAATCAACAGGGTGGTGGGATTTGAAGGACTTGCTTTTCCAGGTTGGGTACAGCTATTCGTATTGCTGCTTCAAGGTGCCTGTTGGCTGTGAGGCATAATACACAGTGAGCTTGTTTAAATCTAGCAACAGCTGGAAGTGGTACTCAATATCAGGTTCATGACTCTTGAATATCTGAACTTCGTGGAAACTTTCTTCAGTACTAATGGTGTCCCTTCCAATGAGCTCTGAAAGCAATACCACCTACTGCCCAACTACCACATAGTTTCGAATCATGTCGTAACGAACATATTCTGCATCTTGCAGGATCTGCTTCCAAAAGTATTTGTCTTCGTAGGTGCTTGGCGGGTGTAGTCTCAAGACAGAGTCATGCCTATTCTTCCGAAGGTATCCGAGTTTGGTTGATGATTGCTGATTGTCATAGACCAGCAGTTGCCACATATCGAACAGGAAGTTGAAGCTGATTGTCACGACCAAGGAGTGACCTGAAGGAGTTTTGACATGTTGCTTTGCAATTGTTCTCCAAGTGGGGAAGAACAAAGCAGCACACCCTGCTTCTCTCTTTTCTGTAAGGACCAATGCGGGGAAGCTTGGGATGGAAAGAGCTAAACAAGGGCGAGTATAGACCTCGATGGTTGTTAAGCTTTCAGCGATTTTCCTTAAGAGTGTGTTTGTATCTGTGAGAAAGCACTTTGATTCTGGCATATGCTTGACTATCTCCTCGAAACTGATTCTCATGAGGAGTGTAAGTGAACTACGACAACTGGAGCACCTGGCTTGGACTGAGTGGCTGATCGTGTCAACCACGAGGAAACACTCCACAAAGGAGTAGCCGATGAGAGGGAGGTAGCGAAAGCCTCTGTAGGCAAAGTTAGTTTGCACTGTCTTGATAACACTATTTCGCAGATGATTGAAGTTGTCTCTCTCTGGGATGCTATAAGCGAAGTTGGAGCTGAACATCTCTCGGGGTTATTGATCCTGTGAGTCACGAATATCGATGCTGCTCACTGGTTAACGGCAGAACTACTTTAGCATCAAACCTTCAGTCCCCCTTTTCTAGTGATGGCCGAGAAGAGACAGCCGTTTGCTACAGAAGAGTCCATCTTTGTGCAGAATATAGTCTGCAACAACGAGCTCCTCAAGGTGAGAGATGCCCAGCTGCTTGATTAGTTGCTCTCCTTGCAAGTCGTAGAGTTATATTGCAATGCCTATGGATGATATATCCAGCTTCTTAGCATTCACCTTGATAAGTGAGAGCGACTCGGTGAGTATTCTCGTGATTCGAAGGCAGTAATCCCCATTTACGCAGGCGACTTCCCATGCAAGCAGCGTTCTGCTTAAAAGCACTTCCGCCATTAGCCTACACAGATTTTCCCGACGTTTTTGTTTGAAGATATCGTTCATCGAAACCCTCAGCTGGCTGTCCTTCAGTACATTCAGCAGCTCTTTTAACTCCTTAGTATGTCTGCCTGAATCAGTTGAATTGAGCTGCCATTTCTCAATAGATTTTCCAGACAACCGAACGACCATCCTGTGACTCCATCGAACATGAGCAATCAGGTACTGTCTCAAGTAGTTAAACAACTTGAACCGGCTCTCTCCAAGCTGTCGCTTTCTCTCAGCAAGGTAGTCGTGACACATAGCTAGATTGTACTACGAAGGCAAACCCATCCGATGCAAAAACTAGGAGTAGAAGGGACAAGTCTCAATCTCTACTTTGATCCTGGCCAGCGATGTTGATGGGTCCTATGCTATGGCAGCAGTGTTATCAGATCTAATTTGGGGAAGTAGCGTAAGGCAATAGCTCTGATTGAATAACTTGATAGTGACTGTCCAACTTCTTGGTTCAACTTCAAGTGAGAAGAGGCACCCTTCTGTCAACTGAACGAGCCGAATCGATTAAAGTTCCTCAAACCCATTTTTGGAGCTGTACTTGATCTGCTTCGATTCACGTGACCGTCTTTTTTACTCCTGCCTGCGTTGTACAGCTTGCTTATCGAGAATGCTCGTCCTGCCGACAGCAGTCATCACGAATTTCTTGGTAGGACTCCCAGCAATTTTGAGCATCTCCGACTTCAACACTGCATTGTCCAAGACATCGAGATTCTCCTTACTGCCGCGATTCGAAGTGTGTTTAAGACAGTTGTAGGAGAAGGAGTGTTGTTAGCGGCTTGGTATCTTTGGTCGGATGGTCTTAGATTTACTGCAGGAATCAACAATAGCCCTCACCAAGGTTTTTTTGCTTTATACTGTTAGTTAGAGCAACTTCCGCTTGTCCCTTTAAATTTCCAGATCTGTTGTCGTTAGGCTTTGGTTGGTAAGTCGATGGTGACAATGTGTTGGCTTTGGCTGTTCGTATTCAACCAGCTGTGTCTGGATTTGCTTGTGGAGGTGAGCCAACTGGCTGCTGCCGATGGTCTTCGACTGCTGGAGATGCTGGATGTTAGTGATGTAGCCTTGCGAAATATAATTAGTGTTGCAGTACTTGTCCATCAGCCTCCCGACATATTTTGAATACGTGGCATTGATCATCCAGTTGTCGTTGCGGGTTATCGATACCAGGCCCACTGCTAACTCAAGTGTATGCTTAACGTATCGCTAGAGTGAGATAAAGCAGAACAGACTCTTGAATTGTTCGATAACCTCTTCTCTGGCCTTGAGCATTCTGTAACACTGTGCTTCATACTTCGGGTCTGCGAGTATCTGCATACACACCACCCTGATTGCCAGCATATTTGACTTTGGGATCTTAACTTCGGATACCTCTGCGTACTTCTCGCAGTCCTTCAGCATGGTATCGAGACAGTTTCGAAGCTTGTTGAAATCGATCTCCACCAGCATAGGCCGTATATCCATGAGTTCGGCGTAGAGTTTGCACATCACAACCCTCTTCTAGCGCTGTTGCAATAATGAAGCGACCTTCCTGCAGTGAAATACATCTCGGTATGCCTTTGTGAGGAACTGGAGATCGCGTAGTCCCCGTACCTTCTCACCGAGTATAAAGTGAAGCATCGACATAAATAGAAATGAGTCTAATGCGTCGCTGTCTTTCATGTACTCCTTCTCCGAGTGCTTCAGTATGCACAACATTCTCGCGTAGCTTTCGGGTAATGTTCCTGTCGGCAAGTTTATGCTAGACTTCTTCATCCCTATCACGGACTCAAGAGGACCAGGAAGGACTATCGCTAGATCTCGAATCATCTTGGCAGCCGTGCTAACATTCTGTAACTACTTCGACTCCCACTCTCCCATCTTGTTCATCAGCTGACGGCACCCCCTTTCAAACTGCACAGTCTCATTCATTTTACGTATAGTAAAATGAACTTTCAATTGCAGGCGGACAAAGTAAAGAAGTCCAGCTACATCCACCAACTGTTCTGCTGGATCGAGAAAGATGAGACCGAGAAGGTCATTCAGTTCTTTTAAGCATACCCACAGTTCGTCAATCGCATGCTCTCGCCGAACAACTGGACGCCAATGATGTTTGCCGTCAGGTACGGCAACTTCGAGCTGCTGAACTATTTCATCAGTAAGGGTCACAAGATGTATGAGCATAACATCTACTGCAATACGCTGGTGCACGCTGCTTGCTACGGGGGTGACCCTAAGATGCTGACCTACCTGCTTAACGACCTCAAGCAGGATCCTAACCCCGTCAATGGTGACCCATCGCCTCTGAAGTATTGCATCAAGGCATCGAATGCTCGTTTGTTAGAGATACTCACGCACTATGGCGCTTATTACATCTTCGACGACGTCTGCAACAATGTCTAAAAGAAGGTACCAGAAGGCTTACTGTAGGATGAGACTTCTCAGACTTACGTATCACTGCTCACTGGCAAAGACGTACCCAACAATATGATCGTAAAAGACACTGACCTGCGGGAGTGCCCAATCAAGGAGGTACTGCGATGGGTGAGAGTTCGTAACCTCCTCATAATGCGGAAAATCGCCGAAACAACAGATCGCCCAAAGCTTCATCCATTGAGGGAGATTCTGTCAAATGCTCGACACTTCGATGAGATTTTAAAGTTCTGCGTTGGATCAGGACGTTCGCTGCTGGTGGCTAACTCAGCTGAAGGGAAGGATGCGATGGTCGCAGAAAAGTGAGGCCTCTGATGATTGGACTGAAAAGCTGCTGAATTTAAACTTAAACCCGGCTCAGCTGCTTATAATTGTTTTGAGCTGAAGATGAGTTCATTGTCGCAGGAGATACTCGAGGTACAGTGGAAATTAAGTCAGCGCAACCCCACTGAAGAGGAGAAGAAGTCCAATGATAACGAGGAGTCCATCTCCAAGCGCAGGTATCGAACAAAGATGATTTAGCATCCGCAAGATTAAGCAATCGCAGAATTCCGAGGGCAAGAGTAACATCAAACTCCGCTCACAGGGATCGGTGGAATAGCACAAAGAGCAACCTCTAAGCAATAAGTCGAGCCCCTTCCATAATCAAAATCGCCCGAGTGCAATCTTTGATTCGAAACCAGCGTCCCATAACATCTTCGGGGAGCAGCCAAACAACATATTCGCGACGATCGTCAACGAGAGAGGGGATCAAAACATTTTTGCAAAGACAGCCAACACCATCAATCTATTCGATTCCAAGCCGTCGAGTAGCAAGTCAGCCAGCAAGCAAGAACTGCCCAACCCGTCGATGAACCTACTGGCTGGCATGGCTGATAAAAGTCGTGATGATGACAGTGAATCATCGCTGGACGAATGCGAAAGTGTGCTGCATGAGGATGAGAAGTCAGATCCGAAGGAAAGCAAGGCGAGTTACAACTACTAAAGCGACTATACCAAAGTGTTTAACGTACAATGGCAACCCAACTTAGGCCAAAGTTGCTAGATTCAAGGCTAACCAGGATCCACTGCAAACTGAACTTATGCTTGCCATTGAAAAGCCTAAGTCGAACGAAAGTTGGTCGGTACTTGCTCTCCGGAACTGTGCCACAGGGCTGATTGTATACCAGGCCTTACTGATAGCCTCAAAGACTAAGGTCGAGCCATTAATGGGTAAGCAGGAAAATGCGATTGTGAGGGTGTGGAAACAATCGAAGGAGAAGGACAGTAAAAAGTTCGAACAGCAAACCGTAAAGATACAGGTACCAAGTCATTTAAAGTAGTTTGAAAATGCCCAAAAGTGTCAGTAGTTCACTGACTGCATCAAGACGTTGGCGTAGGGAGGCTCACCAGTATTGAATGAGCAATCGAAAATGGAGACAGTCCCAGCACAGGCTAGCCAGTCCAACAAAGTGATAGAATCAAGCCCATCCTAGTCCCATACTAAAACGGTGCTGCTCAGTCAAACCATAGTACCAACTGAAGCAAGCCTCCCTAGCAACGAGCCTGAAAAAGCAGAGGAGTGATTGTGCAGTAAATTTCCTTTCGCGAATTTCTTATTCTTTTCATGACTATTGGATATTAAAGATTGCATGACTGTCAAAGAGTGTACAACGCAAGTGCGTTGTCGTGGGTCAGCAACACTGTCTGTTTGGATCTGACAGTGGAGATTGCCTGTACTGGTCCATTAACAACGCTATCCACTTTGTACCGTTGATCGGGTTCCATAGCATTAATGACTTCCACGCTACCATCGGCAAGGCCAACCAATACCTACGATACCTTCTTGGTCTCGTAGGTCGATACACTCATCGGCAAGCCGCTCAAAGCAATTTTGTAGAGTGTCTGAGTAAGTGAATCGGTGTACCACCCGCTTCATGTAGTTTCGGAAGTAGACGAACTGCAGCTGGTTGCACACTGCAAAATAGATTTCGTTGATGGTGTGGCTGGGCGCCACTCGAATCTTTGCTTCGTGAGGCAAGTCTGGAACAGATTCGATATTCTTGCCAGTCTTGATGTCTGCAGCAACCTGAGCCAGACTGACCTTGTCCATGATGGTTAGAGTATATTTCTGAGGTATCTCAAGCAAGTACATTCATCCCGACGAGGTCGCACACGTAGGCAGAAACAAGCCCTGAACTGCTGACTGTAAAGATCATGTTCTTCTCGTTGTAGATCTCGACAGATTCAACTTCATAGCCAAATTCCAGCACCTTTTGCAGCTTCATGAGCTTCTTTCGCCCTTCCTTGACAAGTTCGAAGGCATGCACTTCACCCTTCTTCATAAATACCCACTTTGCTGGTCGACCGCCCATCGTCACCTGGTAAGTTTTAACTGCGTAGTCGTCAGCCTTCGTCTCCGGCTTTACAGTTTAGTCGAAGGTGTAGATCTCGTCCCTCGTGAACTTGTTCAAGTTCACAAGCTTGATCTGGTTGTTGTTCTCAAGGAAGCAGAATAGCTTGTTGAGTGATTCGTCAAACAAAGCCTCACGGCAGGCACTCTTCCACTTGTAAGTTCGAAGTTACTCCCCAGTCTCGAGGTTCCAGAGCTTCAGTCGACCATTCTCGTGGGATGTGATAAAGTATTGTGCGTTGAGTATCTTGGTGAAGAAGGGCGGCGAGGTAAAACCTCCAACCAGTAAAGAAGTGTACTGCTCCTTGAGATTGGCATAGAATATTCCTTCGGATGTTGCAACCAATCCTTCTTCGCCCTCTGGATCCATAGCGATGCCGTTCACGCTGAACTGAAGGTTAACCTTGCTGAAGTTTGGCAAGCTGATATCCTTCAGAACTGACTCATAGGACCAAAAGTAGATGCTGCCATCAGCCGAAGTCACGATGATTTTCTTGCCAACGTTTCGAATGCCTATGATTGGTCCGTTCGCCAGCAACCTGCTCAGGACGACCCTGAAAGACCCGTACTCAACAGCCATGATATAACCGTTGGTAAGCCCGAGGAGTAGTTTAGGGGATTCTCCTACGTAAATATATTCACAGGCTGTTATCTATGGAATCTCTCCGTTCTAGCCCTTCGGAATGAACACATCGTGGTACTCCAGTTTGTCATCACGGTCGAGTGCCCAAAAGTGAACCTGGTCACGGCCGACCGTAGCAAACTATAAGTTTCTTCCCTCGGAAGCCCAATCCATCGCCTTTACATCGTTGAGCTTATCGAGTGTATAGCTGCTGGCCTTGAGTTTACCACTCGCCATTTCCCACACACATACAGTGCACTCCCGGAAGTTCCCAATACTCACAAGGTACTTTCCATTTTCACTGAGGCACATAGACTGAACTCCACGAGGATGGAACGATAGCTTTTTGTCTACTTCGAATTCACGAGACATCACGTAGATGTTAGCGAAGGCAGCTTATGCTTGCTCGCCCGAACCGGAGCTGTCTGCTGACATTTGCGAGTCCTGCTCGCTAGCACTATCGCCCAGACCCTTGGGTTTCTTGATGCTGTTGAAGGCCGAGCAGCAGATGAGCCTTTTCATATCGCTTGTCAGTAACAACTGGCCAATCTTCTCGGGCATGGGGATGATTTTCTGAGCACGCTCTTTGCCTAGCTGCTCCACGATGATGAGATTATCCAGTACATAGGCATACCACCCAAACACGTAGTTCCAGACGATATGATCGTGACTGAAGGCTTCCAATCCCATGAGATACCTGATCTTAAATTGGGGAACATTTTGCTTGATCAACTAGATCTTCTGCTGGTACTCCTTTTGATGGGCCTCAAGTTCTTCCCTGTAGAAGTGTTTTTGTGGCAGTCCATACTCAATATTTATTGCTGGTGGCTGATTGCTGATGCGTGGCTTATGGTCACGCTTCTTTGATTTCTTGAAGTCCATGATCTTCTGGAGGAAGATCATGTCCACCCGTTGTGGAATGAATTTAGGCTCGCCGACCACCATGAGCTCATCGTTGTCTCGCTTCTTCAGTCGTTGACTGAACATCACTGGTCCTTCGTGTTGCTTGGACTCTCGTTGAGGGTTTTGCGAGAAGTTGATCAGCTCTTCCTCTCCAGAAGGTGAATTCAAGGGCTGGAGGCTTTTGTCAATATCAACAGACTGCAGTGCTGGCGGTAGTGCTGGAGGTCTTTCTTCGCGAATGTTGTTTTTTATGAAGTTCGCTGCTCGCGTTTTAAGGAACGGAGGCTCATATTGAGGCAGGTCCTTTTTGATATTCCATTGTAAAATACCTTCCGAGCCAATGGTCCAAACCTTGCCGTCTCTTGCCAGTACTCCATTGATGATGCCCACATGTCCGATGCTGACTTGGTGAGGCTCTCTCTGGAACGAGTAATCCCACACCTTCAGAAGAGAATCTTCGCCAACAGTAAACAAGATGTAGTTGTGCAGGTCGAAGTCACAATCTGTGAGAGCTCCTCTGTGCAGTGCCTGCATTTCTGCCTCAATTGTCATATTCGTAAGATTGTAGCGGCGGATGGAGGCATCTTCGAAGAGTGCCCACAGCCCTCCATTGGGTGAGAATTTAAGCTTGCGGACTACTCGACCAGTGAAAATCTTACCGGTAAGCTGCAGAGTTTTGAGCTACCAAATGTTGATGTGAGTACCACTGTCACCAATCACAGCCAGCACTGAGCTGTCCGGCGAGAAGCTACATGATTGGTATTTACTCGGCATTTCAGTTGGCAAATGCTTCACGGCTTGGTGACTGTGGAGAGGAGAGTATAGCATAGCCAGCTTCTTTTCGAGGACTGCGAGGAACTTTCCATCTGGACTGTACAGTACAAACTCAATTGCCTCTTGATGCTGGCTCAACTCCTCACTGATACAGGTCTTCTCGATGTCAAAGATTCGGAGCATGCCTGACTTAAACCCAGCTGCGAAGAACATTGAAAGTGGATTCCCAGCTATGCACGTGCATGGATCCTCCTTGGCATACAGAAACTCGTAGGTTTGTTCCAACCTTTCAGGATCCCAGAGACGGATTGTGAGATCAGTACTCAACGTGATTACAGAACCTGAGTAATCGTGTGGCATTATTTGAACAACATTGTCAGTGTGAGAACGAAGCACAGTCTTGTAATTGTGGTTGGTCAGATCAAGTATGCCCAAGCCTCCGCTGTTAGTTCCGCAGGCAACGTGCATACCATCCTCCGACAAGGATAGACTGGTGATGATACCCTCATGCTCAGCTTCTAGAATGTACTCTCCGAAGTCGAGTGGCCACACTCTAAGCACTTGGTCCTCTCCACCGGTAACGCAGAAACCCATGCTCATCATAAGGCTGCAGATAGCAGAGTCGTGAAGCTTATACACTTCTTCTAGTTCGTGCGTATGGTAGTTAACCTGGAACAGCAGACCATTCTGGCTCCCAATATAGACGCTCTTAATCTTCTCCTGCTGGACCTTCGGGTTGGGATTGTCGTATGCATACTCGAAATCTAACACGGTAAAGATGGTATTTCGTGCGTGATGCTTGAGTATGACTGGAGCTCCCGGAAGATGTTCACTTTTGATTCTCCAGAACCGGATATTTTCTCGTCCGCAGGAGACCAGCTTGTCGTGCTCAACTGGACTGAACTTGATGGTGAGAATGTTGAAGTCGCTGACTTGGCGAGCCAGCTGAACTGCACGCTTCTTACTTTCTACTTAGGAGATGTCAAAGATAGAGATGACCTGCCTATTGTGGATGTCGATTCCCACCATGGCTAAGTGCTTCTTGCGATTGAGTCGAAGTTGTTGAACCTTTTCTTGGGGTGCTTGGAAACTGTAGATGCATTTATGGTTGATCCAGACCCTCACGATTGCCTTCGGGCCTTTCTGAACTGTCACTATCCAGTTGTCCATAGAGTCCATTGCGCAAATGTAGTCAGTATGGCCCTGCAAAAAGTCCTGATGGCCCGTTTCCAATGATTTGATGACTACGAGACTACCAGAGCTATAGTAAATCGTGTTATCTTGGAAGAGAATGTCTGGGTTGTGGATTGGGGAAAAGGCAAGAACGTAATTCAAATCGACAAATGGCTCTTGTGACAGCTCTTGAATTTCTTGCTGCATTAGCGACTGACTGTTCGGTTGGATCGGCGAAACTACTCCTCTGGAGTTGGATGGCTGAGGTCTAATCTCCGACGAGGGAGGTTTTATGAGAGCTTCGGAGGGTTCTTCTCGTCTGTTGCCTGGTTCATTTTCCTGTTCGCGCTCTTCTTTTCTTTGACGTTTTCTTATTTCCTCAGGTGATGTCGATGCAGGCAGATAAATGAAATTGTACTGGTCAGACCATCGACCTCCTTTGACCAGCTTAAATGACATCTACTTCGGCAAGCTATCCCAATCGTAAATGTTGGGGGAGGTGTAGATTCCTCTCAGTACAAGATTGGCACATACCTGAATTCCCTTGACGGTGTGGCATCCCTTGAATGATTTGATTGCCCCTTTAGGAAATAGACCATAGCTTTCCAGATGGTGCTCCAAATCAATGCATACGATGGTCCACACAGATCGATCGGTTTGGTAAGGGATTTTCAGCACATTGCCGCCACTCACTGAATACTCCTTGTCCATGTTGGTGATGGTCAAGCGAACACCGGGCTACCTATCCTTAATGGCGAGGTCCACGTGTATGATGAAGAACTTCTCTGGCAGCACAAACATTTCGACATAGAGCTACAGTAACAAGTTCAAGTACGTATCGACCCGTGAGATCGCAATGCTTGATCTAGCCACCGGGTGTAGGTACGCTAACTGTAGAGTTTGAAGGCACAGTGCCGGATAGCTTGATGCATTTTCTCGCAATGCCGGGATCCTAACTAACTTCGTATTTTACGTGGATGACTGTGACGTTACCTTTCATCGCCTGTTCAAGCGTCTCGAAAGTATTGTAGCGCTTGAAGACATCGACGAAGGGGTTCTGCCAGTCCGTCAGCTTGGAGGTTTACATTTGAATTTGAGGATAAAATTATATTGAAGCAACGAAGTAGAAGAGTCTGTGATGGAAACAAGGTCAACTGGGAGGCATGGTATGAAGGTTAGGAAGAGGCTGAAGTTGTTAGTGAAGGGCAATCTCTGCGGCCAATCTGCACCCCAAAGCAAGCGAATCCTAACGAAGGGGACAGAGAACATTTTCGATGAAGCCTCATAAGCGGGTTCGTCCTTCGCCTTTGCATAGAGTGAAGTACCATTGGGAGGTTGGGAGATGTTTAATAGCCATCTAAGAGGTGTGTTGACTTCTACAAGTTCGATGTACAGAACTTTCTATTTTCAGGTCCGCAGACCTAACAAAGAAGCGCATGTCTACTTACAATAAACGAGCCAGATTCTATGGGAAAGAAAATAGTCGTCCACAAACTGCTCAGATCTACCAGGAAGAATGCTTGAAACGCCATGCAAGCCTTCGAAAGGATTTTGGGAATGTAGCATTGACCGAACAATTGAATAACAAACCACGCCAGACTTTTTTCCGATAGCAAGAAGCTTCTTACTTACACAAGCTGACCGTAACGGAGGAACAAGAGGCCAAGATCTTACCTTCCGTGCGATATGGAAATGAATATTTCGGGCTGTTGCTGCGCGATCAACTTAAAGAGAAACATCGACACCAGCACTGTGTCTTTGGGATGCCTTCTGAGAGTAACTTTCACCGAACTTGCTTTTAGAAGCATCCCTTTCATCAGTCCCAGAAAGAATCACGTACTTCGCACCTTCAATCCTCTATGCTAAGGCATCCCTACCTTGAACTCAGAGGTACGGCTCCCCGATACACTTCAGGCTCTTCCTTTCAATGATATACGTATTAGTAAATCGAAATGTCGTCATCCGACAAAATACTCTCCTTCATCGAACGGTTCGAGTTCATAGCCGAGTGGCTAATCACCTCTAAATACCCCAACGACACCAACATCTTCCATCAGTTTCTCGTGCTAGTGGAAGCTGTGAAGTTTTACTATAGGGTACGCAAGTTCTCCCACCGAAACATCTTTGTGCAGGAGGAAGCAGTACAATAGACCAAACAGCCACTGAAGCTTGTAATGCCGAGCGAAATCAAGGGAACCCGTGCCAACATGGAACGGCTTCTCGAGGAAATCAAAACGAAGGCCCATGAGAGTATCAACCACAATGTTGGTGTAGTGGAAACCACCTCCACGGGCAAAAAGGTGTCCCTGAGGTCGAACCTTCCAGTCCCCTCGCAGTTCTCGATGGGACGCATTACCTCTCTCTAAATGTTCGGCGAGATGATCTATCTCCTCCGACCGTTGGTGTACATGGTGGCATTGTGGGTGTACGGGCACAACAGCTACAAATCGTGGGTGATTTCTTTGGTGCTCGACCTGCTGCGAATCGTGCTACAGCGCGATATGAAGGTCCGGGATGTTAACGAAAAGAACGAAGTTGACGGACGCAACAGGACCATGGTAATGAAAATGATCTTTCGCAACCCCTTCTACGAGTCGATATTCAAGCCCAAGATAGTGGTACCTTTGCTGGGGAAGTTGCTCAAGTCAGACGGATGGCCCACCAAGATCATAATGTCCATTTTGGAGATGCGCGCTTCGGTTTCGCTTACCATCTGATAATACCCGTCGTGCTATAACACAAATTCCAGCTACTATCACCAAAGTTTGATCTTCTTTCGACGTTGCAGCTCAACTGCCAACATCTACTTGTTGCTTGGAGCGCGATACCTACGTACAAAGCTCTCCTCCCCCGCTGGTTGTAGCAGGATGTGGTTTGGCGCTGTCATATACTCACAACTCGTTGTGAGCTTGGTCTATTTCTTGACCTTGGTAAAACGGCGTTCCAAGAGTTCAGATGGTTGAGTCAACAGCTGTTGGTAGCGTTGGTCACATAACCCAACTGTCTCCTTATTGACCCAGTCCTTGTAGGCGCTACTCCAGGCACCGACATAGAGGATGTCGCCAGCGTAACAAAACCTGAACTGCAGGGTATTCTAGTGGTAAAGCCTCAGCAACTGATGGTGGTCGCTACGCGGTTTGTAAAGCTCCAGTGGTCGTATCTCGTGCTCGTAGTCCTTTGTATCCTCCTTGATGATGTTAGCGGAAAGTTCATCGCTGGTGTTGATGAGTTTGGCAATATTTAGGATCAACTTGTCCATGCTCAAGAAGATATAGGCGTTTTTGCAGAATACCTTGCGTAGGTACTCCTCGAGTTTCGGGTCCTTCAGCTTGTTGGAGAGGATACTACGGAACAGGTCATACTTCTCAGCCGAGGTGTAGACATTGCTGGTGTTCTTGTCATCCTCCTTAGCACTCGAAAGTTAACGTGCTTTTACAAAGCGCTGGTAGATGGTGAGTAGATATCTCACAAAGTGGTAGTGGGTGCGAGTCCCAAAGAAGGAATGCCCTACTGGTCCTTCAAACGGGGATGGAAGATCTTTGAGGTTGATGGTCGGGATTTCCTCTTCGATTAGATCTTCAAACTCTTCATTTTCATCTAGCATCGTCTTCCTCCGCTTGTCGAGTATCAAATCGTAGTCTTCGACTCCCTCTTACGGTTTGAGGTTATCCAGTGATCGCAGAAGATTGACCGTCTTAATGTTGCGCACTGGCTCGAGGCATTTCTTAACGTTAAGTCCAAATAGCTTGAGCATGAGGTACTGAAGGAGGTTCTTTTTAGTAATGTACTGAGCAAGCACTGCACAAATTTCCCTCATCAATGTTGGGTCGCTGAACTGCATCACAAATAATACACGGTTGGCAGGTGGGACTGGGAAGTCTCCAGCTACCTTAGGGAACTCTAAGCTAACCTGCTTGGAGAGCACACACTTTTGTCGGGTGACATGCTCAAAGCTATCCACGGTCATCTCGATCTGGTCATTGTACCGTTCCTTGCCCTCCTTAATCTCCGGTTGATCCATTGTACCGATCCCATACAAAGCCTGTCTGAACTCAAGCTCTTTATCCCACCGGGAAGTACAATTATATTTTTTGTCGTTCTTACGGAAGTAGAAGCTGCGGTGGTCCAAGCTTTTATGGAAGTTTTTGGTCATAATGTCTTCCCAAGAACGACTGGCCTTCTGCCTACATCGTTCCAGCGACTTCAGTTTTTATTCGACCCTTGGACGAACTATCGTAACGACCTGAGGCTTTCTCTCCAGCATCATGTAGGGCTCATGGTTACCATAGACTTGATACAGGATTTTGCGGAGCAGTGCGTGTGATTCAAACCTTCCGGATTTCTACATTTTGGTAAGATGCTCAACTGACCTCCGAAGCATCAGTATGGTATGGTCCAGTTCGTACTTCTCATCCTCATTCTTGAACAATTAGTCCTCGAAGCAGTTCTTGCGCATGATGCTAAAACTCACATGTTCGGAGCCAAGTGGCACTGAAACCCATTTATCATTGAGTACTGAGCGCAGCCCTTGCGGTAGTAAGTGGTCGTCACATTTGTTTGCATAACAAGCTGGCATCTCCACGTATGAGACTCCCATACGCTGGGCAAACGATGCTTCGGGAAGCTAATTGAGTGGCACGAAACTGGTTCCCTTCCTTCTTGGAGCTTCTATTTCTTGGGCGTTCTCAATGAAGTAGAACAACAGGCTGCGATCCATGTATGGCTGCAGCAATGCCTTCAGCTCAACGACCGTGATCACACACTTTAAGTAAAGTTCGGTCAGGCGGATGATGGCCTCGACGTGTGGGTGAGACTGAAGTCGAGCCAGAAATGCCTGCTAGTTAAGCATTTCCGGCTGTTGAAGTGGCTATGGTCTTTCCACTCTCTCAGGCCGTTCAATCCGCTCCGGCCGCTCAACGCGCTTGGGGAAGTACGAGCTAACCTGTTGCATGATGACTCCAGCATTTTACTATTTTGTGAGCAGCTACTTGCACTTTTACTTGAGATCCTCCGTCTTGGGAATCAGTAGCTCCTTCACTAAACACTTATTGAACTCATCGATGAGGTCCTTGTTGTCGGTTTTCTTGATGAACCTGACCAATCGGTTGAAGAGTGAGATGGCATTGGGCCGGCAGCGATCCATCTTATACTCCCGCATCAATGACTGGATGAACATGAAGCATTCCGTGTAGCGAACCTTATACAGGAACAGCTCCGAGCTGAGGCTTCGCACCTCTTCGTAGGCCTTCTCGATGGAGCCCGTCATCGGCAAGTTGGTATTATTATTACAATTTGATTGGGCAGCGTTGCTGGTTGTGGGTCGTTTGGCGGTTAGTTGGTGCCACCGACTGATTACCGCCTAAATCAATCGGGAAATGATGGCGAAAGGCGCGGCAACAACTACAACAGTTGAATATTTGAATACCACATATTCGGTTGTAGTCAAGCCCAAGGAAATCAAAGCCAATAATCAGGTAGAGGTGCCTGCGGCAAACCAAACGCCTAGTTTATAGAGAATTCAAATTGGCTCGCGTCAATCAATCTCGTCCAGGTGGCTGGGCTTCTTTGGCAGGTGGGTTTCCTCATAGTAGAAACCTCCTTCACGAAGTTTATCGACCTCCTGCTTGGTGAGTGTCCACTTTTGCACTGGGGTTTCGAGTTCCTTGGCTTGAATCTTGTCGTAGGCCTTAACGGATAGGATGCCATCAGCGTCGATGTGGAGGGCCACCTCGATCGCTGGCTCACCTTTGGGGGCTGGAGGGATGCCAGTGAGCACGAACTTACCAAGTACGTTGTTGTCCTTAACTAGCTTATTTTCTCCTTCGTAGATGGTAACGATGAGCACTTCTTGATTGTCCTCAGTTGTTGTGAAGGTATGCTTTCGGACTGTCGGTATAGAGGTGTCACGTGGAAGTAAAGTACACATCGCTCCGTCTGCTGTTTCAATTCCCAGACTCATAGGCAGAACGTTGATGAGCAACAAGGATGTTGGTTGCTTGTTCTTGGAATCGCCTGAAATATCCAAGGCAAGGATGCCAGCACCCATAACAACAGCTTGATCAGGATCCACGGAACGGTTGACCTCCTTCCCTGGGAAGGTTTGCTTGACGAGTTGCGAAACTACCGGTGAATGGGTAGCTCCGCCAGCAAGTACCACCATACTCACATCGTTGGCTGTAATCTTCGCGTCTTCCAATGCCTTTTTGGTTAGCACAATAGTTTTATGAAGGATTGCCTAACAATGCTTTTCCCACTAGCCACGAGTAATCTTCAGCTCGAACTTGGTTCCAGGCACTAAGTCCTCTACGGATATGGTTGCCTCGGTTTCGCTCGACAATACCTTGCGAACTCGGGAGCAGTCTTTCTTGAGTTTCTGCAGGGCGACCCATTCGTTATTAAGATCAATTCCGTTGTTACTCTTCAGGTGCTCGACGCACACCTCCACAAGCTTGTTATCCAAATCTTCTGCTCCTAAGTGAGTGTCTCCTACTGTGGAAACGATCTGAATGAAGCTATCTTCGATGTTCACAACTGAGGCGTCGAAAGTTCCAGCACCGAATTCGTACACCACTAACTTCACCTAACCCTTAGGGAAGTGTTTGCTACTTACATGGGCGACTGCCGAAGCAGATGGTTCATTGACCAATCTCAGAACATTGAGACCTGCTATTGTGGCGGCATCGCGTGTAGCCTACCTCTGTCCGTCACGAAAGTAGGCAGGAACTGTGATTACTGCACGCTTCACTGGAGTCTTCAGAAACTTTTCAGCAGCTTCTTTGAGGCGTATCAGCACCATTGCAGTCAGCTCCTCTGGGTGGAACCTTTTAGTTTCGCCCTTGTGCGTTACCACAACTACGGGTCGGTTGTGATCGTCCGCTTCCACCTTAAACGGCCATCGTTTAAGGTCCTGCTGAACCAGCGGATCTGTGAATGACCTGCCCAACAATCTCTTGAAATCGTACACGGTATTCTGCGCATTCGATACCGACAGTGCTTTAGCCTCGCTACCAATCAGCCTATCCGTTTCTGTGAAGGAGATGTAGCAGGGAAAGGCTCTTTCGTCATTAGCGTGTTTTAGAATCTCGACTTTGTCGTTCAGGTTGACAGCGACATAAGCGTAGCTGGTGCCGAGGTCAATAGCAATGGTTGGACCCTCGTTGGGTTGTTCGGTAGGAACAAGCAGAAACTTTCCTTCGGTAGGCTACATAAACGGGATATGGTTATATTTGGGATGTTCTAGAAGAGGCGCTTGAAACCTGGATAGAATATTCTAGAATTGGCAAGGATAGACCAGCATCGTTGATGTCGGAGCTTGTGGTCGCAAGTGTAGTTGGAAATGATAAAAGGAAGAGAAGGATTTAAAAGAAAGAGTTTGAGGAAAATCGTTAAACCTCCAACAAAGGCTTGCACGAATCCAATTTAAAATCCACAGATCGCAGCCACTCCTCCGCCCTCAACCGACAACCAAATTGTCCATGACGACGATTTCATCACAA
>ERZ724508.253-NODE-253-length-39384-cov-15.952300_pt1 | contig 39384 bp, 46 predicted proteins | sample MGYA00376041_ERZ724508 | MGnify/ENA primary metagenome ERZ724508 (study PRJEB28724, sample SAMN07190887) | wastewater metagenome | isolation source: effluent of sewage treatment plant in Hong Hong | place: USA: Christiansburg, Virginia | collected 2016-03-01 ...
TCCATTCGCCCCGCGCCTTGAGCGCGTCAGTTGTCTGCTGGTGCATCTGCTCGGCCCATTGCCGGGCCGAATCCTTGTCCATCACGCCGCCGTTGTCGTAATCCCGGTGGCAGTCCAGGCACAGCGCCATACAAGTTCTTGCATCCGTTTTCTTGCCAACGCTTTTTAATTCATTCTTATGAGCTGCTTGCGTACGCCCAACGACACCACAACAAACACAAGGCAACCCTCTAACTGCGGCCATATAGGACTTTCCAACAGCGTTACGCTCTCCAACGTAGTCATTCCCCTTCATAGCGGAATGACCACCCCTTTGATGACTTGTACTTTCCTGAGCAACATCTAGGAACAGATCCAGAAGAAATACCAAGTTCTCTTGCTGCCTCCGTTGCACTGGGAAACACCCGCTCAACTCCGTTTTCTAGGCATCGACCAATGACTCTTTTTGAGCAGTGATGCGCTGCGCCAATCTTCCCTAAATGTCCGCCACTGGATTTTTTTCCAAGAACATCATATGAATGACGAATATTTTCTTGCCCAGTTACCCACTCCAGGTTTTCAGCCCTGTTGTCAGCAGGATTGCCATTCTTATGATTTACTTGCCCTTTGTTTTCAGGGTTGGCGATGAATGTTTGCGCAATGATTCTGTGCAACTTCGTTCTCTTGTTATGCAAATCAACAGCAACATATCCCTTATTACCGTCTCGGAACGGACGTAGAATTTTTCCTGACAACCTGTTCCCGCGAGAGTCAATACGAGGAAGCGACCGTACATTTCCAAGGCTGCTTGCTTCGTAAGATCCTTCACATCCAGCTATTTGCCGCCATTCCTCGTTTGGCTTTTCCATCTATATCCCCTTGCTACTATTCGGCAATCCCCACCCCTTCCGACTTAGCCAGGCCATCGCGGAACAGGCGTTCTTTCAGCCGGTAGCCTTCGAGCGGCCAGATTTTGTCGTAGGCATTGTTAATCGCCATTTCTTTGCCAACTGCGGCATCGAAATTGGCAGGATCAGCACACGCGCTAAATCCTTCTTGCAGCCAACCGTTTTCCAGCTCGATCAGCGCAACGGTGATAGTCGTATCTGGCAGGCGATAGGTGGTGATGCCTTTGATTTTTCCATCAATGCTTTCCCTCGTAACGCTATTGCCCGCAACATTTTCCAGCGCTGTCGCCGCCAACTGCTTCGCCTCTGCTGCCATTACTTCATTCATTTGCACCGCCTCCATTCATCGAAATATTCTCTTGTTTCCAAAAACCGCACGCCCAATTCCTGGCTGGCATGCGCTTCAATCTGTGTCATGTATTCGGCAAACTCTTTTTTGTTCAGGTCGGTTGTGCTGCCAGTAATCACAATCAACTCGCCACATAGCCAGCGGGTATCAACCGGCAGAAATTTGCGTTTAAAAAATTCGTGCCAGCACTCCGCTGGGTGAGTTTTTCCGTCCAACCAAACCTGACCGGCGATTTCGCTCAGCACAGACCACATACGTTTGTTCTGCTCGATGCTGCGCTTAGTCTTTTCGGGCTGAATAACAACCTGCCACCGCTTGCCAGTCTCCAGCACTGTCAACCGACTGACGGCCTCAATCGCTCGCCGCAAAATGATCGGGTTTGCGATCAGGAAGCTGACTTGATCCATCAGGCGGCGGCCTTGATGCGCGATCCCGGCTTACGCGCCTGGATGCAATCCTTGCAACGCCAAACACGCTGCGCTCGCAATGGATTCGGCCGGATCAACTGGCAGCCACGCTTGAAAATTCCGCAGCTGGCGCAAAAAACGTCTTTTTCTGCGCTCAGCTCAGCCACGTTTCGCCCCTACCGCCTTACCGGCCGCTTTTATCACTGTGCCGGTCACTACCAGCACACCACACCACATCAATACCCATGCTGTGAAAGGCAATGCAATGCAAGCATGTGCAATATCGTTTTTTGTTGGCATGTTCTTATCCTTTCAGCTGTCGAAAGTGAAGCTGCGGCGCGATTTTGACTGCTGCGCCTGCTCTCTGGCGACCCATGAAGAACGCTGATCCGCATTCACAAAGCGCGAGCGTTCTAGCTGTGTGGCCAGCATTGCCGTACCCGTCTTGCCCATGCGGTTCTTGGCGATAATCACCTCTGCCAAACCCTTCATCGGTGAATCAGGGTTGTAATACTCATCGCGGTACACAAAAACGACCATATCCGCGTCTTGCTCAATCGAACCAGACTCACGCAGATCCGACATCATCGGCCGCTTATCGGCGCGTTCTTCTACCTTGCGCGACAGCTGCGACAAGGCAATCACACAGATGCCCATCGACTTGGCCAGCTCTTTCAGCCCGCGACTGATTTCACCGATAGCCTGAGTGCGGTTCTCGGCATTGGCATCCAGCTGCTGCAAGTAATCCACAATCAGCAGCTTTAACCCGGTCTGGCGCTTTACCTTGCGTGCCGATGTGGCAATCTGCGCAATGGTGCGGGCCGACTCATCCAGCGATAGCGTCATGGCTTGCGCCTTGCCGGCGGCAACCGTCAGGCCGTTGTAATCGTCGTCATTGAGGCCGCGCCCGCTGGTGATTTTCTCCAGATCGATGCCGCCCAAGCTGGCCATGTGCTTCTGGCTGATCTGCGCCTCTGACATTTCCGTGCTCACCAACAGCACGCCGTTGCCATCGAGCGCAACATGCTCGCCAATGTTCACCGCCAGCGTGGATTTACCCATTGCCGGGCGGCCGGCAATCACCACCAGCTCACCCGCCTTGAGGCCGCTAGTCAGGCCATCCAGGTCGGCAAAACCAGTGCTGGTGCCAACCAACGGGCAATCGCTGTTAATGCGGCGGTCGATTTCTTCAATGGCACGCAAGGCCATATCCGCAATCGATACCGGGCCGCGCTGCTCGGCACCACGATCTGCCACCGCCATAATCGCCGCTTGCGCCTGATCCACTTTCTGCTGCACCGTGCCGGTTCCAGACACAATTTCCAGCACAGCGCTACCGGCTGCCATCAGCTGTCGCTCGATAGCCTTGTTGCGCACCAATTCGGCATAGCGGGCGATATTCGCAGTGCCAGGTACAGCCTGTGCCAGCGATGCCAGGTATGCAAGGCCACCCACACGCTTTGCAGATCCGCGGCGCTCCAGGTCAGCGTCAACTGTCAGGATGTCCACCGGCTTGTTGTCTGCCAGCAGAAAATTGATCGATCCAAAAATCAGGCGGTGAGATTCCGAGTAAAAGTCTTCTACTGCCACAAGGCCGCTGATCTTGTCGAATGCGGCAGCCTCTTTTAGCAGGCCACCGAGAACAGCTTGCTCTGCGTCTTGGGAGAATCGGCTCATGTCGATCATGCTTCACCCCGCGAGTAACGGCCTTCGATGCACTGCGCAAACGTTTCTGCTCGCATCAGCCAGTCAAAATTGGCATTACGTGGCATGCGGTCAAAATCGCTACCTTCCGCTAACCAAGCAAAAAACTTCACATACCGCTGCAGATCCCAAGTTTTACTGGCCAATGCCCGGCTGATGATTTCTGCACGTCCAGCAGTCCACTCGATCACGTCGCCCAGTTCTGCCCCCAGCTTGTCGTTAAACGCATCCACGAATTGCTGCTGCTCTGGCGTCCATGCCTCAACCACCACCACCGGCTCATCGTTCCACCGCTCTGCGTTCAGATAACTGGTCGGCAGCGGAATGAATTGCCCGCCGTCTTTCAGCCAGTCTGCCGACTGCTTCCGGTTTTGCAGGTCTTCCAAAATGGTTTCCAACTGCGGTTTTGTAATGCCTAGCTTTGCGAAAGCCTTGGCAGCTTCTTTTTTTTTCTGCTTGCGTGGATAAGCATTCCAGAACGATTCGAACTGAGCATGGCAAGTATCGCTATTCACTGAACGCAGTTTTCTGGATTTGGACACTGGAGAAGAAGATTTATCTTCTTCGACTACTGTTTGTTGGGATTGTCTATTGTGTGTATCGTTTTGATACGTTCGTCCGTATTGTTTTGATACGGTAGTATCGGTTTTGGTATCGTTCTGATACGCATCAATTTGCCATGATTCCGGGGCGTTTACCGATGTCAAAAACCCGTATTTACCCTTGCGCGCTACCAGCACTTTTGCCTGCACCAGCCAATTAAATGCGGTGCTTGCGTTTGGCCGATGCAGGCCAGTGATATCCGCGAGCTGCTGAATCGTCAGATCATCCTCTTGCTTGCCAAACCCATGCGTCTTACGCACAACCGCCAGTGCAATTTTCAATTGCCGGCCGGTCAGGTTGGCAGCAAGTAGCGCGTCAAATAGCGCGTTAGGTACGGCCACAAAGCCACCTCTCTGTTCTACCGGAGGATTGCCGACAGCATTGCCGTCAACCGATACAAGGCGTAGCGCGCTCATGCCAAGCCCCGTTCCTGCTCCATCAGAGCAACCATTTTTGGTGAACGCAAACGGATCAGGTCACGCGCACGTTTCCAGTGGGCGTTACGAAACTCGACAGGTTTGAAATCATTTCTGAACTGGTGCAGATGCCACCAGATACGAAGCTCGTTGATAGCGCCAGAAGGGCAAGCGACTAAACGTTTTGCCTGGCTGAGCGCCAAGCGGATTGTTGCGAACATAATTGGATTTCCCGTCCATTATCGCCCCCATTCTTACCGTGAAAACGGCGGGCGCCGGGGGACGGGAGATACCCTTTTACTGCATTTCTGCAGTGGCGCCCTTTGATCGTTTAGCGCCTGGGATGGGTGTCCAAATTGAGAATTTCGGACACTTCCGACAATGGAAATGGAAAATGAAATCTAATTTCCAATTAAAACATTGTCAAGCCTACCCAAGCGCTTAAATACAGCCCCGCCTAGTGCGGGGCTTGTTCTTTACTGCGCTTGCAGCAACAAAGCAATGTTACCGTTACATTGTATGCTTGTCTACGGATTCTGGTGGCGCAATTACGCCACCACACCAGCTGTTGCGCGCAATGCTATCACAATTTCGCATTAACCACATAGCGCCGATATAACCGGCGAATTGTTTTTGCCATAGATTCGGTAGGGTTGTTGAGTTGATCACCGACCAACATTCTGCAAATTGATGGCTGCGTCGTTTTCAGTAGGGTCGCCAGATCCTGCTGCGCAAAAATTTCAGTCAATGCGCTGAGCATTTCTTTGTATGTGATTTTCTTTGGCATTGCCTTTTTGCTCCGCGAATAAAACAGATATCCGAAATCGGACACATTAAAAACTATACAGCGGCGTATAATTTTTTGCATGACTAAACATGCCGCCGCGCTATTTGCGCTACTGGAACAACACCAGCTCACGCCGCACTCATTGGCCATTGAGGCACAGATCGGATATGCAACGATCTATCGCTATTTAAACGATGAAGCATCTAGACCATCAGCCAAAACCGTTGACCGTCTTGCGTCTTATTTTGGCGTTTCTCCAGCAGTAGTACGCGGAGAGGACGCCATTGAGGACGAACCGACCACGCCGCATGTCACTCGCCTTATCGCCGTAATCCGTCGCGCAGATCGTAACCGGTACTTATCGCAATCCGTCGCTGACGCCCTGGCAACAATTATCGACAAATTGCGTTAAAAACCATTCAAAAATGTATTGCAATTCGTGATTCGTTTATTTATGATAACAACACAGCATGACATTGCAAAGCAAAACATAATAAGCCACAGCAAATCACGCTAAAGCGCTGTTAGCGCAGGATCACTTAAATAAAGGAAGAATCATGACAGCCAATACCGACTTCGGTGCGCCACACCGCGCCCGCCTGCTACGCTCTCGCACCACTGAGGGCAATCAATACAACGAATCCCGCTCGATGTCGCAGAAGCGCCGCGCTGCTCGCCAGTACGCCGCCTCCGTCTGCCGTCGCCTTTTCGGTCGCTGATCATGGGCTTCAACCACGTAGAGCCGCTGGCGACAGCGGAACGGGATCACTACGCCCGGATGGATCAGGCCCAATGGATCAGGGAAGCCGCCGACGTCGAGAAAGCCACCCGCAAGATGGCCATTGATGCCGATGCCGTGCTCGAAGCGCTGCAAGACATTGAGCACGTCGAAAACATCGCCGATCTACTGGCAGCCGGCCAGGCACATACCGCCGGCCAGTACCTGATTGACCGGATTCACCAGCAAATCGAAATGGCAGTTGACGCGGAAACCCAGCAGAAACTGCGCGAGAAAGGATTGTCATGAGCGCACCAGCAAAACAGCAAACCATGAACGGCATGGAGTTGACCGAACAAGAGCTGATGAACGTATTACGTAATTCACTCTACCCCGGCGCGCAAGACGACTCCATCAAGCTGGTTATCGGCTACTGCAAGGCGGCCGGCCTTGATCCGATGCAGAAGCCGGTTCATATCGTGCCGATGTGGGACAACAAGAACAAGCAGATGCGTGACGTAATCATGCCCGGCATTGGCAGCTATCGCACACAAGCTGCACGCTCTGGCGAGTATGCCGGCGTTTCTGAGCCGGAATTCGGCCCGGACGTGACTGAGGATGTCGGCGGGGTGCGGATGACATACCCGGCATGGTGTCGCGTAGTCGTCAAACGACTGCTGCCGAACGGAACAATCGCCGAATTCTCTGCCACCGAGCGCTGGAAGGAAAACTACGCCACCAAAGGCAAAGACTCGGCAGCGCCTAATGCCATGTGGACGCGCCGCCCGTATGGGCAGATTGCCAAATGTGGCGAGGCGCAAGCCTTGCGCAAGGCGTTTCCAGAATTCGGCGCCCAGCCGACTGCGGACGAAATGGAAGGCAAGACACTCGATGACGGCGGAACCGTTTACGACGGCGCAACAGGCGAAGTCCTGCCACGCAAAGAGGCGCCGAAGGCATTGCCTGACTACACCAGCGAACAGATGGAAAAGAACATCGACGCATGGAGCGCCGCAATCAGCGCAGGCAAAACATCGCCCGACAAGATTATTGCCAAGGTAAGCAGCGGCTATCAGTTGTCCGAATCGCAAATTGCCCGCATCCGCTCGATGAACGTAACCAGCAACGAAGGGGAAACATATGAACACGCATAACCTGATCCAAGGCTCGCCAGAATGGCACGCCTTCCGCGCCGCACATTTCACCGCCAGCGATGCGCCGGCCATGCTGGGTGTATCGCCCTATAAAACCCGTAATGAGCTACTGCGTGAAAAGGCAACCGGCATCAGCGCCGAAGTGGATGCCGCGACGCAGCGCCGCTTTGACGATGGCCACAAGTTCGAAGCACTGGCCCGGCCGCTTGCCGAGGAAATCATTGGCGCGGAGCTGTACCCGGTGGTTGGATCAGAAGGCAAACTAGCCGCCAGCTTTGACGGCCTGACCATGCTGGAAGATATGGCGTTTGAGCACAAGACACTGAATGACACGCTCCGCGCATGTGTCATCGCCGCCGATCTGCCGAAACACTATCGCGTCCAAATGGAGCAGCAGTTGATGGTGGCGGGTGCGCCACGTTGCTTGTTTATGGCAACCAAGTGGGTCAATGGCGAGCTGGCAGAGCCAGCAAAAGCAATCTGGTATGAGAGCGATGCAGCACTGGCGCAGGAAATCGCCGCTGGCTGGGCGCAGTTCGAGCAGGATCTGGCCGCCTACCAGCCGGCACCGGAAACCACGCAGGCCGTTGGCGCCGCACCAGACGCCTTGCCCGCACTGCGCATCGAAGTCACCGGCATGGTTACCGCGTCGAATCTGGCCGCGTTCCGGGCGCATGCGCTGGCAGTGTTTGAGGGAATCAATACCGATCTGGAAACAGATGATGATTTCGCCAGCGCCGACAAAACCGCCAAATGGTGCAGCGAAGTAGAAAGCCGGCTCGATGCTGCCAAGCAACACGCGCTATCGCAAACTGCCAGCATTGACGAGCTTTTCCGCACCATTGACGCCATCAAGGAAGAAGCGCGGCAAAAGCGCCTGACGCTCGAAAAGCTGGTCAAGCAGCGCAAAGACAGCATCCGCCTGGAAAAGATCAGCGCCGCACAAGCCAAGTTTGCCGCGCACGTGGCTGAGCTGCAGGCAGACATTGCTGGCGCTCGCCTCAATGTGCCGGCGCCAGATTTTGGCGGGGCCATCAAGGGGCTGAAAACCCTGGCCAGCGTACAGAACGCCATCGATACCGCACTGGCAAACGGCAAGATTGCCGCCGATGCCATGGCATCCGATCTGGTCGCAAAACTGGCCTGGCACAAGGAATATGTAGTCGATCAGCACAGCCTGTTATTTCCGGATCTGCAGCAGTTGATTGCCAAGCCGATGGATGACTTTCAGTCAACGATCCAGCTGCGCATTGCCCAGCATCAGGAGGTTCAGCGCAAGCAGGAAGAACTGACCAAGGCCGCCATTGAGGCCGCCAAGGCTGCAGCAGAGCAGCAGACACAAAAGGCACAAGCCACGCCGATGCAAGCCGTTGCCAAGCCCGATATCAAACCGGAGCCTGAAACCCTGCGCGCCGTGGTGGTGGATCACCAGGACGAAATCAGCGCATTCATGCACAGCCGCGACTTTGGCAAGGATGCCAACCGCATCCGTGCCGTGCTGGTTGAATTCGTCAAATTCCAGGCGGCGCAGAAGCTGAGCAAAGTAGCCTAACCAGGCAACAGCGCAGCACAAGCGCCGAATCTCCTTGACCAGCACCGGCCTGGGTTTGTGTCGCCGGCTTTTTCTGGATGAGATCATGAAACGCAAAACCACACGCAATTTTCGCCGCCAAGGATCAAGGGCGAATCTTCCGGTATGGCTGACAGACGGCATTAACCGCGCAGTCGATGAAGAAACTTTCGATGGTGCCGAAATGGCCGCCAGGGCGTGCATCCTTGCACTGCAAGCAGGTACAGCCAGCGCGGTCAGCATCAACACCATCGGCAAATACATCGCCTTCATCCGCATGCTCTGCCTGCAAGACGACAAGATTGGCAAAAACTGGAACGGCCACAACACGCTTTGGGCGCTGGCCATCCAATGCGCCGAGATTTACCGGGATGCACTGCTTGGCCTGAAAGAAGCGGCAATGGTCGGCCTGGATGCGGAAGACATCAAGCTGCTGAACATCTTTGTTGATGTGTCGATCGACTTCACCCGCCGCCATACCGAGCACGCCATTGCCTACGCCTGGCTGACGCTGGAACAGACAAACACCTTGCAGCTACTGCTAGGCATTGACCCGCAAACCGGCGAGCACAACGCAGATGACGGCAAGCTGGAAAAATGGATTGCCGAGAAAGAACAGGCCGCCGCATGAATCTATGGATTGCGCTAGGCAGCTGACTGTTGCTTGAAATTATAGTGGTGGCGGTCTTGTGGAAATTGGCAGGCGCCGCGCCAACGATTGAAACGAATGATGATTGGAACGATTAAATGGCATCCCTCAATAAAGTAATGCTGATCGGCAACCTCGGCCGTGATTTGGAAGTTCGCTATATGCCCAACGGCGATGCCGTTGCCAATGTCGCACTGGCCACCGCAGAAAGCTGGAAGGACAAAAACGGTGAGAAGCAGGAAAAGACCGAGTGGCACCGGGTTATTTTCTTCGGCCGTCAGGCGGAAATCGCTGGCGAGTACCTGAAAAAAGGCAGCCAGATCTACATCGAAGGCCGCCTGCAAACCCGCAAGTGGAATGACAAGGACGGCAACGAGCGCTACACCACCGAGATTGTCGCAGACCGTATGCAGATGCTAGGCGGGAATCGGGAAGCTAACCGGGAGCAAAAGCCGCAACCGAGCCGACAGCAGCGATCGCCTGCAGATGATTTTGATGATGACATTCCTTTTAAGCAGGTGGATGCATGATAACCACGATAAAAACATGCTTTAAGTGTAATACCGAAAAACCGCTTGATGATTTTTATAAGCACAGTCAAATGGCGGATGGGCATCTAAACAAATGCAAAGATTGCACGAAGAATGACTCATTTGTACGTAGAAATGGGGAGCGCAGAGCATACGTGCTTGAGCAATTGTCCGATGCATCCTCCGACTATAGCGCGCAGCGTTTAGTCGCGAGTTAATCGGACGGTCTTAGGCGGGAGGTTGTTCCTGGTCACGGATATAGTCGATGAGCTGTTCGATATTCGCATGGCCTCCCGCAGACACGACGGCGTAAGCGCCATTCCAGAATATGCCGCGCCAGTAGTAGTGAGCCAGGTGGGTTTTGAACTCCTGACGAATCCGGCGCGCGCTGACCGTTTTTAGATTACCTATCATTCTGGCCAGGTTTAGCGAGGGATGCGCGTCAATCAGCAGGTGGATATGGTCTTTTTCACCTGAGCATTCCTGCAACGTGCAAGACCATTTCTTGCACGTACGGGCAAACACATTCTGAAGACTCTCAAGCATGGCGGCGGTGATAACCGGATGCCTGTATTTAACGGTAAAGATAACGTGGTACGTTAAGCTGAATGCCGCATGGTTCTTGGTCTTTAGCGTGGTAGTCATTGGCTGTTGCAATATACATTTAATTATGCTAATATACACGCGAAATGGCAAAATATCAACCCATGATTCGTACCGAAAAGCATGCCCTTGGCGTGAGCGTTGACGCGCACGCCGACTTGGCACGCACGGTACAAAGCTATCGCAAGCTGATTCGCGCGCTGGCCGGGGTGATATTTGTGCATTTCGACGACATCAGCCGCGCCTCTTCCAAGTGTTTTGCGGTCGAGCGGCTGTTTCATGTCACCTCGGATAATCCCGCACCGCGTTACGCGATGCTGGACCGGATGTTCCATAAATTCCCCAGTTACCTGCGTCGCGCGGCGATTGAAGCCGCCTTCGGTGCTGTTAGCTCGTTTCTGTCGAATTACGACCGGTGGCAGAATGGTCAACGTCGACATAAGCAGGACGCCCCGCCTTCGTTTGCACGCGCCCTGGCGCTAAACCCGGCGCTGTACGCTGGGCAGTGCATCAAGGTGGGTGACGATTGGCGCAGTGTCAGTATCAAGGTACAGCGGGCAGACCAGTCCTGGGGCTGGAGCGCGCCGTTGCGCGTCAAAGGCCGGCTCAAGCGATTGGGTGGCACAGAACAGAATCGGGCGTTATCGCCCACGTTACTCTTATCATCGGGTAAGGCTTATCTAGCCTGCCCGGTGCAAGGCACCCGGCCGGCGAAGCCGACCGGGGTTCGGGTGTGTGCAGTGGACCTCGGCATCAATACCGCGGCCACCTGTGCGATTGTCGATACTACCGGCACGGTGCGAGCGCGTTCGTTTATCACGAGCGCACGCCACAACGACCGGCTCGACCGTAGCACCACCCGGATACAACAAGCGGCCAAGCACACTTTGGGGCCGTTACGACGGGTGGCACCGAACACCAAGCCCACCCGACCTGGCCAACTCTGCAAAGGTTTCTGCCGCGGCGCATACCGCCGTATCAGCGGGTTGAACCGAACAGTGGCGCAAGCCACCGCCAATGCCATCGTTCGCTTTGCGCGGGCGCATGGCGCAACAACGGTGGTGTTCGAGCACCTGAAGCACTTTCGGCCCAAAGCCAATCGCAGGCAAGGCTCATCGATGCGTCAGCGGTTTCACCGCTGGCTCCATCGAATGTTGGTGAAGAAAGCGCAGTTTCTGTGCGAAGAACAAGGGTTGCGGTGCGTGCTGGTTGCACCACGCGGCACCAGTGCCTGGGCCCACGATGGCTCCGGCGAAGTCGTCCGCAACAAAAAGAATTATTCGCTTTGTACGTTTGCTACGGGCAAACGCTACAACGCGGATTTAAATGCCGCCCTGAATATTGCCGCGCGCCACTTGGCGCAGGTATTGGGGATAACGACGGGAGACCGTCCGGCGGCAGGTACCGGCAAAAGTTCCGGGCCTGCATCGAGAATGCCGATAGTTCTTGCTGATGTTTGGCGCCACTTCGTGGGGCCACAGAGGCGGAGAATAAAATTACCGCAGTCTGGCGCTAGTGCCGCTGTAGTGGGGTTAGATGCCCCGACTATAGCGCTCTGCGTTTAGTCGCGGGAGTATTCACAGGGCAAAGGAGACAATAAAAAGATGGCAATCTTGCCACGAAGAACGGCGTAAAGCGCATGCAAAACTCAGCTATGCGGTTAAATCTGGGTCAGTAAAAAAACTTGATTGTTTTGTATGCGGAGAAAAAGCCGAAGCGCATCACCCTGATTACAGTAGGCCGCTAGATGTAGTTTGGCTTTGCCCATCACATCACAAACAGGCGCACGCCCTAGCTAAGAAATTAGGTTAGCGCCAAATTCCACCACCCTAAACCCCGCCATAGATCGGGGATTTTTTCGGACAAAAACATGATCCACATGCAACTCATGATTGGCCAGCTTACAAATGAGGCCGTTTCGTTCCCAACCGGAGTCGGACGCGTGTTCATCCAGGATGATTGCTCGCTTAAATTTCGTGGATCGACTGACGCAAACAAGCTCGCCGCGCAACGTCGTGCAAGGCGTCATTTCGAGAGCGCGAAGAAAGCCATTCTTCGCATCGAAGGCGAGTTCACGCGGACGATGCTGAAAGAGCAGCGACTGGTATGTGCCGCGACGTCAACCATTCACCGTGTCTGCCAGCAGCTAAAAGAGGATGGTCTGATTCAGCTTGTGCGCAAGCAAGGGAAAAACGAATTTTATCGGGTGATTACACATGGCCAAATCCAAAGCGCCGCGTAAGCAGAAGAACCAAGAATTCCTGGCGCCGTCGATCAACGTCCAGCAATAGATCAAGCGTGGCCTGGCGGTTGCGGCGAATTACTCGCAGAGCAATATCACCCAGCTGCCGGTTTATGACCGCCAGACGGAAATCAAATTGCTTTACTGGTTCTGACGCATATAAGGCCGGCAAAGCAAGCCGGCCGAAAAAGCAAGCGTATTTTTTTTACGGCCGAAAGCGTCACATTGTTGGCAGAATGTGACATAATCAGACTCATTGACATTGAATATAAATTTGACGAGGTTGAGCGATGAACGCAGAACAGAAACAACGCGTGGCCCATGAGCTTGGCCAATGGAATGCGGCGATGAAATCATCATGCAGCGTGTCCGATCTGCTGGCGATTTCCACCCGCATGTCCGCCATGCTGCAAGAGCTGATCGACGCGCCTGAGCCTGAGCCGGTTGCGCACGCCATCCTTCTGCCGAATGGCGCGACAAGGATATGGTTTAGTGACCGAGATAGTGGTGAACTCTGGAGAGCGCGGGAACGGGTTGAACAAGAGCTAACTCCGCTCTACACAGCCCCGCCAGATAAAAACCAATCCGAGCAGCCCCTCGAAAGGGTCAACCTGCCAGCATTGAGCGTGCCTAATAAACCGGCACGCGACGAGATTACCCGTATGGCGCGGGAGGCTGGATTTGTCGGGATGGATGCGCGACATGGTGCACTTAGCCGCTTCGCCACCCTCGTGGCAGCGGCCACCCGCAAGGAATGCGCGGCCTTGTGTGACAGGTTTCAAGCGCGTGACGTCGGCATGCAACCCGCTGAATGCGCAGCGGCAATCCGCGCCATGAACGAGAAAGGGACAGCATGAGCGAACTCGGAAGCCTGTATATCAAACTCGGGGAGCCAGAAGGCGAATTGTGTGGGTGTACGTGCGAGGTTGGAGATTGGGCTGCAAAGTACATCGCTGATCTTATCGAGCAACGCGACAAGCTGCTGGCGGCGCTGACTGAAATAGCAGAGTTGGACATATTAAAATACCACCACGCCTACGCTATCGCCAAAGGCGCAATCGAAGAAATAGAGGTGTTGAAATGACCGCACCACGCATATCCATGCCAGACGGCAAGCCAGAGCCTGGCACAGTCTTTTTCGTCTACCGCGCCAAGGTAGACACCGGCAGCAGCATGCACACGGCTGGCGCAATCACAGAAGCGCAGCACAAAGCCATTGCGCTGATTCTGCAGGGTCATGAGGCGTACTACGAAGGCGAGCCATGTACCACCTAACCCACAACGGCCAGCCCATCAGCAAGCCCCACCCGCACCGCGTCACATGCTACATCGAGGCGTTAGAGCGCGGGTTGGTGGCGAAAAGTGGAAGGCGGTATTGGTTGATGAATGTACAGATTGAGAGGATTTTATGAGCGAACAACACGACGGCGGGCCGGCCTTCCCGGTTAAACAGCCGCTTTCCAGCGACGCACTAGGCATGACACTGCGCGATTACTTCGCAGCAAAGGCGATGCAATCTGGACTGGCAACAAACACGGAATACCCAGACGAGAACTGGCGTTATGGCTTGGCACTAGACGCTTACAAGATGGCAGACGCCATGCTCGCAGCGAGGAACAATAAATGATCGACACCACCAAGCTGCGCGAGCTGGCGCAGAAGGCAACGCCGGGGCCGTGGCGACTCATGAGAGACGCGCTGCATTTTTATTCGGCAACCACTATTTACGGGGGCGCAGAGTTTCCGCCCCCCGCCATCCCCGCGCAGATGATTGTCGAGATTGGCGGCAACGCGGAATGCGACTATCTGGAGACAAACGCACGGTACATCGCCGCCGCCAATCCTGCGGTAGTGCTGGCGATGCTGGATGAGCTGGACGCCATGCGCGAAGACCTGAACGACGCCCGCAGCGAATTTGAGCACGTAGCAGCGGGACTGAACGACGCAGCACAGCGCATCGCACGCCAGAGCCAGACGATTAGCCGGCTGCAGGACATCGAAGCCGCCGCCCGCAACCTGGCCAAAGTCAAAGGCCGGCACAACTCGGAAATTGCAATGAATCAGCTATTGGAGGCGTTGAAATGAGCCATACACCTGAGCCATTGGAAGTCACGGACTTGCGGTATATCCGCCAGTCAAACGAGCCGCGCCATGTTGTTGCGAGAGCATCGAAGATGGACGGAATGGAGGCCAACGCCCGCCGGATTGTGGCCGCAGTCAATGCGTGCGAAGGGATGGACACAGAATCGCTCGAATCAATCGCGGGCCGCATTGCTGCAAAGTCTGTGCTGCAGATGCACGAAAACTATGTCAGCAACAAGGCAAAAGTGGCCGCAATGGAACAGCAACGCGACAAGCTGCTGGCGGCGCTGGAGCTAATAATGGAGCGCATGGAGATGCCGCCCGATACAGATTGCTATTGTCACATCAGCCCTCCGTGCCACGACTGTGTTGAAAACTCAGGCATTCGAGAGGCAATTGAGCTTGCAGAATCGACCCTTGCAGAAGTGAAAGGCGAGAGCAAATGACCATCGACACAACCAAGCTGCGCGAGCTGGCGCAGAAGCCGCCGGAAGAAGTGTTGTGGGAGTTGATGCAGGAGAATAAACGCCTGCTCGCTATCGAAGAAGCGCATAACAAGCTGTTGAATACGAAGTACGACGACCGAGAAGCACTGCCACAGGAATCGCTGTATAGGATTTGGCACGCCTTACCTGCATGTAATTTGCTGGCCGCAATCGGTCACGCGCTACAGGATTTCAGCTATATGCAGCATGAGCTAAGCAGGCTGCGCAACATCGAAGCCACCGCCCGCAATCTGGCCAAAGTCAAAGGCCGGCATAACAGCGAGCTGGCAATGAATCAGTTACTGGAGGCTTTGAAATGATCCATACACCTGAGCCGTGGATTTTCTTTAAAGACCGCAGTAATCGTGTTGTTGTTGGGCCGTCAACTAACTACACAGTCGCTAGTTGCTTCATCACTCCAGAGATAGATTGTTGTGAAGCCAACGCCCGCCGGATTGTAGCTGCTGTGAATGCGTGCGCCGGAATAGAAACCTATGCGCTGGAACTGATGACAGGCGAACTATCGTTGCTCAATCAGATCACGCATAAACCACAAGAGAACCCGACAAAAAAGGCGGCGCAGTACCGTAAACAACGCGACGAACTACTGGCTCGCGGCAGAGCCACGGAAGGCAAATGGACAACTATCAATGCGCTAACAAGTTCCGTTGACTCAGCCAAAGCAGCAATCGCAGCAGCGAAAGCCCACGAATGATCTACGGTTATATCCGCGTTTCATCCTATGGCCAGCTCGATGGCGCCAGCCCGGAGGAACAAGAGCAGCAGATACGGGCTGCGGCTGTCATTGTCAAAGGCGGTGAGCCGGAAATCTTTTTCGAGAAAGCGGTTTCTGGCGGCACGCCATTGCAGAATCGGCCCGCCGGCAAGCTGCTGCTGGCCAAGCTGCAGCCAGGCGATACGCTCATTGTCACCAAGATGGATCGGCTGTTTCGTAACCTTACTGATGCGTTATTGGTCGCGGAAAAATGGAAGGCCGAAGGCATCAATCTGATCATGCTGAATTTTGGCCTTGATCCGATAACACGCGACGGGGTTGGGCGCTTATTTTTCAACATGATGGCTGTTATGGCTGACTTTGAAAAAATCCAAATTCTCGAACGCACCCAGGAAGGCAAGCGCAACAAACGGGAAAAGGGCGGGCATACCGGCGGCAAAAAGCCGTTTGGCCAGGATATTGTCGGATCTGGCAGAGAGGCCATGCTGGTGGATAACGACCTGGAGCAGATGGCCATCCGCTATGCCATGCACCTGATCGATGGCGGCGCCAGTTATCGCACAGCAGCGCAGCGCATCAATGAAGCCGTTGGATTGAAGGTGTCGCACGAAACGCTGCGGCGAATCAGGACAAGAGCCGCAGAAAAAACGCAAAGTGAAGACGCGCGCCTGGGGCGGCAAAGGCTCGCGGCTGGGCAATCTGCACACAGACCACCTTTCGCCAGAGGCGATAGAACTGGCGCTGCAAGAGATTGCCAAGCGGCGCCAGGCGCACAAATACCAGCCGGCCAACTTCGACACGGCACAATACCTGCAACAACTCGCTGAGAAACCACCATGCGAATCATCATCGCTATGATTACCGTCACCCTTGCTGCGCAAGCAATGGCCTATGACGAAGACGACTACAAGCCGCGCCGGCCACGCTCCAGCAGCAATTACGACGCCACCACCGGCAATATGACAAACACGCAGCGCCACTCGGATGGCTCCAGCGATACCTATGGCATCAACTCGAACAACGGCAGCCAGTGGCAGAGCCATAGCGACCGCCGGGGCAACCAGAGCGGCACCGATGCCGATGGCAATATGTGGAACTACAATCGCGGTAGCAACACCTATTTCAACTACGGCACCGGCAAGATGTGTACCGGCAGCGGCTACACAAGGGTTTGCAACTAGGATTTCGCCTAGTTGCTTATCCACGCAATCCATCAAGCACTAGGCATAGTCCTAGTGCTTGAACTGCCTGTTGAACTCGCTGTAAACGTCCGACTCCTGCCGCTCGTACATCTTCTGCTTGAGCCGCTTCTCCGATAGCGACAAATCGTCGCGCTTCATTTCTTCGGCCATCAGATCCCGCAAGGTTGAAGCCTGCTCTTTGTAGCCAGCCAACATTTCCCCCAGCGCCATCAGCTCGCTCTCCTGCTCATACTTGCCTGCAGCCTTGTCGTCACCCGCGTCAACGGCACGCTTCCAGGCATCGACATGGCCTTTTGCCTCCTTGCCCAGCTCATGAAAACGCGCCCGCACATCCTTGACGGTGGATTCGCGCACGGCAGAGCGCATAAACGGCACTTCCGACACGTCCGGCGTTGAACCGCTGGCCAGCACGTTCAGCAGCGATGCCGAGTCGGCCATGAATGCACCTGTGCCGCCGGTTAGCGTCTTCACCCAATACTTGAGGGTTTCCGGGCTGACATCGTTCCAGTTGTTTTCGTAAGGCGAGCCATGCAATGCGGAAATGCCCTGTGCCGCCTTGTCGTACAGGCTGCCACGTGTGCCGCGCCACATCTTCTCGTTGTCCGGCTGGCTGGCGTTGTACTCAGGCCGCATCGGCCCGCCAAAGTCGGTGATGCCAAACGCCGGCTGCATCACCATTTTCATGGCCGTTGGCAGCATGCTGATCAGGTTCTCGCCCTTCGGATCATCGCCAATCGGATTGCCTACCGGGCTGAAGTTCTCGAACAGGCTGGATGCCAGGCGGATGCTGGCTTTCTCTGCCGATTCGCCGTGCATGACTGCATCCAGCCGATTGGCCAGCGACACAAAGAAGCTATAACCATACGGCAGCGGAATCGTCAGCTTGCGTTTATTGCCCAGCGGAATGATCAGGTTGCGATCCTTCACGCTATCCGGTATTGCCTCCCATTCATCCTCATCGTCGCCGCGATTCATCATCGCCAGCGCCAATGCCGCGCCAGCCATCGACCCCACCAGCGCCCATGCCTGCTTCTTGTGCTTGGTGTCTTTGCCCGCCAGCGACTGCCACAACCGCGCCGTGCCTTGCACGCCGGGATTAAAAAACAGATACAAGCCGCCCAGCTGCGGTGTCAGCTCGCCCTTGCGGTTAAAGTTTACCGTCACGTTTTTGGCCATGCTGGCTGATTCGGCAACGGTCTTGCCGCTTTCCTGCATCGCCATAAAGGTGGCCAGGCGGAAGGCGTTTTCACCGGCCTGGTTCCATACCTCGAACCAATGCGCCAGGCCACCCAGCAATTTGCGAGTGGCAATCTTTGCCGCCTTGCCGGGCTTGCCTTCTTGCAGCGCCGCCATCGCCCCGCTGTAGTTATCCAGCAACGTTTGCAGCGTATCGGCTTGCCGCTCCAGGTCGCCCATATAGGCGGCACCGGTAGAGCCGCCGGCAGCCCGGTAACGCTGCAGCGCCTTGCCATATTCGCCAGCCGGCGCCTTGCCGTTCAGTGCGAAATGGAACATGGCCGCGCCTGCCTTCGGCCAGTGCCATAACGCCTTGGCGGTGACCTTGGCGCCCTGATCTGCAGTCAGATTGATGGTGCCGGCAAACAAATCGCGCACTACGTTTTTAACGAAGAATTCCGGGTTGTAGCCGGTATACACCTTCGACAGCCAGCGGTTCAGCGACTTGCCTGCCTCGATGATGCGCCCCATCTGCTCCGTGCCCATGCGCCGGTACTGCCCCGCCATAATCGGATCGTGCAGCTGAATCCGCACCGCCCGGCCCTGAACGTAAACCTGAACCTCATGATCCTGCAGCGTGGGTTTGGCCATCATCGTCACATACGGATCAGACGATTTCGACACGGCAAACGCGCCCGGCTTGCTGCCTGTGCGCGCCGCCTCGGCCTGGATAAACACGCGGGCCGCTTCCATGCTGTTGAATGCGTCCAGCATCTGGCCGTTCAGTTCAACCACATACGACACCTGATCGCGCAACACCTTCTGTTTCGGCAGCACATTCACCGTCCACAGCTTCGGATCAGGGTTGCGCTCGATCAGATCCAGCAGATAGGTGCCGACGTTGTTTTTCTCGGCCAGAACAATGGCGCGTTGACGGTCACGCAGTATGTTCTCAAGCACATGCTCATCGCGCATATCGTGGCCCATGCGGCGCTTCTGCTTGCCGTTCACGCTCAAACCCTTGCCAGTGCCTTGGCGTGCGGCCTGATCCTCGTCGCCACCCTTCACCGGCACATAGAACTGATACGCCAGCCGCATGGCATGGGCCGCATCTGGTGCCACAATGCCGGCCTTCACGTAGAGCGATAGCGTGCCTTCGGAAATGCGGCGGAAATCATTGGCCAGTCGCTTGAATTCGGCCGCATCCGGCATGGCGGCAAACTTGGCCAGGATCGATTGCGCCTCGTCGTCTTCCATGCCAAAGGCGGTATCGCGGCTATCATCGATTTCGCGGATGCGCGCATTGGCTTCTTCGGCGTGCTGTGCCAGCAGATATTGCTCAACCTCCTGCAGCGTGTGGCCAGAATCAGCCAGGCGCTCCATCAGCGGCTCAACCTCATCCCGCGCAAAATCCTCAATGCGCGTAGCCGCCCGGCCGTGGAATCGTTCTTCTGCGCCGTACACGTCGTTCTGCTCGTCAACCTGCCCGCCCTGCTCGCGAACATTCTCCAGCACCTGTTTCCAGCGGTTCATATTGTCTTGCACTTCGCGCTGCGCGGCTTGGGTTTTGGTTTCTTCTGGCAAAGAAAAACCCGCCGAAGCGGGTTGTTTTTGGGCGGTGCTGCGCAGAATGTTCGGGTCGCTGCCATTGAACGTACCGCGGTTACCGATGGCGGACTTGATATCTAAAGGCGAAAATACGAGATATTCGGTTTCTGTAAATTGGCTTGGCAGAACAACGCCATCATGTCCGCGCAATATTGCTGCGTCCGTGAATTCCTTTGCCCATTCCGGATTAGGCGCCCATGAGCTTTCGTCGTTGGTAGGACGATGCTCAAGCCCCCACTCGCTGCTGACTTTTTTGAGCTTGGCCATGTAATTGCCGGCACCGTCTAGCATCACTGGATTTTTGAGCGAGAGATAAGCGGGCATCACATTGGATGCGCCACCATTTTTTGCCGCATTAAGCGAGTATGTGTTAGCCCACTTGGCAGCTTGATTGAAATACGCCCCAATGCCAAGTTTACCGGCGTCCATGGAATCACCAGTTCGCTCAGGGTCGAACGCATCAAAATCAGCAGCCGTTCCGTGATACACCACCAGCGGCTCGCCGTTGGCATCAACAACTTTGGACGCTTGCCTTGCTCTCACGTCAAGCATAAAATTGTAAATGGCTCCGTGATGCGCGCCTTGTGGCTCAGCCCCTTTATGGGATGCGGCAGAGGAATTGAACGCGCGTCCGGAGCTTTGTTCTCCTGCTTCTCGCAAAACGGCCTCATGCACATACAATCGCTGCATGTTTGCATCACGGCGCACCTCCATCAGCAGTTTGTATGTTTTCTCGCCAATACCAACAGGTGCAGCCACAATAAACGCTTGCGGCTTTCCAGTAACAGGCGGCAACTCACCAAGCACACGGCCTTTTCCCAGCGCATCGGCAACCAGATAGAAAGCCTGCGCTTTGGTCGGGCCGATGCCATGCGCAATAGATGCGCTCGCCGCCTTTTTATCCAAAACGATTTTGCCGAGCGTTGGATGATCTACGCCGCCACCGACAGTATTATCCCAATGATTCCCAACCCACGTCGCCAGCTCGTTTAGCTTGGAGAATTTTGGCACCTCGTCACCGCGCATAGTCGCAACGGAACTGGCCGTATCAAGCCACCTGACATGATCTGCTTCCTCCCAATCACCAAACCACGCCTTGAATGACGGCGTGCGAACCTGCAGCCATTGGCGCTCGCCCAACTTCGATGGCTGTCCGTTTGGCGCCTTCATCCATTGCGCCGATCCCTTGTAGCGGTTGCGCACCTCATCCATTTCACGTTTGACAGCAGAAGACCAGTCTGCTGAGCTATGCTGAGTTTCCGCCATATTCTCGCCAGAATTCCGCCACCCCCCATCGGATTCCGCCACATTTCCGCCATTGCGCACTGTTTCCCGCACCCCAGCCAACAGATCCCACACCTGTTTATCGCTGTAGTCGGTGGCTTGCTTGCCGGTCAATTTGGCCAGCCAGGCTTTCACCGATGCCGCCAGACGCGACAGCCGGCCGCGCAGATCATTGCGCATCATCTTTGGCACGGCCACGCCATACCGATCCTGCAGATAGGCGAAGTCGTTGCGCTCGATGGCCGCATTCAACTCTGCCAGCGCCTCGTTGGCGGTTTCCACTTGCAGGCGATTGATAGCCACGCTGCGGGCCACGCGGGCAACGGGTACGCCCAGCGCATCAGCAATGTCCTGGCGCACGCTGTTGACGGTCATGCCGCGATCAACCGCAATGGCCGCAGCCAGCTTGGCAATCATCGGGTTATTGCGTGCTTCCAGCAGAATGCTGGATAAGCCAAAACCGTATTTCTCATCCAGGCCGTAATGCGTCAGCTCATGCGACAGCACGAACAGGGCGCGTTCTGGCGTCGGGATGGCGTCCGCGTATAGCGTAAGCTGCCCGGTTGCCGGATCGTACTCAGCCTCGATCAAGTCGTTATCTTCCGACCGTGCCGATTGCCGGGCAGTGTTGCTGCGGCTTTGCTCTACCTTTACCCGCGCGCGCAGATGCGCCGGCAGCGCCTTGGCAATGATGGCCTGTAGGTCTTTGGCCGACATGCCCTGGGTGCTGGTGTAGTCGTTGGCTTTGCTGTAAACCGGGCCAGACTGGATCAACTCCCCGGTTTCTGCTGCAGACCGAGGCTTTCTTATATCGACGATATCAAGCGGCCGAACATCAAGTTTTGCTACGGCTGCGGCAATGTTCTGACCCAGCGTGACGCTGCCTATTCTCTCGCTCAACTCCCCGCCGTGAACCAGAATCACCGCGCCGGCATTGCTCTCACTAATGGCGCGATAGATGGCGTTCAGCCCACCGCTATGGCGTAGCGCACCCATTGCTGTTGCTGGCAACGGAACCCATGCAGCCACTTGGTTCTGCGTATTAAGCAGCATCATGCCAGGCTGATAATCCGACCCCTTGTATAGCGAGCTGGCGAGATCCTTGGCCGATTGTGGTGAGGTGATGGCCGGCAGGGTGATATCAGCCGCAGCCAGCTCCCGTTCAACAACAGGCACAGGCATGGATTCTGACGATTGTGGAATCGGAAGATGGCTATCTTCCATTGATGCGTATTGGCGATTGGCGACTGCAATCAACCCCATTGGCGTGATGCCAGAGCCGTCGAATACATCGGCCAGTCGATGGTAAAGAGATCGGTCTGCGCCAGACAGTTTGGCTGTGCCGCCCGGATGGTTGTGCGAAAACCAGATGTGCGCCGCGCCGGGGATGCGCACCGCCTCGCCAACCAGTGTGGCTGGGTAAACGCTAGCCTGGCCTATCGCCCCTTTGAATGCACCAATAACAGCCAGCGGCTTGCCGCTGGCGTCTGTGACGATGGCATCAAATCGCTCTACGGCAGAACGGTACAGGTATGACGTGGCAGCGGCCAAGTCGTCCAAAGAAGCAATGCGGCGCGCACCTAGCGTCCGCTGCGACTCCGAGCCGACGATAGTGCGAACCCGGTATTCTCCGTCTGGCGCAGCGGTGTCACCCGGTAGTGCGGATGCGGCATGTACGTTCCGACGTACTCCGGATGGCGCGGGTTTGGTGGCGCGAGTCTTTCTTCCTGCATTCGGTAGTGGGTTGCCAAACAAGTCGGTTTCATAATGGTCAGTATAGTCCGCTTTTGGCTCGTTGGAATCAATTGCGCCACCATTCAGGCTTGGCTTGCGTCGCTCCAGCTTCTGCTTGATGCGCGCTTGTGCGGCTTCACGTTCACTGGCAGCCGATGGCAGTGACTGCTTCAAGTCATGCAACTGCTGGCGCTCGGCATCGCCCAACCAGTTCATGGCGCTCATTGCATCGCCATCGCCAGCCGGCGGCGGGTAGGCCAATCCTTCGCGGCTCATGCGCGGCGGTTCCCCAGCATCGCGGCGGCGCTCGCCAGTGGCAATCAGCGCGTCAATTGCGGCTACTATTTCCGCCTTACTCGCCTCATTTGGTGCCATATCTGGCACTTTTTCCGGCGAGTGGCCGATATTTTGCGCGCTACTCGCTGCTAAAGTCGAAGCAAAATTCTCGTATTCGGCTAAAAGCAAATGCGCCAAAGTGCCCTTGCCATATCGGTATCCGCGATCACCAAGGAGCATATTGGAGATATACGCCTCTGCTTGATCATTCCTGGTTTTCCCGAAGCGCGGCTTGCCAATCGTTTCAATATCCGCGTCGGACGCCTCAATTGCCTGCGCCAATTCATGAGAAATGTTCTCGCCACGCTCGATCCGGCCTATCAGCGATTTTGCTGCATTTGCTTGATGAGTCAGGTTATCAATGGTGCTTCTGCGGCGAGATTCGTTGGCAGATGAAATAGAGATAGATTCGTGCTTCGCCGGGCCGTCACCATCAAGGTGTATCTGTTTTTCGTTGTGCTTGTATTTTCGACCAGCCCAATCATCGGCCTCCGCAATGCGCTCACTAACAAACGCTCGAATCTTCGGCACCAAAAGCGAAAAATCTACCTCCTTTGGCCTGCCAGTGTCTCTCTGTACGGACTGCTGCGCAGTCTCTGTGCCGTCATTCCCAAACAATTCGTTGAGCCAATTGCCGTTATTATCCGCAGTATTTTGTGCGCTGCTCGATTCAGTTGGCGCATCAAACAACCCACCCTGCCCGGTCAGATTGTCCTCTGCATTTCCGCCCAGCGTGAACGTATCAGCCGCAGCCTCAGAGCGGCGGCGGATTTCCTTGCGGGTTTCTTCGTCCTGGCGTGCCTTGTCAGCGGCGGCGCGCTGGCGCTCTACTTCTCGCTGCTGTTGCTCGGCGGCTTGTTCTTCGCGTCGGAGATCGCTTTCTGTGTAGCTGGCAAGGCCGAAGCCATCTTCTGTTTGTGCCGTTTCTGTAGCTTGCGCGCCACCTCCAGCGCCTGCCGTTGTTCGTTCGGTGGCAGCGCCTCGATCAGCCTGCGGGCTTTCTGTTGTGGTGTTTCTCGATTGCGGCCCGAAGATGGCATCAAGTTCCTCCTCTGTTACTGGCCCTGACTGACTTGCAATCACCTGGGCGTTATCAATAAGTTTATCCAGCTCTGCAGATTTTGCTGCCTCTGCGGCAGCCTCTGCGGCTTCGCGCTGCTTCCGGTTCAGATCAAAGAACCCGTCTTCTTCCAACTCGCTGGCAGTAAATTCATCCGCAAACCGGCCATCATCATACGCCTGCTGAAATTCGCCTGGCGCTTCTTCCTGCTGCCGCGCCTCAAACTCGCGGCGGGCGCGTTCTTCCATGCCAGCCGGGTGCAGGCGGCGCTGCTCGATGGCATCCAGCAAATCATTCGGCGTGGCACCTTCCGGCAAATAGCCTTCGCCTTCCAGCCGGCGGATCACCGTATCAATCGGCTGGCCACCGCGCTTGAAGGCAAACACACCCTGGCGGCGCAGATTGCCCGGCACCTCGCCGTTATAGTGGCCAATGGTTTCCGGTTGGCCGCGCCACCATTCCGACATGGCCTGATCGGTATCAATGCCGCCCAGCTTGGCCACCGCCTGCAGGATATCGTCCTGCGCCGGGTCAATCTGCTGTGCTTGCTGGTTGCGCGCCTTCACGCGCTCGCTGGCGGCCTGGCGCTGGCTGTCGCGCTGCGCCAGTTGCTCACCGCTCATTACCAGATGATCCAGCGCCTTGCGGATAGCCTTGCCCTGGCTGGCGGTATCTTTGTCTGCCGGCATCTGCACCAGTGCCTGCCCATTCTGCTGCGATACCACCAGCTTGGTGCCGGGCAATGCCTCGCGGATGGCCTGCGCATGTTGCGCCATGTCGCCTTTGATCAGCCACTGGCCGCGCTCATTCTGTTGCATCGACAGTGCGGGTGGCGCATTGTTGTCAATGCTTGCGTCGCTTAGCGTAAGCTCGCGTAACTTATCGTCACGCGAAATGTTCGGCTCCGCAGAAGCAGGCTCAACCTTGTCCGGTACGGTATTGGATGGCACTGACTTGGCTGGCATTGCCTTTTCTTGTGCAGCCTGCAGTGCCAGTTGCAATGCGGTCGGTTGCGCCTGACCTTCTCCCTGCGCATTCGCCAGCGACTGATTCAACTGGTTGCTGGCGTCAGCACGATCAATCGTCGCCGGCACAATCGAATCCTGATACACCCGCTCCAGATCCTGCGGCTTGCGAGCGGCAGCCTGTTGCTGTTCCTGCTCGTAGCGGGAAAAGGCTTCATCCTTGTCGCGCATCAGATCCGCGTCACGCGCATCCAGGCGAACATTGCCCAGCAGCTTTTCCTGAGAGTCAAAGCCATGTTTCGGCATCGGCAAGCCATTGGCAGATTCGCCTTGCGCCGCATCTGGCAACCATTGCGGCTCAAAGATGCCGCCCTCATTCGAGCCAACCGGCAGCACGGTGCTGGCGCGAACGGCCGCCATGTCGTGAATCGGCTGCAGCGCATCGCCGCGCATCACACTCGCCACCAGGCCAGCGGTCGGGTCGCCCTTGCCAAGCACGGATTCCACCGATGCCGCCGCCTCATCTGCAGCGGGATCAGGCTCTACGCCCAGCCGCTGCAGCAATGCCTGCTGATTGGGGGCGATAGGGTCATAGCCGGCGACAGATTTTTGGGTGCTGGATGGCTGGGTGTTGGGTTGCTGTTGCGGCGTGTTGGCTGGCTGGCTTGGCTGCGGTTCGTTGCGTGCCAGCAGGCGATTCACGGCATGCGCGCCACCTGACATGCCCATGCCCTGCCCCATGCCAACCACGCCACCTTCCAGCGAAGCGCGCAGCATGCCGGTGGACGGGTCAATGGTAGGGTCAAGGTAGTCACGTTTGGCAGCATTCTGCAGGTAATGCTCCGGGCCGGATTGCGCAAATTCTTCTGCAAACTCCTTGGCGCCGTCTTTCAGCACTTCCTTTGCCGCTGCCTTGGCGCCCAGCCTGCCAACTTCCTTCGCCCCCTGCTTGACGGCAAACTTGTTCAGCAGCGACCCCACCGCGCCGCCACCCATTGCCGCACCAATCAGGCCGGTAGACAGCGCAGTGTCCTTTGCGGTCTGGATCGACATACGGTCGGCAATGGCCTTGCGTGCCGCATCCTCGCTGCCAAGCTCTTTGCTCAGGCTCTGGAATGCCGGCGATTTGCGCAACGACTCAATCGGCGCATCCATCACCTCCTGATAAGCCTGCGCGCCATTGGTCGCGCCAGTAACCGCTGCCTCGCCCGCACCAGCGCCAGCAGCGCCAGGCAATGCGCCCGCCAATCGCATAACCGGAGCCGGAGTATATTTGATTGCGGCATCCAATACCGAACCAAGCGCACCCTCCGATACCGCTGCGCGGCCAAGCAACGCATTGCCTGCAGCACCAATGCCACGCGCAACCGGAGCGCCCAACACAGCACCCACAATCGACGGCACTGCAGAGCCAGCAATGCCTTGAGCCATGCCTCTGCCCCAATCATCGTTGACGCCGCTCAAGTCCTCCTTGAACACACCGTTTTTCTGCGCCTCACGCCCGGCGGGCGTCATGTTAGCCAGCGCCTGATCTTCCCCGATCTGGCCAATGTCCTGCAGGAACTGGCCAGAATCATGCGCGCCGGCCTCGTTCGCCAGCCATCCAGCGCCCTGAATCAGTTGCGCGCCACCGCTCTTGAGCGCTTGCCACACATCGTTTGCACGGCCGGAAATATCGTCTGTTGCCTGGCGGATGTTGTCACGCTTCAAGGCATCGGCGGATAGCTCGTCATCAGAAACAGAATGGCCCGGCTTGCTGCCGCTCTGGCGCTGACGTGCCGCCATTTCGGCATCGCGCCGCTTCTGCCTTTCCGATTCTTCTGCCTCATGCTGATCCAGGTAGGCAGACATTTCCGGCGAGTTCAGCAGATCATAGGCGTTGAATACAACTTTTTTCTTGGACATTGGGCCTCAGAAAAACAAAAGGCCCGACGAGTGCCGGGCCTGGTGAAAACGGGAATAGGTGTATCTAGTTTGGCCGGCCGTAACCGTAACGGCGCCCGCCGGCAGTAAAGTACTGGAGCTGCTTGCCATTGCCGACAGGCGCCGTACCCAGCTTGATTTTGCCATCCATGATTTCGCTGCCGAACTTCACCGCCTCATCTGGCGTAATGTTCGGATTGGCACCGAGAATGAATGTCGCCGCCTTCAAGATTTCGCCGCCTTTCTTGTTGTCAGGCGGCAAACCCATCTTCTTGTTCAGCAGCATGGTGTTATTCAGGTCTTTGTTTTCGATGCCGAGATAACCCGTCAGGCTGTCCCTTGCATCTACAAAGTCTGGATCACCAAGGACGCCAGCACCCTTCTCCGCCTTGAGCTTCATGTTTACCAGGCCTTTTTGCTGACCGTATTCGATACCATTGCGGCGGCCCCATTCTGCGTTATCGCGGATTTCTTTCTCTGAGGCATAATCGTTGTCGATCTTCTTCTTTACATCGTAATCATCAATCTCGCCCTGCCGCTTCCGCCCCTCTGCCTGCGTCACACGCCCATCATTCAGCGAATCCAGCTTGAGATCATTCTCGAATGTCGCACGCCCACGCGCCAGGCCATCAGCGTGTTCCGCCTGGCCCTTGGCGTATTTATCGCGCAGATACATCAGCGCCGCCTCGCGGTTCATGATCCGGCCCTCTGCCGCATCCGCGTCCAGTTGCTGCTGGTCATGCTTGGCATTGTTCACCGCGGCACCCGCCGCGCCGATGCCGGCCCCCAGCATTGCCTCTACAAATCCGCCCATTACTGCATCCCTCCTGCTTGTTGCGGCATGCCCGCCGCGCCTTGTGGTGGCGGCTGTTGCGGTTGCTTCGGCTGCGCAAAGGATTGCAGCGCCATCTGCAGCACCTGGCGAGCCAGGCCAGCGCCTTGTTCCTTCGGCATCAGGCCCATGATTTCGGCAACCTGCAGCACCTCGTAAACCAGCGTCTTCGCCAGCTTATCCAGCGCATCCTCTGGAATAGTGCGGCCATTGCCTTGGGCTTTCGCCATCGCCGCACGCATCGCATTGGCGACGATATCGGCCATATCCGATGGCAGATCCTGCGAATTGGCCATGCGTTCTTCCAGCGCCTGAATGCCGCCATCCGAGTACAGGGTTTCAAACGCCAACTTGGTGGCGGTCTGCAACACCTTGTCACCGTTCCAGCTGGCGGCACCCTGCTGATTACCCTCTGCCGCTTCTTCCTGCGGATTGTCTACCGGCTCCTGCTGTTCCTCTTGCTGCCCATCCTGGCGCCCCAGCGCCTGCGCTACCAAACCGGCCATTATTTTCCGCCCCGCAGTGATTTGATCGTGTTCTGAAAGTGATTCAGGTTCGCCACCTTATTGGTCGGCGCCTTCTTCAAGGTCAAAGCCCGATTGAATTGGTCTTCGCTCATCTGGCCCATGTTCGCCAGCTCCTGATCACGCTGGCGATTCTGCAGGTAGGTAGACAAGCCACCCGCTGCCGCGCTGCCAAGCACCATCTGGCCGGCCGGCCCCAGCCCTTTCCAGGCACTGCCGATGCTTTTCATGATGCCGCCATCATCTTCGGCGGTCTGGCCAAAGTTGTTGACCTCACCGCCAAGCCCGATTGACTTGGCCAGCTCCGGATCTGACTGCATCAGCCAGGTGGCAAAGTCAGTGTCCTCAGTCACGCCGGTATTGCCCAGCAATGTCGCACTGTCGCCCATGCTGGTATCGCCAAACACGCTCATGCCGGCATTGCCATAATTGGCATCCGATGCGGATTGCGTCATGTCGAAAAGATCAGTCACACCGCTGTAATCGTAATCGTCGCCCACGTTCTACCCCTTCTGTCGTTGCGCCAGATACTGCCGCACCGCCTGTTGTCCTCGATATGTCTGCGCTGCCTTGGCCATCATGCTGCCAGCAGTACCGGTATTGCCAATACCAGACAAGGCTATACCTGCGGCATCCAGTTGCCCGCCGCTGATCCCCTGCTTCACCGCGCCGCCCGCCATGCCGCCAAGCAACTTGCTCACCAGCCCTTTGCCGTCGCTCAACCGATCCCCGACAAACCCGGCCGCCTCGCTGCCCGCCGTCGTCGCCAACACCAGGCGCGGATCTACCTTGCCCTTGTTGGTGGCTGCCTGGCGGATCGTTTCCAGTAGCGCCGTGGTACCGGGCCGGGTGATGTACTGGCCAAGATTGGCATTGGCGTATGGCGTCAGGCCGCCCATCAGCGCACTGGTGGCCAGCCCCTTGCCGGTTATCTTGGTGCGCGTCAGGCCCGAGCCGATCAGGTTGCCAACGATGCCCTGCGCCGCGCCGCCGGCAATCGTGCCGGCTGCCGCCGATCCGGTTGCGGTGGCTGCTGCGCCGCCGGCTGCCGCCCCGACTGGCGCCGCTAATCCAGCCGTCGCAGCAATCGCCATCGCGGTCTGAATCCACGCCTTCTTGTATTTGTCCCAGCCGCCACCCTCGTCATTGACGTGCTTCACCGCGCCATAGCTGGCCATCAAGCCAACGTTTGGATCGTATTTCAGCATGTCCTGCCAGGGTATTTGCTTGTCCAGAAAGTTGGCTTTGGCCTTGTTGCGCACCGCCGACAGGTCACCTTTGGCACCAGACTTGCGCAGCGATGGTTCAATCTGCGCCTGCCACGCCTGGTCAAACTGATCGCCGGCCATGCCCTTGACGTTGTTGACGAAGTTATCAAGCTCACCAGGGCGCACCACCTCGAAGCCAGCATATTTGCTCGGATCGAAATCGGCCGCCGCCTCGCGGTATTGCCCCAGCCCGCCGGTAATGGTCTGCGCGCCATGATCCTGCGCGTCATCCGCCGCATAGGCATAACGCTTGGTCGGGTCGATCTTATCGACTTCCGCCAAGTCACGCGGATTCAGCGCCGCCCATTGCGTATAGGTCTGTAGCTCTTGGCCTGAATCGTTCCAGTCAGATGCTATTGCGGGCCGGGCATTGATCTTGTTACGCAGCAGCGTCTGCAGCTCGGCACCGCTCATGGATGACAATGCCGTGCCAAGGTCACGGCCGTTGCTCTGCCCATTGGCGCGATACTGCAGATTGCCAAACTGCATGCTGCCGCCGTAAAACGGCGAGTTCTCATCGTATTGCGCCAGGTGCGCCAGATACTTCTGGTTCGGGTCGCCCGCCGCGCCGGCCTTGATGCCCTCGCGCAGCATCTGCTGGTATTCGGCCAGCTCAGCCATCAGCCGCCATACCCGTATTTTTGCAGATTGGCGCGTACCTCTGCGTCAGTCGCAGCCAAGTCTGACAGGCTCATTCCGCTGTTAAGCGCCACCGTGCGCCCGTCTTTGGTGGTGTAGGATGCAGAGCCGTCACCATTGTTCACAATCTTCCCGTCGCCCCATGCGCCGGAATCGCCCGCTTTGCCCGATGCCCAATAGCTGTTCACCGTAGACTGCGCGGCGGGCAGTCCCAACAGATCAACCTTGGTGGTTGTCGTATAGCCATCATCGAAACCGTAAATCGCCGAATAGCGGGAGAGCGCACTCTGCTTGTCTTCCTGCAGCATATTGCTGTTGACGATATTCAGAAAGCCATTGGCATAGGTATTGGTCTGGTCAACGGTCATCTTGTCGTAAGCCAGGTTCATGTTCTGTTTCAACTGCTCCAGCTGAAACCCCTGGTTCTTGTCCTGCTGTGCGGCTGTAAAGGCGTTCTGCTTGTCCTGTTGTGCGGCAGCAAACTTGTTCTGCTCCTGCTGCGTTTGATATTGGTTGCTCGTCTGCTTGTCGTTCAGCCGGTCTTGCATCTGCATGTTTGCCGCTGCCATGGATGCCTGATTGGCGGCTGCGGCCCGCGCCATTTCCGCCTGATTCGCTGCACTGGCGTTGTTGAGGCTTACCGTATTCTGCGCGCTTTGATTGTCTCGCGCCGCGCTGGTGTAGGCGCCGGCATCGGCCTGCGCAATCGGCGCGGCCGCATCAATCGCCGCACTCTCACCCCATCCTGCCGCCATGGATGAGTTCACCAGGCCACGGCTGTTTGCCGTTTGCGCCGCCTTGTTGCGAGCTTGTTGCAGATACGGGGAATCTGTTGCCAGCAGCTTTTGCAACTGGCTCGACACCAACTCGTTATCGCCTACCGTGCGCGTGGCCGCCGTGGCACTGGTAACCGATGGCGTGGTGATGGTCGGCATCACGGGTTGCACGGCCGCCGCGTCGCCGGCTTTGTAGCCGTAGTTGTTGTAGAGAATATTGCCGACTTCGCTGTTCGACTTGGCAAAATCCTCAATGCTCATACCGGCGTTGAAATTGGTATCGCCACCGGTCTTGGAACGATATGTGGCGCTGCCATCAACATTGCGAAACAATACCCCGTTGCCCCATGCCTGGGTATCCCCCGTTTTGGTGTTGCCCCAATAATCGTTCCAGTCCTTCGACATCTGGCTTGTGACCAAACCCGCCATACTCACCCCCTATAAACGCAAAAAGCCCGGATTTCTCCGGGCCATTCCTATAACCTCATTGTAGCAAAAAGGCCGCCAATTATTTTTAGCGAACGCCGCCGCTAATCACTTGCCACCACCCTGCCGTGCCGCATCCACAAATGCTGCGGGGTGATACGGTGTAACGCTTGCGGCATGAACCACGGTTCGCCCGCAACCTGCGCCGCCCACGGTATCAACTCGCTGCACCACCATGCGTCATCCTCTTGCCAGTCACGATGCAGCCCAAGCCCCAGCGCGCCGGTCATGTCATAGGGCTTGCCGATCTGACTGCGAGCAGCGGCAACCATGGCGGATGGGTTGGCGTGAGGATATTCGACAATGGCCCAGTGGCTGGCGTGTGCAATGGCAGCATCCCGGCTGGCTTCGCGCACGCCATGTTTGGCGACGGCCTCAATGATTCGCTGACCGTCGATCTGAGCCACATGGCTGAACTCGCCCCAAGTGGCCAAGCGAATGGCGGCGCTGCTGATGCTGTGGTTGCGGGTGTAGAGGATTTGAATGCTCATGCCGGCACCTCCGGCAGGCCGTAACGGCTGCGATACCGCGCCGGCACTTCGCCAGCGGCAACGGCGGTATCCAGAATCTCCGCCGCCCGTCCGACGGCCAGCAGCCCGGCGGTTTCCAGCACCATCACCCCGGCACGGGTTTCCGGGTTGTCTAGCTGGATTTCCTCCGCCGCGTTGATCTTGTTCTGCGCGCGGCGCAAGCCTGCCGCCGCTGCTGTCACGCCCACGCTGGCCAGATCAATGCCAACGGCCTCTGCATCGGTAAAGCGGTTCAAAAACGCCAGCCGCGTAACAATGCGCCCGTAGTCTACTGGCGCCTGCGGAACGACAGGCGGTGCCGGTGGCTCGACAAACGCGCCGCTGCTGTAGCCCCAACCCACACCGGGTCGGGGCTGCAACGCCGAAACGTCTACTGCATCTTCCGCGCCCAGTGTTTGCGCGAACGCGATATCCGCCACGATGACAGCCTCCACCACGCCAGCACGAATCAGCGCAATTTCCGCCATGCTCATTTCTCCCATTCGATGATGACAACGCCGGAGCCGCCCGCGCCGCCCGTGCCGGAACTGGTACCAGCCCCGCCGCCGCCGCCCGAGCTGGCCGCTGCCGCCGTGCCAACACCGCCGGGGGCATACCCAGCCCCGGACAACGCCATGCCGCCAAACGACGCACCGCCGGCGCCTAAATCAAAGCGCCCGACCGCGCCGTTGGCCGTGGTGGCAACAGCAACGCAGCTGCTGCCACCGGTGGTATTGGCAGCAGCGGGGCCGCCCGCGCCGCCGGCGGGGCCGCCGTTGGTCGATGTTCCGGGCGTTGCTGTGCCGCTGCCAACCCTCCCACCGCAGCCGCCGCGCGCCGCAAAGCTCCCGTAGCTGCTGCTGCTGCCGTCAGAGCCTACGCCGCCGCCGCCGCCGCTGCCGCCGCTGCCAACAACCACGCTCACCGGCGTGGCAGCGGCAAACACCACCACCACCTGCTGCACCTCGCCGCCGCCGCCACCGCCGCCGTAGTACGAACTACCACCACCACCACCACCACCACCACCACCACCGACAATGGTCACGGTCGCGCTGGCGCCGCTGCGCAGCAGCTCAGGTGGCGGGGTAAAATTCCCCGACTGGGTGAAAACCACCCGCTTGCGGGTTGCATACGCTGCGCCGATCTGGCTGCCGGGCATGCCCAAAGGCTGAAATTGTTGCGCCATGCTCCCCCCCTTATCGCAGCGCCGACTTGGCGCAGACCTGAATCACCGCTGGCAGCGCCGCAACGGCCTGATAACAGCTCACCAACAGCAGGCTGGCCGCGCCCAGCTCGATGCCGGTCTGATCGAGCGCGCCATCGTTGGCCGCTGCCAGCAACTGCACGTTCGGGTACAGCGTCGACACCGCCGTCGCGTGGCCGGCGTTAGCCGGGATAGCCGTCCATGCCCGACGTGTGACGCGGATCACACGAAACCCCGCGCCTTCTGCGTTGGCAGAAAACCCGGAAGGGATGCCGCTAAAGGTCAGCGTGGTCGCGGTCACAGCGGTCACAATGCCGACGTTGCCGTTATTGCTGGCTCCAGCAGAGCCCATGCACATGGCAGAATCCCCCGCCTTCCAGCCGTCAGTTATAAAACTGCCGGTAGTGCGGGTGATCGTCGCGTTGGTGGTGGCCGTGGTCGCCGCCGTGCCCATATTGGCGTAGAGCGTCATCTGCGTGCCGTCCCACAGGAGCAGCGCGTTGTCCGCGCCGCTGGTACTGGTCGCGACGATGTCAAACACGCGCTGGCCGCCGGTGTAGTTGCCGGCTGCCGGCGCGACATCCGCCAACACCTTGGCCAGCACGCCCGATGCCGCAATGAAGCTGGCCTGAAGATTGTCTGTAAACCCGCCAATCACGTTGGCGTTAATCGGTGCACTCAATGCAGCCTCCTGCTTATAGGGTTAATAAATGAATTGCCGCCATAGACTGGGCAAACCGGAGCCGCTCAACGCTCACGCCCTGCGAGTCAGACCAGCTGGTTGCAGCGCCGTCCGTCATCAACAGCCCGCCAGCATGGCCAGCCTGCGACGGGAGCGCGTCCGACCACTGCAACACCGAACCGTTGTTGCTCATCACCTTGCCGGCATCACCAGGACCAACGGTAATCGTGCCGGTCAGGGCCAGCGTCTGCACCCATTGCCGCGTTGCCGCGTCGCCGCCGGCCACCGGGTCTGCACACTGAAACGGGCTGTTGATACCGGTTACTGGCTGCGGGTTGCCGCTTGCATCGAAAGACATCAACCTGTTGGCGCGTGCTGCCGCGTTTGGCAGGTCTGTCGCCACCTCATCCACCGCCCGAATCGCGGTGCGCGAGGCCGCAGCAATGGCATTGAATTCGTCGTCGAACTCTTGCGAGCGCACAACGGCGCCCGCCATGAAATCATACAGCCGGCTGTAAATACTCAACGTTGCATCCCCCATACGTCGTAATGCACATGCGCTGCCGCCAGCACAAAGGGCGCGTCAGTGGCGGATATGTGGTTGAACAGCAGGCCCATGGATGTGGCCACGCCAGACAGGTTGACGTTTGCCTGGCCAACGGTGCCGGCATCAAACACAAAGCCATCCCAGTCCGCGCCGTCAAACAGCCCGCCGCCACCACTGGCCCACATATCAAAATCCATGCCCGTGGCGCTGCCGCCAAAATCACCAAAATTGAAATCCGGCATCACCCGCAAGGCCACCGGCCCGGACGATGCCGACAACTCAAGCACCAGCCTGCGCCAGCGCTTCTTGCGGGTCGGGGATTTGAGCGAGTTAAACGCCGTGCGCAAAATGCCCACAATATCCGCCCCGTCAAACGACGGCCCGCTATCCAGCTGATAGACATAGCCGCCGCCATCGCCGGCAAAAATCACCTCGTTGCCGCTGGCATCTTCGCCCACACAACCACATGTAAATGTCCGGTCGTACTTGATTTGCCCCCATCCGGCCAGCGCGTTGCCCGCCAATGTGGCGCACAGCACCCGCCCGTCGTTCGCAAACAGCCGATAGGTTCCGCTCTGCTTCGACACCAGCGCAAAGAGCGGCGTAATCTTGTTGGCCAGTGGCTTGATCTTGTTGGACAGCGACGTGGCCGCGAAATCGCCAAACACCTGCGCTGCCTGTAGATAGGTGGCGCCCGGTGAATCCCACGCCAGCACATCGCCGCCGATGATGTCGGCACAATCCGGCAATGCGCCGCCATCGCGGGTATAGGGATTCAGCGCCCACACGTCCGCCCCGCTGTTGGCCGATCCAGACAAAATGTGAATGCTGTTGCTGGCATAGGCCACCAGCACGCCTTTATGGCTGACAATATTGGTAATCTCGTCGCCCAGGCCAATTTCATTGGCCCCCGTGCGCGGCGTCCATGCCCCGGTCGGGTCTCCAACCGATGAATTTTGCAGCGAGCCATTGGCAAAACCCAGCCACAGGTAGTTTTTATGCGCCTCGATAAATCGCGGGGTGTCCGTGGCCATGCCGGTGGTAATGTCCGTCCAGGTTGTGCCATCCCACTGAAACGCCTTATGCACGCCAGAACATCCGTACATCATTACGCTTGACGCACTGCCCTTGAAGTTGCAATTGACAAAGCGATACGTGCCGTCCGGCGTCAGCCCGGTTTTTTTGCTGACCCATCCCGCGCCACTGGATGCCCACATCACGCACGATGCGCCGCCAACGGCGTTGCGAAATGCGTAGACCACGCCATTGTAAACCCACACGCCACGAATCGGCCCCTCTCCCGGCACCGCCTGAATGGCCGCGCGGCGAGCCGCAATCACGCCCGCATCCACCGAACCCGATGGCGCCGGCTGGCCGTCAAACCGCTCATAGCCACCAATGCGCTGATAGCCGCCATTCTGGCTGCAGATAAAGTTTTCGACATACAGCAACTCGCCCGGCTTGGTGGCCACCGGCGCCGTAACCAGATTCAGCCCGCCGGCCATGGCAAACGAAACAACCTGGCTCATGCTAGGGGCGCTCCAAAGGTGATGTTGGGCAGATACCGCTGACACAGCACACTAAACGCCGCCTGATACTTGGCCTGCGCATCGCCGTACACGTCGGCAGCGCCTTCATGCGCGGCATAAAACATCAGCGCCCGCCACACGATTACCCACTGTTCTTCTTCGGTCAGGCTGGGGGTATCGGCGTTGTTCGCCAGTTGTTCCGCCGTCATGTAATACGCCAGCCGGATTTTGTACGCCTGATCCGGCTCGGTATCGAAGCGCAGCTTGGTGGGCAACATGGCCGACACCCTTGATGGCCGGGCAGATATCGCCTCAGACAAGCCGTAACGCTCGCGGAACGCCTGCCAGCCAATCCAGCGCAACCGGCCAATGTCAGAGCCATCCGGCAGCATGCTGGCGGCAAATGCCTGGTCAAACTCGCGCACATCCGTCAGGCCAAGATCCGCCACCACCTCGTAATCGCGCTTGCCAACCGTCAACGACACATCTTGCTCGGTAAGCAAAAACGACCACTTGCGCGCCGATTGAATCTCAATCCATGCCGCGGCGATCCAGTTTGCCAGCTTCTGCGGCATGCCGCTGGTGCCGGTCACCGACGACGGCGCCGATCCAGCCAGCCCCGCCTCGCGGTGTAGTGCTTGCAGTAGTTGCAGATAGGTCATGGCTTATGGCTGAGTGCTGAGTGTGCCAACGGTGTGCAACGCGGCAAAATTGTTATCGGTCACCCCAGCATCGGCATCGAGCTTGGCCAGCAGCGCATTGTGCTTGGCGCGCAACGCCTCCAGATCGGCCTGCACTGACGCCAGCAAGGCGCGAATCTCGGTGTTTTCTTTGGTTCCGCGGGCGTTGCCCAAACGGGCTTTGATCGATGGCATGATGATCCTTTCAGAAAAACTACATGGAACGGTTGCGGCCAAAACGAGTCTGGCCAGAGGAATTGCGTTCGGCACCGGTGATCTGGTTGCCTGGCGATCGATTGACGCTGACGGACACGCCGCGCACGCTGACCGTAATCAGGCCGTGCAACGTGCGCACTACAGTCGGAATGCGGCCCGTCAGTCGCAAGCCGCCAGCAACGGCAGCAATCGACTGACTGGCAGTGCGCACCACCGTCGGCACATGGCCGCTCAATACCAGGTGCGCGCCGCTGGCAGCAACAAACGTCACCAGCGATTGGGAAATGCTTGGCTGCTTGCCGGTCAGCGTCAGCGAACCCTTGGCCGGCGCCACATATTGCGTAATCGGCTGCAGTACCGAAGGCGTGCGGCCGGTGAGCGTGATATGCCCGGTAGCAGCAGCCACGCTCTGGTTCGCTGACTGCGTGATGGTCGGCTGCTTGCCGGTCAATGCCAGATGGCCAGCACTTGGCGCCACCGCCTGGCTTGCGCCCTGGCTCACGGATGGCTGCTTGCCAGAAAGTGTTACGTGGCCAGTCGCTGCTGCGACGGATTGATTGGCCGTCTGGCTGACAGATGGCTGTTTCCCGGTGAGCAGTAAATGCCCAGCGCCTGCAGCAACCGTTGTGCCACTGGCAGGGGCGGCCACGGCAGACCGCAGCGCCACAAAAATCTGCCAAGGATTGCGGGTGATGCTGGCAATTTCTGCCGCCGACAAAACCCGGTTCCAGGCGTAAGCAAACAGAAAATCAGCGGCGTTTGTGCCGCTGGCAATCCGCGTTACCCTGCCGGTATTGGCGTTGGGCAAAAAAGCAGCGGCAGCCGTTCTATTGGACTTGCCATCCGCCCACATGGAAACGTTCGTGCCGTCCCATGAAAAGCCGAATGTATGGAAGGACTGCTCGGAGTTGGTGCCAAGCGCATTGCTGGTTGAATCGAGGCGATAGTTATTGTTGTTTGCGCCTGCATTGAAGCCGTTGGTAACGTTGCTATTGTCGTCATACAGCAGATACACGCCATCGCCGGTACTCGAGTCTTCACGTGAACCAAAAATACGCCAGTTGGCGGTATTGTTGTTGCCGCGGAAACACACCAGCAGCGTGCCGGGGCCAGTCAGCCTGTCCAGCCCCGTCGAACCCGCCGGCCAGACGATTTGCCCGCTACTGGCCGCCGGCTTGGCAGCGATGCCCTTGATATCGATGCTGCTGCTGGCGCCAGATGCGGACGGCAGCTTACCCGAAACGAAATCGATATAGCCAGCGCCAGGCGCACCCGTAACGGCAAATACCAGCCCTGATACAAAAGGGTTGGCGCCGCAGAGCGGCGTGCCTTGCTGCGGCTGTTGAATGGCGAACGCCTGAGCCATTACGTCAGGTCGCGGTAATTAACAGTGCCGGCGGTGTAGGTGCCGCCACCGTCGTTCTTAATAACCAGCTTCCAATGGTTGGGCACCACGCCGCCACACGCCGCCGCCACGCTAAATTCATGCGAGCGGTACGCCGTTCCTGTCGTTGGCGTATCCATCGCGCCCAAGAAAATCATGTTCGACTCATTCGCGGAATCGCTGAAATTCGTTCCATCCGCCGAAGTGATGATAAATAGCAGCGCCCGCTTTGGCGTGGACACTGTGCCGGTGGTAATGGCCAGCTCAATCAGCACATCGATTGGCTTGATGGTCGTCGCATCGTAGATGTTCGACGTGGCATAGTTGCCGCTTGTCAGCGTCGATAGACCCGATACTGTCAGTGTTTGAGATGCGCTATACGTTGACATTCAGCGCCTCCCGAATCTGCGATTCAGTCACAGCAGTACCGTTACCGAACAGGATCTCTGCTCGGCTGGCCGGCTTGTTCGCCAGCTCTTTCAGCTTTGTCGCTTCGTCCACACTGATAACGCTGGCCTGGCCGAGCATAGTCAGCATCTGCTGACTGGTACGCGACCCGATATCGAAGCCGGCGCCTTTCAAGAACCGAAGAACGCGGCGGACAACGCCGGAAAATCGCGCCTGAGTCTCGGAAAATGCCTCCAGCTTGGTCAGCAGCGCATCCGCCGCCTCGGCGTCATCGGGGTACAGCTCCATAATCCCAAGCTCACTGATCCAGCGCGAACGGGGTGCCATAAAGATTGGCGCGTTCATCAAGTCCGCCACGTAACCAGGCGCATCCGCCAAGTGGCTCGCGTACCCCAACGAGAGAGGGTCGCCCTGTAATTCTGTTTTCAGCTCAACCAGATCCATCGCCGCCCCTTATGTCTCGTCAAACCAGCCACCAGCCGGACACGTC
>ERZ724508.255-NODE-255-length-39195-cov-5.764384_pt1 | contig 39195 bp, 51 predicted proteins | sample MGYA00376041_ERZ724508 | MGnify/ENA primary metagenome ERZ724508 (study PRJEB28724, sample SAMN07190887) | wastewater metagenome | isolation source: effluent of sewage treatment plant in Hong Hong | place: USA: Christiansburg, Virginia | collected 2016-03-01 ...
ATGCCGTTGCAGTCTAAAGAGCAAAGGTTTGCCGAGGAGTTCCAGATGTAATTGCATTAGCAGACACAGGCAGAGCCGTCTGCATTGCTGGTCGTATGTGTGATGCCGTTGCAGTCTAAAGAGCAAAGGTTTGCCGAGGAGTTCCAGATGTAATTGCTTTAGCAGACACAGGCAGAGCTGTTTGCATTGCTGGTCGTATGTGGGATGCTGTTGCAGTCTAAATAGCAAAGGTTTGCTGAGGAGTTCCAGATGTAGGAGGTATTCGAAGAGCCGTCCTGGAAGCAGCCGGACTGGCACCGACTGATCGTCGAGTTCCAGAAGGACCCACTCCGGCACCCGCAGATAAGCGGATTCTCGGTAGCAGTCTCGAGGCTGCCGGAGCAGTTAGCGACGCAGGTCTGGTTGACCCAGATAAGGCCATTGGCGCAGGCGCAGGAGGTGTTGTACCCTGAGCCGACGGTGTTGGCGATGGCGCCGCAGTCGCACACGTAGGCCGAGTAGGACCACTGGCAGTTGGCCACGTTGGGCGGCGTCGCGAGGCTGCTGTTGAGCGCTTTCCGATACTCGTAGATACCGCCGTAGGGGTAGTCAATCAGTGTGAAAGCAGACGTATCCGCGTTTATCTTTCCTTTTGAGAATCCATTAATTTAAAAGTCCGGTGCGACCGAGATCGGAGGAAGTGTAATGGCACCCGATTCGAAGATGAGTACAACCTTCAATAGTGTGCGATCAGAATTGCCGAAGAACAAACTCATCGCGCCATCGATGTTGCTCGTAATCCTGAACTGCTCTTCGAGCTCGAGGTGCCATGTCGCTATCTCTTCATACAGCTGCGAGGAGGAGTTGAGTGAGAATCTCTTCGCGATAGAATTGTCGCAGAAGACCACTATGGTGTTGTTGGGGTAAATTACACCATTTCTTGAGTATGGCACTGATATACGTTGAGAAGCCGTGAGGGTCCCATCAGAATTATTCAGACGATAGATGACTACATTCTACATCAGGAATACCACGACAAAGGAGGCGTCGCCTGTCATCATCACATCGTTCACGCCGTTCACGCCGTTGGCTGACACCTCGACCTCGGTAATGCTGAGGCTGGCAAATTGGGTACCTGTCCTCCTCCATACTGTTACCTGAGAGCTACCAGTATTGGAATTGATTTTACACTCCACCAGCCAAGTGTAGTCTGAGGAAAACACCGAGCTGACGTAGAATGTGGTAGTGGAGTTGTATAGCTGGGCTACCAAGGTGCGACCTGGGTAGTCCCAGACTTGCAGACTACTATCTTGGTAGATTAGGATGTAGGCTGGCGGATCCGCGTTGTCAACTATCACCTCTGGTGCGAAGGTGACTGGCTGGAGAGCGCCGCTGAGGTAGCTGAAGACCTGGCTGTAGCAAACTGCAGCGAGGAGGAGCAGGCTAAATACTTTCGCCAAAATCATATGAACAATATAATGGCTGGCCGGAGTTAGCTCGGTTCAAGACGTTTCGAAGTCTGTTCAGGAGAGCAGCTCCCAACCCGAAGGAGAAGCCATCGGCAAACACCGCCAATGCAGGAACAAGGACTATGAATCAGTCTGATAATGCGTGAGAAAATGTATCTGGCAATTGAGAAGTGGCAAGTCCACCTGCGAGAAAGAAGCCCCAACTCATGAGCCATCGATGCTGTGAAGCATTCGATTTGGGACTCCATTTATCTTGCCCAAAAACCACTTCGATCTTTCTTGGCAAATCCTTGATTTCATATAAACGCCAAGAATATATTTGCAGCTGGCGCTGAATGAGAGAATCCGCTCCTGTGCAAGTGTATTTATTCAAGGGAATTGGGAGGTTACCGACCCGGCTCTCGTTTCATATGGCCAGCCATATGGCCAACCATATGGCCAGCCATATGGCCAGTCATCGTCCCCACGAATCTCTGTGAACTATTCGCCCTGCGTCTGTATGCTCTCGACTTCGAGTCTCCCTCGACCCTCACGCTCCTACCCTCGCCCAGTGCACATGTGCCTCCTCCGATTGCTTGTTGGGCACTACATTCCGAACACAGGAAGGCGCATCTTTTGCGCAGTATATTGCCTCTTCAGTACCGTTGATTTCGCCCCTGATTCATTGCTGGCCGACCTCTACTGAAACTGATTCGGCACGAACTCCGAATTGCGAAGGCCAGCGCATATTCATTCATGTTTAATTTATTTCTTTTCGCAAGCTCAACGTGTTCTCAGCAACACAGGAATCACGGGCAAGCCGAGCAAGCCAGTGCAGCTGCAGCAGCTCGAGTCCTCCAGCGACGCGCTCTTCAACCTCATCTTCGATGACGGCAGACAGAACTTCACGCAGCTGCTCGAGATGCTCTACGATCGGCAGCTGGCCTCCACGCGAATCAAGCTCATGATACTGTTCCACAGCCTCATCCTCGAGGACCGCGGCTACGCCCAGCTCTTCCTCGCGCATCCCAAAACTGAATTTAAAGGACTGCTCATCACCGAAAAACAACTTTCGAATTGAGGTCAGGCTTTCTTCCATATCAAATCAACCCACTGATCTGATGGCTCAAATTCTAACACCAAAGTTTTGCGCAAGCATCCTGTCTCCTCTAAAGCAGCCAATTTCAGACAAATGAGGCTACTGGTTACGCTCGCGAAAGCTGCGTGCAACGTGATTTCCAATTAGTAACGCAGCGAATTCGATGCAAAAACCGAAGCCTTATGCCATTGTTGACCTTCTTTTCCTCTTCTTGACTTAAAGTGCTGTTTATTTGTCGAATTTAATGGAATGGCATAAACAAGCTAAGTCGAAGCGAACTTCGAATTTGTACTGCCTCTCTACATAGCTGTAATCCGATATCCCTTGTGTGACCGATTATGGGATTCGTTGATTCGTTCATTTGGAATTAAATTCAATAGTCCACTTGTTTTGTCTCGATTTGTTTGAAATTTGTTGTCAACGGAAGGACACGAATCGACAGTTCGCGAAATTCCCAAGCGAGTCTGTGACTGCTATCAAAAGACCAAAGTTTCCAACCAAAATCGAAGACCTTGAGGAACATCTCATAGTCAATGAGCCAGACTATCGTAAGATCATTGGAACTCAGCTGAGTCGGTTACCAAATTTTAGGATCTTTGAGGGTTCCTGCTTGACAGATTCGTTCTTTGGTTACGGTTCGCTTTTTTTGCTGCGAGCTTCAGCAGTGTTATGCTGGTTCTCCACGAATTTGAGTATCTCAGTGACTTGCATCTCCCCCAATGGGAAGCTCTTCGCGGCCTTGGCAATGAAATTCTTGGTAGTTTGCTTTTCAATTCCAAAGTGCACCATATTGTTAGCGCAGGTGAGAAGTGTCGAGTACACCGAATTCTTTTCGTGTAGCATGTTTTCTGCGGGGGACTCTACTGCGTTTCGGCGGTAATTCACGATGATGGCTTTCAGTGCGAAGTAGCAGTAAAATCTCCAGAACTCCAGATTGCAAAAGAACTTGTAGTCCTTGATATCTTCAAGCAGGTAACGCTTCACAGTTCCCTCCATACGATAGTAGGTGATGGAGAACAACAGCACGCGCTGCAAGCAGTCCATATCCCTGTGCTTGAAAGCCACTTCGGTTGTTGATCGGAAGATAGCAACCAACTTGCGATACTCGTTCTCCTCGAATCTGAACTTGTTGGTCAAGCGGTAGGATTAGATACACTTCTGGAGATCCTCTCGAATGTTGATGAAGTTGTCGTTGACCCTGTTCAAAATCGATGCCAGATCTTCCTCCGTTCCCGATACTGCTCTCCGGAAATCTTCCAAGAAGATTTCATCGGGTTGCTCCTTCTCCGATTTCTTATCACCTGTACTGAACAGTATCTGCAGACGAACTTAGTCCCAAGCATCTTCCTACTTTACCTCTACATACTCGGGTAGGGGCTCTGCCGTGATTTCCTTCATCGGCTCATTCTATTCTTTTTCAATGCGTCGAATAGCATTGTCCACGTCGTATTGGATGTTTCTTACGAGTGACACCTCGTGTATCGTGTACTTCTTCATCACATCGAAGAACTACAATCTCATCTTCGATGCTACCTCTTTCACCTCGCCAATCATCTTGGGGAGGGACTCGTTGAATGCTTCCACCGATCCTTTGAACGTATCTATCGCAGATGAGTAGTTTGCACTGATCTACTTCTGCTCGGCCATGAGTCGTGTGGTTGTTTCCATTAGCCGCTTCTTGCCTTCCTCATTAACTTCTCGATTCAGCTTTCCGATCTCATTGAGAATGATCCGCTCGTCGAGTTAGCGATGAGACTGCGTGGCCTTGAGTCGTCCCCTCTCCAACTTTTCACTGTTTAGCTTAAAGTCCTTTTCAATATGTCGGAAGTCCTTCAACCTGTTGTCCAGCTAGGTAGAAATATTCTTGGAGATGGTGCGCAGCTGTACCAGATCGGCTTTCATCTGCTATCGAAAGTAGCTGACTTGGAAAGATCGTTAGGAATGAATGCGACTCATCTCACCCAAAAGAGAGCCATAGCAATCATGTTTAGCTATGCTGCTTTGAGAACTAAACTTCTGGGCGACCCTCGCTAAGGCTCTTTCGTACTGCTCTTCAGCCTCGAGCCGAAGCTCAAAACCTTCTGCGAGCAGCTCAACTATCTTGAGGTTCTCTAACTGTGGGGTTAGAAGTTCGGCTAATTTTGGATGTTGATTCATCTAATTACTTTGTCTCAGAGGTCCAAACGCACTGTAGAAACCTCCCAAATGCCTATAAAGACTCCCAGACAAGCATCAATAGATCAGTTCTGTCGGGGCTTCCAAGTTCAATAAATGGTTCCACTATGACACTCCCAATAAGAGCTTGCCCAACCAAACAAATCAAAGGGTCAAGGATACGCCAATGGAGAACTGTGTATCCTTTCCCAAACATTGCGTTTTATCGATGAAATATTTATTCGGCTGCATTGCATTGGAGGAAAGTACAGATTAGGACATGAAAATGGTTGCTAAATCGGAAGCTTCTCGTCAATCAGTGAAAAACTGACTGAATTTGAAAAGCTTTCAGCATATTGTCAGTTCCTTCCAGGCAAAAAAATCTCGAAGACCAGGCGAATTGTTGATTGGGATACCCTCGAGACTGGTGATATCGCCAAGAACCTTGAGAACTGGTTGGTGACAAACGTGAACGAGAAGAAGATCTAACAACCTTCGACTACCTGAAGAATAAGGAAAAGATAGAAGCTATTCAGTTAAGTTTGGCATTGCCATCCATCACAATTCACACCTTCCATGAACAAAGGAATTCTGCTGCTAAACACAGGCTGCTCACCATGTTCATACTGGACGAAAGACGATCGTTACGCCGAACGAACTGCTCCAGCAGTTTGAGGGTGGGATACAGGTTGCCTGTGCTTGTCTTGACCACGCAGAAGGTGTGCACTGGTAGCAACTGCTCGCTTAGTGAGACTGGTATCTCTTCCCGGTGATAGCTGCGGTAACACTCACTCACCAGCGAGAAGTACTGGCTGATACATTGCAGCTTCTCTGCTGGAAGCTCGGAGCTGGCGAGCCGGTCTAGTTGCATGATAGCCCGACAGTAAGCTTTGTCTTCTCCAGCATCTGCCAGTTTATTACCCTCTAACAAAATCAGCTTCGGTTATGTTCGCATTTCCTAAAAGAGTCTCTTATCGCTGTAGTCCTTCAATAATTTCTTGCGCTTCATACACAGTGTTTGCTCATTGGGCGCAAAGAGCTTTGCAAACATTTCATTGATGCCAGACTCGCGAAAAACGAACCTTGCGATTTCGCTGTTATCGTTTGCGGAGGGAGAGGAATTTCGGACTGCATAGGTATCGATGAGAACATCGCTAGTTTCGATGACTCGTTCAAGACACACCTCCATGAGGAAGGAGCCACGCCTTTTGCCTTGTTGCTCTGTGAGTTCATCACGGAGTTCTTTCATAGTCGTCTTTCTATGGCTGTCCAGGTACAGTTACAAATTCTCCAAGTCGGCCAGCCTTCGTCAATTGAGCATGTACATAATCTCATTGATATCCCACAGCTTCATGCGCAAACCCCGAACGAATGTATCGAATTCCTACTGGCTCTGCAATCAGTGCAATGTGTACCCCTTCCATCAAATTTAGAGTCACTTGCTGAGACTGTCCTCTGTTTTGAAGTAGTTGATACAGCTGGGTGGTCTTGGCTGAGATGCAACACATTGACAGCAGCTTCGCTACACGGTTGGGTTTACTTATGCGCCTCACACATGTTTCATTTGGAGTTGTCGACAGGATCTAGAACTCTCTACATTAGTCAGTGGGGTACCTCTCTAAGGCGTACAACCCAAAGGTAATAAAGATAGCCTCGGCCGACCTATCGCCATTTTTCAAGCGAAACTCATAGGTTTTCGTGTTTCCAGCTGCATACTTAATACTTGAATCGAGCCTGTAGCTTCCCGCGCTTAGCTCTATGCTCGGAGGTCGAACAAGGGGCAATGGAAAAAGCTCATCTGCTTTCGTTCCAATTTGGAAAGACACGCTTCCTTCCTTTTTCTCTGCTTCCTTTTCCGGCTCCTAAACAACCTTGGTGTGGCTAAACTGCTTTTCTTGACGGAGTTCCCGTTCGGATACTGCTGACGTCAACGATAATCCTTCGAACATATCATCGTCCATATGGGCTGCCTCCACCGTAGCACGATACACATCCAAAAGGTGCACACTTACCATTGACTCAATCACTAAGTCATCTGATAGCGTCTGCTTTTCTGATGTTCTCCTTTCAAGGCTGGTTTCTCCACTCTAAGCACTTCCAAACGAAAGTTATGGAGGCACCGGCCCAACCAAAATCCCTTGGTCACTCGACATTTTTAAGTGACCAGGCGAGGCCTCCGCAATGTCTTTTTCTGGCTGTTATTGCTTATGAGCATCCACCGACCTTCCTGACATTTCTATGTGCTATTATAGAATCTTTTCTTTGAGCCTGAAGATGATTAAATAAGTGGTCCTCAGTATTGCATCAGTCTTTCACCAACAGCCACCCACCGTCGGAATCTGCCATAATTTATGTTAGTATATAACCTCCAGCCCACTCCTAATAATATATGGGAATCGAATAGTCAATGGAATCAATCAAAGGCAAGCTGCGACACTACAACGTAGACTTCTACCTAGGACAGTTTGCATGGCCCACCGAACGTCTTACTATCAAACAATTTCACGAGAAGAAGCATGGCAAGTACGACTTTCTCGAGAAATGCCATTCGTACGTGCAATGGCTATTCCCAAACCAGCACAAATCCAACTTCAACTACCACTCGTATCCCTTAAGCGTCGAAGAGAGGGAAGAATTTCGTCAGAATGAAGCCATAGGGGCAAATTTAATCAAGTCCTACGCCATCTACGCAGACTTCATGGGCGCACAGATCGTCAACTTAGAAACAGGTGAGCTCAAGCTCAGCAATGAGAAGCGCCTGTACGATGTACTGTTCATTCATCGACACAATCATCTCCGCCTGACAAGGATAATGGCCTGTCTTAGCCAAACTGGATTCAGGTGTTATGCAACTTCCTTAATTCACTTTCTCCACAAAAAGATCAACTCCGACAAGAAACTCGAGGACATTAAGAGAATATTCGAGTTGAAATGGCAGTCCTACGATGACGACAAGTAGATCATAAAGATTTGCAACATTCCCAGCGAGGAATATATGAACACCCCCCATCCAGTCCTCAAGAACAAGGAACGGCTGGCTGAAGTTCAGGAAGAGCTTAACAAGTGGTTGAAAATGGGCTGAATACCGACATTATGATGGCTAAACTACCCACCACCCAACCATATTTTTTAAATAATGAGCAAGCAAGCCAGCATTGTGAGTGTTGAGCAATTCGTCGAGAAGGCCTTCGAGAAGTTCGACAAGGACCATAATGGTACCCTGGAGTACCAGGAGGCGAAGCAGATGGCTACCGATTGCTTCAAGCATCACTCCGAAGGAATCAGCGAACAGGAGATCCGTGGCTACTTCGAGGCGGCAGACCTAAAGCATGACGGACACATCACCAAGGATGAACTCGTGTTGTTCCTCAAGAAGGTCTACAAAATCAACTGATGCTGGGGTTCGTTGAAATAGTCGATGAGCATACTCGCCAATAAGGTTGCTTGTCGGGTATCAACCCACCAGTTATGGGTTCTGCAAAGTGCTCTCTCCTTCACAACAAGAGTGTCTTCTACGAATGCCTCAGTGACGTCGTTAACTATCCGCAAAGTTCAACAATCACACCACAGAATAATATTGGGCAATCCACCTGACATGGTTCTGCGGTGCTCCTCAACTTCGATCACAAGGCGTCCACAGCATATTTTTTATTCAATATTTAAATGTCAGGGGACAGCGAGCTTCGTGCTGCAATCGACGCAGTGTTTATCAAGTACGACAAGGACCACAGCAACACACTGGACTACACTGAAGTGAAGGAACTGCTAAACGATGCATACGCCCAGATTGGTAACCCCAAAGTCATCACTGATTCCGATGTTAAGAAGTTCACGTCGGCAGTCGACAAGGATTCAGACGGCAAGATCACCAAGACTGAACTCTTCGAAATCTTCAAGCGTATCGTATCGAACAAGAAATGATGCTGATGCTTCGTGCCGTTTCGACTCTTGAAATTCAATTGACAAGTTGGTGCACCATCTTGGAGGTTTGCGGTTCTGTGATGGAAGATACCGATATCTTCTGTGCTCTGGTGCATGGTATTGGGAATCGCATACTTCAGCTATTTCTGGAATTGGCGAATCCATATGGAAATCCATACCGGTCAGGCCTTACCACTTGTTGGCGGACTGCTGTTGGCAACCCAACCTTATAATAATTTCGTGCGCAATGAACAAGAAATCCACAAGCGGCGCACGTTCAGAGCTTTCGACTGCTGAGATCAAGTCACTCATAAAGCAGTTCGAGCAGAAGAACAACGAAGCTGAAGCTCGTAACCAATAGTTGGTGAACACCGCAGCCAACCTCCGCAACCTCGTCAAGAAAGTCAACGCCGAGTATGAGGAGGACATTGCCTTCGAAAAGAAGAAAGGGCACAACCTTGAAGACTAAATCAAAAGCCTAGAGAAAGCACTTGCTGTAGCTCTCGACCGCGAGAACAACGTTACGGAGGTAGCCGATTTCATGAACGGCAGCTGATGGCTACTAACTGACTGACGCATATGGTTCCAGACATAACTGGTTGGTGATCACTCATAGAAGTCCTCCTTGTCGATGGCTTATTGCTTAAGCTCATCCTCCGATGACCGAATAAACCGCAGGAAGTGTGACGGGCGATGGGTCTCGTGGTAGAAATCTTTGGGATTGCCAGGAATCAATGCGTACTTCAAGGAATTAACGACTCCGAGGCCCACGAAGTTGTAGTTCCATATCTGGTTGTCAGGAATCATGAAAAATCCGAGGAAGTTACCAGAAAGGATTAGTTGGACTTTTTCGTAAAAGCTCGAGGAGTAGGTCGCTGGGTTGGGGTTCGATTATTTTGTGCGACCCCATTCGTATCCGCTGGGTGTGAGGCGGTAGGCCGTTAGCGAACAGCTTCCAGGGGTGAAGCCAACTGTCAAAACGATGGTCTTATCGGCTGACCAATTGGTATTTTCGTTGAGGAACTTGGTGTGTTGGAGTAAGTCCTGTGGGCTTAGCTGGTTCTTTTCCTCTGGCTGGGTATGTATCCAACCGATAGGTTCGAGACCTCTTAGATACTCGCTATCAGGCATTTGCTGTGGAATTGTGACAGAATCTCTAGTACCCACCTGTGGCACCATAACAATACAGCGGATCTCTTTGATCATACCGTCGACAGTCACACCATAAAGGTAGCCGGTGACTTGTATCTTTAGGTCGCTAATTGACACGAACTTCTTCAGCAGATTCTTGCACATAACATAAGTAAAACCAGTTTCCTTGATGTCCTAGGAATTGGTCCAAATATGGTTGGTACGCATCAACAGATTATTTGCTGAGAGAGCTCGTAGCCGCCAGTCGGTATGAGAACGGAACTGCTTTTGCTCGTACTCCGAAGTGGTCGTTGTTGTGATCTTTTGGTTTTGGTCATTGACGGTTTGGACTGTCACTGGGGCACCTTCTTTGTTCTTCTTCTCAACATCTTTCACTTGCTCCTTTTGAACAGATGGCAGCGCCATCTCCATACCGAGGATGATATCTCTGATCTCGAGTTGGGTTAGCGATGAAACATTTACATTGTTCTTCTTGGCGTAGTCGTTGATCACCAAGTTTTTTAACTCAACTTCACACTTAATCCACTCCTCATCGGTGAGAGTAGGCCAAATGTGGTTTGGTTTGGTAACGACTCCTTTATGAGGCTTGAGGATGGCACGAGTTCTATCAATGTTAACGTGTAGTGCCCGCAGAATGAGGATGACTCGGCTAAAGGCTGTGAAACTTTGAATGCTCTTCAGCCAATCATCATAAAGATTGTACAGTACCATGTTCGGTTCTGTGGCCTTCAAGATCAAGTCTCCGAACTTTTCGATTTTGAGAGATGATTGGAATGGAAGTTGTAGGTCACTTCCCTTAATTACTATGTTGGGGAAGTCAAGCAAATGAACTTCAAGGGGATCCAACATACCCTTCCTCGTTACAATGATCTGTCGTGGACGTTATTCTGCCGGTAAAGCTCGAATCAGTGCTGCCACTTCCTCCGCTGTCTTCCACTTGGCCAGCTGACCTAAACGCTTCTGTCCAGCCCACACACTGGTATGGATGACCTTGAGGAATAGCTGGCCAGTTCGGGGATTGAATATAAAGATCGCGCCATTTACAGGCTTGGTGGTCAGATTACCTTCAAATGTCTTGTGGATAGTAACTCTGTAGACGTTCGTATCATCCACAAACCAAATCACCTGATCGTTGAACAGGTCAGTGTAGTTCTGAGAGTTAAGGTAGGGCTCGGTGGGCTCCGAGGAGTATAGCTGGAGACCCTTGCGAATACGTTCTCGTAGGACATATAGTGCAGGATTGGCTTTCATAATTTTGTTCATTGCTTGGAGTATGAGCGTGCGAATTCCTGGGAACCAGTTGCCAAAGGCGGAGTGCATATTGTAGGCAAGATCGACAGCAACCAAGCAACCAGTGGGTGAGGGATAGATCGAGATGCTATCGGTTGTGTAGTCGAGATACTTGGCTCTTGCGTACCTTTCGATGTCGTGGGAATCATAGTCTCCCCATCGAAGCTGGATGTCGAGCCAGTATTTTGATGAGGTGGTTCCATCAAAGTTCTCCTTGGTTTAGTGCAAGAGGGAAGGTTTGCTGGTCTGCCACTTGAAGCTTGCGAACAGAATGATATCTGCGCATGAACTATTCATTTTATAGCTCTTTCGTGGATGGATAGTCTATTTCTGCACTTGATCGATCTCCAAACTCTCCAGCTCCATATCGAATACTTGGCACAGATCCATGACCATAGATTCGTGCAGCTTCTGCCATAAGTGAGCACGGAAGATTTGAATCAGCGAGATCTTCAAGGTTGGAATCTTGCCATGCATGAAGATACCAGTCAAATCCAGCTGCACTTGGAAACCGATGTAGACGTTGGCTCTGTTGATGGTAGGAGACCACCATAGCGTAAATCTGCGGTTGGGAATTTGGTTGAGACCTGAACGCTGGGCGTGTGTTAATTTCTTGAACTTCATCGATTCTTCGAAACCGGAAGCCTTTTCCCAGAAAAGTCCTTCCCAAGTGGGGAAGTACGTTCCTTTGAACAAGGTATGCTCCAAGATACCCTCAACACCACCAAGAGCTTGTATCATATCTGTGCGATAGTTATTGAGGTTCCACAGTTTTCCATCGTGTTTCTGATGAGTCCACCAAAACGGGTTTTGCTTGAGGAGCTGATACTGTTTAAAGTCCTGACGAACTCTCCAACCCTTATCGTAAGCAAGAGTCAGCCTATCCTTCTGGAAGAGGGTGTTGATTCTTGGGATACCATGGTCCCAGGATTCTTCCAGATCATCGAGAGTAAGGCGACGGTTCTGTGCCTTCGCCTCTTGACTCTTTACTGCGTACTCTGCCCATACACGCTGACTGTCGATGAACTCCGATTCCCATGTTTGGATATAGCGGTACAGGTTGGGGATGAGTTGGTCTTATTCGTGTGACATACCTGCTCGGAAATGGGAGATACCCTGCTCAGTTTGTTTGGAAAATCTCATATCAGCTTGGGGTATAAGTATGTGACCCATAGATAACATACCCAGCCCTCCAAGCTCCTTGGGAGTGTAGAACACCACTGGTGGGAACCTACTGGGCATCTTCGAATTGAGTCCAATCTTGATCCTCGTTTGAATCTTGTTCTCACACTTAACAAGCAGATCGAGCATTTCCTCTGTGTGGATGATGGACTATCGGAAGTATGTCATCAAGCCAATGAGCGTGGTATTCCACTTGTTCGAGATTTTTGTGAAAGTGGTTGAACCACTGGCCATCAAGATTTGCCTCACTCGATTCTCAAATCGCTTGAGTGAATCCTCGTCAACTCTGATGAAAGCCTGAGCCGTAATTTCCTTGGTGTTCTCGTTCTGCAATTTCCACACACCGTCACGTTGCGTGAACTCCTCGTTTAAAGAGCGAATCTTTGGAAGGATACGCATTTCGAAGCCACACATAGAAAACAGCAGGTTCGGATTGTCCTTGGAGTACACAGAAACGAAAGAATTTTCCCAGTGAATGGTAGTGAAACATCTAGGCAGCCTGTTCTTGATCTACCAGAAAGCGCTGCGGCCAAGGTTGACATCATGCTTCATAAGGCGCATACGACAGTCCCTTGGCCAACATTTCTTATTATTGTAGCCTACGATGTTCTCGTTGTTCGGGTCGGGATTTTCGGTCAGGTATCGCTGTATAAGTTCCCTTGACTCGTCTTGGGTGAATTTGAACACGATGTACACGGTATCGATGTATCGCATGTAGATTCGAATGGGGTGCTTGGTTTCTTGCTAGATGGTCTTGTACAGCATAAACTCGTTGGGGTCGTTGGGTGGACCAGCAATCTCACTGGCACGATTCATACCGAGAATCAGCAAATCGAGTATTAATCCGTAGAACTGGAAGATGAAGCTCGTGAACTGGAGGCCCTGGATGATACCGTTAAAGTTAGTGTGGTTCATATCCTTGAAGTTGATGATAACGCTGTTCTTCGCTGTCATGTAGTCGGCGATGTTATGGTCTACGATCAGTCGTAGCAATCTGTTCAGGAATAGCAGGTTGATTTTCTCGTACACCTTGTCGAGCTTTGTTTGCATTAGCACCAGTGACTGTCCTTCATTCACGTCCCAGACTCCATGCAGGTTATTTATGCCTTGGCACCACTTGTACACGAGGAGAGGTGGTGGCTCTGTGTCACTGGGCTTGATCCAGTTGGGGAAGAGATGGCGCTTATCTGCTTCGTACCAGAGATATTGGTCCAAGTAGGCATCTGTGATCTTTTCCAGTGGATCAACCTCGTAGCTTGGCACCAAATGACTGTAGAGATCCATGAATTCGATGCTGACTTACTTGAACACTCTCTGCGTTAGCAAGTGACGCTTAATCCTTGACAGTGTTTCGTACGGATTGTCGTAGGCCTGTTCTATGAGTGCTAGTTCCTCCTTCTGAGACTGGTTGAGCCTTGATTTGACTGAATAAGCTTCCTTGAGTCGCTCCAGAGCAAGGGTAAGAATCTTTGTGTCGTGTTTGTAGTTAATTGGTGGAAAGGGAATCGACATAAATTTGCGTGATTCGAGCCAATGAAACAATGTAGTAAGCACAGCGATACCCTCCTCTGCAGACATATATGGGCCATCCTTCATAAAATTGTGTTGTCGTTCCTGCTCTGACTTCAGGTATAGTCTTGTTAGCCTCCCAAGATTCTTCTTGCAGACCGTCTTATCGACTGTTGCACCTCTGCGAATCCTCTAACGATTGTAGTAAGCAGCGTTTGTCCACCAGTCAGCCTTCTGCTTGACATACCTGAGAATCATGTTTTCAATGGGGCCAGGCATACCAGGTACCTTCCAAGGAATATTAGCTTTCCAGCATCGCCATGCTTCAGCCAGATGTTGCATGATAGTCTTGGCTTTGTTAGCTTTAATTCCTTCTGGCATCATGTCAGTGATGTCCTTCATTACTGCGGCTCGAAGTTCTAAATCGAAGTGTGATTCAGCACGTTGTTTCGTAACTGTCTTGACGAGACCTTTGGAGTGTCTTCCCTCAAACTGTCTTGCGAGGAGATTGCCCAACCATCGTTCAAGAAGTGGAATGATGCCTCGAAGGAAGAAGAGCCATACTCTGTGCATTGGTGCCCAAATTCCGACACCAGGCCCCTTACCAACAGGCCCCGTGTTAAAACGATAGTAGACAACGTGCTTATAGTCCTTGCACATCCTGATTTGTCTCATGAGACGATACTTATACCTGTACATACCGGTGAGCTGCCCGACATGCGAGTAGAGGTACTGTAGACCATCTGCAAGTTGGAACGCGTCGACGTTTCCAAGCCGATACTGAACGTAACAGTCAACCACAAGCTTCATCATCCTGAGAATCTCTCGGCACAGATGGAATGCATTACCAAATCGTGACTTCTTTCGCTCTTTGGTGGTCAGAGTCTTCACTGGCTTGAGATTGAAATTATAGTCGAGATGGAGATAGTTGAGGTTCTTGCGGTGTATAAGTAACATGAGCATGTTAAACCCTTGCCGACTCACCTGTAGACCTGCCTCCACCCAATCCAACTCAGTTGCTTGGAAAAACTTTGTAGTGCTGAATGCCTTGAATAGTGAACGCTTCTTATGACTCTTCGGACGCTTCTTGTGCAGGCAGTTAAGTACCCAATTCTTCAAAAGCTTTTGGTAGCTTACCCTAACTTTGACGGGATAACCAATTGGGCAGCGTTACTTGTACCAAGCCGATACGAGTGGAATATCGAAGGCTCTTCGCATTTTGCCTGTTCTCTGGTTAAAAGGCTTGGGTGCCCACAGCAGAGCGATGCCTGATGTGCTATCAGTATCGCACAACGGGTCGTTGGCTAGCAAAGGTGCAAAACCCTGCGGCAGCTACCACTCTAACAGCTCCTCATCAGACACCAAAGCCACTTCTGTAAAACTGCTCTTGAGCTTATCCACCTTATACGCCGAGATGGGATTGATGACTGGGTCGAAGTTGAATGTGGGGATCTATGGATCTTCCTGCTTAATGTAAACGTTTGCTGGATAGTGATAGGGAACAAATACCACCTTCCTCGGTCTGTTGTTGTATAGATGCGGGAAGGCGATCTTGTGCTCTGTGCGTATGGGCTGCCTAACGATGATCTTCGTAATGTCGTTAAATTCATTCCAGTCATCATCTTGCTCGTACACATCTCGATAGAGTGGCTAGAATTTAGGTCCACCGGGAATCGCAATATTCAGCGCCTTGGCTGTAAAGAATGACTTGAGATCGAACAGATAGTAGTAGTTGCGATCGACAATATCAGAGAGTAGTTGGCTGGCAAGTCGATGTAAGTTAGCCATAACGCTCAAAGGTAAGTGCCACTTGCGGTAGCTCGGCCCATTCACCATGTTCGTCCACTTCAGCGGTTGGTAGTCGTAGAACCAATCGAACACCGCATTGTCTTCGACCTCATCGAGCTCCATATTGATAGGCTCCAGTGGTTCGACTTCTAAGATGTTGTCGCCGTAGTCCAAAGGTGGTTCTTCGTCGTCGAACGGTGGGAACTTCATACGCTTGAAATGCCTACGATCACGCTTTTCTCTGCGCATCATGATCCACATTGTCCCCCATTGCGCGACGTAGACCGGTTCGATAACGAACGGTACCTCATTCACGAAGGTAATGGCACCAGTGATATGGTACAGCACCTTCACGTTTCTGATCTGCTACCACGGTGTCGGTGCATTCTCCAGCAGCTTGTAGATGGCGTGGGGGACGTACTTCAATGCTCCCAGATAGACCCGCTTGTCGAATTTGTACTTACGACCGGATAGGTCACCGTGGTCCTTGATGACTTTACGGAGGATCTCCGGAGGCAGTACCTACTTATGCACCTCAGTGTAGCCGAACTTCTTCTTCTCACCGAACTTCTTATTGTTGTGATGCCGCCACTTACGGGCCTTCTCCTCCAGCAGTTAAGCTGCTGTGGGAGCGGCTCGACCGGACTTGGCGGGCTGGCTGCTCATAATCTATTATAAATTGGATATTCATTTGTCCTTGTTAAATCGTTGGGGAAGTTTGGTGAAGGACTTCAACTCTATGGGAACGGTTTTGAGGCATGAAGTATCTTCCCGGCATTTACGAGGCAATATGCATTGTTTCCGGACTTTTGATAGCCGCTGAAATCGGTTATGAATACTGTAATCGTCGGTGGCATCCATCACCATAGCCTTCCAGATAATTACCCCAGTTCATTTAGCATTAAAATTATTCCATGCACGTTAGTGGCAAACCCAGAAGCAAAGCCTAACCGACAGCACTCACTGGCATCAATCGTGCATTGTTGTATCCACGCAAACCACCAACCAGCCACTACAACCACCGCAGTAATTCCTCCGTTAATGTAGCAGCTGCCAGTCAGCAGCAATTCGACATTCGGTAGAATCAGCTCAACAGCAAGTTCATGGTGAGGAAGAGGAGGTTAGAGAGCATCAGCCGCTAGAACAAGAACATCTATGTGAAGATTAACTCCCAGAAAAGTAAGTATGCTAGGGAGGAGATGAACCGTTCTTACCGTTCGAGTTCACAAATTAGCAAACGACTCAGTCGACTTCGAGCACAAAGTCGCGAAAGTTAAAGCTCTCGACTGTCCAGGCTCAGCCGCGACCATAGTTTCACTTCCAAGAAGGGACATAGAATGCCGTTCAAAACACCCTGTCGACCGATTATCTGCGAAACGTTAGATGTCAAGCATCTTGACGAACGTCGCATCATGGATATGAAGGTGATGTTCGGTGTGGCTACGGAACCCGAACAGCGCACAACAACGCATCACTCCAACAAGGAGAACAGCCATAGAGGCGTCAGCAAATACAAGCTTCCAACTCTTTCCGAAAAGCCATCAAAGAACGTTCTGACGGAACGCAACAAGTTTGAAATTTTTCGCATCAAGGAAGAGCTGGAGTAGAAGTACCCTCGCATCTTCAAGACGATCCCCGTCAGGAAGTGCAGCAACAATTCGGTGAGGCGAAGGGATTTGCTGATGCTCTGATTTCTTTTATTATGGCTGGAAGTTCGCTCCTTATCGGCTACCTGTACCTAATACAAGGCATCGTCTTGTCTCTGCCTGCAGTGCTTCCGCTCACCTACAAGGAACTGCCAGGATACTCGGTCCTCAGTCTCTTCTCAGCGGCTTGGTTGCCCTTCAGCTTCAAATTCGTTAGCGGTACACGTGGATAAATGTAGCTCCGTTCATCGAGACATACGCATGGCTTGAATATGGAAGGAGGAAGACCTGGATAGTGGTGAGCTCGTTACTATGTTCGGGACTGTTGCTTGTGCTGTCCTACTACACTTCGGAATAGTATACGTACCTGATGGCTTTGAGCCTATGTGTTGCGGTGTTCCTCATGTCTCTCGAGGATATCAGTACCGATGCATTGGCAGTCAAGTAACTCAAAGATCCAGAAAGGGCTAGCTTCTTGCAAGCAGCTGTCCAGCAAGTAGGCAGCATTGTGGGCAGTCTTGTCTTCATGAAACTCATTTCACAAGATTTCGCTGAAGGCTTCGGCTTAAGTGCACCCCTTATGACAGTTCCTCAGTACTTTCGAGCTGTAGCACTGGTCATTCTTGTGCCTACTCTCGTCATCCATTTCCGATACCAATAGGAACGTACAAAGATTGACTAACCTAGTACTGGAAGAGGAGCGGCACATGCACTCACAGAGCCTCTTTGAGATTTTCTCGCACTACAAGACGTTCTTTGATGGCACGAAACGTCTCTGCCGCCAGGCAATTGTATTCATGCTGTACCTACAAGGTATCTCCTTTTTTGCGTCGGGCTACGAAGTCGAGCTCATGAAGGGTGGCTTCAGCAAGGAAACTCTGACAACCATTCGCAACATAGTGATGGTGCCAGTCCTAATAAGCACCTTTCTATTCAGTACGAAGCTTAAAGGTGTGGAAAATCGCTCCGAAATTAATCGCAAGTTCCTCATGTTGAGGCTAGCTGCTCAGCTGTTTGGTTACTTCTTCAACCCGGAACACACGATGACTGTAGCCACGTTCCTTCTGCTTCTGGACATCCTCATGATTGGCAACTACATTCTAGACTGCAACATCATCAACAGCTTTCCAGCCAGCGCACTCTCAGGCATGTTCATCACCATGCTTAACAGTTCGCGCAACTTTGGAACAAACCACACCGTGCAGTTGTGGCTGATCGGGCAAATCGGGTTTACCTGGGCAGCAGTATTCGGATTCACCTATACTGCTGTGGTGATTACCCAGTGGCGACGAATCAGTCGATGGATTGAAAACGGCAAGCTTGAGGAGGGCCAGTAACCGATAGGCAGCGAATAGACGAAGCTGACTTGATATGTACATACATGTAAAGCTAAAGTCAAGCTGCCTCCTCCCGCTCTTCGTAGACTCCATGTGCTAGCTCCTCCCTTTTGTTGAGCACGTAGAGATAGTAGATAAGGTAGCCAGATACGCCGAGTACGATCATCGCACAGACTATGATAACTGGCAGCTACCATCCTCGCAGTTGTTGTAGGTCGTTGATTGGCACAAATGTGCTGATACACGCTGTGTCTATCTCCAATACAAAGGCACTACATGACCCATTGCAAGTAACACTATTCGACGCAAGGTCAGTCTGGTAGCTGCTAACAGAGGTCTTTGGCTGCACACCAAACACGTAGATGGAACCGGAACTCTTGTTAGGAGACCACACTCCAGTAACAGTGTCATTCTTGTACATCTTACTGTTTGTGCACACATCGAGGAACAATGCACTGGTGTTGGCAATGAGAATGTCAAAGCTTAAGTAATCCGTTGCACTAGCACTGCCAAATCCCGTGATGTTATAGTTGATGCTGTTGTTGTTCGGCAGAATTGCTGCACCGCTGAGTATGGTTATGCTGCTGAAACCGCGGATAAACATCCTCGCGTCGATCAGTCCGCCAGACGTATAGACTATCTTGTTGGCTGAATTGGCAATCAAATTTGAAGTGGTCGCTTTGAAGTTCTGTAGTTCGTAAGCGGAGAAGTTGGAGATACGCAGGTATTGCAGCGTTATCTGGTAAGTCAGGTTAGTGCTTGTAAACGAACTACCACTGATGCTGATGGTCAGGGTATCCTGGCTGGTGCCCTCCACCACATCGATCTTGCTTTGGAAGTTCGTAAACGGTTCTGCCGTATCACTTCGGTATAGTGAAATCAAGCTCAGCGCCGTATATGCTTGATAGACGTGCTGTGTGACTACCGTCTGCGATGTATTCAAGGGTGTTGTATTGTTTCCATTGAACGTCACCACTCCAGTCACAAACGCAACTCGTTGCAGCTTTGTAACGATAAGCACCGTCGCAAGGCACAGCAGACATCTCATAGACATACAGTTTGAACTTATAACACCCCACAAGCAGATTGAACTCTAATACAACCCATCGAGCCAGTATTGATCCGTTGATGGGCGCCTAATAAATGCCAAGAGATGTCTTTAATATTAGCCCTTCACCAAAACAAGGAAACCCATAATAATCAGCCCATCCGCGATGTTTATAAGAGAGAGGGATACCACCACCCATCAATAACAGAGCCTCTTCGAACTCAGTAAACAAATTGAGTACATGCGGCTGCTACTGCACCGCAATCTCGCTTACCAGGACAAGCTACGCTCACTCAAGTAGAAGTTAACCCTTCGACTCAAGCAAAATGAAGAACTCGAGAAAAACTTTGGCAGGTACCGCAAACGAGCGGACAATCGACAACGGGCAATCGTTGGAGTAAGGATGTACGACCACGACTACAGCGAGAAGTCGGAGGTGCTTTCAATATATCGAGGGTTGAGAATGCCACGCAGCCGTGAACGGTTGTTCATTCGGAACATTTTCGGCAGTGGGGTGGAAGAACCACCTTCGAAGAATCTTGCCGACAGAGATATTCCGCTTAATCAGATGGTCAACCGATATTCGAGCAATGCTAGCGAGTTGCCATTTCACTTGATCGGCCGAGTATACCGCTGCACTGGCCTGGAGGTGTTCCGTGAGTGGCGTAAGCTAAATCCAATTGAGCAAGCACGTGCATAACCGACATCGGAATAGGACCAGCGCATCCTCCACTACTACTCGAAGTACAAAGAAAATTGGGTGCAAATCAGCATATTCACGGAGGACCGTACCCCCGAGGAACTGTACTACCACTTCCACAAAAACATCAACGCGAACAAAAACAAAGGCAGATGGACGCACTGTGAGAATCTGAAGATGGTGGTGCTTGTGGAATACTACGGCCGTGGCAAGTGGTACGAAGTATACAAAGTTCTGAAGACCCGCTCGGACGTGCAGATCCGTGAGAAATTCTGCAACATCCTCGATCCCAAGCTTGTCGTTAACCGTTGGACTGCACAGCAGTAGAATAACCTCGTTCGAATCGCCAAATAGAACGATTTCAAGTGGAGCCAAATCGCGAAGCTAAGGTTGCTGGGCAATAAAACTGACAATGAAATTTGGAGGAAATTTCGCAATGTGATGCACTAGAAGAGTCGCGATGAGATTGAACGTACCATTCGGAACGTTGAGCTGAGGGATAAGATCTACGAGTATATTCGAACGAAGAGCGAAACTCGTTCGAGAAAGCGAGGTCCGTCCACCACCAGCAACAGCCCCTGATTTGTTTCCATTTATTTTAATATGGTGTTGGGGAGGCACTATAAGCAACGCTGGCATCTGTTCCGAACAATGGCTACGCAGCTGGTGCAGCATGAAAGAATCTACACCACGCAAGCCAAGGCTCTCATGCTGCGAGGCTACGCTGAACGGATTATAAAGCATGCCAAACGATCGACGCAAGGCATTAATGCTGGAACCAACGAAGTTAATCGAGTACTGACTACCGATCTCGCTCGGAAGAAAGCAACGCTTGAACTGGCTGCGAGATTCAAAGATCAGCGCTGCAACTTTACGAGAGTCTCCAAGGTGAAGTACCGTCGACGCGGCGATAATGCCCCGGTGGTGATTATCGAGTATCGCGGCAACGAATACGAGAAGTACGAAAGACAGAAGCATGATGAACTGCTAAAGAACCCGAAGCATGTGGATGTGGTACAGCTGGCAACTTACGCAGAAACGTTGGAAGTCTAAATTGCTTAACGAGCACCGCGACTTCCTCATCGCCAAGCAAGCTTAGAACAGCAATCCACGACTGCCATCAGCATTCTTCGAGCGACAGATAAAAGACCTGGATTTCGAGCTTCTGTGCGAAAGCAAGGAAAAGAATGCGCCTCCATTGTATAAGATGTTACTGTGACATACCCTAAACGAGAATCATAAGTCTGTATTAAATGAGCTCACCGTTCGAAAAGCCTCTTGACCTACTCAAGCATTCGTTGGGCGAAATCGTGTTTGTGAGAACTCGCAACCATTGCGAGCTCCGTGGGAGGTTGGTGGGCTACGATGACCATCTGAATATGATGCTATCCAAACTCACAATCAAGAAACCTGGACAACCCTAACGCGAGCACAACCTACTGTACCTCAGAGGGGATGGGATTGTACTAGTTTCGCCCGACAAATGATAGTAAGTGGTGTGTACATCAAACGAGCTGTAGCCGCCTCTTCAGCTGGATGCGGTAGATAGCATGAGCGGCTTCTTACAGAAATACGTCCATCACGCATTCTGCTAAGCCTATCACAACTTCCGTTCGCTCGTTCTCGAACCAGAACATCTCGCTCTCTCGTTAAGCTAGCCACGGTGTTACTTCTTGGTCGACTTTGGTTGAGAGGGTGTGTCCTATGAAGGGATCGGAGTGCAATGGGTGGGACAACTAGCTCTACATACCCACTCGGCCAAAAGGAGTGAGGTTACGTGGTCCATCTTCGATATGAAGGCCCGCTAGCATTCTGGCATGGTTGACAACTTCGTCTGAATTGCGTGGTAGGTATACCTTTGCACTACGTTAACAGCTGCCTCAAATCTACATCCTCAGGCATCACCCGAAGTACTCTGGGACTGATTGACCAGGGGAAAGGTTCTCCCATTATTGTGAAGTAGGACTGCCGATGGTTTAACGCTTCGTTGAAAGCATCAAACAGTACCTTGTTGTGGGTCTTTTAGTAACACCGAAACTGTGGCGCAGTATAGTCGACAGCGTCGAGCGCAGCTTATTCGAATTCTTGGAGAATCTCCTCATCCACTACGCTTGGGTCGTATTCAGACATATCCCATCCGCTCATTGCCCTCAACCTCTGGATGACGCTGCTACCGTATGGGATCAACACTCTATGTCGAATGTGTTCCTAATAGTTCTTGACAAGATGTTCCACTAAGCAGGAAAGGTTCTCATTAATGATGTGCAGGTTCGTAGCTATGCCTTCATCACTGTCCATGATGAAGTTGATCTATAGCTGCATTGCCTCACGGGTTTGCACGAGAAGCTAACATTTTTCTTGCATGAGTTTTGCTTCCTTCAGCCGCATTGATTCTAAGCCTTCTGGCGCTCGCGGCATGATGATAGTTGGCTGTGGCAACACCAGAGGATCGGTCATGACTGCCGTTTCTACAGTCTGCATCAAGAGCTGTCGAGCAGGCCTCCTCCCATACAAAATATGTAGTAAATCTACCAACGTTCTGCGGTTCCTCCATCTGCGGAAGGCTTTTTGAATTTTAACGACCTTCTCCAAGAAGACCTTTTCTTCGACCCGACGAAATTCCTCCTTGAGCAGTTCATCAAGGTTTTCACATGTAGCTGGTTTCGTCGCTGCGGGACTAACATATCGCTTCTTTTTGGAGCTCCTTTGGAACTTCTACTGGCTTTGGGTTAGCCTGTTGGTCGAATAGCTCCTCGCTTTGAGTCCGTTCATGCCTATTGAGATTTGCTTGAGTGTGTTAGCAGCATACTCCTTCAGTTTTTTTTCGTTAGCCCCCCATGAGAGACGTTCTGAGGGGCTACTACGTGGAGACAGCTATTTGGGGTCATTACGCTTCCTCACCCCTTCACTGTAGAGGTCAACCAAGATGTTGTGCTATCGGTTCCCCAATTCGATTAGCTCTTTCTACACTCAGACAATGTTCTACCAGTTGCTTCAGCGCTTTCTATCTTCTGTAAGCCGCCAGGCTGCGTCGTTAGGCCTGCTTGATCTCTTTCACTTCCATCTGATGTTACTTCAGTGTGGACAGACGGGAGGGTCTCAATTGACGCTCTCCGTCACCAATCGACGATATGGGTTATCGGTTGCAGTGCTTCGGCTTTTTTCTTTTTGGATCGGGTGAAAGGCCGTCAATGACTGGTTGATCCACCTCCCTACTGCTAATTACGAGTGACTGGGGTAAGGGTTAGTCCCCGACTGTTTCAATGTATTCGACACGCATGAAAGACCGTGTGGGATGCCTCGCCGAAGAACCTAACATCAACTACTGTCTACCCTTGAATTGCTTGCGGCTGTTAACATTGATGCGGCACTCAAAGCCAGTTAGTTTGCGACCCTGCACCGAACAGCTATGGACCTTCATAATAGCGAATTTTAAAAGGGAATCTAAACATTTTCGGAGTTCATGGTAAGACAGTTGAATATTACACCATCAAATTCGTCGAGACAGTACTTGGTCAACCCTGTGCAGTTACCTCCACTGTTGGGATATCAAAAATGCATATCAGCAGCAAGGAGTACTGTTAACCATACCGGCAGCTCGGTTACATGCACCTTTTTCGATTGAGCGGCGCCCCCGCTTAACAATATTATAACATCGTGTAATATTGATGGTGCAACGGTTGCTGTCTCTGTGGACTTATCCCGTGGATCAGGAGAATAGAGCAGCCCAATCGTTGGACTATACGGCAGAGTCGATAGTAAGGATGGAGGACGTTGATTGGTGTTACTGCCCATTCGACATGTATGATGTTTTGCATCAAGGGTTAACTTTGAATGAACCCTTCTTCAAAGATGAAGACTGGATTGAATAGGGTTTGTCCCCATTAATATCGGTGATTTATACCACGACTGCAATATATATCATCGATACTGTATGATGAAGTGGTCGAAGGAGGAAGACCAAGAATTAGTTATGCACGTAGAGAAGTTCGGCACGGCTTGGAACGAGATCTAAAGCAGGTTCTCCACTAAGCGCAGCCGTAATGCCATCATCAAACGATGGCACAGTCGGCTGAAGGATGACTATGGGGAACTCCAACAGCGCATGAGCGAAAATGACTTATCTGAGAGCGAGACATCATCAATGCAACCAGAAGAGCTAATGGCAAGGCCTGAACACCCTAAAGAACAAGCGTCGCAGAAAGGGCACGAATAATAGATATTGAACCTGGAAACTCATTACACTTTTATCCGAGACTGGTCGTTCGAAGACGATGAAAAGTTACGCGTACTCGTGCTGGAGCGTCATTAATTCGACTGGTCGCGACTCGCCCGATAGTTCTCTGTCAATCATGAAGAAGTCGTTCGGAGGTGGCAGACTAAAATTTATCCACAGATACGATTAAACGACAAGGTCGCGGGGGCACTCAAGTGGTCCATCGAAGAGGACGATGTGCTAATGAATTGTGAGCGTGTCTACCGGGAGGGATGGGCTGAAATTCTCAGGTTCCTGCCCTTCCGATCTGTTTTCTCGATTGAAGCCAGATACAAACGGTTATACGCCAAACAAACGGCAAAGAATTGTTCCGCACTAGGACATACCGCTAACGACAATTCTAACCCCCGTGTTCTGAATAAGTACGAGTATCGCAAGCACATCATAAAAAGAATAGCAGGGCAAATCAAGAAGCCGAAAGACCAGCAGACCACTAGTACTGAATGAAGTGATCGGCATCGAATGTTATTATAGTGCATGGATCTATTGTTAAATACAACTATTAGGTTGTAAGGAGGTCATGGCGTGGTTGCACCAGAATCCACAGCAGAATTTTCCTTGTTGGGGGCGGATACTTGTTCTTGAGCGGAAATATCGGAAGATTCTTCGATTGGCATAGAGGAGCTTTCGGAAACTGTCTCTATCGCTGCTGGTTTCACCTATGGCACTTGAGTCGGCTGGGACGGCTCAGGAACCCCACGTTTCTTGACTAGCTTGTAACCCTTCATGAATAGGTGGTAACGAGATGTTTGAGCATCGACCATCTACTGGTACAACTCCATCATTTCCTTATCGATCCCATACATGGCCCCAACAATCTGCCCTGCGATAGCCCCAACAGTATCGCAATCTCCTCCCATATTCACTGCCCATAGCACAGCCTATTTGAAAGAATTGGTGTGATAGGCAATATGGAGTGCCATACACAAACCATCCATGCAATAGCTTCCGATATAACCAGGTTGTTGCTTCACTCGGCAGCTCGAGTAGCTCCAATTAGGATCCTTCCACTACCAATTTCTGTCCTCTTAGCGCTTTTTATTGAACCGTACGAACTTGTCGTGCTTCTCAGCGAGTTCGTTGTAGATTTACTACGAATCAATTTTGGAACGAGCGAGATTTTCCACCGACTTGGCTTCGGGGCCGGTAGTTGTAAAGCTTTCACATGCCTCAATAAGTGTCAGTTTGGGGTCAGCAGCTGCAGGACGATTCATAAGCATGATGATGATTCTTGCAAGCAGCCTCGAACACTCACGTGCTTCATCGCCGTTATGGGTGGTGCGAGATTGGTTAGCAGACACTTCCATTCCGAGTTCCAAGTTATCATGGTAGCCAATAGCAGATGGTGCGAGCCTCATCAAGGAACCGTTTCCGTTGTTGAAGCGTTCACCTTCCTCGCAGTAGGCAGTTTGTTTCCTTTCGAACTCACCCATTGAAATCGAAATATTTCCGCCCAGTCCAATTGAATAGGGACGGCCTCCATTGTTCAATCCATACTCCAACCATAGCAGGAAGCGGTAGCGAAGGTCTACGGGATCGAAGTTAAAGCTCTTTGCGAGGATAGAATCGGCTAGACACAGTGACATGCTGCAATCGTCAGTCCAGATACCGACCTGACCTCGATGGTTAAGCCGATCATCATTGATCTTCTTGGGAATCTCTGCAAAGCCATGCTCAATGAGATGGTGACGATTCTTCACAAATGGTATGAATTCTGTGGAGGCGCCGAGTGCATCAGCAATGCCGAGGCCTAACAGCGAAGCGATGCCACGCGATTCAGTAATTCCAGTCAGCCCAAAGTACTCGATGAAGTTGGTTACCTCAATTGGTCGTTTGCTGAACAGTTTGTTGAGTTGATCAGTGATGCGCTGACGGTCTTCATCCTGAGGGGGTATGATGTTATAGGTGTTATAACGACTACCACCTGATCTCCAGCGGTTGCTGGTAAGCGCTTCGCTGATCGGCATAAGTGGATGCCAAACATCTCCCAGTTTCTCCATAGTCTTTTTCTTATGAATACTATTATAATCAGCACATACGCGGCTGATCAGAGCCGATGCGAAGGAATCAACCAAGAGAATTACGGTGAGTTGTTCTTTTTTCTATTTTCTTCTGGCGAATGTACCTATAGGCTGGCAGTATCCGAAGCATTCGTCTGCTGAAGATTCCAGTTGCGTGTGACCAGGTGACCAACCGTACCGGCCTGAGTTTTAACACCCGCTCAATGCACAGCTGTAAGAGTCTTGGTGGGTTGACGGCGATGCACGCACTCTGCTCAGATTACAAAAAGGCCACGATGACAGCTAGTGAGTTCGTCCAACAGTGGGCTTCATTACCGCCCTTTCTGAAGCACACTCGCATCGACTAGATCAATACCTTCTCGCGCTAGTTTCTACGAGTGGAAAATCTTTTTGGAAATAGTGGACTAAAGCAGTTGGCACAGAAGCTGCACAAGGAAAGCCATGAGAACCAACTGGACTAGGACTGTCTGTGTGGGCTTGTGGAGAGGGTGTTGAGCTGCTGCACCACCCACGAGATATACCGTTCCTATGAACATTTAAGGGATAGTTGCGAGGGGTTCTCTCTGCAAGCCATGACGCTGAACTTCGGAGTTCATCTCTATATGGTTTCTTCGAGATATACTGAGGCTCACGCGTTGCTGAACGAATTGCTCAAACTAATTCTGAAGCATGACAAGGACGAGTATCTGGCAGTGTACCTACGGTTGAGGATTATTGCACTGTGCAACCAAAATGAAACGCAGCGAGCACTGGGCTACCTCAAGAAGCTCGTGAAGGTTGCCTGGCTATTTCACCTTACTGACTTGGAGCTCTGGTGCTATCACTAGATGAGTAAATTGTACCTCATGGAACACGAACAGCAGTTGGCTCGGGTGATGAACAGCAAAGCCGAGGAAGGCGTGAGCGAGGGGACCACCAAATACCGTTCAATTATGTGCGAACTCATAGCAGAGGAGATCGTGAAGATGAAGAAAGCACGCAACGACTTCGACCTGGCCAGCGAAGAGATCGATGTGTTGATGATGCGCAGAGAGCACCACCTCGAACCAGCCAAATCGGAGCTAAGTTTGAAGTAGGTGAGGTTGCTAGCGACCAAGCTCCATAGAAATGGTACCGGCAGGCTGAAAAATTTGTTGCCGAAGCTGTTTCGCGAGAGACGCAAGACCAAGGACTAAGAAGAGGTGCAAATTAGCTTGATGATGACTCACTTGTCCAAACTAAAGAACTTCAACTGCTTCTTCCGAGGAGACACTGAGCTGAGAACGTCCAGTGACGGACTCATCACCATCGAAAATCCCTCAGTAAACTGGCAGGTGCTCCGAGAGATGCTCAGATGCATTGCCAAAGAAAGTCTTCCAAGTCGCTGCTGATTTGTTGCATCAAAACTCTATGCTGAGGATGCTCCTTTGCAGGAACCTTCAAATCGCATCCATTAACCTAAATAAAAAGCAACCTTTATGAGGACTGGAGACTTCGAAAACCGTTGGAGCTCTCCGAAGCAGCTACTGCACGAGTACATGTCAGGCTATAACAATACGCGGAGGGACAGTGCTGGGCAGCAAGGACAGCCGCGTATCACGAAACCTTCCTCGAGGCCTTTTACAGAAACGGAGGAACTTGCCCAAAAACGCCAACCTCCAGAAGGCCTCAAGAAGGAAAATACTCACAGCTTGGTAGATCAGACCCGAATTATCAGTGCTTTCAAGTCTGAACTGTCCAGTTTAAAGAGCGACGTGACCCGGCTGATCAGTACCAACAGAGACTTCACCACAGCTCATAACAACCTAACCGCAGGATGTTAGTCTCAACTGAAGGAGGTGAGGAGGCCTTAAGGCTATGAAACTCCCCGAGGTAATACCACTAACCAAAATTCCACGGTTCTCAAACGCCCCATTGAGAATTGCGAGCGGGTACTACACGATCAAGCTACAATGCTCAAAATTCCAGCAGGGCGGTTGGAAACCAGCTACGAAACGATGCGTGAAGACCCTCGAACTTCTTCGATGAGGGAGCGGAAGTTGGTGGATGAAAGGGACGAGCTGGTGCGAAAGCTCAATGAGCGAAATAAGGAACTGGACTCCATAAAAAACTCAGCTATAGGCAACAAAACAGATCGAGGAAGAGGAGGTATCCAACTTCGTGAACAACAAGGCTAGCATCACTACGAGCTTGTAATTGAGGGAATGCGTCGACAAAATACGTAATTGCAGTGTTACTACAAGCAGCGGCTGGAAGAGGCTGAGAAGGATCGAAAGAGTTTGGAGGGAGTCGTAGGCACCAAGGAAAACGAATTGACGGGTTTAAGGCAGGAAGTAAATCGATTAAATGAAATGATTAAAAAGCACGAGGAGAAGGAGTACCCCAAGCTGTTGGAGTGTATTCAGTAGAAGACTCGCAAGCTGGAATGGTAAAATTATGACCTGGCCGGCAAGCTGCGTAACGCATAGAGCCGCTATGCACAGCAAGAAGATAAGCTCAACCGTGTTGAAGAAGTCCGGAAGCTTATTGAACAGGAAAAAGGAAGACTTGCTGAAGACATGAACAAACTGCAGGAGTTGGTTCGTGAGTCTACTGAACAAATAATACAACTGCGGAGTAGCCAATAACAATTACGGAGAGAGAAAGACAGCTAAATCGAACAACTCATCCGGGAGAGGGATTCGCGAAGATAATAGTTTGAAGCGAGAAGCAAAGATGAATTGGAACGTAATCGTGTCACTTCCAAATCGTAAATGACAAAAAGTTCGATTGTTCAACTAGGAACCAATAGTGCTAACACCTCTTACAATGGATTGTTAGTGCAAGCAAAGAAGCAGGAGATCGACAAACTCAACGCAAGGATTGAAGAGCTCAAGCGCCACCGGCGGGACCTCGAGCGAGACATAAAAACTTTATTGGAAACAAAAGAAGCAATCGAACAGTCCATAAAGAATATTCCTCCGAACCGCACCATGGATGAGCTGAAGATGTAGCTCGCTGAGAAAGAGCAAGCACTCTCGGTCATGCACTGCACAGCACGCTAACTCCAAGACGAGAAGGAGAACAATGAAAGGCTGCTGCAGCGAGTAAAGATAAACGAACTGCTGTTGCGTGAGGCAAACGAAGCTATCATGAAGAGCGAGCTGGCAGCACTAAACAAAAACTACAAGTGAGCGGCCATGCTTGGCCCAACGTGATAATTGGTTGAACCAAATCAGCAATCAGAAGTAGTGGGGGACTGGTATGGCAGTTGGAGGGTTTTCTGTAATGAAAGCTATCGCTCGTATTACCGTAGCTGCTTTTGGAAGCCGGGGTTTGGTTTGATGATGCGGCGACGCTGCCGGAGGTGCTCCTCGGCCTGGTCGTAGGTCATTCCGTACTTGCGGATGAGGTAGCCGATAAGCAGCGCACTGCTACGACTGATGCCTGCAGCGCAGTGCACCAGCACGTTGGTGCGTTCACGCTGCCTTTCAATGAAGTTGTAGACATCGTCAAGGTGCTTAATGATGTTTTCGGAGGGATCGTCCTCAATATTGAGAACTAGTCGTTCTGGGTTGAGCTGTGAGTAGTCGAAGTGCAATTCAAGTGCGGAAACCACCGCCCCGATGTTGAGCTTGGCTAGCTTAGCTGCATTCCTCGCGAAGTGAAAGCCGCTAAGCCAGACACCGCCAACATTGGAAACGTCAAGTTCCTCGGCTGATAGCACCTGTTGCCCCTGCACATACACCTGATTATCGCTCAGACGTGATTACTTCATTGAATGGATTATAAGTCTGTAGGTTGATGGAAAGTGTTCTAGCCTACAAAGTATATTGGTGAGACTATTGACAAGGTCATCGATTGAGCCGTTAAATCCTGAGGAAATAGCGAAGAAAGATGGGGGGCATATGAGGAGGATAACCGCCTGTAGCTACCGTTACGTATCATTGAAGCACCCTACCAACAGCTACCTGACCCCTTCCCTAATGGCGCCACAACCAACCAGCAAGCAAAGTTTAGTTATCAGCCACTACTATAATACAATTATGGTTGGGTGACGAATATCAGTCGAATGGATCTATCTCCTGACCGAAGAAGTTCTTCATATCGCAGATCCGTAGATTGCGGTTGAGGGCCTTCAGCTTCTTGACATCCTCCTCTGCGAGTTCAAAGCTCCAGCTATCGAAGTTTTCTTTCAACCTTTCCGGCGTCTTTGTCTTTGGTATGACTCCAATTCCTCGAGAGAGGATGAACTTGAGAATGATCTGTGCTGTTGTCTTGCCATACTTTTGAGCTGAATTAGTGACAATCGATACCGAGTTCTAAGATTACTTCGTCTTTAAGAATGTTCACATCTTCGTGAAGTCCTGGGCGCCCCAACGGGGAGAAAGCAATAACCGACACACCGTTCTTCTGACAAATCTCCACCAACCCGGCCTGTTGGAGGTAAGGGTGGTACTCAATTTGATTTACGATGGGCTTGATTTTACAGTAGGTTAAGAGGTCCAACACGTTCTGACCGTTGAAGTTACTGATGCCCAAATGACGGGTGTATCCTTTGCGCACACACTCTTCCATGTCTTTCCAGATATCACAAATCTGCCGATGAGTCCATTTACCATCCCCGTCGAGACCCAAAGCTGGAGTGTGTAGGTAGTACAAATCCACGTACCTCAGATTCATGCGAGCGAGTGCATCTTTCAATTCCGCAACAGGATTCTTATCGATATGATTTACTGTCTTTGTGGCGATAAACAGTTCCTATCTTTTACATCGCCCCTCGCTGATACAGGTCTCGATCGCCTGCCCCAGTGCACATTCATTTTGATAGAAAATTCCTGTGTCGATATGCCTGTAGCCAGCCATCAGAGCAGCTTTTAACACATCAAGCACTTCCTTCCTTCCCGTGATCTTGTAAGTTCCAAGGCCAATCATCGGCAGCAACTGCTTGTCGTGCAGCGTTTCAGTTGGTGGTCCCCGCTTCTTCTTGGGCTCTTCGTCCATCGGTTATATATACCTTATACACTGGGCGCTTAAGCCGATATCTGAGTGCATGGTGAAGAAGAATAAGTAGCTGCAGGTGGCGATGATCTACCAGCGCTTCCAGGAGGAATATGAGTAGAACTACCCAGTGGAACGAGACAGTATTGCGAAAGGTATCGACTACGCAATGATCGTGGACTTTCGGAACGACTTTATTGAGCGTTATCAGATCCGTACGGAGGTGCGCATGAGCTACCTATCTTCGGACGAAGAGATACATGAACTCAAAGATAACTTCCTGCTGACTTACACACAACTCTAGCGAGACTACGATGGCTCGTTGGTGATCCTACTACGAGCTGAAATCGACTGTGTGACTTCCCGCATAGAAGATCTCGAAAAGAAGTTGGATGACATCATCAAATAACTGGATGAGATGAAAAAGCAGCGTGCTGTTGTAGTATAGCAACCGGATGACGGACTGAAGAAGCACCAATCACTTCCTGAGAAGATGGTCAAGACTGCTTCGAACTTTGGCTTCGAATCGAACAACATCATCGACGTGGGAGTGCTGTTTAGCGAGCCTTTGGTACAGCGCATCAACGATAAATAAGTGAGCAATACTGCCGAGCCTGTAAAGTTCCGTGAGGAAATCGATAGACTGTACAGGTCGCTCAGCAAGACAGCCAGAGGAGAAATCACCATCAAATGCCTCATAGCCTCAGTCGAGAAACTTGAGTTTATGCTCAAGTACAAGGTTAAAATTCTGCACATCATCTGTCACGGTTTGGTAGAGGTTGACAAGGTCAAACAGACCGAGGAGGGAGTTCTCTGCTTTGAAATGTTCCACGAGATTGGTACGATGGATAAGATATACGGCAGGCAAATACCCTAACTTCTGAAGCACGTCCCCAAGGAAGATCGGCCGAAGCTGGTCTTTGTTAATGCATGCCACAGTGAACTCATTGGTGATGCCTTCCTCAATTCCGGAGTGGAGTACGTAGTGGCTATCCAGTCCTCGGAGACCATTGAAGATATCGCTGCGCAACTATTCGCTGAAAGGTTTTACAATAACCTCTTTAACGGCATGGGTGTGCAAAAGTCTTTCACGAATGCCAAGGACTCACTCGATAGGCAAAACAGACCTGTAAACTCCAACATTTGCTGTTGTCATCATCGGTTGGATGTGCATGATAGTGGGTGCCTCTGGAAGAAGCTGTTGGTTGACATGGATAAGGAAACCGTACCCATTGTTGTAAGCTTAGGCGCATGATTTGTATCACGTCCCCACATGCAAATGCTCCAGACGGCACCTGAGCATCCACGAAATCAACTGCAGCTGGGCCATCGAGACACTCTTCAACATCAACAAGGAGTTCAGGGTTAAGGGTCAGGAAGGACAGCCTGACCACCCGCCTGACAAAGATGAGCTATCCCGCGACTACCAGTACCTGCAGATCTGCTGCTGCACAACCCGCACAAGAAGTATCCCACACGATTAAAGGTAATTGCAAATTAATTCAGCGAAAAGTTTAAGTTCAAGCACCTTCCAAGCGCCGATCCAAACAAATCGTTGATTGAGACAACTTTGCAGGAAATGAACTCAGAGGTGTTCGACACGACTCCCAACGAGTTAAGAAGAGACTTCCATGCCTACCAAAAACTATTTGGCCGCAACGAAGACATCTACGATCTGATCAAAGAGATACTCAAGCCTCCGAGAGTGCTGGTAGTCAGAGGCAGTGTCGGTTCTGGCCGCACCGGAGTCGTTGCAAAAGCAGTGACTTACCTGATTGAGCGAGGCAAGTACAAGGATGAGTACATCCACTTAAACTTGTCCAACTGCAGCAAGCACATCGACTTCTAGTTCTGCTTCCTTCGGAAGGTCCGCAGCATGAAAGTGAACGACTACAATGAGGCATTAGGAAAACTGTCGCTAAAGGATATGATGCTCGTGCTCGATAACGCTGATTAGTACGCACAGACTGCACCCAAATAGTTCGACAATGAGGTGTCGTATCTGATTGATAGACTGGGCAACGCCAAGCTTATCATCATCATCAACGACAAGACTGTGCTATCACTTAAGACAACCACCAACATCAGCAACAAAATTCTCGGACCGTTGAAGGTGTTCGCTGCCACAGACATGTTCATGATCAATGCCAAGGAGTACATTGACATCAAGAACATCGAAGTGGATCATCGAGAAATTCGGAGGCTCTTCGCCAGTGAGAAACTTCGCAATCCAAAGACCATTCTGGATATGGTGCACTTCATCAAGAACCAGTACTCACCGACCAATAAGATGCCCATTGCCGTGCTCGGGCAATATGTCCAGAACATATTGGAAAATAAAACAACCAACGATAAGTTCCTGGAGGAAAATCTAAACAATCTCAAACGCAACCCCGATGTCTACCAACTGTTGTTATTCATTGCGCAGTTCGAGGGCGGGCTTACCGAGCTCGATTTCTCAATAATGAGTAACCAAAGGGAAGTAAGGGACGAAATCTCTATGGTCAAGGCAAACTCAACACCATCGCTCCGTCGTACTGAATCAGAGATCTTCCTGCCATCGAATTGGCGCAACCTTGTCAACGAGCTGCTGGCAGAGAACTACGAGACAAAGGGACAGACTCTCCGGTAAGGCTTTATGAAGGAAGGTGAGTACTATTACTGCCTGGTCGAGCAGAAAACCGAGGGGTACAAGAACATCCGAGTGAAGAAGTACATACTGGACTACCTCCGGAAGTTCGATAAATCCGTCGAAACCGATCTCAAGTTCAAGGCGTTAGCATACCTATCAACATTTTCGAGCATCCTCGTGAAACTATTCAAGGAGAAGTATTACTACCATTAGCAACTGGCAGAATACTCCACCATCAGCCGTTGTAGCTTCTTTCAGTACGAAAAGAGTGTCAAGTATGCTCCCTTCTTCGACGAGAGTTAGTACTTCCCTGACGCAATCCACGATCTCACCCGCAGTATCAGTCGAGGCCGGTAGATTGACAGCTAAATCAACGACATCTTCTAGGGTAACCCTATAGTCCTGGAAAGGCACCCAGCAGAATGCGTGTTGCAGCATCAGTAGAACTTTTTGCAGATGTACGGGAGCGACTTTTCGGAATATTACCAGCAACTGCCCAGCGAGAAGCGCAAGCTGTTTAAGTACTACTACCACAGCATCTTGCTGAACATTCCGACGTTGGTCAAGTTGGCAATCGAGAAGAGCAACAGCAACTTTCTGAAGTACTGCATCGATGAGTCCATCAAGAAGGTGAATCAGCTTGAGGCGGGACGCACTGGCCGTAGTGAGAACATCTGCACCATAAAGTTGCTGTTTATGCAGGTGGTTCACGAAATTTCAGTGAGGGGTAAAACTGAGCAGTTGGTGAGCAGCTACAAGAACTATTTCGAGAGCATCCGGTTGAAGATGATGTGGGATAAAAACAGCGAGATCAATGAAATGTAGCTGCTTGACTACTACTTTCTCAAGGCCTACATCAAATACGAGAATCTCAGACGAACTGGACGCATGGAGATTGAGGAATACAACAAGATCATACAGCTGAATGCAGCTGCCAAGCGTATCGTCGACGGTGAGACGATGCGGGAAAGTCAAGGAGCCAAGCTCCTACTCGCAAAATTTTCGTTGCTTCTCACCGAAATTCTGCTGAAGCTGATGGACAAGGACGAATATAAAAATAAGTTCGACCTGCCAAAGAGGTCCATCGATATTGAGGATGCTCAGAGAATATTCAAGATCAACAGGTTGGTCAAGCTCGAGGCCGATACACTGATTTGCCATGCCAAGCTCACCCTCGTGGGGTTGAAGAAGAAGTCAGTGGACGATATCAACGAGTACTTTGAAGTACGCAACAAATACATCGGTCCATGCAGAAAGCTCATCCGAACTGAAGAGCTTAGGCTGAACGCAAAGGACTACGAGAAGGAACTTAACGATCTGGAAGAACGGCTCAAAGCCAGAGTTGGGAAGATCACAAAGAACTACCTTGTGTTTATGAAGGCCAATCCACTAGTGAGCCGCTCAATCTTTGAGCAGGATCGATTGCAGGTAGTCCCGTTCAGCGTTGTCAAGAAGAAGCAGATGTTTCGGAAGGCTATCGAATCAATTCTATGCACCACTTCTTAATCTACTGTCCGAGAGTTGCTACCTCGTCCCCAAAAAGAGATCTCAGCCAAATTTGAAATCCTTTCCGAACGCAACCTCATTACCATTCTCGAGCAGGGTTGCTCCATTCTCGTGCTTAAAGTCAATGTGGTGGATGAGCTAGGGTAGTTGATGCTGCAATTCGAAGATTAAACTGTGCCGATTGAGGAGAAGGTGAAGGTCAAGGCATTCATGGAGCGAGTAGACTTCAAGCGGCTTAACGTTCTAATTATCTCAGGAGATAAAGTTCAGCTCCTCACTGAAAAACTGCTAAGCTTTTACGACGAGTTGCCTCTGATTGTAACGATCGAACACCAACGTCGCTTAGTCTCTGAGCAGAGCATGGACTTGTTCGATATTGGCTATGATGAATTTTCCTTGAGGACCCTCCAACGTATTGCATCGAACTTCTTCATCTGCAAACTCGTCGAAGCCATTGTGTATAGTTCGGGGCGCATACGAAGCGAAGACATCACCAGACTGATTGGCTGCAGTAAGTAGGAGATGGTTGTGTATATGATGGGATTCAGCAAGAATACATGCAGTGAAGAACGGGTGGGTCAGTTTGTCAGGGTCACTGTCGACCAACCCAAGAATAAACAGATATAACTGGAATTCGGGAGTGGACATTTCCACGATGTTTCGGCACAGCGTAGCAATCTTCATAACCTTAACTTCGTCAATAGCGACAGCTATGTTGGCAGATAGGAGCTCATCTACGGGATAATAGAGGAGCTAGTGAAAGGTCGCCAACAAAACCAGCCTACCTACATTAATCTCTGCGGGGCCAAGGGGTGTGGAAAGAGCGCATTCGTTGAGGAACTGGGGTGTATGCTGCTGGAACGCGGCCACTATCGCAGTGGAATTTATCTGATGAACGGGTGGTAGATCGAACAGTCTTTCCGTGGCAACATCAACGACTACCTTGATAAGCACAAAAGCGAAATCTTCCACATCACCTACCTAAACGAGCAAAAGGTCGATGGTAGCCAGATGCTCATCATCATCGACGATTTCCATGCGATTAAGGACCGTTCAAACTATCTCGACTACTTCTTCAACAGCATCTACAGCAACAAGGTCAGTTTGCTGTTGACTAGTAACGAGGAACTCAGTGGCAAGAATATTCCAGATTTCGGTGGTCGGAGGCTTCAACCGATGACCATTCGCAGACTCAACGAAGTGGAATCCATGCAACTCAGCTTCATGTACATTCCCTTATACGACTTCCAAGACTACAAGGAGGAGTACAAAAATGTATTCCTTGAGCTCAAGGGAAAGCAGCAACCTGGTCAGCTCCAACCACGCAACATCATGGACGAGTTTCGACAGCTACTCTCGAAAGCCAACAAAAAAACCGCGATGGAGACGTATAAGAACTACCGCTAGTATGTGGTTGATGGTCAGATTAAGCAACTGCATGTGCATCTCGACAGGCATGAGCTACCTCCGGTTCCGCAGCTCCCCACCAACCGCTACCAATAAGAAGACTCCATCCGAAAGCGCCACAGCAAGGAAGCCCAGAGTGCTCGTGTAAAATTTCACCCTCGTTTCGAGCCAACCAAATGATGTTCTTGCAGACAAATTCATTATACTCATTCGAACTATCTGCCCTTCTGCACCAGCACTGCCTTCTTGTGCTACTTGACACAGCGCTACTACACTTTCTTCAGGTGCTCAATTTGGTGGCGCTGTAGGTCTAGCTCCTCAGCTTGCGACTTCAGTTTTTACTCCGCTTCGTGCAGGAGGGTCAGACACTGGCTCAGTTAGGCTTCTTTCTTGGCAATGTGTTCCAGACCGACGGTGGGTTCGTTGATGTCGAAAAACTCTTCAGAGCCAGAGTTGAAATTCTTTGCACTGAATTCCAATTCATCAGGCATACCAATTTTCTTTGAGGCGCGGTTTGCTATAGGCTCTTGTCTGATGGGTTAACATTCCTTTTCACGTAACTTCTTATAATAGGTTTTTATCTTCTTTACCAGACCCTCAAAAGACTCTAATGGTATTGCACTCACAAGTGACTATAGCCTCTCTTCCTCAATCCTGCCAAGAGATAGCAGTTATACGATCAGGGAGTTGTATTCCTCGTCACGCTTGGTCTGTTCCAACTCAGTCGCCGCCTCTCTCTGCCTGTAGGAGCCACTGAAATTGCGGATGTCCTTGAGAATATTCATCAGCTACTCGGGAGTATCCGGCTCAAAGAGGTCATCAGCAGACGTGACTGGTAATGTTGAATAGATGTTATAGCATTCCTTGCAGATGTCTTTGAAAACCTTCTATTGGCTTTTGAGTTCATCGTTCAGGTCCAGCATTGACCTATCTAAAGATATTCTGCGAGGGCGAACCCCTGATTCAGGTTCAGACACAATTTTCCAATTGGCACGCACCAGCTTATTCACGAACTGAGCAAACTCGTGTGAGGATCTTTTGCGTTGAAAGTCTATCTCCTGCTGAAGCACAGCAGAGTTCGCCCTTAGTGCTTCGATCTCCCTCTCTAAAGTCTACTCTGCAAGTTGTAACCTGGTTCGTTCCTTTTCACTTTGCTCGAAGTGGTGTTTTGAGGCTGCCAGCTGCAACGATGTGCTGTGTAGGTCTTGCTTTATCTTGCTGTATTAGCGCTCATAACGGGCAAGTTCCGCAGCCTCCGAACGATTATTACTGGGACCCACCGATTCGAACTTTTTGATGGTATGATCCTGAGGGTTTGGTGCTGTATTCTTGCGATCAATGTCCTTTTTGAATGCTGCTGTGAGACTTTAAAAAGTGGCGTCCTCTGCGTAAGTTTGTGGAGTGTAATACTCCACCGGGGAAGGGTCTAGCTTAATTTGACGACGAAGCTCTTTTACTTCGTTGCTGATGTTATAAATTTCCTTGTTGCGTTCGGCAAGCTCCTTATCTCGAGAGGACACGTCTCGAGTGAGCCGCTCGATCTTCTTCTGGAGCTCGAGCTGTTGCTCATAGTCAGCGTCTAAAAACTGTTTGAAATCGAGTCTGTTCTGTCTCTTGTACTTGGCGATCCGGTCAGTTGCCTCTTGCGCGGTTGTCTTCAGCTGCTTGTTTTCTGCAATGGTCTTCTCCATGATCGACTTGTAGTGCTCCACTTACTTGTGCATCATCATCTTGTCGTTTTCGGCCTCTTCAAGCACTTCAGAATACTTCAGACTTCGCTTTTCCACGAAATTGTAAGCGACCTTTAGGGTACCCAGTTCCCGAGCAAGCTGAACAGACTCGGCTGAGCGATGCTAATCCACTCTTTGTTTAGCCAAATCAATTTCTACCTTCTTCTGAAGCCGATCGAGCTAGGATTGTAGATCGTGATTCCTGCTGTTCGAGTGTTCAAGCCGCTCTGTCAGTTCATCGTTGGCTTTTCTGAGAGATTCAATGTCCTTGTCCTTTGTGGACAGCTGAGCTTGGTAGCCACGTTTGAATTCATCCAATTCGTCTTGCCTCTATTTCTTCATCCGTTAAATCTCCTCTATTTCTCTCAAAATTCTTTTCTCACTTTCGAGGTTCTAAGCGCAGCCGCTGAC
>ERZ724508.256-NODE-256-length-39187-cov-7.740673_pt1 | contig 39187 bp, 58 predicted proteins | sample MGYA00376041_ERZ724508 | MGnify/ENA primary metagenome ERZ724508 (study PRJEB28724, sample SAMN07190887) | wastewater metagenome | isolation source: effluent of sewage treatment plant in Hong Hong | place: USA: Christiansburg, Virginia | collected 2016-03-01 ...
TCGACGCTCCATTTCTTGTCGATGCATCTCGTCCATCTGCTTGCCAATCTCATCCACTGACTTGGAGTCTGTGTTGTTGCAGTGTTTTGAGTTCATTTGAGAAATCTGGTTGATGTTTGCTAGCTCCTCGCGAAGATGGTCGCCTTTGATGTCGTTGATCTTCTTCTGGTGGAACTCACGAAGAATGAGCACGATGAAGAGTGTCTGAAGGACGCAATAGAGCACCCACACCCACCGCGATAATCTCATATATATAATTACTATGGGAATTCGTTGGCTTTGGATTAGATTGCTTCTTGGTGATGGCTAGTGTCAGAGAAAAATAGGGAGTTGGAGGGAAGGGTCAAAGTCAACTGAGTTGGCAGGAGCATATTCTAACCGTTTATTGTTTGTTCTGTTGCTACTTATGATGCACAAATGTACCGTCCAACTCATTCAGAATCTATCGAAGCACTTCGCAAGCTTCGCAGAAGCAGTAACGAACAGGCCCAGGAGCCGAGTCGTTCACCAAAGCGAGACTTCAAGGAGAACACTCTTCGCTCTGACTTTAAAGCTGCATTGTCGAAGCTCCTGACAATGGATACGCGATAGCAGGCAATGAAGGACATCAAGGGTATGATTGTGCAGAACAAAACCACTACCAACCTACGCGTTTGGCTGTCAGTTCTCAGCGAGAATCGGACGAAGCATGCGGAATATGAGGTTCTTGTGATTGGCTTCCTCGTAAGTCAGTACCGAAAGGGGTTGCTAGATCCAATCGACAAGGTGCCTTCCCTGGAAAAGACTGTGTTTCGGATCTGTGAGCTTCTCAGCCGCTTCTTCAAGGTAGTTACACTGCTCATGTAGGATCCAAGTCCACCTGTGCAACTGGCATGCCAGAAGGCGTGGCTTTAACTGTACAAATCATGCATGGATGGTGAGCCTACCGATGTGAAAAAGACCGTGATATACAACAGTTTAGAATCAATGATCAACGGAGGGGCTGATAAGATCAGTCAGGTAACAGCTCAGATTGTCGTGGATGGACTACTATAGGTGTCACTGGTGCAAGACGATCTTGAGTTCTTCAGGGAAATTGCCAAGCCATCCCTTGTGCTGTTCCTCAAGACTTATATTTCACATCCTGCAACGATAACGGCGTTGCAGACTGTACTATCCTTGTTCAAAATCAACAGTCTGATGCCGTTGGCAGTCTCCATCATCGATAAGCTCAACTATCACATCACTAATGCTCCGGTTAGTAGTGTGGGCTACAAGATTAAAGTAGAGTGTTGCAATACTCTCGGACTTATAGGCTAGCAGATCGATTACGGGTTAGATCTCTGTGGAAGAGTTATGCCTCCATTGGAGTAACTAGCTACTGACAAAGTCTGGGCCGTTCAAGTTGCTGGCAGGAAAGCAGTAGCCATATGGAGTTAACGCATCAAACAATGGAACCTGTAGTTCGACAGCAAGAAAGAGTTCGTTTCGGAGTAGCGGATAGAAAGACGACAACAGCAACTCTCACAATAGGAGAGATAGTCAGAATTCGAATCCTACAATAAATTTCCAGCAGAGATAGCATCGCAGTATCAACCACCTTCGAGGATACCCGAACCATCAGCTCTGAAGCAAAGGTAAAAGGATTCACAAGAGCAGTTACGAAGACCACAAAGTGGCCAATCCAAATTTCAGTCGGAGGGAAATCGTCCGGCTACAGCTTACTCCAATTTCTTGGATCGCTCCGAACCTCAAAATCAACAGCCAAGATCAAACCTACCCAACCAACCACCAGCAACAGCTCCAGGAAAGCAACGACTCATTGGAAAATAGACGCCTTCAAACCAATATCATACAGCAGACGACAGAGGATTTCTTCATAGGAACACAGGAAGCGGTGGAGGCTATGGTCACTTGGACCTTGAACCTCCTGAATACGAACCTCACAATAAGAAGATGGATCAGATTAAGCGACAGATCTTTAAGAAGAAGACTTCCGATGAACAGGAAGAGTTCTAAGAGACCCTAGCTTACGACCAAACTCTTAACGTCGAAGAAGCTTCAAAGCAGATAAAAAAGCATTAGAAACAAAAGGAAAAACTTCCCGATGAGGATGTATTGGAAAAATGGGAGGAAGTCGTCCTGCACCTTGCAGCAGACCAAGTAGAACAAGCGTACAAATGCGTATTGGACATGGACGACGACATTTACTTCATACGATGTCTGCTCAAAACTGGCCCTGCTTTGGACCGTCTCACCAAACCAACTGCTGCTCGAGTCCTGAAGAAGATGGTGCAGGTGATGCGTAGCGACTTCATGAATCAACTATTCCTGCGTTTGGTTGATAACTCTCTGGGTAATAGAGTGCCGCTGGTGCTGGAGAATAGCCGCAACAAGCAGATAACGGACACGCTGGAACAGCTGAGCCGGCAGGAACGGTACGCTCGGATGGCCTCCCTTCTAAGGTCCCGCTACGAGCAGCAGCTGCGTTCTAGCGAGTGAATATTTTCAGGAATATTAAATAATAAATATTAATAATTCATGGGTATTGATTTGATCCGAGGCGGTCGCATTCCCAACCGTGGCATCCGCAAGACCAAGACCAGCAACCTCTACCTGAAGAGCCTCATCAGAGTACTACCGTATGCTACTGTAGTTGTACGCGTTCCTGGCCCGCAGGACTGATAGCGCCTTCAACACTGTGATTCACAAAAGACTCAACCAGACCCGCCTCAACCGTTATCCCATCAGCCTCAGCCGCATTGCCAAGCACCGCGGTAATCAGGAAGGCAAGATCGTTGCCGTTGTCGGCACCGTCACCAATGATGTCAGGCTGCTCAACCTCCCCAAGAACCTCCGCATCTGCGCTCTTCGCTTCACCGAGCAGGCCCGCAAGCGCATTGTCGCCAGCAAGGGAGAATGCCTCACATTCGATCAACTTGCTCAGAAGGCCCCTACCGGCAAGGACGTCCTACTCCTCAGAGGCCCACGCGATCGCGAGGCTAAGCGCCACTTCGGTCTGGCCCCAGGCCAGAAGGGCAGTCACACTGCTCCATATGTGCGCTCGGAAGGCCGCAAGTTCGAGATGGCCCGTGGCAGACGTTGACAGATATTTAAATCGCTTATTCGGCTATTCACTGAGCGAACTCCTTCGAGTCGAGGTCGCGGGTGTCGCTTCCAGCGGGTGTGTTCATAACCCAGTGATTGTTATCTTGTGGATAGTCGGCGTAGAAAAGGAATCCCTCGCCTGGGTTCCTTCCTGCAGTGTTTCGTGGCTTGTAGTAACCATAGGGATCGAAGTTAAGTTGCTGCATGGATCTTCACGTACCCCATCGTCGAATATATAGTACTTGGAAGAGCCAGCAGCGTATGGCCTTGACTCGTGGATGATCATTGTTGGGTCAATATTGTCTTTCACCCAGGTTTCGTAGTGATGCATGGTATCGACGTAGTCAGGCGAATCTTCAGGGACGTTAATAATGCGCTTAAAGTCGTGGAAGGCAGTATTGACTTCATGGTGAAAAGTCTCAGGGTCTGCACGGTTCTCGGAGATGTTGATGTTGTACTGCCTGCGTAGGAATGCCCTTCCACTAACCCAAATGAAGCTACCTGTAGAGCCTGCTGGCACGTTGCGTCGAAGTCAGCGCATGCGGGAACTTGGTGCTGTAGCACATCAGGTTGACCGCCTCGGGAAGGCTGAAGTTCTTGACGAAATAGTATGCCTTCGACATGCGATTAATTATAGGGCGAGGATATCATGAGCAACAGGACTTTTTCTGTGGCGACTGCTTTATCTGCGCTGCTGATAGCTATAGTTTGGGTTCTTCTGGTGGCTGTTCTTAGAGTTCTGAAGCCTTCACCAGTTCATGTGCCATGAGTTCAATAGCTTAGTTGACGTTTTGCCGAGTTTTAGCCGAGACCTACGTTCATCTAGCAGCATACCTCGAAGTACTTAACAGACGTTTCCGTGCAGAAATTGTCGATTTCGAGCTGACTGATTTTGCGACCCTCCAAATCCGACTTGTTACCAAGCAGCACCTTATACACGTTGAAGCCTGCGAGGGTCTTCAGCTGTCTCAACCAATGTTTGATGTTCTTGAAACTACATAGCATTTGCTTCTACCTGCTTTCGTCGGTAAGATCGAACACCAGAAAGGCCCCGTGAGATCCTTTGTAGTATGAGTTGGCGATGGACCTGTACTTCTCCTGCCCAGCAGTATCCTGCAGCTTCATCACTATATCCCTGTCGTTAACCTTCATGCGTTTGGGCTTGAACTCCGATGCTAATGTAATGCGGATCTCTACCTGCCTCGATCGTGGAGGGAATGCTCACGTTGAACTCCATGTTAAGGGCAGCCATAATTAAGCTTGTCTTGCCGACCCCCGAATCGCCGATCAATAGCACCTTGTAGGACGGTTCTTTTTTTTTAACTTGCTGCATTTTATAAGCATTTGATGCAGACATCAGAACATTTGGTAGAAGAGCTCTACGCTGGTACCAGCATCGAAGCCGCCCACACCCGCGCCGATTTCCTCGAAATAGCGCAGACGGTTGTTCAGGAAATGTAAGCATGGATAGAAAAGGTATTATAGCTCGTTCAGTGTTACCATGCACTACTCGTAATTCTCCACCCAGTCCATGCGTGCCTTCTTCTCATTGGTCAGTTTAGCGAGGAAGTCGACAGCTTCCAGTGCCTCATACTTTCCGTAGATGGCAACGTAATATCCGTACAGTGGCAACGTCTGCATTATCCAAACAACTCTACCATAATTAGTTTGGGCACGAGCTTCGCCTTGGAATACACCTCACAGTAGAAGTCGAAGTTCTGCTTAATCCACTTGAGAGGTGAAACGGGTATGACTCCTCCCTCGGATGCCATCGGATAATCGTAGTTGCTGATGAGTACCCGATCGGCCATATCCATCAGCTCCCTTGCCTTCTTCTTGTTGATCACACGGTCGACCTTGTCGTCAACACCTTCGAACACTATGAACAGCAGCTTCTTGTGCAGATCCACCTCCTATCGGATGTTCTTAACAATATCCTTCATGCTCCATGGAAACTTCGTGCTGGGAGTCACGAACGTCGACGATAGCACTATACCTTAGAACAGTGGGTTCTACAGGATGCTGCGGACGTGATCGCGTAGCCTTACCATATGGCTTTCCTCGAGACCTGCAAGATAGAACACATCGCCGTGCATGCCATTCACGTACAGTCTCGGCAAGATCTTTACGTTCGGGTTGCCTGCCTTTATCTTGTGAAGGAACTCCTCGCTGTAGTGCTCACTGGTTTTCAGCTACGGTTAGCGTCATGTCGTACCTCAATCGAATCGGGGTCGCGCCCCTTCTCCAAATCGTAGTAGCAGGGCACAAAGTATTCAAACTTCTTGATGAACTTAAGCGAGATGGCATGACCGCGTTCCCTCCTTGCATCAGTTATTTGGGTACCAAGGAGCAAGAAACAACAACGACTCACCCTTGAACTTCTTAACGTCGTTGTCTCCAAAGTCCGTATCGTGGTAGTACTTGAAGATCTCGAACCCATACGAACTCTTGAGCTACTTGTTGTAGAGTGTCTCGAAGCTCACAGAGAGGACCACGGCACACAACGTGGCGATCAATAACACTCTGACCATTTAATATTAAAGTTGCAGGGTGTCCTAAACGATCACAATAGCTACAGCTAACGGATCTTGCCTTACAGCTCCCGGAGGTGCTGCTTCTGTAGGGCCGAGGGTTTGTACTCGGTCAGCACCTCGACTTTGGAGGTCCTTGAGAAATAGTCGATATCTGACCAGTTATCCAGGCAAAGGCAGTTCAGCTGGTAGTACGTTACGGTGAAGTCCAAGCGCAGAGCAGCTCGTTGCTGCTACTCTGGAAGCAAACTCTCGTCAGAGAGCTCGCGGATTGCTGGGTCCTATTTGAGCTGTTTCAGGAGCTCACGGACTTATTAGAGGCAGTAGTGCACGGCCCCCACTGCCAATGTCTCAGAACGTTGGTAGTTCCGATCCAAGTACAATGCAAATCTTCTATCTTTGGTTCCCTTGGTCACGTACTCGTCAAGCTCAGGGTAGATCTTGGAATACTTCTTGGCGTATTCGGTGATCACCTGCTGAATCTTCTTAGTTTTATCGTTGGTAAGGAACTCGTCCCAGTTATCCAAGTTGAATGGATTCTTTTGGTCAAGGATGGTCTTCAGAGTCTCCAGGGTGGATATAAGCTGCTTGAGCACAATGAAGTGCAACTTTCCTTTGGGCAGCAACTCTGCCAACCGGTACATATACCGCATGAAGAATATTTGGCTCGTGACTGCTTTATCCTCTTTTGTCTTTCTCTCATCAGTTTTGCCCGTAGCCTTGATTTCAACGGGTTCCTTATTCTCCACGTTCGATGAGATCTTGTTGAGCAGTGGTGGTGCCGACTGGTACTCGTCCATATAGCCGTCGTTGAGAATACGTTTGATGAATGCGTGGTTCTCCATTTCGGCAATGTTAATGCGTGCTGCCTCCTCAATGGTTAGGCACTTCCGAATGAAGTCCTTAACATCGTCTGAGAGGTTCTTTCCGAACGTTATCGGTTGTCTCGCCACCTTCTCTAAAAGTTCTTTTTCATTTTTACACTACCATGGTGTTGTCCCATGCAGCAACTCGTACAGAATAACTCCCATCGACCAGATGTCGTTCTTGACTGTGTAAATGTTGCCTTTGAGTGCCTCCGGTGCCATATACAATGGAGTACCCACATTGTAATCCTCTTTGCGGCTGAACCCACTGTCCCGTTTAGCGAACCCGAAATCGGCGATCTTGTACATACCGTCTTTGATAAAGATGTTAGCGGGTTTGAGGTCCCGATGCAGGAATCCGCGATTGGCTAGGTATTTGAACCCCTTGAATATATCCCTGAAAACGGGAATGGCTTCTGCTTACGGAAGTTTCTCCCGCTTCTTCAGCAGATTCTGCAAGTCTCCTTCAGTACAGAACTCCGTGATGATGTAGCAGTTATTGACCGTGCTGTAAACATCGTAGCACTTTAGGATATTCACGTGGTTCAGCTTGCGCAAAGCATCAATCTCCCCCTCAAGCATTTGCTTGCCTATCTTATCCTTGAATGCCTTGATATCGATGACCTTGATTGCTACGGTCTCACGCGTGCGTTCGTTGACACCTTTGAAGACCACGCTGGAGTAGCCCTTGCCAATCACGTCGCTAAGCCCATAGCTATAGTCCTCTATCTTCTTGCGCAGGTCATTTCCAGGAGGATGTCTGCTTCCGAGATTGAAATTCATTGGACCGTTAAGAATTTAATTCTCCGGTTGCACAGCCGGCACTGTTAATTGTGGCTCACACGGTCAAGTGGGTGGATCACGTTGGGTCCTCACGAACAACAGCGACGCTTCTGCTGTAATTCGGTTGACTGGCTGTCTGGACGGTTCTCGATTACGATTCTACCTGGGTCTTCGGGCTGGGTCTGTAAAGTTGGCTTCACCGGACCGTCGGAAGTCCCAGGTAACCGCGCAGCGACTTATTTGAAAAACTCTTGGATGTTCACTCCCGATTTCGCACTAACCTCCTTGAATAGTAAATCGTGCTTCTGGGCCATCTCAAGTCCTTCTCTTTCTGTAACCTAACGATCGGGTAAGTCAATTTTGTTGGCAACAAGACAGATGATTACTTCATTTCCACGTTGGCTTTTGACATCCTCGATCCACTTCGTTATACCGTTGAAGGATGTGCGACCTACGTAACTCACTGCTTACTCGTGACATCGTAAACTAGCACCGCTACCGAGGAATCACGTATGTAGTTAGGAATGAGACTACGGAACCGTTCTTGACCAGCGGTATCCCAAAGCTGCAGTCGAATTGTCTTCTCTTCGAGGTGGATGTTCTGCGAAATGAAGTCAATGCCGATGGTCGGCCGCTGCGTCGCTATCTTCGTACGTGTTCGTTGCCGTCGAAAATGTCATAGATGAAGCGATTGATGATGCTGGACTTTCCCACCGCTTGGTCCCCCAAAAACACGATCTTGAACTTGATGAGCGGTGGTACTGAGCTCTTCGTGATGTTGATTTTGCTGAGATTCGTTGCCATCCACCGAAAGTAGCCGATTGATTATTAAATCAGAATATCGAACATCTTGGGCAACAATTACACCCTTCGCAGCATCGCTTGGTGGCCGACTTGTCTGGGCTTGACGGTTGTGGCATCACTGCGACTAATTTTTACTAATGGAGGCGTTGACTTAGGAGGTCGGTTCGTGAACTCTCCCCAAAGTTTGGGCGGCCTAGTATTATTGCGTCGCTACTCTTTTAGGCGATTCCTGGCTACTCGACGATAGGCAAGGCGTTGATGGGTGGCAGCTGTTTACCTGCTGGCTTTCTTGGAATTTTTTCTTATGGTTTAATGGGGGTTACTTGATGTTGCTTCGATTCGATTTGCTTCTAAACCTTCAGTGGCTGTTTCTGGACTGGTTTCTCATCTTTGGGTTTTGGTTTCTATACTTTTCTCTCCTCAACTAACTCCACCGAAGCAGCATCATCCTCCTCGGCTTAGGCCAGTTTTGGGACATAATCCTTGGCAGGTCGTTCCCCAATGGAACCTAGTTTCTTCAGGTGTGGTGACTCCCCAACGATCCTGTCTGATTTAAACTCGTCTGCCAATTTGCTCGTTTACATAACAAGATCGACAATAATGTTGGACTATTGGAAGTAGTAGAGTTCAGGTGCACTGCCCAGGCTCTATATTTCGGTGGTGTCAGGCAGCACCCCTGAAAACCATGATTTTTTTGCCTTGAATTCTCCCATGCAGTTGGGTGGGATGATCTCCCACTTTTTCATAAGCATCTTCAACTGCAGTAAGTTGATCTCAAGTGGTAAAGTCAAGAAAAATTCTTTAATGTCTGACTTATCGTTTGATTCCTGCCGCAGCCGGTACAGTTTAACCTTGGCCTTCCCTTTGATAGTGCAAGCAGTGCACATTACGAAGTGATGCTTGGGATCGCTGCACTCGAAGTGTGGGGTGTTGTAGTAGTAGCTGACGTGACAGTTCATGCATTCGAAGGGCTGCAGTTCATTGATGTTCTTTGGCACCGGGTTGAGCCGACTTTTGCAAACACAGTATGAGCTCTTGACTGAAAAGTGAGCAGCAGTGACTTTGAGTTTTTAAGCGCAGCTACTACACATGTTGACGTGGCAAAGCTCGCAAGTTATGTGCTCTATACTGGAGGGAATGCTTATCTTGCAGAGTTTGCAGCGGAATACTGCAGCAACAGCACCCCCTCGGGTCGTACTGTATGGATGGCTGCAGTGATTGCATAACGGGAGATCTAACCGATACTGATCGACAAAATGGTTAGCGTATTCATCTTGGTCAATAAGTCCCGCAAAACCAGCATTCGCACACATGTCGCATATCTTATCTCCGCACTGTTGACAGATGTACATACCATATTCGGCGATGAAGGTGAAGGTGTTGCGACACATGAAACATTTATGCTCCAGGTCATTGCTGGGGTTGTCGTGAACCAACTTCATTTTATGCCTGTTGAGGCAAAGCTGAGTTATACACATCCGTACCTTTTCTTGTTAGATGGCCCATGGAGTAGAGAGGTAGGATGCTCCTTTAGGGTCTACGTAGGTGCCAACCGAGTCGCTGGCAGCAAAACCACACCGGCTGCAGCAGGTGTAGAGGCACTCCTTACAGTAAATAATCTTTTCTTTTGAATGTTTCTCCCTTTCCTTGTTGCACTAGTTGCACTGCCAGTGCACGTAAGTCTGGGGCTCAAGCTCAAAGAGCTGATGTCCTAACGGACAGGTCTTGACTGCCTCCTTCATGAGGTTGATAAGCTCAAAGAACTTGTAGATGGAGCAGCCAATAACTATCTTCGAGGGGTGGTTATCGACGTAGAAGACTGTGGCAGGGAACTTCTCAATTCCCATTTCTCGAAGCTTACTTCGAAAGTGTGGTCGTTTGGCTAGATCAACCTTGACCAGCTTGATTGGGTTGTTTCGGAGCTGCTTTCCCATGTAGCTGAGGCAGCTCATCAGCATCCTAGAGGCTGGACTATACCTACGGTTAGGCAACGACTTACTTGAGATGGTAAACTATCAGGGTGTTGTCCTTCAGTTCATCAATTTCATTCAGTTGGCAGATTTCACTGACTGGGTCCTTATCACTTTCGTAGATAATCGCATGGTTCTTCTTAAACTCCTCGTAGCAGCTGCCGCAGTAGGTTAACGTACACTGATAGCAGTACAGGAAACCCTTTTTGTTTAATGATTAAAAGCAGAATCGACACATCTCCAAACTGGCTGGCACAATGCCCTCGGCCTCAATTAGCAGCATCCTATGCTTGCTGGGGCAGTTTAGGTCGGTAAAGTTGACTCCCCGAATAGGGTCCGTTCGTTTGGTTACCTTGCCAACTGAAAAAGCATTGGCAACAATGTCCTTTCGTGTGCTATCCTCATAAACGATAATCATCTCCATGGTGGGCCCGAAGATACTTCGGGACAGCTAGTACAGGAAATGCTTATACTCGTATTTCTTCTTCTTCTCCTTTATCTACTCGTAAGTTCCCAAGTGGCCTAGTCCAATCTGAAGTTCAGCTGCAAGCACCGGCCCGTACCTGAAATTGATCATAACGTCACGGTTGTGTGTTGGTAAACGGTTCTTCACTCGAAACAGCTCCACTTTCTGCTTGGTTTCAGTACAGTTCTCGAACGCCGCAATGATCTTTTAGATATCCTCCACAGACTCCACGACAATCTTGCTCCTTAACAGATCGTAGATATACAGTCCGAATTCTTTGTTTCGCTGGTCGGCTTCGTAGACTGAGTTGATGAGCAGCTCCAATAGAATTTCATTGATCTTTTAGTGGATCGGTGGCACTTTGTCAGTAGAGTTAACGTAGAAGTTGTCGAACACACCGCTCTTCGCACGCACGAAGTTGTGAAAGGCACTGCTCTCCACAAGCTCCTTATCGCTTTCGATTAAGTTCTCAACCCACTTGGCCAGCATACGACGCATACCAATCACACTGAACGAACCGTCAGGTTTCTTTGGCACCTTGATGTTGCAGTCTATATTCGGACCGCAGAGGAGCCGCATATCGTGCTCGTAGTCTGACTTGAGTCTCATTGCTTCGTCCAGCAAGTACATCAGATCGCGGTAAATGTAGTCTCTGTTGGCGAGTGGCTCGTACTTTAGGCAAAGTGGCTAGAACCCTGCCAGCAGATCGTACTTGTATTTTCTCATATCGCTTATCTTCTTAAACTAGGGGTTTGGATCCAAAGTGTCCTGTCCGAACTGCTTGGTGATCTTCATCAAAGCCTCATAAAGAGCTTCATCAGAGAGTATGAGTACTTCACTCAACCTCACTTCCGAAGCCTCCTCTTATCCCTGGAGGCGTGCTATTCCAGATTTGATGAACTCCTTCAGCTGAAACAGCTCGAACAGATAACGATCGGCAGTCTTCGGCTTCAGTAGCTTGATGTCAACGTTGAGCTTGAAGTACTCCTTTTCGAAGTCGCGGATGAAGTCTTTGAAGATTCTCATCATCCACACCTTCTTGAGCACTGTGAGCATGTACGTATGCTTGAGGCTTCCTTCAACCCTGAGTAGTTATGCATGCTCGATGATCTGCCTGTATCGTATGAACTCGCCCATGGGCTGAGACGATTTGTTCCTTTCGTTCATCAAGTGGGTATGCAGATAGCACTTGAAGGACTGCGGTTGGGTACCCTCAACTGGTTCCTCTACGTCCACCTCCAGCAGAAGTGTATCATTAGCAGTGGTAACCGACTGCTCCTTCTTGCTGGTCGGTTCCAACATATCAGCCAAAAGGTCCATAGAGATGTTTCAATAATTAATACTTGGGAAGATAAGACGAGTAATACTGGTGGCATTCCGTAAAGATGATTTCCGCTGTCACTGTTGAAGTCGTTCGAATTGCTACTTTTACTGCACACTACGAGGATAGTAGCTGACCGACTCGAATTCCGATAAGTACTTGGTTAGGAGAAGATTTTAGAGATGCAGGTTACGCCAGCCTTGGACGCACTTAGTGAGTAACGCAATGTTCCTGCTACGGACGCTCTCAAGGAACGGCCTTTTGAGTTCCTTGAATGACGCCCTTTTCAGGTGTTCATCGTGTTTGACTAATGCATATTTTGCCATTTCGTCGTTTCGTTTGTCTCGGAGCCTTTGCAGCTACCTAAGCTGCTTATTCTGGTGAAGTTGGGCAAATACTGACTTTAGAGTCAGTTTCCTGAGTGAAAGAGCCAACACGAGAGTGTTCTACCGGTACTCCCGTTCTTTACCGCAGCTAATTTGCATACCAGCAAAACTCCTTTTGAGTCTTGAGTATTTTATTCGTTTGCGCAGTTACTCGGTTTGGGTCTCTCCAACTTTCGTTCGCTGATTGGATTATCTTAGCCTTTCAATAAGTTTTTTCTTCATGAGGAGGGCTAGGTATCCGGTGATCTTCTGCTCAACATTGAGTTGTGATTGTTGGAATTGGCGGATTTCCGTGAACGCTTTGTGTTTGTTCGCCAGTGCATATTTGCGATAGATCAGGTCAATTTTGGTGAGACTGCGTTTTTTTTTCAGGCAACAGAAGAACTCCTTCTTTGATGACAACTGCAGGCGTTGCTGCAGGGCATTCACCATATCAGCGACCTTTGGTCCACAGCTTGCTGATTTCAACCTTTTCATATATTGGGTCTTAATTTGGAGGTTTCTCAATACTGTGAGCTCTCCTAATCGAGCGTCCGTAAGTGATTCATTTTGTTTGCCCCTTTGTATTGCTTCGCTCCAGCGTCTAATCCCTTGAAGAGTCCTCAATTTAGAGACTGCTAATTCCCTCTCTTGGGTCGATCGATTCTTATTTGCGAATTTGAAGATAGAGTGTAGTCCATTGCTTATCCGCCTCCCCTCAATGGTTAATTTTAGTTTATCGAGCTTCTTGTTTTGACTCACAAGCAATCCTAATCTGCCGATCAGGCTTCTTCCATAAACTCCCGTTTTTGATTCAATGAGCAAGTTTAATTTATATCTGACTTACTTTTGTTTTCTGTGTTGTTCAAGAAGTTCGGCGAATCTCGATTGCCGTATAATTGCTTCCAGTGCACTCTGATCCTCCCTTGATCTTGAATGAGCAGAGTCTGAGTGTATTCCTGACTCCTCCGCAAGTGGCATATAGCTTTATTCGTCTTCAACCTACTCTTTATCTTCTGACTCCTCTGCCAGACGTTTCTCAATTTACTCCTCCAATTAGTTCTCTTCCTTCATCCTTTTCCGCTCCTGAGCATCTTCCACTAACTTTGTACTGCCTTAAATGAAAGATTGGAAATGCGTCCAAAGCCTCAAAACTTTCATATCCTCCTCCTTCCGAGAGTGTAGACAGTCGGCTACCAACTTGTCCAGGAGTCGCGTAAGCGTTCGCTTCTTTCGAAGAAGGATCAACTTGTCTGCTATCTCTTCGACTGCAGATACGCAAGAAGAGTGTTCCTCTTGAGAACGCTGGCTTGTTGTTTTGCTATGTATGCGAGGTGCAAGGATAGGCTGCTTTTGCGGCAGTCTTCTTCTCACAATAGGCTCTTATCTTTCACTCCCAATTTCAGACAAGTCAGACATAGGTTCGTCGATCTGATCAAATTGTGGTTGCTTATGTGGGCTTCTTCTGGAGTTTGACTCGAAGTATCCTCTCGGTGCTGGCCTATCGAGTTCAATCGAGTTAGTGCTGCTGTCCTAAGCTTGGTTTCGCTGGTAAGTTTTTAGAAAGTTGAACACCAAACTGATAGTACGGTAGTTGTTACGCTGCTCCAGTTTCTCTTCGAGCTCCCCTTCGGCTTCATTGGCACTTACATTTGACTTGAAGCACTCAAATACCTTCTTCTATGTCAGTTTGATGCGTTTGAAGATAAGTATGTTAAAGCGAAACTTGTCCATGAGACTCTGCCTCCGATGCTAGTTGAGTTTCTGAAGCACCTTCCGTTTGATGAGTATTTGCACAACGGATATTCGCGAAGACTCCTCTGATTCATCACGCAGGTTTTCTCGCAGTCCCTTAAAGAAGGTCGAAACCTGCTTTGAAACGATAGACTCTTAGAGTTTTCTGCATGCACGAGAAGTTGTTGGCCTGAGTGCCGTGAACAGTTGCTACTCCTTATTTCTCAACAATACTTCTGCCAAAGCTTCTCTCTTGGCTCGAATCATGGCTTTGCTGACCCCTCTGCTCTATCTTGGTCGTAACAGCCCTAAACTTGCCTGCTCTGTAGGTTATCTAGTCCATTTGAATAATTGTTTAAGACAGCCCTGCTTAAATAGCTTCCGCAACTCCTGTTGTTTTAATCGTAGCCGTTAGCTGTATAACCGAGCACAATTGTCCTTCAATCTTGCTAGCGCCTGAGTTGATAGAATCCGTCGAACAAGCCTGGTTCTTTATTAGTTGCTCTTTATCAAGACAGCGTTGCGAACCAACTTTGAAGTAAATCTTCTGAACACGAATTGCTTTGTTAGGAGCTGTAGGTATTATGTCGAGACAGACCTTTCTAGGGCAATTCCCTTCCATTTCTCGATTTGCTTCATCCCTGATCGTAGCCGAGCTTTTCTCAGTAATCTGGACAATATTTGTTGCTTGGGTTACTGGGGCACTGAACGCGTTAACTTCTTGAGGAACGATGCCTGTCTCAGCTACTGTAACCTTGTCTTACATTCCTCAACCTCACTCACTAGCTGACGATCAGGCATTTTCAGAACATCGAAGCACCCTCTTCGTATCCGCTGTTCGTTGAAGTACTGAGCTGCTCTCTTCTTCATATGTGTGTTGATCATCTGTCGAACGACTTTGACGAATATTTTGAGCTATCTGCGGGCAATTATTTTGCTGACTGCTTGGATCTCACCGACGTCTGGTTCCTCCGCCTCACTGCTTTCATAGTTGGCAACGTTTGCAAAGTTCTGCTCATTTTCGCTGGAGCATCGCTACCTCCTCCTGGACTATGTATCAAGCACTGCCAACGACTCTTTGATTTGCCGATGCAAATCCCACTTGGTTGTCATAATCTTTCCCTGGAACTACTCTGCATTCTCAACGAAGGGTGTCGATCGCTTGGGAATGGCGGTGAAGCTGAACGGCTTGGGCATGTATTCCACCGGCTTCTTAGCCGCTCGCATTTAAATATTATTTCGAGTTGCAACGACGTCAAGTCTGCATCCTAAATAGAACGGAAAGAGTGAGGTACATGGTCAAGTCTGCTTCGAATAGAATGTGACTTTCTTCTTTGGGGCTGTATTGCTACGTGAACGCTGTGGGCTGTCCCTGCTCTGACTCTGCTTACTTTTGTTATGATGCTTGTTGGAAGACTGCCCTTCCTTCTTGCCGCTTTTCTTCTTCTATGTTCGTTTGTGGGGTGAGTATGAACGGGGGCGACCTTCGCCCGCACTGTGGACAGTCAATAGTAAGGTTTGAAACCTTTCAATGTTACAGTACTTGTGAATGAAGCTTTGCTTTGCGACGTAGTATTCGAGAATATTTGAGTTGTTTTCGGAGAGTTTCTTTTCAAGCAGCAAATAGTAACTAGCTGAAAGTGAGTTGTGCCGGTTGTTCCGAACGTACTATTGGAGACCTGTGATATCGACACGCATGCGCTGGAGGGCACTAACAATACCCGATTAGACAGGGATGCACGAAACACCAACAATGATGCCGTCGACAACTGGAACTCTGACTTGCTGGCAGAATGGGTGCTGCCGAATGTCCTTTATAGTCGCTCGTTTTTATGGATTGACGTTTAGAATGATGCGAAGTGCTGACGCGAGGGTGCTGCTGATGTGGTCTGGAAGTTAGTAGTTGCCCTATGCAATTTTCCGATATAGTTCAGCCGTATTGGGATCATCGAAGGGCAGATACCCACAGCACATTGCATACAGGATGATACCACAGCTCCAGATATCCGTCTTGAGGCCGTTATAGGGTTTGGCTGTGACCATTTCTGGCGCAGCATAACAGGGACTACCACACGCTGTTCTTAGTTGCTCGCCCTTTGCGTATATATTGCTCAGACCAAAGTCTACAACTTTGATGTTGCTATTGCTATCCAGCAGCAGATTCTCCGGTTTCAGGTCTCGATGGACTATCCCAAGCTTATGCAGGTATTCCACCGCATTCAGAATCTGCTGCAGGATGCGACTCGCCTCCCGCTCTTCCAACCGTTTGTTGTTTACGATGTGGTCGAATAGCTCGCCTCCTCCGGCATACTCGGTGATCAGGTACAGGCACTTCTTTGTTTCGAAGATCTGCGTTAGGTGAGGAGCTACCTCGTAGAGCTGCATGATATTCGGATGACGAATCTTGCGTAGAATTTGTATCTCCCGTTCAACACGCAATCGATCGGCGTCGGTGGCGATTCTACTCTTTTCAAGTATCTTGATGGCAACCTAAATAAGTAGGTGTGGAACTTTCTCGCCAGTGAGCAGGTGCTTTCCGAGCTTGACTTTCCCAAAAGTGCCTTTTCCGAGTGTCCTGCCAATCTCGTAGCCGTTGAGCACTCGGGTTTGGTCGGAACTGATGGCTGCACCGGTGGGTTGCATTTCCTCACCATAGTCCAGCTGTCCCTTACTGTGGGACAGTTACATAGCTACGCCTAAAATATTATACGTAAAATTTATGATGTCGTAGCAACTGCTGGCAGCTCGACAATTGTACTCTAGTCGATTAGTGGTCTCAATGCTATTATTAATCTAACTGAGCATGAACGTGAGCAAAATTCTCATACTCGCTTACATCCTTTGCCAGCTGCTAATCGTTGCGGTGCTGTTCCAAGCCAAGAGTATGGTGGGTCGAGACAAACAGACAAAAGCTCGAAAGGCATCGAACACATATCGTTCCGACAATCAATAAGAGCTTGAGGAGATCGATTCCATGGTACTGCAAGAGGACAGGGATATGCACTTCGCCGAAGAGGTCTGATCGTGGATGAGGCTAACGTCGGGCTACCGCCCTTTAATTTCTGTCAACAATAATATATAATTCATCAACAACATGGGCAGGGAGTTTGAAGACAGCCGAGGCGGATTCCGCGGTGGACGAGGAGGCGATCGCGGTGGATTCCGTGGAGGTGACCGAGGTGGATTCCGTGGTCGCGGAGGTGACCGAGGAGGTCGAGGAGGAGCTCGAGGAGGTCGCGGCATGCGAGGTGGTGCGAAAGTCTTTGTATCGGCCCATCGACTTCCCGGTGTATTCGTCGCTAAGGGTGCGCAAGATGCTCTTCTGACTAAGAACATGACGCCCGGCGAAAGCGTCTATAACGAAAAGCGCGTGAGTGTCGAGGTCAACGGCGAGAAGGTGGAGTATCGCGTTTGGAACCCCTATCGCTCGAAGATCGCTGCTGCAGTGATCGGTGGTATCTCTGCTACCCACATTGTCCCTGGAGCTAAGGTGCTGTATCTTGGAGCTGCCAGCGGCACGACAGTCAGCCACGTCTCCGACATCATTGGTCCTGAAGGAGTCGTTTACGCAGTAGAGTTCTCTAACAGGTCCGGAAGAGATCTCGTCAACATGGCCAAGAAGCGAACTAACGTCATCCCTATCATCCATGACGCTAGAAAGCCACTTGACTATAGGTTCTTGGTTGGAATGGTCGACATTGTCTTTGCTGATGTCGCTCAGCCAGATCAAGCCCGTATCATTGCTGAAAACTGTCATCACTACCTGAAGAACGGTGGACACTTCCTGATTTCGATCAAGGCTAACTGCATCGACTCAACCAACGAGCCAGATGTTGTCTTCGCTAACGAGGTAAATCCCCAATTAATGTCAGATCAATAAGCTAAAGGAATACGGATTGAAACCCGAAGAGCAGATGACATTGGAGCCTTACGAACGCGACCATTCAGTGGTCTTGGGCAGCTTCCGCAAGTGACTTTGTCGTTCAGATATTTAAACTGTCAGTTCGTCTGTTTTTCATGTAGATGTCATTTTGGTGGTTCCTTGTATATGTCGTTATCGTATATGCATCGTTCAACCTCCTCCACGATCTTCGGTAGTGATTCAAGCTTTCGAATTTCCACCTTGTGGATTCGCTTCACAGACTCGACAAGGGTATTCTGGTCTCTTTAGTCCACTAGGGTGAGTGCGACACCTCTATCGGAGTGACGACCGGTTCTGCCGACTCTGTGCAGATACGTATCGATGGAGATAACTGAGTTTTCACGGCGACCTTCCCTTGGTGCGTCAACGTTGATCACAAAGCAAACGTCTCGGATATCTATCCCTCGGGCTACGATATTTGTGGCTAACAGAACCTTGAACTCTCCGTTACGGAAGTCAGTAATGATCTTCCTCCTTTCGTTGATAGGAACCTCAACCTTGGACCCATTGATAGTGCGATAGCCAGCAATGACCCCCAGACTCACTCCTTGGAGGTACTTGACGTTGGGATTGGTCATGTCTCGAACCTGCTTTAATGAAAGTGCTTACGCTTTCTTCAAAGAGCTTTTTGAAATTTTCGATATCAGAGACAGCGTTGAAAAAGATAAAGACCTTCGGTTTGAGTTTGGTGGTATTTCCATAGAGTTCTTTGAAGATGTCGTTGAGAATGTATTTGTACTTCGCTTCGTCTCCCTCGATGACATTGATGTAGTTCGTTACTCCCTCCAGAGTAATGGTATGGCCAATTTCATCACGCAGGATATCGTTGAGGTTCATTTCGATACAGTTCTTCGTGTTCTTGGCGAAGAACTCCTTGAACTATTTCTTCATGGTAGCAGAGCAGACAATCAACTTCAGGTTGGGGGCCTCCTCGCATATCTGCAGAATGTTCTCCAGCTCCTGCTGTCCCTGTTCATAGATCTCATCGACCTCGTCGATAGCGATGAAGGCACAGTTATCCAGCCTCACATTCTTATTCGCGTGGCGGTTGGCAAAACTCTTCGGCATGGCTAAGACGATGTCACCAGGCCTGTGCCCCTCTCTGTCCATACGACCAATGGTAAAGTTAACCTTTTCGTGCTTCACACCTGAGCGCTCCACCTGTACCTGAAGCTTTACGAGCTCCTCCTCAATCTGCTGCATAAGCATCGCAGTCATGACGAGGATGATGGCCTGTGGCATGAAGACCTCGTTCTTCAGAGTTTTTCCATTTGGAAGAGTCTTATCCCTGGAGACTTGGATGCCAGGTCGGATGCTGTTTAGGATGGGAATCAAGTAGCACAGGGTCTTCCCGGAACCGTTACTGGAGCGTATGATCATGCTAAACTTCTTACGATCGGGGTCTACATCACTTTGGTATGAGTACTTGTGGTGATGGGCAGGGTCTCTTGTTGAATGCGGGTGGGCTTGATTTTACCAGCCTCCTTTAGCAAAGTAATGATCTCGGGGTGAATGTCGAACTCTGTCCACTTCTTCTTGCTCTGTACGTAGGTTTTTTCTTTAGGTTCTTCCCCTGATTTTTCCGGCTTGGGTTCTACGTTCGGCTCCATCGTTCTAGTTTTAAATTCTATTCAAATCAACTCTCTTATCGCACCTGCGACCGGAATAATATCCTTTGGATGGAGACCCTCGCTTTTAATGGATAATTGATATTTTATTCCCCACCACTGATGTCGACTCTTCAGGAAAAGATGCAGACGGACTACACATGGATCCGTAGCTCACCCGCCGAGAACCCACGGCAGCGTGTCCACGGCTACAACTACGTGTACAACAACGCACCCAACAAGTTTGAACGCCTGGAGATGATCTACCGCTCTATCGGCAAGCAGTTTGACTGGGAGCTCGAGAAGTTCCGTCTCAGCAAGAAGAACATCGACCGTGGCAACAAGCGACGTATCTTCAAGAACTTCTTCCGCTTCGTGAAGAACCCTGGAGGCTACATCTACTGGAAGACGTTCCGCTTGGCTGAGCACAACCCACGCTTCATCGTCTGGGGCATGGTAACTTGGTTTTTCCTGAGCATTGTGCACTACAAGACCATCTCAAACGGTGTGCACCGCGGCAACAGTATCCTTATGCGATCAGGTAAGAATGTTGAGGGTACACCTGGCCAGTACCATGGATTCTACCCCAAGAAGTAATTTCTGGTGCTAGTGTAGGCCCTTCCTGGAGTTCTTTTCTATTCCCATGCTGCTGCACTATCCCATCAGCCCTCGCATGATCATTATGAACCAGACCTGGAAGCAGAACTTACGCAAGGAGTTCCAGCTCCTCAAGGCTTACAACGTCGACTATTGATCGATAATGACCGAAATGAGGATGAATCAGCCAACATGAAGTATCTAAAGACGCGAGTGGGTGCCAATCTGTTTGCCCTTGAGCCGTAGTCTGCGCCGTGTGAGGTACAGCCAGCGATAGGCACATTTCGCTACCAAACGATATCGTTGGTTTTGCTTGAGCTGCTGAGCAAAGACATCGGAGAGGGACAGCCCACCGAATGTTTTGTTTCCCGTTACAGTGCTACCACTAGAATTCTCGCTACGCTTGAGTAGTTCCTTGTGAACTTCGATGCGATTCAGGCGAGTGGTTGCCTCAGTAAGACTGTCTGTCTGACTTCGAATTAGTAAATTGGATTGCGAAAGGGAGTTCTTCAGCGATTCCAGCTGTCTTTTGAGTTAAGCGTTCTACTCCGCGAGCAATTCGATTCTCTTAGCATTAAATTCCTCGTCCTAAATTTCAATAAAGGAAGTACCTGCTCAGTGAAGTTTCTTTCTAGGTTGACTTTAATGGACACAGGCTTCTGTTCGACTGGCTGTTTTCCCTTTGTAGCAGGTGGGTTTTGAACTTTCTTTGCTGCAAGCAGCTCTATCTTCTTCTATTGGAACAGACTCTGGAACTGTGATAAGACCTTGGGGTTGACGGGTTGATAAAATTGTGCCAGAGAGTTTTTGGCGGAGTGGTGTTCCTTCCCTGTGCTGGACTCTGTCTTTGTCTTCTTGGTCATATCGGGGTTCTTCGCATTTGCATGCTGGTTCTCCAACTTTACCAATCCCTTCATTCTGTTGTTTTGGTCCAACACTCCAACACGTTTGAGGTTTCCTACAGTTTCCTGATAGAACTAGTTGCTGTGCAACGGAATGATTTAGTATTTTTTCTTAAACTCGCCGAATTTATCGGAGGGTTCTTCCTGTTTTGGTTCAAGAAAGTGCCCCTTTCTTCTCTTCTGCAAGTTGATTTCTATATAGAAGTCGTCTGCGTGGCTCTTGTTAATCTACTCGAAGCCCTTCTTTATTTCAGTTGTGGCCTGTTTGACCAGCATCCGGTAAAACTGTATCACCAGGTTCGATTTGTCCCTTGCCATTCGTTCTGTCATCTGCTTACTGAATCACTTTGATTGGTACTTGACTATCATGCAGATGCCCTTTTGCCTACAATACACGTTGTGCTCAAACGGTCTATCTTCAAGGAAGTTGACAATGCCGAATATGTCACCCTGAGGAAGAACCGTTCGACTACTTGAAAGTGTGCTTGATTCGTCGATAGCTATGCATTCACCTTTCAGCACGAATAGAACGGTGGAGTGCGACACCTGCTTTTGGATTAACACTTATTTTGGGTTCACTTACAAAAATCTTGCCGAACGACCGAATACGACTCTTTCCTTGTTTTCTAATCCCGCCCAGAACTCTTTAAGGCATGGATTGCTTGAGAACTCGAACAATTCTCCTATTCGCTTGTCAGTAAGGTAGCTGCAGCCAATCTTCAATTCCTTCGGCAAGAAGTCAGCTAGATACTGGTATCGTACCACCTCGACGCACTTTGCTGATGCAATATCTTGAAGCTTAGTAAAGGTGGAGGGATGTTTGAGCTGCAGTTCCTTCGCTTCCTCAAGTCTTAAAGTCAGCAGCACTCCATCCGTCTCGCCCATCACATCGAAGAAGTGGTAATGTGTGCCAGCGAGATTCAGCAACGCCATGTAGCCGATCATTTCTAAGCAGGGAAGGTCCGCGATGATGCAGTCATCATGAATAGCCACGGCCAATCCCGAAACTACAAGTCCAAAGTAGTCGACAGGCTCTTCCTTCCTTGCCAACACTGAGGATTTGTTGAAGGAAAAACAGCGAGCAATTTCGGCCAACCCCACCAACTCTGATTGTGCCCACTTGAGGAATATGTTAGTGTTTTGATGGAGCAGTTCGAGCATCTTCGTCTTCTCCTCCGTCGAGTATTCCGCTGGGTACTACTTTGGCAGACTGCTTACGTCTTTCAATGGGTCGTTCTTGCGGTTTGGGGAGCCTCTCCTTGGCTCCTTGGACTATTTCATAATAAAAGTTATACTCCGATGGAAATGATCAGCGACCGAGAAGCCGGATGCTTGTGGGGAGCTGTCCTTGGAGATGTCATCGGGGCGTACGTTGAGAATGATAAGGCAGTGACTAAAGAAAAAGTATAAAAAGCTTTTACAATCTGTGGAGGAGGCATTCGGCATCTCGAACCAGGTCAACCTACAGATGACTCATAGCTGACAATGGCAGTTGCGAAAGGGTTAGTCGCAGGAAAGGGTGTCCTCAATCTGAATTTGATTGCACAGGAGATGGCCAATTGGTTTCTGTCCAAACCAATCGATGTAGGAAACACGATTCGAAATTCAGTTCCCAAAGCCTGCAATATGAAGGAATACCAGGCTCATTTGGTCCGAAAAGGAGCAAATTAACGATCACAGACCTCTCAAAGTAATGGCACTCTAATGAGCATTGCTGGTGTAGCTATCTGGTGCAAGAATCTACATCTACAGGATATTGAGCTTGCTGTCAGAGAGTTTACGATATTGATTCATCCGAACGAAGTAGTAGCACTTGCCAATACCGCTTATGTGATTGCAGCGACCTACTTAATGAACCATGCAGGGGAGGAAAAAAGGAATGTCATGGCTTTTGAAGAAGCTGAGAAGTGGTTGATATCGAAGGGAAATAAAGACTTAATTGGATGGATGGATACCATCAAAGGAACTGTTGGTAGCATCGACGAACTTCTCAAACAAGTGCCGCCAAATAAGGCTGAGGGATGGATCAAAATAGCTTTCACTTATGCAATGCACTTCCTTTTAGCGGGGGCTCCCTTCAAAAAAGCGATTGAAAAGATCATCAATGTGAAAGGGGACACTGATACGAACGCTTGCATAGTGGGAGCACTATTAGGTGCTTACCACGGCCTCAACGGATTGGATATGCAGGTTCAAATTGATAAGATTTGCCAGTACAAAGGCAGGGTGTTCAAACGACCATAATGGCTAATCCCTGGCAAAGTTGTTCCAAACTTGATTACACGACTTAAAGAAATCGCACCAAAGGAACTCAAAATGGTGGGCAACTCTAACAACGACAAATGATCAGCTGATGCGAACTCTAGCCAATCCGTTTTCCTTGTAGAAGTTCTTGGTTATGGTCCTATCGCTGAACCCTGATTTCTTGGTGAAGTCAACAGCAGCCTCAAACACCTCGTTCTTTTGTCTAAGCTAACCGAGTCAGTACGTCATGCAGTAGATCCTGGGCTTAATCCATGTTGGGCTGTTCTGGCGGATGTCTCGGTAAAGTCGATGTCTAAAGTTAGGGAACAGGGTATTCCCACCGCTGATCACAATGTTCTGCAGGAAATTGTGACGGATATCCTCGTCAGCAAAAGAAATTGACTCGAAGATCGACTCCACGATTCCACTCTGGTCCAATCCAATGTCCTGTGGGTTGAACAGGATCTCTGGTATTTGAAATCTTTCCTTGTCTAGAGTAATCTTTTGACTGTAAGAGTCTGAGGTTCAACCATGTTTATACTTGGATCCCAGGTATCGCTCGCGTAGCCTCGTTTCATGAGCTCTTCATCTGGCAGGATAAAATGCTTGGAGTAGGTTCCCTTCTTAGCTCGCATATCCACTATGAGTGAGTCTGTGACGAAGCACATATCTTCCTTGATCTGCTTGATAAGGATATCGCTGTCTTTCAGGTCCAAGTGTCGGAAGCTCAGCAGTTCCTTCAGCCAGTTGGTCAGCAGTTTCCCACCGACATCCATCCTACATTTGGTAATTTCTTACTTGCGAACACCTTGCATCTGCAGCTCTCCCTCGATAAATGGTGAGAAGTAAGTACCACTTTCAGAGCTTTCCACGACGAGACAGTATCGGTTGGATAGCTCAAAACCCGATTGTAGAACTCTATTGCCGTAGTCCTTTCGCGCCTTTTCAAACAATAATGTGGAGGAGTGATATGGCAGCACTGCCTAGAAGTTGAAGTGCTCGAAAAAGATCTCAAAGTAGCGTGCCAGAACAGCCTGAGGCATGCAAGGCAGCAGTGGGAACGTTAACGAGAAGTCGAACAGGTCAAAACCAGACTTACGCTCTTCCACTCCCTCCACCCTCTTCAGAATTTATTCCCAAAGGGTCATTTCGTTGTCGAACTTCATCGTTGCTCCTCGCACGTTTGGTCGGTAGTAGATCATCTTAGTCTCATCCCAAATCTGTCCAAACTGCTCGCCAATCAGCTTATTTCCGGTGGTCTTGTCGATAGCGATCCTACTTCGACCACTCGCTGTACATGTTGGGCCAGCACTCGATGGGTTGGTCGCTAGCTGCCGTACCCACTCGTATGGTGCTGCTACCGTTATCCAGTATGAGTCGTTTGTTGGGGTTGCTCCGCCAATTCATAATTGTAATTTGCAGAGTGGTTGGGCATCACACTGTGACTTTGGACGCTGCCGCCGTATAATCCAAGTTATATTATTGCCGGAGCTGACAACGAGCATGCTCGACGAGAAGAAGATGCTAATCGACTCAATGAAGAAGCTCATAGTGTACTGCTGGTTTGCTAATGCAGCCACATCTCCAACAACAAGGAGCACCAGAATGAAATCTACCGTTCGCTCACGAAGAATGACATCGTTAAGATCATTTCCAACCTTGAGGACTCCAACGGCGGTAGCTGACCACCTTACGCAGTTCTTAGGAAGATGTCGGCGAGGCTACTCTGTTAGCTGCTCTACGATAACGACGACCTCAAGGAGCTGTTTGTGCAGACCATGAACATAGTGCCTGGTCATGGAAACGTACTGCTCACCTTATCGCAGATTGTGCTCAACAAGTTCCCGGAGGGATTACTTACTCGACCGGAACACATCATCGGTAGTCCTGCAACTTACGCAGAAATCATGCGCTTTTTGAAAACAGCACGACTTCCACCATCGAACGAGAAGGAGATTTGTTGGTTCATCGACGGTGAGAGGCCGGAACACAATTTGCATCTGATTACCCACAGCACCTTTCAGATTCATGAATTCCTCGATCCGGCTCGAGTGCTGATAGGCATTACTTACGCAAAGAAAGACACTAGTCGGAACCGAATCGGTTACCCTGAGTTTGGAGTAAATCAGACGCATGTTGGTATCACTAAGAGCGGTAAGCGGCTAGCTAATAATGCAGTGAGGGTGCGATCTGATGCAATGAACCATTCCATTAATGGGGGATATACCTAAAGGGATGCTTCTCAGGATTTTGATAAGATGATCAGAAGTGGAAGGGAAGAATCAAGCCTCACAAAGGGGGTTACGCCAGTTTCTGAAAAGGTGTCCAACAAAAAGGACGATCTGTCTTTCACATAAAGATTCTATAGACCAGAGGAACACAGCCGATACAGCATCAACAATAGCACTGGAATCACCATACAGAGCCATATTGCCGGAACTAAAAGGCTCACCGATGAAGGGAGCGAAGCCAATCGCATTCGCACCGATGAATCGGACAATAGTTTTTTGCGGAGCAAACCCAAGCAAGGTTTGAAATTACTCAGTGGCGCACAAGTGATCACTGCTACGAGCCCCCAAAGTGCTCAACCGTACACTAGTAGGGTAGTTGACAAAATCTTGAGGGATAAGGCTAACAATAAAGACGAAAAGCAGGTCATCGTACTGGGAGGTAGTAAGGAATCATCTCACCCAGGGTACATATTCGGTAAAACATAGAAGGACACTGACCGACAGAGATGTGAGAGAGCCATTCTAACCCCCAGCCGCAAATACAAAAGGTCCTTTGGTCTCCAACTACCTAATCCGTGGCAACTACACCGTAAATAACTTCGGTCGGTAATACAACAATTATACACCCACGAGCGACATACGAGATATTAAAAGGACAATTGGTGACCAAAGACCATCGCACGAATCGTCGTTCGATGGTGGCTACAAACCTTCCGAAATCTTTCTAAAGAAGATAAAGGACTCCGCTAAAAAGTGATCTTATAGTGGTTTCGTATTTCGAAAGGCAGCAACGGTAGATGCCGCCAGCCAATCGACTTTCATAATATTTACATTCCGAATGAGTGACTCCAGCAGTGAGTAGCACTTTCAAGCGAGGAAGGGAGACCGAAAGGAACTCACCAATCTCTCGCAGCCCGCTGCACCCAAGCAATCTGCACCTGCTAACGACCTTGATGATGACGATGATGGGTTCAACCAGGATGAGGCTCAGGAGCTTTTTAATGACAAGCCAGCTGCAGAGCCTGACAGGGGGGTTGACCGAGAGTCCAGTAGCAGGGAAGTCCGAAAGGCGAAGAAGATGAAGCGACTCAAACGCCATCGCAAGAATGATGATGAGGATTCTTATCGAGGACGCTCCGAGGATTAAGAAGAGGCAGCCCAGAAGCCCAAGCGAGTGAAGCAAATCAAGAAAAATGAAGCCCCAAGGAAGCAGCGAGCTCCCCCGAGTAATACCCCTTCTAATGGCAGAGACTCGCTAAGAATCGACCAAGGACATCGAAAGACGACAGTTCCAGGAGGAAGCCAAGGTGATAGCAAGCAAGTTGATTGAAGAGATGAACCGTCGTGCCGATTCAGACAAGCACAATGTCGAAATCAAGAAACAGGCACTCGAAAAATTGAACTACCTCAAGGAGATGTCATCGATGCTGGAGAACGTACCTTTAGTTTAACACAGAAATACGTGCAGTATTACTTCCTTGAGGAGGATGGGCTACAAGCGATGGAGAAGTGGATAAGAAAGTATCCGAACGGAGAGGATCCCAGCTATACCGTCCGGAAACGGGTGTTGGAGATTATCCTGTCTCTGCCCACCAAGTCGAGTCACATAAGCAAGAGCCAGGAACTCGCGGCTCTCATCGAGAAGCTCAAGAAATGTACTTTTATGTATTATTGAGCGACAAACCAGACTATGACTGACCTAAAGTTACTTAGCGAGAAGATCGTGTTCAAGTGGCAAAGCATCTGCAACTTCGACGAGAGAGAAAGGCTTGTGTGACCCGCCGCACCCCTTCTGATGTCAATAATCAGATGAGTTAGAGTATAAGTTTAGGAGTGGCGGTGCTCTGTTCCGAAAGAGAACATGGTCAGCTCTTTCTGAAACGTAATTGGCGTCTAAGGCAGTTCTGTCACACTACTTCCAAGGTTCTAAGGTTGGCGTCGAGTCAGCAGCACCAAACCAGCAAACCGCCAATTCCACTGAGCCACTTTCAGAGAAGGAGGATGAACCCGAGCCCAAGGACGAGCCACGAAGACCCGCAATAGAACGTTTGTTAGTGAAGACAAAGTACTACACAGCCTAACCAACGATTCGAGTAGTTACGTGGGACGAACTGGATAGCCTGAGTCTTTCTGAGATCGAATGCTTGCTGATCCTGAGCAAAGTGACTGATAAGGCTGAGCTACAGGACCAGTACATCATTATCGATCGGCTGGATTCACTAATTCAACGATACAATCCAAATTCGTACGCGCTTATTGTGGATAGCCCCTAGGAAACCACAGTTAGCGTCGAAAAGCTGTTTTAGGGTAGCTAGACCTTTCTTGAATTGATTTTCGAGGATACGAATAAACTGGCGAAATTGCCTGAACTGCCCGCCATTCCTAAGTCACTTCTGGAAGATGCAACTGGCATTGTAAGGGTGGTATTGTTACTCGAATCCACCACATGGAAGCACATGAGCTTCGCGAAGCAAGAGCTGACAAAGACCGAATCAACATCAAAACAACTTTCTTCAAGTGAAGTCCAGAAGCCGCCCAAACCGGCGGGATTGGTGGATAACGAGGAAGACACTCTGAAAATCGAAAGGCAAATGGACGAGTTTGCTGATATCATGATGGAGATGTGCAGCATCAAGAATTCTGCCCTATCTGACGGTTAGAGAAGGCTTCGAGCCGAGCAAGTATTGATGAGAATGATGGCTGGCCTGTAGGATTAGCCAGATGAATGAAACTTGATGTGGGTTGATGTAAAATAGCATCAATTGAGGTGGGGGTTATAATTTACACCATCAATGATGGATAGTGGACGACAGGAACGCCCATCCCATTCCAAACAATCAACGGATAGGCGATCTGAAATGCGCCTTGGCGACAACTTGCATTGTTTCGGGGAGCCAATGCAGTCTGCCAACAGCCCGCTCTCTAGCAGTCCGATGAAGTCACAGCCCATACTGGTATCCCTAAAGCTTGACCACCGTGACTTCCAGCCATCCGAGGCAATCCTGACCAATCGAAACGCTCACACACCTACTGAGAAAATCAACACATTTACTGGTTCACCACAATATACGGCAGGGACACCGCCATCAACCGCTTAAGAGAAATATTTCAAGGCTCCGCCAACATCGTTGAGAAAGCTGGTCAGCGATGGACGTAGGAACGATCACGCACCTGACGGGTTCAGCCGTTTACTAGAGGAATACTTTCCACAAAAAAGTGACCCTGCTATCGGACCATGCACGCCAACTAACTAAGATAATTGGTTCTTGCAGGTAAACAAGCAGTGGTCACCTACTTCCTTACAGCAACGTGGTGACTGCCTGCCTAGACCCTCACAATACTTCCCCTCTGGACATCCATTGAAGGAAATAAAAATGCCAAGGGCAAAGGAACCATCATTCACAGAAGACTTAATGAGGAAGCAACCTAGTAATGTTTCTCCGACAGCAGCGACGATACAGACTTGCTCAACCTTTGAGACTCTTCGCTACAAAAAGCCTGATTAGGGACAACGCCCGTCTGTTATGATTAAGTCACCACAGCACTCTAGCGATCGACTAAAAATTGGAGACTTCATCCTAATCAAAGAGCTCGGTTATGGCAAGTACGGGAGTGTCTACCTCGTCCGGTAAGACTAGAGTAATATAGTCACCGCGTTACAGGCTTCATTGCTGCTATTAAAGTCATTAAAAAACAGATGATCTTGGAGAACAATCTTCTGACCCAACTGACTCGCGAGCTGCGAATTCAGGCCTATCTGACGCATCCAAACATCATAGACATGTATGGCTGCTTCTACGATAAGGAAAACATCTACATCCTCATGGAACTAGCATCGGAAGGCGAGCTCTACAAGAAACTAAAGGAGAAAGAGCGTTATTCAGAGGAAGCTGCAGCCTTTATCATAAAAAATTTGTTGAGCTCGGTCCAGTACATTCACTCCAAGAAGCTTCTCCATAGGGATATTAAGCCCTAAAATATCGTTGTTGTTCACGTAACACCTCTTCGTAACTTAGGGGACTGTTAAACTCTGCGACTTCGGGTGGGCAGTTCATCGCGGTAATGACCTCCGATCCACTTTCTGCGGAACGCCACTCTATCTATCTCCTGAGCAGATTCTTGGACGTAGCTACAACGAGAAGGCAGACCTTTGGTCAATTGGAATCCTCAGCTACGAGCTAGTGGTTGGAAGAATTCCATTCCGAATCAACGATGAACGTCAACTCGCCAAGATCGTGACACAGGTGGTTGAATTTCCAAAGGACATGGAGATCTCCTAAGAGTTCAAGGACTTCGTCAAGAGCATCTTGAGAAAGGATCCTAAACAGAGACCTTGTAGCTCATAGTTGCTGCGACACCCGTTCCTGGAAAAATACAGCGAGATGGAGACATGTGAAGAGCTGTGCGTAGATTGATGAAAGGCGAGCTGATGTCAGTCGCCTTGACTTTTTTGTCCTTTAGTTATCGATTTCTTTCCAAACGAATCACCACCAAAGCGTTCAGAAAGTGTTTAGAATGTGCTGCTCAACTGCTCGGGAAGCAGCATCAAAGTTCTCATCGTAAGTATTGCCCTCTAAAATGACAATTGGAAGCCCTCGTGATTACAGTTCGTGTTTGATTGTTCTATAATGTTCCTCCCTTTTGTCGAGAAACAGCCGCACGCCATCTTGATGCCCCTCTCCGAAGGGTTTGACCAGAAGATATAGGGAATACCTTGAAGAGTACTTCTCAATGGCTTCTTGGAAGAACCTTTCAATCGTATGGGCAGTCTATGGGAAGTACAGACGGCTGAAGATCATCGTTGTGAGGCATTCAGTATCGCAGAATAGCAACTTGTTGGCTCTGGAAAGTAGCTTCTCCTCGCTTTGTATTTGTCTTTCAACGATTAATGGGAAATCGGAGAGTTCGAGATCGGGCTTTTGCTCGCTTAACTCCCGGCCATATTCAGGAACCCATACTGTTCTGAACTTCTGAGCCAGTCTCTGGCACATGGTGGTCTTACCAGCGGACTCGGGCCCCATGACAACAACCTTCTTTACGAAGAAAGACTTTGCTGCGTCGCTGATGTAGTCCCAGTTACTAAGTGGTTTTTCCCGAATCGCTGTACCCGATATTGGAACTTTGGTACGTTGGATGTCAACGTCGTAATGCTGAATCTTCAACAAATCGCCTAGAGTCTTACCGTAGGGTTCAGATGAGAATATGCATTACAAGTCTGGAGGACTATTTGTTCGAACGAGATCAGTCCAGATCTTCCAAAAGTGTGGATGCTCATGCGGCCAATGAGGGATACTGTCATCGTTGATGTGCACCACTCGCTGCTGAGGGTAGGTCTGTTTCATCCATTGGTATCGTAATTATCCTGGTATTGACTCTCGTGTGGTGCTGCAGACGAGTATGGTTAGGTGCCGAGAGTGGTCGCGTGCGGTATCTATCATGTACTGATGCCCCTTGTGTAGTGGCATAAACTTGCCCAATACCACCGATGAAGCAAATTTTTTCATTCAAATTAACTCTAGAATAGGCAGCCTCGAAGTATTGGATTAGCATGGGCCGATCTATAATATCAATAATGCTGCACAATACAAACGATGTGCTCACCGACGAGGTGATCGTCGACGAGAGAAGGGGCATCGCCACCCATTCCAAGGCCATCACTGATGAACAATTTTCGTTCTACTACCGCAACTACCAGAAGTGGGCTAGGCCAGATCTCCACGAATTCCAGCAGCACCGCTGGCAGAGTCTCGCCTACGTCGGAGAGAGGTATTTGGGTATCCTCCGAAACAAGTAACTGGGTGAGCTAGGATAGCTTCAACAATGAGATGTTCAAGGCCCAATTATGGTACACTCCCACCTTCATTCTGGCTAACAAAGAAGTACCAAACTGATTCATGCAGAAACTCGAAGAGAGCTTCTTCAACTCGCTTCCACCAATGGCATTAGCCTTCGCCGGAGGAGGTTCTCGTAACTGGCGTGAGCGCAGCAATATTGTGAACTTCGTGGAGAGGATAGTAAGCCGAATACATGAATACGGAGTACTGCTGAACAACTCCAACACAACCGAAGAAACTCGCCAAAAGGAGAAGGAGCGACTCAAGAAGCTCTTCCGGGAGAAGATCAATGCTGCTTGATAAGGCAAATAAGATCACCATGGATGAATACTCGATTGTTTGGAGGGCTTTACGGGATGGTGAGGTAGTGTGTCTGGTTTGAAGTCCACCCATAATCATTAATATTATGTTCAGACTATTGCGGACGGTGGTTGGTAGGTTCAGCAGAACGAACAACACTATCAAGACCATCGAAGTGACGCCAGTGGAGATCAACCGCAAGCTGGGCATCTTCGATCCTCAGTAAGAGCGCTTGATATGAAGAACTCTACACCGAACCTGGGTCAACCAACATCGCTCGCAGTTGCGTGACCGAGTAGCACCGAACCTTGAGGAGTTGCCCTTCGAAAACGTGTATTTAGAGCGCAACGAAGTACCACTCCACCAACAATTAGGTGTAAACCCGCATCCTCAAGATCCTCCACGATAGCGAACTGGTCGACATCCGCAAGTTCAACTTCCAGCAGGATCTGCGCAAAGATCTAGAGCTAGACAGCCTAAGCGTGACTGCATTGGTGACCGAAATTGAGCAGGAATTCACCATTGTCTTCGAGGATAGAGTGTTCGAGAGCGTTCATCGACTGGAAGACCTCGTGAAGCTTATCTGCCGGGATGAAAAGGCCTTTTGATGTGCCAAAGATTATTCCACGCAGTATACGATATTTTCTACTTTCCATGATCGAACCTAACAGGTCCTTACGGGACGATGTTCTGACAGCCACGCCGTTCGTATCCACCGATAAGCGGTCCTGCTACCTCTCGTATCATTGAGCTTACAGCAGCCACATCACCGAAATTACAGAAGAAGACGAAAGCAAAGCTGAAGCAGCATTTAAGCGCAAGATGCCAGACACCAAGCTGGAAACAACTGCTGCTACTGAGACGACAGATAGGCCCAGTGCCTAAAAGCCTAGATCAAGGTTGTTAGACTGTTTGAGCTGCTTATCGTTTCTACGGTTGTTCCACTAAGGCTCATCCAGCGAGCAGTAGCCTAAATAGAAGGACATACTGAAAGAAATCCGGTTGATCAAACAACAAAATCACGCTCCTGTACTGCCAATGCAGGTTGGTAACCTCCGCAAGACACTCGTTCTCGACCTTGATTAGACCCTCGTTCACAGTACCTTCGCGGAGGGTTCCACCTTTGATTTCAAGGTCAAGGTAATGTGTTTGCTAGCATAGTTCGATCTGGGTGGGAAAAGTGTCACTAGTTATGTTCGAAAGCGCTTCGGCGTAGAGTACTTTCTGAATGAGATGTCAAAGGTCTACGAGCTAGTCCTCTTCACCGCAGCCACCAAAGAGTATGCTGAGAAGGTGATTGATGTGCTGGACTCGAAGAAGCTCATTGAACACCGGCTGTATCGTTAACACTGCACGCAAGTCAACCGGTTGTACTTCAAGAATCTAGGCACACTAAACCGAAAATTGAAGAATGTCGTGCTCCTCGACGTAAACCGTTGGTTTATACAGAACAGCCGTAATTCTGGAATGCTGCAACTGGACAATCTATTGCTGATAGATAGTTTCTTCGACAATTAAAAGGATAGGGAGTTGATCAGGCTCGTACCATTTCTCAAGCACCTCTCGGAAATGAACGATGTTCGACCAGTCTCCAAGAAGAAGCTCAGCTTCGACACCAAGGAAATCTACATCAAACCCACTTTCAGGGAGGCTTCCAATTCTACTATCGATACAGTCTCGGCAACCCCTTCGAAGGTCACGGAGAGGAACCCTGCAGATAAGGAGAGAGAAAGAGAAGGGAAGAGACGTTACTTACACGCCAAACGTAACAGTGACCTTGAGTCGCTCGTGAAGAAAGAAGAGGGTGCGAGCGGAGAGGAAACGGACTGCAAACTACCAATCAGATGACTTGTTGAGTTGTTTGGTGATCTTAACCGCAATCATAAACAGTCCGGTTGTCAGGATAACAGGTCACCGACGTCCGCGGCTAACTCGGATTGTGCTATTTCAGCCTTCTCCTCGACAGCTGGTGGTTCGGCAGGGGCCACTGCAGGCTCGTCATTGTGTTCAGCTGGATGTTCCTGATGTTCGGCTGGCGGTTCAGCAGCAGGTTGTTCATGTACTGGAGCGGGTTCAGGTACTGCAGCAGGCTGTTCGGCAACGGGTGCAGGATGTTCAGGCGCGTCGGTCAGTTCCAGTCGCTCAATTTCAATGTGTTTCTCACCCGACTCGGAAGCAAGTTTGAGGTGTTCATCGGTTTACTTTGGAACTTCTGCAGGCTTCTCTTCGTGTGCAGCTGGCTCAGGTCGCTTATCATCTTTCTTACTTCCCCCCATTATCTTCTTGGGCTCTTTTTCTTTTGTTGCAACATTAGCTTTGTCATTGGCTGGTGGCGCTGGTTTATCGCCAGGCTTCTTCACATCTTTCTTTGAGGTGATTGGGGTTGTAGAACCTGCTTTTGGGTCTGGTTTAGCGCCATGATCTTTCTTGGCTGTTTCGTCGTGCTCTACATATCAAAGCATTTTACTGACTGGTTCATCCTTCTTCGGAGGAGCTGGCTTTGGAGCAATAGGTGCCTTCGTGTCCTTCTTCTTATCAGATTCCTTCTTTTCATCCTTAGGCTCCTCTTTCTTAGCCTCTTCCGGTTTAGGACGAGTTCCAGAGCTTGTCGATATCACCCTGTCGACCTTTGGCCCGCTCTTCCCCGTCTCCACTGCCGGCGGGTTTTTGCCTAAATAGAAAGCTTTGATACTGATGGTGCCAGTTGCAGTAGGAACTCTATTGGGAGGTTTCCCATTGGCAGCTGAAGAGTGTTGTTTGAGCTCTTCAACGGTATGCTTGAGCGTGTTGACCTCCTCAGTGAGTAACTTATTGCTGGCTTCGACGGCCTCTAACCGCGAGATAATCTGTGCGAGAGCGTCGGGATGCGAGGCAGCCTATGGTTCATTTGGCTACATATCTATAATGCGATTTAAATATTTTGAAAAAGTGGAGGAGAGGCACGATGTCAGCTCGTGTCGAAAGCCAAAGCACCCATGAATAAATCAAGCCCGAAAATTAATAATCCCTCAACACCAATAAACTCTCATACGAGGTCGTTTAGACAATTGGCGATGAACAGGAGCGTGACTGTACACCGAGGAAGTCAGGGAGACCATCCTCTCCTGTTGCCTCGGGTCGAGGATTATTACATGCCCGATCTCAAGTCATAATTTTCCATGGCCACACTGTTGTCAAAGTTCTAGCCTTCTGCAGTTTGATCCCAGGTAATTGTTAAGTTCTGCACACCCGCTGAATATTAGAGTCTATTATCAGCCATTAAAGCCTCAGAACAATTGTTCCGGACCGTATTATTAAATTGAACATGACAGGACTGTGGGAACACAAGACCCAAGGCATCAACTACGATCGCTATCGACCGTATTACCCAAGTGACCTCACCAGTAAAGTGCTGCCAGCCTCTGGAAGTGGCAGCAGCTACCTGGACGTCGCTACAGGCACTGGCCAGCTGCTTTTCAGTCTGTACAATCGCTTCGAGAATTCATTCGGAGTCGATCTCAGTGAGCAGATGGTGGAGGTTTCATCTGCAAAGGCTAAGGAGATCAACAAGCGCGAGAATAACGACAAGAAGATCTCGGTTGCCCGGAAAGATTGTCTACACATCCATGAAGTCGTGCCAGAAGACCAGAAATTCGACTTGATTACGGTGGGTGAAGCACTGCACTGGTTCAACATCGACGAATTTCTCAAGTACGTTAAGGTTAGGCTCCTCCACTAACATGGAATATTCGGGGTGTTCGGCTATTACATTAGCCACTGCGAATTCCTCGAGGGTCCTGAGAGTGAGAAGAGTGAAGGTAATCGTTTCCATTAATCCAGCCAACGATATTTACTATGAGTTCTACGACATGATCGAGCCCTACTTTGCCTTCCGCATGAAGTAACTTGACGAGTGCTATACTGAGCCGAAGTATACGTTTGCTCAGCACTTCTCCGACATCCAAAGGACTGTGGAGTCAGCGAGAATGGATATGACCGCCGAAGATTTTATCAGCTTCTTCCGGACATACAGCGGCTACAACACCTTCCTGAAACAAACAGGGAGAGACGTTGCTGAGGAGATGAAGGCCAAGGTCAACGGTCGCAAAGTCGGCATGTGGGTCAAATACTTCTTGATACGGTGCAGCAACCCCACCGCCTGAATAAAGTTAAACTTCATGCCATTTGTTTGTGGGCGGATTATAAGTCGAGAGGTTCCTATCATTTGTACGAAAAGGCTCTGTTGGGGCGGCTAGTAACATCCTCCTGGCGGACATGTCGGTAGAATGCTGGTTGCACTTCCTTCGGGTGCAAATGGTGCACACCAATATTAGTGTTAGTGCTAGTTTGGATATCGTTGGGCTGGTGCTGCCGAAATGCAAAGTCCGTCGCGGTTCGCCCCAAGCTATGAGTCATCGAACGGTCCTTGAATGGCAGCCAGCTTCGCTGATTTGCTGTATCCTCCTTTAAGTCAGTGGCTGAATAACCTCTAGTGTACTTTTCTTCTGATTTTCACAGTACATAGTGGTCACGAGCTTCATACTGTCTGCCTTCAAAGGGTTGTAAACCCCGGCCGGTTTGGAGTTTCTATCTTCGATTTGCTGGGCTTCCTCCCGTGGGCCTAATGATGCGTTCCTGCCATAGGCATACGAATAGGATGTCTCCGAGAAGAGCTTATTATGGTTCTTGTCGTGCACATGAAACGTTGATCTGAATTCAGTTCCAGTCATTGGCACTGCCCTGTCTCCATTAACCTACTTCATATTGCTACTCGTCAGCACTTTGTAGTCCTTCCCCTGATACTTTTGCTAGCTGTTAGGATGAAATGGTGCTGTATGAGTCTTTTCCATATTCCTATCAAAGGGACGTTCAGCAGTCTTAAGGTAGCTCTCCACCTGCCCTTGAGGGTAGTCTAGCTTCATCCGTGACTTCATCTCTTTCTGAATAGACCATGCCGGTTACAAATCCATCGTCAGCGACGATGTGTTTGGTGTCCCATTTCACACGTCTGCTGAGACGGGGCATTGCGCGCTGGAATCCCTTATCATCGTAGGTTGTGATGGCTGTCTCCAGTGGGCGAGCTACTTTAACATCTGGCCGATCACGGAACTGCTGTTTATTGAATTGCCTCTCTTCATCCCAATTGCCTGACTAGCCTCTCTGATCTACCTATAAGAGTTCCCTTGTTATAGCCTTCGCAGATCTGCCAGACCGTGCTCATCTGATAAGTTATCCAAATAAAATATTATTCACATCAGCGATTGCTTACGCCGACCCTCGGCGATGTCCCCCTTTACAATGTTGATATCCTTCCTGAGTATATCAATTTTGAGTAGCATCTGTTCTTTGGAAGAGCGGCTTCGAGAGCGATCGCTATCGATCAGCTGTTTCTGGTAACACTCCAGCTGGTGGTTCATCTCGACCAGTAACTTTTCGTTGCGCATGATTTACTTTACAAGCTGGACATAGTTGCTATTGATTATGCTGGAAGCTTCGCTGGTACGCTGGGTTGCAATCTGTTCGTACCGATGCTCATACAATGATGAGATCGAGGGGTTTTGGTGTCTGTGTAGATTGCTTGTACTCTCCTTACGATGGGAGGAACTCGGTGGTGGTGGCTAAATTCCAGCAAACTCATTGGGATGGAGTGTAACCAGGGGTAGTTCAGACACCCGTGGCGCTGTGATCTCAGTTGAGATGGCCTACTTGAGATACGGCGTCCTAAACTTGCTGGAGGAAAGTTCGTTGAAATTGACATTTTCTTTGCGAAGAGAATCGGCTCGCCTATTGGACTGCTGCTCCTCCAACACGTTGATCGCTCGCTGTTTGCATACCTTTTATGTGACCTTCTCCAACACGTTTTGCTTTTAACGTTTGAGCTGCTCAACTTCCTTCTTCAGGACCATCGATTCCAATCGGGTTTGGTTCAGTACCTCAGTGAGACTGTTGTAGTCCCGGAGAATTTAGTTTGTGCGAAGCTAACTTTCCAGCTTTTACTTTTCAGAGCCCATCAGCTGATTCTTCAGTGAAGCATTCTCTTCTGCGAGCTTCTCGGATGTAACCCTTGATGTCACTAACTCTGACTGGCAACGCTCGAGTTATTGCTGCAGCGCTCGCATTGCTGCCAGATACGACTCCGGAACCTCAAGACCTAGAGATGGCGGTTCGTCATAGTCCATCTCCAAGTTCCGTTGAAGGAGGCGATTAGGTTGAGCAGTCGATAGTAGTTCCTTCGCTGGTGTATATTTTATGTCGGCAGGCGACATCTCAGGCCGCTCGGCTCTTTGCTTTCCCAAACTACCGTCCATTTTATTATTAACCACTACTGCACTATCATCTGATGTCGCTGGAGACGCATCCACCTCAGCTGCTCCAGGAAGAAGCACAGCAAAAGACCCATGAACTTGTGGCTCGTATAAGCGAGACGCTCCTTAGACGACTCAATTCCGTTGGCAAGGACAAACTATCCAGCGAGCAAACCTATAGTCAGTAGGATGCGGCTCTCCTGAAGTCTCTGCCACGTGATAGTGATCACTACGACATCCTCAACAGCCTGCTCACCTGCGAAATGATCATCAGCGAACTATTCTCCGACTCAGACTGGGCAGAGAAGATTATGCTCACGGGCTATGAGAACCTCACACAGTTCCTCTAGAACTTTACTCTGGTGCAGAGAGTGCTGCACGGTAAGGATCGTGGGTTAGTGTTCAAGGCACTTGAGTATTCTTCCAATCATCTCGATCAGTTGGTGGGAACATTGCATAGCTATCCAGTCGGGCTCAGGAACGTAGCTAAGAAAAACGCATTTATGGACCGTCACCTGAACATCCTTGAGGAAGCACGATAGAGTCTTCAAAATCCACCACCACTGAAGGGTCAAGCATCATCCGACAACGATGAGCTTATTCGAGAACTGCGTACCGAGCTGAAGGAGCTGACAGCAATGAACACCGACTTAAAGGAATCCTTAGTAAAGGCTGAAAAGGAGCTTGTGCAGCTCGAAGTCAAACTCATAGGTATCTTAAATGAGAGACCTGATTACGACCAATCACGGGACGATTCATTGTTGGTGGAAGAGTTGAAGGAAGAACTTGCAAAGGCTCGAATGGAAATCGATCGGATGGACGAATAGTTCCGGATCGAAATCAATGTACCTCCCACTGTTACATAGAAATACAATGAGGTCTTTAGGAGCATGGAAAACTAGATACGAACTCTCCGTGAGTATCACAACATCGACGTTATTGAGGAACTCGAAACATAAATTGTGAGGCTCCGGGAAGAACGATAACGCGACGACATGATTATCCACGAACTCAAATAACGCGAGCGAGAGCTGATTCGAGACATGAATAACCTGAAGGGCGCAGTCTCAACAGGTTACCAAAGTCCACGAGGAGGCAGCAACCGGCTTCGACCTTACCCACCGATCAGCAACGTGTGAACACGAGCTGGCTGGCGGCTGTGATAATGCTTTATATAGTACCTTCCAGCCAAACTACATCACAAAGCAAGGAAGCCATTGGTTGCAACAACTGAAGCTCGACAAAATCAACGTAGATCTGTGATTAAAGGTATGAATATATTTACTGAGAAAATGTTTAAAAAATATGCAAATGAAATAGAAGCTGAGATAAAAAATTC